>JAEAMF010000712.1_pt1 | contig 33863 bp, 30 predicted proteins | sample 8958721 | NCBI WGS metagenome assembly JAEAMF01 (sample SAMN16933255, study PRJNA681124) | bioreactor sludge metagenome | isolation source: anaerobic bioreactor treating anionic surfactant - SDBS | place: India: Bengaluru | collected 2019-02-28 | reverse complement strand
AGCTGGAAATGGCCCCAGGTGTCGTTGGGGTTGGCGGCCACGGCCTTGCGGGCCAGAGCGGTGGCCTCGGTGTAAGCGGCCTTCTGGCGCTCCTTCTGGTCCTTGTCCGAGGCCGGGATGACGTCGGCGAGGTCGACCATGGCCCGCGAGGCCTTGTACAAGGCGTCGTAGTTGTTCGGCTCCAGGGCCAGAGCGGCCCTATAGTGCTCGAGGGCCCGGGCGTCGTCGAGGGCGGCGTAGGCCGCGTCGCCTTCCCGGACGTGGTCGGCCGCGGTCTGGGCCAGGACGGGCAGCGTCAGCAGCGCGGCGGCGGCGAAAACAAAAAGGATCTTCTTCATTTTCTCCCTCCGTGCCCCCTACCTTAACGGATTAAGGGGAAATGTCAAGCTCGGGCGGAGGGCGGGGCCTGACGGCGGCGGCGCCGCTCGACGGCCAGACCGGCCAGGAATCCGGCCGCGCCGAGCCCGACCCCCAGAGGGACGGAGGCCGGCCAGGCGGGCAGGGGGACGATCCGGAGGCCGGCATCCGACAAGAACGCGGCCAGGGCGTAGCCGCCCCCCAGGGTCAGCCCGAGAAGGCCGGCCAGGGGGGCCCGCTCCTTGAGGAACAGGGCGGCCAGGCCCGGCACGAGCAGGCCTTCGGCCATGATGGCCGAGGCCAGCCCCAGGGTCTTGAGAATGTCCCCCAGGCGCGCGGCGACGATCAGGGCCGCCAAGGCCAGGACGGCGGTCGCGGTCCGGGCCAGGACCAGGGACCGTTTTTCCGTTCCCGGGTCTCGATCCGGCCCGAGAAGGTCCTTGGTCAGGGTGAAGGCGCCGGCGTTGAGGGCGGCGTCCAGGGTCGAGAAGATGGCCGCCAGGACGGTGACGAAGACCAGGCCGCCGAGGACGGGCCGGGAAGCGCTCGAGACGAAGCGGGTGACCAGGGGGATGCCCGACCCGCCATCGGGCACGAGCGGCCGGAAGAGCATCCCTAGGACGACGATGCCGGCGTAGAAGAGCCCGAGGAGACCGGCCGCCAGGACCGTGCCGCGGCCCGAGGCGGCGTCGTCCCGGGCCGCCTGCATCCGTTGCCAGGCGATGGGCGAGACGGTCCAGGCCAAAAGGAAGGACAGGGCGATCAGAGCGCCGCGCGGGCCGCCCGCGAGGGGATCGAAATAAGAAGCCCGACCGGCCGCCGCGGCGGCGGCCCGGACCGCCGTCCAAGACGTGCGCGAAGCCAGGGAGGCGGCCATGGCGGCGACGCCGGCGACGAGGAGGAGGAACTGGAGGACGTGGGTCCGGGCCACGGCCCGCAGGCCTCCGGCCGCGGCATAGAGCGTGACCACCCCGGCCGCGACGGCCAGGCTGGCCAGAGGCCCCGTGCCCAGGACGGCCCCCAGGAACGGGCCGGCCGCGGCCAGCTGCGAGGCCGCCAGGACGGTCATGTACCAGATCACCAGGACCGAGGTCAGCGTCCCCGCCGCCCGGCCGTAGCGGCCGCGCATGAGCTCGGACGGGGTCAGGCCCGCCGCCGCCCGGACGGGCCGGGTCAGGGCCGTCAGGACGAGCAGGGCGGCCACGGCCGGCACGCCGACGATCCAGATCGCCCTGGCGCCGTCCCGGCAGGCCTCGTCGACGGAAACGAGGAGCGAAGCGGCGCCGATCCAGGACGCGCAGAGGGAGAAGGCCACCCGGCCGGCGCTCAACCGGCGCGAGGCCAGAAAGAAGGACTCGAGGCTGCCGGGGCGCCGGCGCAGTCCCAGCCCGGCCAGCCCCAGCGCGGCCGCATAGGCCCCGACGGCCAGCAAGAAGCCCGTTTTCATGCCCGACGAGTATACACCATCTCCGCGGCCTTCGGGACCGGCCCGGCGGGGGCCTGTCGATATCCCCCAACATCGCCTTGGACCATGATATAATGATGCGCATGAACCGCGTGGGGGCCGTCGTCGCCGGCCTGCTGGCCCTGGGCGCCTCCTTAGGCCTGGCCCAAGGGAATCGTCCGGCCGCGGCGGCCCTGACCGCCGAAGAAGCGGCCGGCCGGATGCAGCAGGCCCTCCGGGCCGTCACGACCCTTCGGGCGCGGTTCGAGCAATTCCACTATTCGATGTCGGTCTCGGAACCCCTGCGCGAGAAGGGCGAGCTCTATCTGGAGAGGCCCGACCGCATGCGCTGGGCCTATAAGGACCCCCAGGACAAGGTCTTCCTGTACAAGGACGGGGTCCTCGAGATGTACCTGCCCGAAGACAGGCAATTGACCCGAAGCCCGGTCTCCAAGGAGGCTCTGGAGACGGACATCTTCGGCCTTTTCCTGGGGACACTCCCCCTCCTCGACGTCTATACGATCGAGGACAGCCCCTTCCCGACCACGGCCGCCCGGGTCCGCCAGATCAAGCTGACCCCCCGGACGGAGGGCGAGTTCTCGCACATCCTGCTCGAGATCGACGAAGCCGCCTGGCTGCCGCGCCGGGTCATTTTCCTCGAGTGGGCCGGGAACAAGCGGGAGTTCGTCTTCAGCCAGGTCCGGACCGGGGTCCGCATCCCGGCCAGGACCTTCACCCTCAAGGTCCCCCCGGACACCGAGATCATCGACGACACGGCGGGCGACAAGCGCTAGGGGCGGAAAAACCTTTCGGCCGGGAACCCGTATGAAGAACCGAGGGCAGGATGCTCTCTCGATGACAGAAGACCGTCAGCTTGTGTCCCGGGCCCTCAAAGGAGACCGCAGGGCATATGAGATGATCGTCCGTAAATACGAGCAACCGCTCACGAGCTATCTCCACCGGATGACCGGGGAACGCGAGGCGGCGCTCGATTTCGCGCAAGAGGTCTTTTTGAAGGCCTACTGCTCGCTCTCCTCCTACCGCCCGGCCTTCAAGTTCTCGACCTGGCTGTTCAAGATCGCCTCGAACCACCTCATCGACCACTGGCGCAAGAAGAAGATCGCCACCGTTTCGATCGACCAGCCCATCGACGAGGACGACGACAGCCTGACGCCCCAGATCCCGGACCCGGGGCCGTCGGTGGCCCGGCGGTTCGAGCTGGCCGAGATCCGGGAAAAGATCGAGCGGGCCCTGGAGACCGTGCCCCAGGCGCTGCGCGAGCTGTTCGTCCTGCGCCACGTCAACGAGTTCTCCTACGAGGAGATCGCCGACATCAAGGGCCTGCCCGTCGGCACGGTCAAGAACCGCGTCTTCCAGGCCAAGGAAATGCTGCGGCAGCGCATGGAGGGATCGTGACGGATCACATCCGGCCCGAAGATCTCTACCTCTATCTCGAGGGCGAGCTGGGCGCCTGCGACGCCGAACACCTCGAAGAGCATCTCGAGGCCTGCCCGTCCTGCCGCGAGGCGCTGGCCGGGCGCCGGGCCTTCCACGAGGCCTTCACCAGCCTGCCGCCGTTCGACGTGCCGGCCGGCTTCGCCGCGTCGGTCATGGAGCGCCTGCCCGAGCCCGAGGTCCGCCGGGCCGCCTGGCTGGCCCCGCTCGTGGCGGCGGCCTCGGCGCTGGGCATCGGCCTGGTCGGCTTTTACGCCTTCACCGGCACCAGCTTCGTCGATCTGCTCGTCGCCCTGAACCGCTTTGTCAGCGGCGCCGCGGCCCGGGTCCTGCCTCTGGCCGTCAAGACGTTCAAGCTCCTCGGCGTCCTGGCCACGGTGGTCGGCAACCTGCTCGAGGTCGGCCTCCAGGGCCTGGCCACGTTCACCCGCATCCTCGGCCCGGCCGGCACCCTCATCGCGGCCGGCCTGGCCTTAGCCGTCCTCTCGCTCCTGGCCCTCCTGGGGGCGAAGCGATTCCTGCACCAGGGAGAATGACGATGAAGAAGATCCTCGCGCTGGCCCTGCTCGGCCTCGTGGGCCTGACGTTCCTGGCTGCCCCGCCGGCGGCCCGGGCCGAGATCAGCTCCCGCAAGGAGATCCGCGTCGCCCCCGGCGAGACCCAGGAGGAGATCGTCAGCTTCGGCGGCCACGTCCTGATCGAGGGCCAGGTCCGCAACGACGTCGTCGTCATCGGCGGCTCCATCACCATCAGCGGCCAGGTCGGCCAGTCCGTCGTCGGGATCGGCTCGCGCATCCTGGTCAAGGCCACGGCCACCGTGGGCAAGGACCTGGCCGCCCTGGGCGGGACCCTGGAAAAGGAGCCCGGCTGCGCCGTCGGCGGCGACACGGTCTATTTCCAGACCCGCGAGCTCGGCGACCGGCTCTTCCGCGACGGCCACCTGTTCGACGGCCTCTTCTCCCTGTCCATCATCCCCCTCATCGTCGTGGCCAAGCTGGTCATGATCGTCCTCTGGCTCATCGTCGCCGTGATCGGCGCGGCCCTGCTGCCCAAGCCCCTCGCCTACGCGGCCGGCCAGGTCCGGCGCCGCTTCTGGCTCGACCTGGGCGTCGGCCTGCTGGCCATCCTGGCCTTCACGACACTGATGTTCTTCGCGGCCATGTTGAGCTTCATCCTCATCGGCATCCCCATCGCCATGGCCCTGGCCGTGGGCGGCTTCATCGTCAAGGTCTTCGGCCGGCTGGCCGTCTTCTACTTCCTCGGCGAAAGCGCCCTGCGGGCCTTCCGCGCGGCGAACGTCACGGCCATGGGCGCGGTCCTGATGGGGTTGCTCGTCTTCAGCCTGGCGGGGTTCGTGCCGGTCCTGGGCTTCGTGTTCACCTTCGCTATGAACGCCGTCGGCTGGGGCGTGGCCCTGCGGACGAAGTTCGGGACGCGGGAGAACTGGTTCGAGAAGAAGCCGGCCTAACACGGAGCGGATTCTTAGGAGCGGAGGGCCAGCACCGCAGCGGAGCGACTCGGAGCTGCGCAGCTGGGAAATATCTTCAGCGTTCCAGGATCTCCTTTTCTTTCGCCGCGGCCAGCTCCTCGGCCTTGCCGATCATCTCGTCGAGGAGCTTCTGGAGCTGCTCGATCCCGGAGAACTTCTCGTCCTCGGTGATCTCCTTCTCCTTTTCCAGCTCCTCGATGAACTCCTTCGACTCGCGGCGCATGTTGCGCAGGGCCGTCTTCTCTTCCTCGAGCATCTTGCCGATCTTCTTGGCCATCTCCCGGCGGCGCTCCTCGTCGAGGGGCGGGATGGGGACGCGCAGGAGCTTGCCGTCGTTGAGGGGGTTGAGGCCGAGGTCGGCCCCGCGGATGGCCTTGTCGACCGGCTCGAGCATGGTCGGGTCGTAGGGTTGGACGACGATGAGCGTCGGCTCGGGCACCTTGATGGTGGCCACCTGGTTGACCGGGGTCGCCACCCCGTAATAGCTGACCTTGATGTCCTCGAAGATGCTGATGTTGGCCCGGCCGGTGCGGAGCATGCCGATCTCCTTGCGGAAATGCTCGGCCGAGGCCTTCATCTTCTTGGCCGTATCGTTGAGCAGGTCTTTGACCATGTCGTTCCTCTCGCGGGCGTAAATGGGACCGCTCCGATGATAGTGGAGGGGCTCGCCGCCTGTCAAGGAAGGGGTCAAACCTAAATTAATTCGATTTTTCTGGCCAGACGGGGGGATGAGCCATAATCATAAGAGGGGTCAAACCTAAATTAATTCGATTTTTCTGGCCAGACGGGGGGATGAGCCATAATCATAAGAGGGGTCAAACCTAAATTAATTCGATTTTTCTGGCCAGACGGGGGATGAGCCATAATCCGAAAAATCGAATTAATTTAGGTTTGACCCCTAATAGACCCGGGTGCCGATGGGCTCGCCAAGGGCGGCCCGCATGATGTTGCCGCCCCGGCCCAGGGCGAAGACGAGGATGGGCATGCCGTTGTCGCTGCAAAGCGAGATGGCCGTGGCGTCCATGACCTTGAGGTTCTTCTTCAGGACGTCGATGTAGCGGATGGCCTTGAACCTCTTGGCCGAGGCGTTGGTGACCGGGTCGGACGTGTAGACGCCGTCCACCTTGGTGGCCTTGAAGATGATCTCGGCCCCGATCTCCAGGGCCCGCTGGGCGGCCGCCGTGTCGGTGGTGAAGAAGGGGCAGCCGATGCCGGCCGAGAAGATGATGATCCGGCCCTTCTCCATGTGCCGGATGACCCGCCGCCGGATGAACGGCTCGGCCACGGACTTGATCTCGATGGCCGAGACGTGGCGGGTGTCCGCCCCAGCCTTGTCCAGGGCCGCCTGGAGGGCGATCCCGTTGATGACCGTGGCCAGCATGCCCATCTGGTCGGCCGAGCCCTGGTCGATGCCCTCTTTGATGCCCTTGGCCCCCCGGAACAGGTTGCCGCCGCCGATCATGACGGCCACGTCGATCCCCAGGTCGTGGACCTCCTTAATCTCGCGGGCGACGGACAGGGCCCTGTTGAAATCGATCCCGGTGGAGATGTCGCCGAGGAACGATTCCCCGGACAGCTTGAGCAGGATGCGCTTGTAGGCCGGTTTCGGCGTCTTCGGTGTGGGCATGGTTCTGGCTCCGGCCGGCATTCTACACCGGTCGGGGCCGGACTGCAATCCCGCCCGCGGGCCCGGACAGACCCGTCCCCGCGGGGGGGAACGGCGTTTTCAAGCCCGCGCCCGGGGGGCCCGCGGGCGCCGGCCGGGCGGCCTTAGTCCTGGCCGATCTCGAAGCGGACGAAGCGCCCGACGCGGATGTTCTCGCCCATCTTGGCCACGAGCTGGGTGATCAGATCGCGGACCTTGAGCTTGTCGTCGCGGATGTAGGGCTGGTCGAGGAGGCAGACCTCCTCGAAGAACTTGCCCAGCTTGCCCTCGACGATCTTGTCCATGATCTGGGGCGGTTTCTTCATGTCGCCGAGCTGGGCCAGGATGATCTCTTTCTCCTTGGCCACCAGGTCGGCCGGGACGTCGGTGGAGGCGATCCACTTCGGCTTGGACGCGGCGATCTGCAGGCCGAGCTCTTTGACCAGGTCCTGGAACTCGCAGTTCCGGGCCACGAAATCGGACTCGCAGTTGACCTCGACCAGGACGCCGATGCGGCCGTTCATGTGGATGTAGGAGCCGACCAGGCCTTCCTTGGCGGCCCGGCTGGACTTGGCCTCGGCCCGGGCGTAGCCCTTCTTGCGCAGGATCTCGACGGCCTTGTCCATATCGCAATCGCACTCGGCCAGGGCGGCCTTGCATTCCATCATGCCGATGCCGGTCCGTTCGCGCAGCTCTTTGACCTTTTCCGCGGTGATGTCCATGATGTCGCTCTCTTCCTGTCTTCGGTCCGTCAGACCTCTTCGGGGGTGCCGCCCTCGGGGCCCTCGCCCTCGCCGGGCGCGGCGGCCGCTTCGGCCGCCTTCTCCTCGAGGAGCTCCTTGCTGATGCGGTTCTTCTTGCCTTCGATGATCGACTCGGCGGCCTTCGACGCGAACAGCTCGATGGCCCGCACGGCGTCGTCGTTGCCGGGGATGGGATAGTTGATGACCTCGGGGTCGCCGTTGGTGTCCACGACGGCCACGATGGGGATGCGCATCTTCCGGGCTTCCTCGATGGCGATGGTCTCCTTGGAGGAGTCGATGATGAAGATGGCCCCGGGCAGCCCGGCCATGGTCTTCAGCCCGCCCAGGTTCTTCTGGAGCTTGCGGTAGACCTTCTCGAGCTTGGACTGCTCCTTCTTGGACAGGATCTCCCAGCGGCCGTCCTCCTTCATCTCCTCGAGCTCCTTGAGCTTGTCGACGCTCGTGCGGACAACGCCGAAGTTGGTCAGGAGCCCGCCCAGCCAGCGCTGGTTGACGTAGGCCGCCTCGCACTTGGTGGCGTAGTCGCGGACGATGTCCTGGGCCTGCTTCTTGGTGCCGACGAAGAGGATGGTCTTGCCCTCCTCGGCCACGCCGCGGAGGTAGTTCAGGGCTTCCTTGAAGTTCTTGATCGTCTTCTGCAGGTCGACGATGTAGATGCCGTTCCTCTGGCCGAAGATGTATTCCTTCATCTTCGGGTTCCAGCGCTTGGTCTGGTGCCCGAAGTGGACGCCCGCTTCCAACAGTTCTTTCATCGTGACGGAAACCAAATTGAGCCTCCTCTTTAACGCTTGTGGTACTGAGGAGCCTTGCGGGCGCCCAGCAATCCGTATTTCTTGCGCTCTTTGACCCGCGCGTCGCGGGTCAGCAGGCTGGCCGACTTGAGCACGGGCTTGAGCTCGCGGTTGAACTCGACCAGGGCCCGGGCGATGCCGAGCCGGATGGCCTCGGCCTGGCCCTTGGCCCCGCCGCCGCTGACCCGGAGGAACATGTCGAACTTGTCCTCGGTCTCGGTCAGCCGCAGGGGCTGGCGGATGATGGTCCGGTAGGCGTCGAGCTTGAAGTATTCCGTATAGGGCCGCGGCCTCTTGTTGACGAACAGCGTGATATCGCCCTTGCCCGAGCGCAGGAAGACGCGGGCGATGGACGATTTCCTCTTCCCCGTTCCGTAGTACTGGATCAGACTCAAAGGGGCCTCCTAAAACTTGTATTCCTGGGGATTCTGGGCTTCGTGGGGGTGGGAGGGTCCGCGGTAGACCTTGAGCTTCTTGTACAGGGCCCGGCCGAGCTTCCCCTTGGGAACCATGCCCCAGACGGCTTTCTTGATGACCTCCTCCGGGTTCCGGGCCAGGAGGTCCTTGAGGGTCTCCTCCTTGATGCCGCCCGGATACAGGGAGTGGCTGTAGTACTTCTTCTGGTCGAGCTTGCGCCCGGTGACCTTGATCTTCTCGGCGTTGACGACGACGACGAAGTCCCCGGTGTCCAGGTGGCTGGTGAACTGGGGCTTGCGCTTGCCGCGGATCAGGTCGGCGACCTCGGTGGCCAGGCGGCCGAGGACCCGGCCGTCGGCGTTGACGAGCCACCACTTCTGTTCGATCTCATCCTGCTTTGGAATATACGTCCTCATGAGCTTCTAACCTTAAACGAGAGATAGAAAGACGCCCTAAAATACTAAAAAAAGGAAAAAAAGTCAATTGCCGCCCCGGAATTCCTTAAAAGGCCGAGACCCAGGGGCGGCCGAAGCCCTTGCCCAGGGCCAGCCGGGCCAGGACGATGCCGGCCAGGAAGCCCCCGACATGGGCGAACCAGGCCACGCCGCCCCCCATTCCGACGTTGAGGATCTGCAGGACGAACCACAGGCCCAGGATGACCGCGGCCGGAACATCCACGACGTCGATGTAGATCAGGAGAAAGACGAAGGTCCGGACCCGGGCCCGGGGGTAGATCACGGCGTAGGCGCCCAGGACGCCGGCGATGGCCCCGGAGGCGCCGATCATGGGCAGCCGGGACCCGGCGTGGAGGAGGATGTGGGTCAGGCCCGCGGCCGCCCCGCAGGCCAGGTAGAACAGCAGGAAGCGGACCCGGCCCAGCCGGTCCTCGACGTTGTTGCCGAAGATCCAGAGGTAGAGCATGTTGCCGGCCAGGTGGAACAGGCCGCCGTGGAGGAACATGCTGGTGAGCAGGGTCCACAGGGGCGGAAAGGCCGCCGGGGCGGGCAGGGCCCGGAAGTGGACGATGTCGTAGGGCACGGCCCCGTAGAGGGCCACGGCGGCCTGCAGGCCCCGCGGCGAGGCCGCGGTGACCAGGAAGGCGGCCGTGTTGAGCAGGATCAGGGCGATGGTGACGACGGGGACCTTCGCGGTCGGGTTCTCGTCGCGCAGCGGGATGAACATGGCTCAAATAAAAATTGCGCTCCGCCCGGCGGCGGGCGGAGCGCAAGGGAACGGCGTTCGGAACAGGGCCGCGGCTACTTCTTCAGCTCTTCCTCGAGCTTCTTGCGCTCGGCGGCCCGCTTGCGCAGCTCCTGGAACTTCTCCAGGTAACGGTCGCCCTCGGCGTTGTAGCGGGCTTCCTTCTCGGGCTCGAGCTTGGCCAGCACCGACTTGTAAAGGGGGCCCATCCAGGCGTAGGGCTCGGGGTAGTTGGGGTCGAGCTCGATGGCCTTGCCGATGGACTGCAGGGCGTCCTGGCCGAGCCGGGTCCGCTCCTGGGCGGTCAGGAACTGGAAGCGATAGGCCCGCGACCACTGGTTGACGCCCAGGGCCAGCCAGGCCTCGGCGGAGTCGGGCTGCAGGCCGATCCGCTTCTGCCAGAACTCGGCCGCCTTCTCGTAGGACTTCAGCATCTCCTCGGGCGTGCCGGCGGATTCCTGGTAGTACTGGGCCATGTAGGCGTAGCCCTGGGGGTTCTCGGGGTCGGTCTCGATGCGCCGCAGGTACATGGACTCGGCTTTCTTGGCCACGTCCTTGTTGTCGGCCGAATAGCGCTTGTAGAACTCGGCCACGACGTAATAGTTGCTCATGTTCTCGGGCTGCAGCTCGATGATGCGAAGATAGAGCTTCTCGGCCTCGGGGAACTTCTTGAGCTTGTCGTACATGTCGCCCAGGGAGTAAATGATGTCCTTGTTGTTGGGCTCGATCTCCAGGGCCTTGTTCAGGGCGGCCAGGGTCTTGGCCTCGAGCTCCTTGTTGATGGGCGTGTCGACGCCGGGCTTGTAGAGCTGCTTGTAGCTCTCGCCCAGGAACCGGTAGGCCTGGACCAGGTTGGGGTTGAACTTGAGCGTGGCCTCGTATTCGGTGATGGCCTTGCGGTACTGGTTTTCGCGGAAGTAGGCGTTGGCCCGGCCGAAGTGATAGTTGGCGGAGAGCTTGCCGTAGGAAATATCCTGGCAGGCCGTCGCGGCGACGACGAGCGCCACCATGGCCGCGGCGAATAGGATCTGGGTCGTCCTGCGAGACATCATGACCTCCTTAATCTCAAACGCGAATCACAGAGAAAGACAAGAAGTTATTTATAAACCATGGCCCCCGCAAAGTCAAGAAAAAAGCCCGGCCCCTAGCTCGTCCGGACGATCAGGCGAACCGGGGTGCCGGCCAGGCCGAAATCCCGGCGCAAGGCCTCGACGAAGTATTTCTCGTAGGCCGGCGACAGGGGGCCGCGGGAGCCCAGGAAGAGGATGAAGGTCGGCGGCAGGACGCCTTTCTGGGTCATGTAGCGGAGCTTGACCCGGGCCCCGTTCTTGAGGCGGGGGGGCTGCTCCTCGGACGTCCGGGCCAGGAACTCGTTCAGCTTGGAGGTCTCGACCCGCGTCGTGGCGCCCCGGTAGACCTCCTCGGCCGTGTCGAGAATCTTGACGATGCGCTGGCCGGTCCGGGCCGAGACAAAGAGGAGCGGGGCGTAGGCGACGAACCCCAGCTTGCGGTAGACGCGCTCGCGGACCGCGTCGGGCCGGACGGCGTCCTTGTCGACGAGGTCCCACTTGTTGAGGACCAGGACGAGGGGCCGGCCCGACTCGAGGGCCAGCTGGGCGATGCGGGCGTCCTGGCGGGTCGGGAACTCCTGGACGTCCAGGACCAGGACGACGACGTCGGCCTGGCGGATGTTGGCCTTGGCCCGGACGATGCCGGCCTTCTCCCGGCCGTCCTCGGTCGCGGCCAGGCGGCGGATGCCGGCGGTGTCGACCAGGCAGAAGGGCTTGCCGTCGCGGACGATGAGCGTGTCGGTGCTGTCCCGGGTCGTGCCCGGGATCTCGCTGACGATCAGCCGCTCCTCGCCGAGGAGGCGGTTGACGAGCGAAGACTTGCCGACGTTGGTCCGGCCGACGATGGCGATCCGCAGCGGCTCGCCGGCCTCGGCGGCCGGGGCGGCGGCGGGGGGCAGGGCGGCGGCGACGGCCTCCTCGAGCGTGCCGATGTTGATCTTGTGCTCGGCGGAGACGAAGTGGACATCCTTCTCGCCCAGGCGGTAGAACTCGGCCGTCATCGACTCCTCCTGGACGGGGGAATCGAACTTGTTGACGACGAGCAGGATCGGCAGGCCGCGCCGCTTGAGCCCGACGTAGAGCTCCTCCTCGGCCGGGGCGACGTCGCGCTTGCCGTCGAGGACGAACAGGACCAGGTCGGCCGCGGCGGCCTCGGCCAGGGCCCGCTCGCGGACCTTGTCGCTCAAGGGCTCGTCGGCGACGCCGAACAGGCCGCCCGTGTCGACCAGGGTGAAGCGCCGGTCGCCCAGCGTGCACTCGGCCGTCAGGCTGTCCCGGGTCATGCCCGGGTCGGCGTGGACGAGGGACTTGCGCCGGCCCAGGAGGCGGTTGAACAGGGTGGACTTGCCGACGTTGGGGAAGCCGACGATGACCACCCGGGGGAGCTTGGCCACGGCGACCCTCGGTTATCTCGCGACCAGGGAGTAATCGGGGACGAAGGCCCGGGTCAGGTCGACGTGGCCGCCGAGCGTTTCGCGCTCCGCGCCCTCGACCAGGAGGACGACCTTCTTGACCGGCTTGAAATTGTAGATCAGGGTGTTGACGACGGCATAGATCGCGGCCAGCTCGGAGGTCGAGCCGTACGAGGCGCCCTCGGCCGCCTCGCGGCTCAAGTCGACGGTGGCCGTCCCGTCCTCGGCGATGAAGACCTGGCGCACCCGGGTCTGGGACGGCAGCGGCGAGCTCAAGCCCTCTTCGGAGCCGCGAACGAGCTCGGCCAGGGCCCGCTCGGCCTCTTCGGCCTCGGTCGGGCCGGCGGCGATCGTCCGGGTCTCCTTGTGGAGCAGGTCGTCGTTGTCGGCCACGAAGAAGAGGGTCACGGTCCGGGTCTCGGCGGGCGGCCGGTCCGCGGTCCCGGCCTCGGGCTTGGGGACGTCGGCGTCGACGAAGTGCTTGACCTTCTCGCCGCCCCCGCCGGTGAAGAAGACGATGGCCAGGACGGCCAGGACCAGGCCGAGCAGGCCCAGGACGAGGGCCGTCTTGGGGACGCCGCCGTGAGTGTTCTTCGGGGACATGATCTCACTCGCCTCGCCGGAGATAGCGGACCAGGCCGCGGTAGATGGCCTCGGCGACCTTGGCCTGGAAGGCGTCGGAGGCCAGCTTCTGCTCCTCGTCGGGATTGGAGATGAAGGCCGTCTCGACCAGGACGGCCGGGCAGGCCACCCCGGTCAGGACCTTGAACGGGGCCTGCTTGATGCCCCGGTTGCGGGTGCCGAGCATGGCGTCGAGCTCGCCCTGGATGAGCTCGGCCAGGCGGCTGCTCTCCTTGATGTAGGCGTTCTGGGCCATGTCCCAGAGGATCATCATCAGGTCGTCGTCGGTGGACGGGTCGATGCGGCTCTGGAGCTCGGAGGAGTTGTTCTCGAGGTAGGCCAGGCGGCGCGTCTCCTCGTCGGTGGCGTTGACGCTCAGGAAGAAGGTCTCCGAGCCGGCGGCCTTCTTCTGGACCGCGCCGTTGGCGTGGATGCTGATGAACAGGCCGGCCTTGTGGTTGTTGGCGATGGCCGAGCGGTTCTCGATCGAGACGTCGACGTCGCGGTCCCGGGTCAGGACGACCTCGAAGCCCATGTCCTTCTCGATCAGGGCCTTGAGCTTGAGGCTGACGGCCAGGGTGATGTCCTTTTCGAGGTTGCCGAAGCGGCCCTTGGCCCCCGATTCCAGGCCGCCGTGGCCGGGATCGATGACCACGGTGCGCAGGGCCCGCTCCTGGGCGGCGGCGGGCCGGGCCAGGGCGAGCGGGAGCGCGGCGGCCAGAAAGGCGGCCGCGGCGGGGACGAGGGCGAGGAGCGGTGCCGGCTTTATCCTGAAGAACTGCATAGGCGGGTGGTGGTGGAGGCGGCGGGAATCGAACCCGCGTCCGAAAGCATTCGACATCAGGTCTCTACACGCTTATCCCCTTCCTTGATCTCGCCCGCCGGCGCTCGAAGAGGAAAAGCGCCGTAAGGCCAGCCTCGAAGGTGTTTCGCTCCCCGGCCTCAAGGCCGGACCGGATCGCTATCCCGCCTGGTCGGCGCTCCGAAGGTCCTGCGGGAGGGGGCCCCCGGAACGGCGTGCCTTTCTATTAGGCCGCGACTGCTAAAGGTTCTGCAGTTAATTGTTTCCACCGTTTAACGAGGTGGGTGGGACCTCGGCGTGCAACCTGTGTCTCATTACCTCCGTCGAAACCAGTTCGCCCCCAAACTCCTTTCAACTGTTTATTATAGGGGTGTTCCGCCGCGTTTTCAAGGACGAACCGGCCGGGAGGGGATCAAACCCGGCTTTTGCCCGGACCCCGGGCCGGCCCGGGATATCTCCCGGAGACCCGGCGCCGTGCCGCTCCGCCGTTTGATCCCCTCGGTTGACTCCGGCGGGCTGCCGTCCTATAGTCCGCTTTCGGACGAAGATCCCGAAGGAGAAACAGATGCTCATCTCGAGGACCGCGAATAGGACCTGGACCGCCTTGATCGTCATGCTCGCCGTCGCAGCCGCCGTCGCCTGCGGGCCGGGCCGGACGGACAAGCCGTCGGCCACGGCCGCCGGCCAGCCCGCCGCGTCGGCGGCGCCGGCCGTCGATGTGTCGCTCGCCCCCGTGCCGCCCATGGGCTTCAACACCTGGAACAAGTTCGGCTGCAACGTCGACGAGAAGCTCATCCGCGAGACGGCCGACGCCATGGTCGAGACCGGCATGCTGGACGCCGGCTACCGCTACCTGGTCATCGACGACTGCTGGCAGGTCGAGCGGGCCGCCGACGGCCGGATCGTCGCCGACCCCGAGCGCTTCCCCTCCGGCATGAAGGCCCTGGCCGACTACGTCCACGGCAAGGGGCTCCTGTTCGGCGTTTACTCCGACATCGGCCCCCAGACCTGCGCCGGACGGCCGGGCGCCGCCGGGCACTTCGACCTCGACGCGGCCTCCTACGCCGAGTGGGGCGTCGACTACATCAAGGTCGACTGGTGCCACTGCGACGACCTCCACGCCCCGACCGAGTACGCCCGGTTCCGCGACGCCCTGCGCGCCTCCGGCCGGCCGATCGTCCTGAGCATCTGCGAGTGGGGCCGGAACGACCCCTGGACCTGGGCCCGGGGCGTCGGCCAGCTCTGGCGCACGACGGCCGACATCGGCGACAACTGGGACAGCGTCGTCTGGATCATCGGCGCCAACTCGCGCCACGCCGACGCGGCCGGCCCCGGCGGCTGGAACGACCCCGACATGCTCGAGGTCGGCAACGGCGGCATGACCTACGATGAGTACAAGACCCATTTCTCGCTCTGGGCCGTCATGGCCGCCCCGCTCATGGCCGGCAACGACCTGCGGGCCATGACCGACGAGACGAGGTCCATCCTCCTCAACAAGGAGGTCATCGCCGTCGACCAGGACCCGCTCGGCGCCCAGGGCCGGGTGGTCATCGAGCGCGGCTACGGCGGCCAGGTCTGGATGAAGCCCCTGGCCGACGGCTCCAAGGCCGTGGCCTTCGTGAACTACTCCGGCGGTGACCTCAACCTCTACGTCCGCTGGTCGCAGATCGGCCTGCCGGCCGGCCCGGCCAGGATCCGCGACCTCTGGGCCCACGAGGACAAGGGCGTCCACACCGACACCGGGAAGCACTACAACGAGCGCTACGAGGTCAAGGTCCCGTCGCACGGCACGGTGCTGGTCCGCATCTCGCCCGTCACCCCCTGAAACGGGTGAGCCGAGAGAGGATCAAACCGGCATCCGGTCGCGGAGGTTCCCGGGCGACCGCCGGCAGGGCGACGGAGCGGCACGGCGCCGCCCGCCCGGGACATATGCGGGGAGAAGCGTTCGGGGGCGGGTCGTCGCGATCCTTAATCCTTGATCCGGTTCAGCGGATGAACTGATAGGCGATGACGCTGTAGGCGTGCCAGGAGAAGGTCCCGTCGCCCGCCTTGACCGGGTGGACCCAGACCCGGACCTTGTCGACCGTCGGCGTCAGCAGGCTCTCCCATTGGGCCGGCGGGACCGGCAGCGTGAACGACACCAGGTTGGTGGCGGCCCGCCAGATGAACGAGCCGACGATCGTCGGCAGGTCGCCCGCCGCGTCCAGCCTGATGGTCAGCGCCTCGGGCGTCGCGGCGTCCCAGGCGTTATAGGTCGTGACGCCCATGGTCCCGGACGAGGCGTAGGCGGTCGTGATCCGGGTCATCTCGTGGAGCTTGTTGGGCGCCAGGACCAGGCTTTCGACGGTCCACTGCATGGCGGCCGCGTCCCAGGTCAGCCCGGCCCAGGCGAAGACCCACAGCCGGGCCTGGTTGGCGGCCACGACCGTGTCGACGAGGTCCTGGCGGTCAGTCGACCGGGCCGCGTCCAGCCCGTAATACCACCAGCCGAACTCGCGGCCGGCGACGCCGCTGTAGGCCATGGTCCGGGTGCGCCAGGCCCAGCCCAGCTTGAAGCTGTCGAGCGCGGGTTCGACGACGACGCCCTCGGCGTGGGCGAACTGGATGTTGATCGAGCCGGCGATCTTGGGCGTCACGTTCTCGTCGACGTAGACGACCTCGACCCGGAAGCCGCGGGCCACGAAGGCCAGCCCGGCCAGGCCCTTGACGGCCCCGCCCATGTCGGCACCCTGGAAGGTCCAGGTCGTGGCGGCGTTGACAAAGACCGTTTCGGCGTCCCAATCGCAGCGGTGGAAGCCGTCGCCCGCGGTCATGGCCTCGGTCCGCTTCTTCTGGATGCTCAACCAGCTGTCGCCGACGCGCCGGACCAGGCCCTCGGGCGAGAAGTCGGGCAGCTTGTCGATGTCGTCGGCGTACCAGACCCGCCGCGCGTACAGGCGGCCGTCGTTCTTCAGGTTCGAGGCCGCCAGGGCCGCCCCCGTGCCGGCCAGCGCCTTGAGGCCCTCGAAGCTCCCGGCCGCGCCGCCGCCCGACGAGACGTCGGTGTAGAGCGTGTTGACGTTGGCGTCGAACTCGATCTCGGCGCCCTGGAGGTTCCTGATCTTGAAGGTGGCCGTGCCGTCCGTGTTAGCCACGGCCGCCGCGATGTCGCCGAGCGTCCGGGCGAACTGCAGCCCCGCCGGATGCCGCGGCAGGACCCGGTGCCGGACCTTCAGGTTGATGACGACCTTGCCGTCCAGGTTGACGATCGACAGCGGGTGGGCCAGGTCGAAGTCCAGGCCGACCAGGTTGTTCGTGTCCGCCCCGACGACCAGGTCGGGGTCGAGATCGACCTTGATCTCGCCCGCGCCGCTCGGATCGACGACGGTGATGTCCTGGGGAGCGATGACCGCACCGTCGGCCGCGACCAGGCGCATCGAATCGGCCGCCGGGCTGGTGTTCAGGACCAGCTTGATCCGGTCGTATTCGCCGGCCGGGACGGTTCCGGCGCTCAAGATGTCGTTGATGCCGCTCAGGTCGACCAGGTTGACCTTGCCCGAGGCCGGATCGGCCGTGTTGGCGGTCCAGAAGGCCTCCCAGCCGTCGGCGCCCTTGCGGTGCAGGCTGGCGGACAGGAAATGGACGGTCACTTCCGTCCAGTCGTCGGTCGGGCCGTCGGTCATGAGCATCATCAGGGTGCCCGTGCCCCCCGAGGAGCTGCCGGCGATGTTGCAGGAGGTGATCAGCCCGAATCCCGCGGCCCCCGCGGCCGCCAGCAGGAAGACCAAGACAAGCCGGGAAAAGCGGCGCATGAAATCCTCCTTCAGGCCCGAAACAACGGAACCGCCCCTTCCATCCAAATGGTAAGCCCTCCGTGCCGGGGAGTCAAGCACCGGGGCATTATCGTCCCGCCCGCCCCCGGCATAATCCCCCGGATAGGGGATATCCCGGGGGATTCCCCGCGTTCCCTGGCTAGCCTTGCCGACGGCCGGTCTATTCACGCCTCGGGAAAAGCGAGATTCGCGCCAATGAGGGGGCCATGGCCGTTCTCCGCCCCCCCGCCGCCACTGCCGGCGCTTATCGGGCCCGGCGGTACATGGCCAGGGCCCGGACGCTCGCGGCGGCGTGGTCGACCATGGGGGCCGGGTAGCCGCCCGGCGGCCGGCCGTCGAGCGGCGGCGTGGTCGACCATGGGGGCCGGGTAGCCGCCCGGCGGCCGGCCGTCGAGGCGGTCCAGCCGGTGAATGACCGCGGGCGCCGTTCGCCGCAGCTCCGGCACCCAGCGCCTGATGTAAGCGGCCTCCGGGTCGTAGCGTTTCTGCTGCAGCCAGGGATTGAAGATGCGGAAGTAGGGCTGGGCGTCGCAGCCCGTCGAGGCCGCCCACTGCCAGTTGCCGTTGTTGACGCAGGGATCGTAGTCCTCGAGCCGGGTGGCAAAATAGCGCTCCCCCTCCCGCCAGTCGATGTGCAGGTCCTTGACCAGGAACGAGGCGCAGACCATACGGGCCCGGTTGTGCATGAACCCGGTCTCGTTCAGCTGCCGCATGCCCGCGTCGACGAGGGGGAACCCGGTCGAGCCCTCCTGCCAGCGCCGCAGCCCGGCCGGGTCGTCGGCCCAGGCGATCCGCTCGGTCCTGGGCTGGAACGGGCGCCCGAAGACGCGCTCGAAGTGGAAGGCGACGTGGGTGAAGAAGTCGCGCCAATAGAGCTGCCGCAGCAGCGGGTGCCCCGGCCCCAGCCCGCGGCGCGCCGCGTCGTGGAACTCCCGGATGGAGATCGTGCCGAACTTGGCGTGGGGCGATAGCCCGGACGTGCCGTCGACGGCCGGCAGGTCCCGGGTCGTCTCGTAATCCTCGAGCCGGCCGATCCCCTTCAGCAGCGCCAGCCCTTCCGCCCGGCCGCCCCGGCGGAAGAGGGCCGCGTTCGCCGCCGGCCGCAGGCGGTCCAGGGCCGCCGGCCCCGCGTCGCCCCGGATCGGGCCGGTCCAGAAGCCCCCCCGGCGGCCTCCGTCCGGCGCCCGGACCTCCAGGGCCCGGGCGGCCCGGAAGAACGGCGTGAAAACGGAGTAGGGCCCGCCGCCGGCCTTGCCGACCTCCTCCGGCTCGTGGAGCAGCGCGTCGGCGCAGGCCACGAAGACGGCCCCGGCCCCGGCGCAGGCCGCCTCGACGGCCCGGTCGCGGACCCGGCTGAAGGGCGTGTAGTCCCGGTTGACGTAGACGGCCTCGACCCCCTCCGAGCGCACGAGTCCGGCGATCGCCTGCTCGGCTTGGCCCTCGAACGTGTACAGGCGCGAGCCACGCCGCCGCAGGTCCTCGTCCAGCTCGGCCAGCGAAGCGGCCAGGAAGCGCAAGGCGTTCTCGCTCCGGTAGGGGTGCGGCCCGGCCTGCCGCGGGTCGACGACGAAGGCCGGAACGACGGTCTCCGCCGCTTCGAGCGCCGCCCGCAGCCCGGTGTTGTCCCGCAGGCGCAGGTCGCGCCGGAAGACGAACAGGGCTTTGCGGTATCGCGCGCCGGTCATGCCCCGCCCTTCTTCGGGAACCAGGGCACGAACATGGGCGTCCGGGCCTTGTAGGCCTCCCAGTCGGGCCGGCCGGCGTACTTCTTTTCCAACAGCGGCACGCCCGAAACGAAGACCAGAAGAACGCTCATCAGCGCCGGGCCGACGAGCCCGGCCGCGCCGTGGCGCGAGCCGAGGGCGATCAGCCCGAGGCCCCACCACAGCAGGGCTTCCCCGAAATAGTTCGGGTGGCGGGTGCTCGACCAAAGCCCGGTCGTCATCAGCCGGCCCTTGCGGGCCGGGTCGGCGCGATGGAGGACCAGCTGGGCGTCCCCGACGGTCTCGAACAGGAAGCCGGCCAGGAACACCAGCGCGCCGGCGGCGTCCAGGACGCCCAGCGGCCGGGCCGGGGCGGCGAAGACGACCGTGATCGGCAGCGACACCACGAGCATGATCAGGCCCTGCAGCATGAAGACGAAGAAAAAGGCCTTGACGGCCGCCGCCCGGCCCCATTTCTTGCGCATGGCCGCGTAGCGGAAGTCCTCGGGCCGGCCCCAGTTCCGCAGCGCGATGTGGACGCTCAGCCGCAAGCCCCAGAGGACGACGGCCGCCGTCATAAGGGTCTGGACGGGACCGAGGGCCCCGGTCCGGGCCCAGAGCGCGGCCGTCAGGACAATGAAGCCCGGGCCCCAGGCCACGTCGACGAGGCCGTTGTTGCGCAGGGCCTGGGCCAGAATGAAGGCCGCGGTCATGTAAGCGAGAACGGCGATCGCCGCGGTCGGGAGCAGGCTGCTCATGGGTCCCCCTCGGCGCCGGACGGGCGCCCTTACTCCTCGGGCAGAAAGGCGACGGCCACCGCCCCCACCCCGGCGTTCAGCCCGATGGCCGGGCTGATGTCCATAACGTAAGCCGGCCCCCGGCCCAGGGCCCGCTCGGTCTCGGCGGCGGCGGTCCGCGCGCCCTCGGGGTTGTGGGCATGGAGGATGCAGTAATCGCCGACCCGGCCGGCCCGGTCCTCGGCCCGCAGCCGGCGGAGGATCGTCCGCAGCAGGCCCCGCTGGCTGAAGGCCTTGCCGAAGATCTTCGACTCGCCGGACTCGGCCAGCGTGACAATGGGCTTGAGATTGAGGACCTTGGCGGCGAAGCCGGCCATCGGGCTGACCCGGCCGCCGCGGACCATGTACTTGAGCGTCCGGACGCCGACCAGGATGCGGGCCCGAGGGGCCAGGCGCGCCGCGGCCGCGGCCACCTCGTCGTGCGTCCGCCCGGCCTCGATCAGCCGGGCCGCCCGCAGGACGATCAGCCCCAGGGAGCCGGACAGGGTCCGCGAGTCGATGACCGTGATCCTCTTGCCGGTCCGCTCCGCGACGCGCCGCGCGGCGGCCTGGCTGGCCGAGAATGTGCCGCTCAATTTCCCCGCCAGCTGGACGGCGATGACCGAATCGTAGTGGCCGACCAGGCGGGCGTAGAGGTCCTCGAGGTCCTTGGGGCCGGGCTGGGCCGTTTTGGGGAACTCGGCCCGCTCGTCGAGCAGCCGGTAGAACTGGTCCGGGGTGATGGTCACCTTGTCGAGGTAGGGCGTCTCGCCGAAGTTCAGCCGGAGCGGGACGACGTGCACCTGGTAGCGATCCAGGAGCTCCCCGGGCAGGTCGCAGCTCGAATCGGTCACCAGGGCGATGGGCCAGCGCCGGGCGTGGGCCGTCTCGTGCTGCCGGAGCATGTCGTCGGCCTTCTGGAAGACGATGTCGCCGGCGTCGCGGAGGCGGTGGAAAAGCTCGGCCGGCGTGTCGGTGTGGATGTGAAAGCGCAGCGCCTCCCGCGAGCCGGCCAGGACGAGCGAGTCGCCGAAGGGGGCGATCTCGCGCTTGACGGCCTCGCGGTCGAGCCCGGCCGGGGCCGCTCCCGGCCGCCCGGCCCGGGGCCGCAGAAGGCCCTCGGTGCAGTAGCGCCGCCCGACGTCGCCGGCCGCGACCTCGTCGACGGCCAGGACTTCCAGGGCCTCGTGACGGGCCGAGGGCAGCTTCTTGTGCGACGGCTTGGCCAGGAAGTCGACCATGCCCTCGAGGAACAGGACGATGCCCTTGGAGCCGGCGTCGACGACGTTGGCCCGGCGCATCGCCTCGATCTTGTGCCGGGTCTCCTGGAGCGCCTCGACGGCCCGGGCCTGGGCCCCGGTCAGGGCCTTGAGGAAGCCGCCCTTTTCTTCGCCGGAAGCTCCCTTGGGCGCGGCCAGGGCCTCGGCCCAGCGCCGGATGACCGTGATCATCGTGCCCTCGCGGGGCTCGGCGATGGCCTCGTACATGTAGCGCACGGCGCCGCGGGCGGACTGGCCGAAGCGGTCCAGCGTGACGTCCGGCGCGTCGGCGGCCTCGGCCGCCATGCCGTGCAGGAACTGGGCGAAGATGACGCCCGAGTTGCCGCGGGCGCCTTCCAGGGCCGCGGCGGCGATGGCCGTGGAGGTGACCTTGAAGGAGCGGTGCGGCCGGACGCGCTCGATGATGGCCCGGACGGTCGAGGCCAGGTTGGACCCGGTGTCGGCGTCGGGGACGGGGAAAACGTTGATGCGGTTGAGCTCTTTCTGGTTCTCCAGGATGCGCTTGGCGCCGGCCAGGAAGGCGTAATAGTAGGCCTTCCCGTTCAGGCGTCCGCTCGGATCCCTCATGCGCGGGCCCCGGATCAATACACTTTCAGGAGCCGGCCGGCCGTGGCGATGAACCAGCCGGCGAAGGCGCCGAGGAGCGGCCCCCAGACGATCTCGAGGACCGTCATGGCCGCGCTCCAGTCGCGGACCAGCCAATGGTTGACCAGGCCGTAGACCGAGATGCCCAGGACGCCGCCCATGGCGCAGGCCAGGACGGACCGGCCGACGGGCGAGCCGGAGCGGAACTGCATCGCGGCCAGGACGACCATGGCCGTGATCACCAGGACCTGGGACAGCAGCCCGCTCAAGTTGTTGAAGACGGGTTTGCCGTCGACGAGCGCGGCGATCCGCCGGATCCCTTCCTTGTAGGGGCGGGCCCAGAGGGCCAGGTGCCAGAGGGCGTCGACGGCGCTGATGCCGGCGAACGAGACCACCCAGAGCAGGGCGTATTTCAGGGCCATCGGACCTCCCTTTCCATCATATCGCTCATCGGAAAGGGGCCTATTATAACAGAGACCGTGAAGTCGATGGCGTTCGGGCCGGCCTTGGTGATCGTGATCGTCTTCTCGACCGAGGGCCGGCCGTCCGTCGAAGCGACGATGGCGTAGTCCCCGACCGGCAGGTCGACCTTGACGGCCGTGATCTCGCCGAGCGTCCACTCGTCGTCGTAGCCGACGATGAGCTGCTTCTTGACCTCGACCAAAGGCGCCCCGGCCAGGTCGGAGAGCTGGCGGATGGAGAGCGTCACGACCAGCGTGTCCGCTTCGACCTTGATGGCGTCATTGTCCGCGACGACGGCCTTCAGGTCCAGGGTGCCGACCTCGGCCGGGACGGGCAGCGCCAGGCCGCCGTAAGCGGCGTCGTCCACGTTGTAGACGTTGCCGTTCACGGCGCCGGCCACCTGGGCCCAGTCGGGGCCGTAGGCCGGGTCGGTCGAGGTCCAGTTCGTGGCCACGACGTTGAAGGTGGTCGCCTCGGGGATGTCGAGGAACCAGAACTGGTAGGCGCCCGCGGCATCGGTCACGGTCGAGTACGGCACGGCGATCTCGTCCTGGAAGTCCTGCCCCTCGGCCCGGGCCTTATAGACCTGGAGCGACACCTCCGCGCCGGGGATGGCCGCGCCCTGCTTGGTCAGGACGGTGCCCTTGATGATGGTCCGCGTCTGGCTGTCGTCGATCTGGTGGATGGTCGGCCGGAGGATGTACTTGCCGCTGTTGCCGGCGGCCACGATCGAGGCGGCCACGTCGAAATCGAAGACCAGCTCGGTCGTGGAGTTCTCATTGATGTCGAACCCCTGGACGAGCTTGATGCCGGACTGGACGCCGCTCGGGACCTTCATCTCGTGCACGTCGCCCGCGCCGTCGACGATATAGTTCGCCGGCTTGGACGCGTCGACGCTGTTGGCCGCGCCCAGGATGAAGCGCATCTGGGTATAATGGCCGGCGGCCAGGTCGACCAGGCCCAGCTCGAGCCGGACGCCGTTGGCCAGGGTCAGGAGATCGACGGTCCGGTTGACATCCAGGACCTTGGTCCAGGACCCCTCCGGATCGCCTTGAAGGTGGGCCGAGATCTCGCCGATCGTGACCCAGACTTGCTCGTAATCGTGCGTCGGCTTGTCGGTCAGGCTCATCAATAGCCGCCCGGTGTCGTTCCCGCCGGCCGAACAGCCGATCAGGCCGACGGCCAGGACGGTCAACAGGACAGAGAAACGGGTTTTGGAAAAGAGAGATCTCATGGCGTGTCCTCCTACAGCGATCGGAAGCCGGCAAGCCCCCGCCGACTTCGCCTAAATGCTATCGCGCCCGGGGGGCCGTGTCAAGAAACCCCGCGCCGAACATTGCGCGCGCGGGCCGGGGTCCCGGCCGGCCGGGCTTTTCGATACATGCATATGATTCCACATCAACGGGATGCGGCGAATCCCCGAAAGGGAGGAATTCCCGGCCGCACATCCCGGGGCCGAAACGGGACGCCGGACGAGGGCTGCGACCGACGGAGCCTATGTTCAATATTGATACACTCGTTGGGGCGTTCGGAGGCTCTCCTGTGATACATGTTCCCCCGCCGCCGTACTCGCGAGGAGCTGCTTGCCGCGGCTCGCCGTCGACGTGTTCCCGCGTAAAAGGCGGCGCGGCCTGCGGGACTTGAAACCACCAAGCCGGCCCTGCCATGACAACGGGAACGCGGCCCGGCGGGGCCGGGTCCGCAGTCTTTCCCTCGGCTCTTTTCGCGGGTGATATAATCGCTCCCGACAACGGCGCGAGGTCACATCATGCGATATCGGGAATTCGGCCGGACCGGCCGGGAGGTTTCGGCCCTCGGCTTCGGCTGCATGCGCCTGCCCACCACGGACGGCGTGCCCCAGAGCGAGGCCATCGACGAGGCCGCGACCGTCGGCATGATCCGGCGGGCCGTCGACGCGGGGGTCGATTACATCGACACGGCCTACCCCTACCACAACGGCCGCAGCGAGGTCGTCACCGGCCAGGCCCTGCGCGACGGCTACCGGGGCAAGGTCATGATCGCCACCAAGTCGCCGGTCTGGCAGATCGCCAAGCCCGCGGACTTCGACGCCTATCTCGCCGAGCAGCTGGCGCGGCTGCAGACCGACCACATCGACGTCTATCTCTTCCATGCCCTGTCGGCCGAGCGCTGGGAGAAGATCGTCCTCCGGCATGGCCTCCTCGAGCGGGCCGAGGCGGCGCTCCGCGACGGCCGCATCGGCCGTATCGGCTTCTCGTTCCACGACAAGGCGGACGTCTTCCGGCGCATCGTCGACGGCTACGGCGGCTGGAGCGTCTGCCAGATCCAGTACAACTACATGGACACCGAGAACCAGGCCGGAACGGCCGGCCTGAAGTACGCCGCCTCGAAGGGCCTGGGCATCGTAGTCATGGAACCCCTCCTGGGCGGGCGGCTGGCCGCCCCGCCGCAAGCCGCGGCGGACGTGTTCCGCGCCTCCGGACGCGGCTGGTCGCCGGCCGAGTGGGCCCTGCAGTGGGTCTGGGACCAGCCCGAGGTCTCGACCCTGTTGAGCGGCATGAAGGCCATGCCCGAGGTCGAGGAGAACTTGGGCGCGGCGGGCCGGTCGGGACCGGGCTCGCTCGACGCGGCCGACCGGGCGCTGTACGAGCGGGCCAGGCAGGTGCTCAAGGAGCGGGCGGCCGTCCCCTGCACCCAGTGCGGCTACTGCCGGCCCTGCCCGAGCGGCGTCAACATCCCGCGCAACTTCGAGCTCTACAACGACTGCGTCATCTACGACGATCCGGCCATCCCGCGGGCCGTCTACGCCCGGTTCATGCCCGAGGGCGAGCGAGCCTCGGCCTGCACCGCCTGCCGCGAGTGCGAGGAGAAGTGCCCCCAGCGCATCGCCATCAGCGAGCTCATGCCCGAAGTGCATGCCGTGCTGGGGCAGGGCCGGGCGCCTCGCCGGACCTAGGCAACTTTCCCGCCCGTCAGCCCGTCTTTCGGGAGGAGAGGAAGTGCGCATGAACAAACCCATCGTTCTTTTCGTCGCCGCCGCCGCGCTGTCCGCCGCCCACGCCGGCACCGCCCTCGCCCAGGACCGGACGGCGGCCCCGGCCAAGCCCGAGATCCTGATCGTCGGCACCTACCACATGGCCAATCCCGGCCGCGACATCTTCAATAGCCAATCCGACGACGTCCTGTCCCCGAAACGCCAGGCCGAGATGGCCGAGCTGCTGACGGTCCTGAAGCGGTTCCGGCCGACCAGGATCGCCATCGAGAGCACGGTCTACGACGACACCCGAAAGAAGCAATACGCCGACTACCTCGCCGGCCGGCGCGAACTGACGCGCAACGAGATCGAGCAGGTCGGCTTCCGGCTGGCCAAGGAGCTGGGCCACGCGGACATCTATCCCGTCGACTACGACGGCGAATTCCCCTGGCTGCGGCTGGTGAATTTCGCCAAGGCGACGGGCCGCGCGGACGAGTTCGACCGCATGTATGCGGAGATGGGCGCCCACGTCAAAGAGCAAGGCGAATACATGTCCCGGCACTCCATCCTGGAAACGCTGCTGTTCATGAACGCAGACGCCCGGGTGGCCGAGGACATGGGCTTCTATTTCCGGGAGGCCCATTTCGGCCAGCCGGGCGACTATGCCGGGCCCGATCTTCTGGCCAGCTGGTATCAGCGCAACATCCGCATCTACGGCAACATCGTCAACCTGGTCGGGTCGCCGGACGAGCGCATCCTGGTCATCTACGGGGCCGGCCACCTGGGCTGGCTGCGGCAGGCCGTCGAGAGCGATCCGACGGTGAGATTGCGCAAGCTGGCCGAGTTCGTGACGGGGCCGGACCGGTAAGCGCGGCCGGCTGCGGCGCTCCGCTACATCGGCCGTCCGCCGACGACTCGGATCCCCTCCACCGTGACCGCGGTCGCCTCGAGACGGGCGGCCCATTCGACGGGTCCGCGGCCGTAATGGACGATCGTGAACTCCTGCGCCCGGCCGGGCGGCAGCGGGTCGGCCAACGCGTAGCCCGCGTCAGGCTCCTCGGCGACACGGTAAGGGTTCCAATCCGCGCGAGGCATGTCCAGGATCCATTCGGCGACGGGGGACGGAGGGGACGCGGCCGGGCCCTCGGCCGGCCCGCCGCCGGCGCCGAGGTACGCCACCTTCAGCCGGACGCGATCGATGACGGACGGCCCGCCGTTGACGACCCGGACGCGGATGAGGGCGGCCTCCGCGGACGCGCCCCCCTCCCGGCTTGCGCCGTCGGGCTCGCGGAGATCGGGCACTTCGACTTCGGCGACGACCTCCAGGACCTCGGCCGATAAGCCCGGGTATTCCGCGGCCGGGAGGAGCTCGTCCGGCGGGGCGAGCGGGACCGCTCGCGCGGCCACGGGATCGAAGCCGACCCCGGTGATCCCACCCTGCGCCCCAAGCCCGATATCTTCATGGACATAGACCCCGGGAAAGAGCGGTCCGACCTTGATCGTTCGCGACGCGACCAGGCCGCCCCTCACCCCGGCCGCCGGGTCCCCCGGGCCCGTCCCGTTGACGCGGAGTTCGGCCTCGCGGACGAGGTAGGGCGACCGGTTGCAGATCTCCAAACGCAGGTCGACGCCCATGTAATGCGGGTCCCAGTCCCATTCCTCGATGCGGATGAAGCCCGGCGAAACGGTCGGCCAGAGGGGCCGGGCCTCCCGAAGGTCTTCGGGCTTGACGGGACCGCCGGCGGCGCTCATCGGGCCAGGGGGCCCCGGAGATATTTGTCGAACCAGGCCGCCCAGCGCTCGAGGCGGTCCTGGATGAAGCTGGGCCGGGTCAGGATGTGGAATTGCCCCGGATAAACCACGAGTTGGGCCGGGACGCCGAGCGACTTGAGGGCCTGGTACATCTGCTCGCTGCCGGCGATGGGGACGTTGAAGTCCTTCTCGCCGCCCATGAACAGCGTCGGCGTGCGGATCCGGTCGGCCCGGAGGAAGGGATAGGAGATCTTCAGCCAGACGTCCCGGCGGCTCCAGGGCAATCCCAGCTCGGTCTCGTACTGGTGGATGTATTGATCGACGCCGTAGGTCCCGAAAACGTTGGCGCTGCCGGCGCCGCTCATGGCCGCCTTGAAGCGGGTGTCCGAGGCGATCAGATAATCCGTCAGGATGCCGCCGTAGCTCCAGCCGCCCACGCCGAGCCGGTCCGGGTCGGCGATGCCCCTCCGGACGACGTGGTCCAGGGCGGCCAGGAGGTCGGCCACCTCGCGGTTGCCCCAGTCGGCGAAGATGCTCCGGGTGAAGGCGGCGCCCCGGCCGCTGCTGCCGCGGTAGTTGACCGCCAGGACGACGTAGCCGCGGCCGGCCAGGAATTGGCGCTCCATCTGCGGCGCATAGAGGCCAAACTGGAGGCCGGCGTCGTCCTGCATGTTCGGCCCGCCGTGGATCCACAGCAGCGTCGGGTATTTCCGGCCCGCCTCGAAGTCCGGCGGCTTGACCATCAGGCCGTGGATCTCGGTCCCGTCCTTGCTCCGGAAGCCGATGTCCTCGACCTCCCCCAGCCGGAGCTCGGCCAGAAGGGCCTTGTTCTGGGCCGTCAGCGGGCGCAGCGCGCTGCCGTCGTAGGCGTAAAGCTCGGTCGGTGACGCGGCCGTCGCCGCCGCGACGACCGTCCGGCCGCCGCCGCAGGCCATCTCGGTGATGACCTCGCGGCCGTCCGTCAGGCGCTCGACCGGGCCGTTGCCGGCCGGGACTTTCGCCAGATAGGCCCGCCGGTCGTCCTCCAGGAGAAAGAGCAACGCGGCGCCGTCCGGCGTGAACTCGGCCTGCCAGGCGGTCCGGTCGAGCGCCGCGGTCAGCTCGAGCGGCTCGCCCCCCGCGACGGGGACGGCGGCCAGGCGGTCCTGGTTGTAGAACTGGTACTTCAGCTCGGCGCCGTGATAGAAGGCGAGCGTCCGGCCGTCGGGCGACCAGGCCAGTCGCTGCCTGTCCGGGCCCTGGATCGTCAGGAGCTTCCGCGGCGCGGCCCCGGCCCGGGCCTCGACGACGAAAAGGTCGTAGGTCCCCGCCCGGTCGGGCTTCTCGGGATAGGCGGCCACATAGGCGATCCGCGTCCCGTCCGGGGACCAGGCCGGATCGCCGTCCTCGGCGTCCTTGTCGGCCGTCAACGTTTCGAGCGTCTTGCGTTCGACGTCGAAGAGATAAAGGTGGGTCCGCAGCGAACCGGTGAGGTAGCCTTCGATGTCCGCTTTGAAGAGGTGGCGGTCGATGACCCAGGGCTTCGGCGCTTTCGCCTTGGCCCCGGCCCCCTCCGCGGCGGTCTCCTCCGCGTCCTTGACGGCCAGCACGAGCCGGCGGCCGTCCGGGGACCATTCGAGATCGCCGATGTCCCCCTTGACGCTCGTCAGCGGGCTGGCTTCGCCGCCCCGGCGGTCGAGCAGCCAGACCTGGACCTTGCCGTCGTCGGAGCGCGCCGACAGGAAGGCCAGCCAGCGGCCGTCCGGGCTCCAGCGCGGCGTGGTGTCCGAGCCGGGCCCCCGGGTGATCTGCAGGTCCTGACGGCCTTCCCAGTCGACCATCCAGATCGCGTTCCGCAGCCGGTCGGCCTCGCGATCCAGGCTCGTGACGGTGTAGGCGATCCAGCGGCCGTCGGGCGAGACCTGCGGATCGGAGACGGTCCGCATGCGGTAGACATCCTCGGCGGCCAGCGGACGCTTGGCGGGGGCTTGGGCCCCGAGGGCCGCGGCCCCGTTCAGGATGCTCAAGCCCAAAAGCAGGGCCCAACGGAGGGGCTGACGGTTGACCATGGGAACTCCTTGTCGAGGGCCCTGGAACGGCGCTCGCGGGTCTATCCTCTTAAGAACTCCATCGGCACGGCCTTCAGCCGGGCGATATCCCGAACCCGCCCCCGGACGTCGAAGCCCGAAGCGCAGCTCACGCGGCACCTGTCGCACGTCCCGCAGGGCTCTCCGCTTATCGCGACGTCGTCGAGCGTGGCTCGGGCCTGGGCGGCGTTCCGGTAGCCGTAGGCGTACATGTAGCTGCGCATCAGGGTCGGGATGTCGAGGCCGGCCGGGCATTGGCCGTCGCACTGCCGGCACTGCCGGCAATAGAGGTCCAGCTCCGGCCGGTTGGCCGCAAGGGTCAAGCTCCGGAGCTCCGGCTCGGTCAGCTTGATGTCGTCGAGCAGGGCCAGGTTCTTGCGCAGCTCTTCGACCGAGGACATGCCGGAGATGATGCTCGAGACGTGCGGGTTCTGCAGGACCCACTTCAGGGCGGCGTTGCTGTCGAAGGGCGGGTCCCCGGCCTTGGCCCGGCCGCCGCCGGCCGTGGTCTTGAACGCGAAGATGCCCAGCCCGGCCTTGGCGGCGTAGGCCAGGGCCTCGGCCATGGCCTCCTTGTTCTCGATCTTGTGGTTGTAGGAGGTCATGACGACGTCGTAGGCCTTGGCGTCGGCCGCGGCCTTCAGCGCGACGTCGCAGCCGCTGTGGGTGGCGATACCGGCGAAGCGGATCTTGCCCTGTTTCTTCAAGGCCGCCATGGCCTCGAGGATGGGATCGAAGATGATGAACTCCCGTTTCTCCGCGAACGGCATGAAGAGCATGTCCACGTGGTCGAGGCCGAATCGTTTCAGGCTCTCCTCGGCCGTCTTGACATAGGCCTCGGCCTTCATGTCCTTGGGCATGGTGCCGCCCCGCGCGTTCATGCCGTCGGGCGTGACGGCCGTGCCGACGACATAGGAGTCGCGCGGCAGGTCTTTCAGGGCCTGGCCCACCAGCCGCTCGTTGTTCCCATGGCCGTAATAAGTGGCCGAAAAGAAGAACGTGATGCCCGCATCGTAGCCCTGGCGGATGAACTCGACGGTGGGGGCCTCGGCCGTGCCCATGCTGATGAGCGGCGTCGTCAGGCCGGTCTTGCCGAGCGGCCGGCCGGGAAGCGCGGGAACGGTGTTCCGCGCCACGGACGGCGCGGCGGACGCGGCCTGCGCCGAACGCGGGCCCAAGACGCCCGGGATGACGGCGGCGCCGCAGATCCCGGCCAGACCTTTTTTCAGGAATTCGCGACGAGGGTTGTTTGCCATGGCTGACTCTCCTCTATCCGGACCTTTAGAGCACGTTAGCAAAGGCCGGATCGACAAGTCAAATGCCCGGGCCGGGCCGTCGGGCTATTCGGCGGGTTCGAGCTCGATCCGGTACTTGCAGCTCTTCTGACCGCGACGGATGGAGGCCACGACTTCGGCCCGGACCGGCGCGCCGGCCACGGCCGAGAACAGCTTCTCGGCGAAGCCTTCGGAGCAATAGCAGAGGACACCCAGGTCGGCCGGGTGGTCCTTGGGGATCAAGGGGCAGACGCAAGCGCTCTTGTTCTCGTCGACCTCGATGAGGCCCCGGTCGCGGTCGTAGGCGATGACCCAGTCCCATTCCCGGCGCAGGAAGTCCAGGAACCCGTCCATCTTGCCGCGATAGCTTTCCACCTTCGCCGCCATGTTCAGATGCTCGAAGTGGGCCTTCGCCCCGCTCTTCAGGATCCGCTTGGCCTGTGCCTGGTCCATTTCGGCCAGGGCCGGCAGCATGGCCACGATCCACTTCTGGGGCATGGTGGGCGGCTTGGGTTCCTCGGCCTGCGTCACGGCATCCGCCGCTCCCGCGGCTGTTGCTAAAGGGGCGCCCAGGCAGGCGCAAAGCCCCGCCAGGCAGCTCGTCTTCATGAAGGACCGGCGATCTTCGCTCATGATCGGGGATTATCCTACGGTCCTTAAGCGGCGTCAAACGGCGTAGGGATGCCTCCGGAGTTCGGTCCTCAATTCCGCCAGGAACATTCCGTCGAGGCCGGGCGTATTCCTAGATAGGACGATCGAACTGGCTTACCGCGCGGAATCCGCCGGAGGAGGACACGGTGAAAACAAGGCCTCTCGTCAAAGCGCTTGGGATCGTCATCCTGGCCGCGGGGATCGGGCCCGGCCCGGTTTCCGCCGGCAACGCCATTTCGGCCGGCCTGGGCGCCGTCCTGCTCCCTCCGTCGCAAAGATCCGGGTCGCCCTCCGACGCGCCCGTCGTCGTCGAAAAGACGGTGAACGTCGGGCCGGTCGACCTTTTCTTCCGCATCTACGGGGACGGCGAGCCGACTGTGATCCTCGAGTCCGGCGGGGGGATGGATTCCGGGGAATGGACGGCGTTCGGCCCGCGCCTGGCCCAGGCCACGGGGGCGAGGATTGTCACTTATGATCGGGCGGGCTTCGGACGGAGCGGTCTTCCGGGCACGCCGTACGACCTGGCCCAGGAAACGGAATGGCTCTGGGTGGCGATCAAGACGCTCGGACTCGATAAGGACCTCATTCTGGCCGGCCATTCCTACGGCGGGTTCCTGCTCCGGCACGAGGCGGCGACACACCCGGAAGCGGTCCGCGGCCTGGTGTTCATCGATCCCTTCACGGTCGAATTCGTGGACATCCTCGGCCTGGACTACTGCAACCGACGGGAGGGCCTGGGGAAGCTCCCTAAGCTCGGCCCGGAGGAGTTCGCGGAATTAAGCAAGCAAGACAAGGCCGACCTGCGCATGGGCGGCTATCCGGACGGCAATCTGGCCGCGAAGTGCGACCTCCTCCGTCCGCTGGCCCTGCCCAAGGGCATCCCCGCGCGCGTCATCACCTCGGGCAAGACCTGGATGCGCGAGAACGAGATGGCGGCCTGGCGGCAGGCGCACGAACGCTTCGCGGCTTCGATCGCGGGAGCGAAACTCGTCGTCGCCGCGGCCAGCGACCACATGATCCACGAAGGCGAACCGGACCTCGTCGTCAAAGCCGTCACCGAGGTCATCGCCGAGGCGAAGGCCGGAAGCGACGCACGACACGCGCCGTCGGGGTCTTGATCCGTCGAGCCCCGCTCCGTGGCGCCTATTCTTTTTCGCCCGCCGCGGATCCCGTGCGGGGCCCGGCGAAGCCGTTCCGCCGAACCCGGTCGCGACGCCCCCCGACGAGATTGACAGGCGAGCGGGCCGGGACGTAGGATTCGGCCATGAAAGAACCTCTCGTTCCCTCGCCTGCAACGCCCGGATCCGCCGCCGGGGGGGCCGGCCGGCCGCCTCTCTCGAAAAAATGGCGCAAGCGGGCCCTCGTCGCGGCAGGGGTCATCTTCGTCTACGCCGTCCTCGGCTTCCTCGTCGTCCCGCCGATCGCCAAATCGAAGATCGTCAAGCTGGCCGCGGAAAAGCTCCATCGCCGGGCGACCATCGAGCACGTCCGCTTCAATCCCTTCCTGTTCAAAGCGGCCGTCGCCGGCTTCGACCTGAAGGACCGCGACGGGACGGACCTCCTCGCCTTCGACCGGCTGACCGTGGACTTCCAGCTGTCGAGCCTCTTCCGCCGGGCCTGGACCTTCCGCGTCATCCGGATCGAGCGGCCGCGGCTCGTGGCCCGCGTCGCCGCCGACGGCCGGTTGAGCGCGGCCGACATCGTCGCCGGGAGCGGCCGGGCGACCGAACCGGCCCCGGCCCCCGCGCGGACGCCGCGGATCGTCGTCGGCCGGTTCGTGTGCGACGGCGGCCGGCTGCAGTACGTGGACGAGTCGCACGCCCCCCGCTTCGCCGAGACGCTCGAGCCCATCAACCTCGACGTTCGCGACTTCAGCACCATCCCCGACGCGACGGGCGACCACGGCCTGACGTTCGGCCTCGGCCCGGACACCCGGATCCGCTGGGCCGGGCGCCAGACGATCGAGCCCCTGCGCCTCGAGGGCCGCTGCGAGGTGACGGGGCTGTCGCTGCCGCTCCTGTGGCGGTACGCCGCCCCCGCGCCGGGGCTCGAGCTCCGCCACGGCCGCGCCGACCTGGCCTGGTCCTACGATGTGCAAAAGGCGGCCGACGGGCTCGGCCTGACGATCTCCGAAGCGGCCCTGACGGCGCGCGACATCGCTCTGCGGCCCGCGTCCGGAAGCGAGGACTGGCTGGTCCTGCCGCTGGCCGAGGCCCGGGGCATCCGGGCCGCGTGGCCGGCCCAGGCCGTGGACATCGGGGAGATCAAGGTCAGCGAGCCGCGGTTCCTGGCCGCTCTCGAAGCCGGCGGCTCGACCAACTGGGAGTCGGCCCTGGCCGGACGAGCGCCGGACGCGGCCGCCGGGACGACCTCGGCGGGGGCGCCTCAGCAGGCCCCCGCGGCGGCTGCGGCGGCGCAAGCGGCGAAACCCTGGGACATCAAGATCGGGGCCTTCGAGGTCGCCAACGGCTCCGGCCGGTTCGACGACCGCTCCGTGGTCCCGCCCGTATCGGTCGCCCTGTCGGCGATCGGGCTGCGGCTCGAGAACCTGACGAGCGGCCTCGGCACCCCGGTCGCCGTGCGGCTCGCGGCGCGGGTCAACGAGACCGGCCAGGTGAACGTGGCGGGCCCTGTCACCCCCGAGCCGCTCGAGGCCGACCTGACGGTCGCCGTCGCCGGCCTCGACCTGGTGCCCTTCGGCTCTTATTTACAGCTCTTCCCCGGGGCCGAGGTGCGCGCCGGCCGGGCCGACCTCAAGGGCCGGGTCCGGCTGACGCCGGGCAAGCCGGCGCTGCGGTTCGAAGGCGAAGGCGTCGTCGCCGGGCTTGACCTGGCCGGGACGGGCATCGGCCAGCTCCTGGCCTGGGACCAGGCCAAGGCCGCCGGGATCACCGTCACCCGGGGCCCGGACCGGGTCCGGGCGGCCCGGATCGACCTGGCCCGGCCGTTCATCAGGGTCAACATCAACAAGGACGGGACGCTCAACCTGTCGAAGATCGCCGGTCCTCCGGCCCCGCCCGCGTCCGCGCCCGCGTCGATACCAGGCCAGGCGCCGGCCGCGGCGCCGGCCGCGGCGCCAGCC
>JAEAMF010000715.1_pt1 | contig 33876 bp, 26 predicted proteins | sample 8958721 | NCBI WGS metagenome assembly JAEAMF01 (sample SAMN16933255, study PRJNA681124) | bioreactor sludge metagenome | isolation source: anaerobic bioreactor treating anionic surfactant - SDBS | place: India: Bengaluru | collected 2019-02-28 | reverse complement strand
GATGCGAACAATAAAATTGTAGAATTCGAAAAGGATAGGACTGATAAATATGCAAAACTTGAGGGAAAGCTGGACGGGATTTCTTCACGAGAAGATAAATTAATTCTGGTTACTCAACACTTGAAATCTGCTCTTACAACAAGTGAGTCTGTTCGCGGCAAGTGGGGAGAACTTGTCCTTCGGAACATTTTCAAGCTGAGTGGCCTGACGGAAGGAAGAGATTTTACTATTCAGCAATCCACTTTGACTGAGGAAGGCAATCGGTTACGACCTGATTGTATAATCAAACTCCCGAACAGCGATAGATGTCTTCTGATAGACGCAAAAGCTTCTCTCTATGAGAGTTACGAAGCAGCCGATGAAGCAAAGACAGAAGAGGAGCGTCAGGAACTTCACAAGGAATTTGCTGCCAAACTCCGAGGAAGAATTAAAGACCTCACAAAGAGAGAGTATCAAGAGAAAATACCGGACTCGGTGCCGTATGTTGTTCTCTTTGTTCCAAGTGAAGCGGCCATGCGAGCTGCGTTGGAAGCAGATCACAAACTATTGGAGGATTGTGCATCTAACAAGATAATTCTTAGCAGCCCTACGACGCTCATGGCACTTGTGCTTCTTGTTGCAGATGCATGGCGTCATCATAACACAGCTACCAAGGCAGCTGCCCTCGTGCAGGAAGTGAAGGAGTTGGGGAATAGATTGCTTCTTTTTGTAGATAGGCTCTCAGGGGTGCAAAAAGGAATGGAATTCGCTGCGAAGCACTGGAACTTAGCTGTGAGTACATCATGGACGGGTCAGAAGGGGGTTTCTCGCTCTCTTGATAAAATTGCATCTCTTGGCGATGTCCTGCCCGAGTTACCTGAAGTACCAGAAGCTTTGACCGATACACTTCCCGTCCCAAGTAGTGCTGAGACCAAATCTCCTCCTTCATTGGAATAATTGAAGGCAGAGTTGTTGGGATCTGCACGTACGTACATAATAATTGCTCTATTGGTTGGCTAAATGCGCATTTCGGCTAATCTAAGCATCGTTTATATGGATCAATCTCGGCCTTCATTCCAAAGCAGGATTCTTCACAAGTCCGAAAATTCGGATGACTTTAAGCTCTATAAGGCAGGCGTCGAATGGGATCTCCTCGATCCAATCGTGATTGAAAACAGAGACGACATGAAATCCGAGAGTAAATGGAAAAGTCTTGTTGAACCTTATCATCATCAGGTTTCAAACTTGATAACATTTTGCAGGAGATTGCCGGTAACACTGCTTGCAGATGATGTAGGTCTTGGAAAAACAATTAGTGCAGGACTGATTGCAAGCGAACTAATTGCGCGTAATAGAGTCTCTAAGATTCTAGTCGTCTGCCCAAAATTACTTATGCCCCAATGGGCAGAGGAATTAAAATTCAAATTTGAGATCCCATCTATTCAGGTAGTCGGCAGGGAGCTTGCGACATTAAAACTCCCCGATGGGGCATTGGCCGTTATCACTACATATCACTCTGCGCGACTTTATTTAGATGCGATTGCAAAGGTGGGATTCGAAATGCTCATACTGGATGAGGCGCATAAACTTCGGAATCTCTACGGAGTCGATCATCCCCCTCAAGTTGCTACTGCCTTTCATAAGGTCCTTGCGGATAGATTGTTCAGGTATGTTCTAATGCTTACTGCAACGCCGATTCAGAATCGACTTTGGGATCTATATTCTTTGGTCGATTTATTAACAGTTGCACGAGGGCATGAGAATCCTTTAGGTAACACAGGGATGTTCGCCCGGAAGTTTATTGGAGATAACCGCACCAAAGCACGTCAAATAAAGCCAGAAGCTAAAGATGAATTTCGATCAATAATTTATGGATACATGTCACGAGTTCGTCGTGGTGATGCAAATCTAGTCTTTCCAGAAAGAATAGTGCAAATACACACCGTCGACCCTACCGCAGGAGAAATTGCACTTATCGATTTGCTTGCTAAGCCCATACAAAAATTGAGTTTCTTTGCACAGATTATCATCTTACAAGCACTGATCAGCAGCCCAGAGGCGCTTGTTGGCGTATTGAATAATATGGCACGGAATGAAACAATCCCCAAAGAGCTGGCAGAGGACGTAAAGGCAGTCGCCAAAAACATACGAATAACATCAAAGCTCAAGGGGCTAGGTGAATTGATAGACAAACTGAGAAAGGAACAGCCAGAACAATGGAGAGTTGTGGTCTTCACAAGATGGCTGGAGACGCAAACAACCATTCAGGCATTTCTTGAGGAGCGTGGGATTAAATGCGGTTTGATTAATGGCCAATCTGGCCAAAGAAATCAGGACACAATTACTGAATTTAAAAAAATCCCGCCCAAAATGCATGTAATCATTTCCACCGAAGCAGGATCTGAAGGTGTGAACTTGCAGGCTGCGAATGTGCTAGTTAACTATGATTTGCCTTGGAATCCAATGATTGTGGAACAGCGCATTGGTCGTATTCAAAGATTGGCTTCTAAACATGCAAATGTTTGTATTTTTAATATTGTCCTGAAGGGTACTTTTGAGGAATACATTGTGGCGCGGCTTTTGGAGAAATTGCAGATGGCTTCACATGCAATTGGAGATATTGAAGCTCTGCTTGAAGCGTCCGGATTATCCGACGATGACGAAGCTGAGAGCTTTGAAATGAAAATTGCAAAATTAGTTTTGGCATCACTGAAAGGAAAGAATGTTGAGGAGGAAACAAAAAAGGCCGAAAAGAGTATTACTGAGGCAAAACTGGTATTAGAGCGAGAGGAAAAAAATATTAATGAAATGCTTGGTGGAATGGATGTTGATGTTGGACCTAAATGTCCAAAACTTCCGAGTAACGATAAATCAATGGACTCACGCAGTTTTTCTATCGCCGCTCTCACAAAGCTGGGGGCGAATGTGCAACCTCAATCGAATGGCTTATATATTTGTGAATTACATGATGAACGTGAGCTCATTGCCTTTGATAAAGAAAGTGCTGACATGACAATTAAAAGCACTTTATACATACCAGGATCTGCGGACTTCGAACGAATTGTTAACAGAATAACAAGCGCGGGACAGCACTGTATTTCAGATGCTGACAATAAGCCCGAAATTGAATCTCAAACGATTGCGCAAAGCTGGGTAAACAACTTTGGGGGTGCTTATAAAAAATCTCAGGTTCAAGAAGTGTGGAATTGCTTCAGGGGAAAGGCACTTGTAAAAGTCAGAGCGAGCATAGCTCATGATAGTTATGAGCGGCTTGTTGAAGTGGTATGTTCGCCAGAAAACCATACGGCCAAAGCGGCGAAGAAGGAAATAGAGCCAGTCAGTGATCTCATCGAAAACCCTTCTTTGGTGGGTATTTCGACTGATGCTTTAATGGAAAAGGCAATGCAAGATCCAGGAATCTCAGAATTTTGTCGCTTTTATAATGAACGGAAAGTCTATGAAGTTAAATCGGCAGGCAGCGATGAAAGGAGAAAGAAAAAGCTTGAGGATGAATTTACTCCCCGACTTGAATTTGCCCTCGTAGGACTCGAAGGAGCTATACATCGCAAATTAAAATTCAAAGTAATATATAAAATTCAAGGAGACGTTGAGTATTCAAGTACCCTCGTAATTGTTCCGATCAACAAGGAAATTGAGGATTCTCCTGAAATAATGAAATGTGCCAAGGCAGGATTGTCGGCACCGCAGGACTGCCTTGGAACATGTGCCATCAGTAACCTTAAAGTTCTTAAACATTTCCTCGTTCGCTCTGAAGTAAGTGAAAGATATGCTCTCCCGGAGCACACCGTTGTATGCATGATAACTGGAAAGCGTCTATTGGAAGATGAAACCGAAAAATCAGCAGTATCGGGAAAAATTGGTTTTAGAAAGGAATTTGTATTTTGTTCTGAGACAAACAAGCCATTACTTCCAACGGAAGCTGCAAAATGTGAAGTTACTGGGAAATATGTGATGCCTGGAATTTTGGAGAAGTGTGAAGTTACTGGAAAAAGAGTTTTGCCTTCTGAGTTAGAAAAATCTGCTGTGAGCGGAAAAATTGCACTTAAAAAATTCTTTGTTACAAGCAGCCTTTCTCAGGCGAGGATTTTGGAACAGGAAGCGCTTAGATCTATTGCAGGGAAATTCTGCTCACCTTTTGAGGCAAAACATTGCTTGTGGAGCGGGAATAAATTCCATCCTGATGACTTGGTTACTTGTGACTTAACCGGAATCCCAATCCATATTGAATTTGCTGGTGGGAACCCTCCACGTCTTGATGCGCTTGCGAATCTTCTTAACCAAATAACTAGGAAGGCAGAGGGGTCAGATTGTTGGTCAGTGATTGAGACTTTAGCAGGTTCAATTCTTCACTCGAAGAAATGCAAAGTACTTGCCGCCGAATTCTCACCTGACAAGAAACATCTGGCCGCTTGTCTCGAAGTGCGGACTTTGATGGGTCTCAAAGTGCGTTATGCTGGCTTAATATTTTCCCCCGATGACAAATCGATTATTGGAAGAGTCACAATTGGGAAATTTGGTGCCAAAGGTTGGATTGAAGAAAGAAGCTAATGCTTCTTACCGAACAGATGGAGTTTCTTTCCTGTTTCAACAATCAGATTTCCCTCTGGAGAAATGAACACATACTTAGGGGCACTTTGGAAATTTATCTCACATAGTTGATTACCTGTGGAATCATATACAACTAAATTGTGATCAATTATGTGAACGAAACCACCTTTAAAAAATCGAATAGCCCCTCGCGACGAAAGAGCCTCGCCTCGTGTTTGTATCGTCTTAACGAATTTTTTATTAGTACGATCAATGATATAGAGCTGCGATATGGTCAGTATATAAAGAAAATTATTATCTTCGCAGATGACATCGACTGATTCCTGAGTCGTCATTTCATAAATTGTTGCCGCTATACCATCTGGGGAGATTTCATAGATTTTTCCGGAATAGCACCCCAAGTAGATGCGTTTGCCATCGGGTGAAATTCCGGACCCATAAATCCAGTCACATGGATCAAAACCCATTCCCATCTCAAAGCGTACTGAAAATCCACCAAATCCCGTTATTTGTTTTGTCATTATTTGCATCCAGTATGAATCTTCCAATGATTCTTTTTCGATTCCAGAAATTGTGTGTCCACGGATGAAATCGTATGCCCTAATTACCTCCTTCATCATTTCTTCAGCCTCCAGGTCATTACTTTCCTCAGGATAATATTGCTCTGTCAGTTCTCTAAAAGCCCTTTTTACATCTTCGGTTGTGGGATCTTGTTTGACTATGCCAAGAGTATCGAATGCCCATTTCACATCCTCAACTTCAGCTGAATCAGAAGGCGTAAAGGATCTTCTTAAATTCCTACTGCTAGGTGTATCTACTTTATAAGGCACTCTCCACTTCTTTATTTTTTTGAGATTCTTATCGAGAAGAAAACACTCGTCTGTGACGGTAAAAATTATTAGCGACAAATCCTCCGCCATATCGACACATCTTAAAGAATATTTATCTCCTGCAAATTTTGAGCAATCCAATGATTGAACAGTTTCCAAGCTTGATTTTGCTAGGCGCAGTTCAACATTGTCCGTGCTGTATATGAAATATCCACTGTTACCAGAAACACTTTTTAGTCTATAAGCTACGCCTTCTAATCGCGCAAAAGACGGGTTATCTATATATGAGATTTTGTCTCCTTCTACATATATATGGGGTAACAAAGGCCATAAGGTTTGTCTTATATGTTCAATCCGATATGGATTTATTTCACCGTAAGGGTTTTCAATTTTAAAGCCCCGAGGCTTTTTACCTTCACTTAGAGAAAAGTATATGCCACTTATTATTGAGAATTCTGGTTCATCTTCTTCGGACTTAAGCAGTGCTTTCTTTTGTACACTAAAACCAAGAAGATCAATCAATTTGTTATGAGTTTTGACATCAATATTTGTAAAATTTTTACATCTTTCAAATAACTCATCAGAGAAAGTTAGCGCCTCATGAAACTTTTTCTTCTCCTGCTTCGCGTTAATGATTTTTCTATAAGTACGTAATAAATACGTGTGATAACTTGTGTCATGACTTTGGTCGTATATTTTGAGGAACTCATCTGCCGCTTTTTCGTACCAACCTCTATTGTAATGTGAAAAGGCCAGATTATATGAATCCCAATAGGATTGATTACGCTGAACATAACTCTCTTGGTATTCGCGCATCATTGCCACCTTTGGCAACACCACACGCTGCGCGTTATCGGTATTAATTATGCGCTCATCTTTTATTTCTATATGTTGATTATTTACGGGAACAATCCGTTCGTCCTTTTGCCCGAATATATTTTTAAGCAATTTAAAAATCATACATTTTTGAGAGAACAATATGCGAACACGTCTAACAAAGAATACCCATTATGCTTTAAGTTGGAAATTGGCTTCAATACAGGCAGTAATAGAAATAGGTTCTGCATGAATCCCTACACTGCCCTATAAACAGTCCCAGATTATTGGGGTGTCCTATTACTTGAACGCTCGGTCAGGGGCGTCACAGGGAAACGTAGGGGTGTACAGGGTATTGCTAATGGCGCTTCAAGCTTGTTAGAAGCCCCGACGCTAACGCTGTCCCGTTTCGACTATATTGGGACTTAACACACCCGAAAACAGCACTCGGGGCTTCTAATTAGCATGTAGAGGCATGCTAGAGAGAGACTGAATTTATCTTCATTATTAAGATTTGATGTATAAAACGCATTTTAGGCGGACAAATAAATGATGCCTTCTGATGTCCAGTGAAGGGGTGATTTATATGTAAATTCTTACAGAAGAGGGGCGTTCTCTTCTCACCAGAATAGATTTTCTGCAGTTAAGAATATATTTTATCCATTTGACGCTATGTCTAATTATATTGGAATATCTTATGGGCGTGTCTCTGATCCCAATCAAGCGACTGGCAAGTCTGTTGATAATCAATTGGAAGCTTGCAGGGATTATGCACGGAAGAAAGGCATAAATATGGTGGGGGAGTACCGCGACGATGGGAAAAGCGGAACTAGTCTTCATACTAGGAACGGCGCAATGGACGCTTTGGCTGTAATTGCAGAGGGCGGAGTGGACTTTCTTATGGTCACGGAGACAGACAGAATCGCAAGGAACGCAGAGGAAAATTACATCATCAGAAAGCATCTGAAGAAGCACAAGTGCAAGTTAGTGGCCGTAAATCAGTCATATACAGAGGGTGAATCGGAAGAAACGGATTTGATCATCGGAATCATGTCGAATATTGATGAATTCTTTAGCAAGATTAACGGCAAAAAGACGAAGCGTGGGATGCTGAAAAAGGCCGAACGGGGGGAGTGGCCGGGTTGGGCGCCACTCGGTTACAAGAATATTGATATCGGGAACGAAATGAAGCACCACTACGTAGTTCAGAGAAATGAAGCGGTGGCGCCGCTCGTCATAGAGGCGCTTGAACTCTTCTCCACAGGCACCTACACCGCAGAACGATTGGGTTTAATAATGTTCGAGAAGGGGTTGCGCTCCAGACATAATAAAAGAATGGCCAAATCCAGCTTTATTGAATTGCTGAAGAATCCGTTTTACTATGGAAAGATGGATTACGATAACCCCTATGATCCCGTGACGGAGAAAGAGAAATATGAAGTGAGCCTCTACAATGGGAATCATCCGCCTCTTATTAGCAAGGCGACCTTCGAGAGAAACCAAGAGATATTGGCGGCGCATAGCAAGAACGCGGATCGTTCCCGCAAGCACGATGAGCGATTCTACTTACGGACATTCCTCCGTTGCGGCATCTGTGGAGGTCGCATCACTGCCGAAATACATAAGAACCAAGACAATATGGCGTATTTTCATTGTTCTCTGACCAAGCAAAAGCACAGCAACAAGGGGCATTGCATGCCGCAGAGCGAATTAGAGTCGCTGATGGCCAAAGAATTCAAGAAGATCCAGCTTACCGGCCCCCTCATGGAGAAGATCTTGGCTAAGGCCAAGGACATCCTTTCCGAGACCCACCAAAGCGTTGACGGTAAGAAGCGAAGCATCCTCAACCAGATCATGAAGCTGGAACGCCGTCGCGATAATCTGGAAACAGACCGAGCGGATCATGTGATTGATGCCGACACATTCAAGCGGCAGCACGCCAAGGCACTGCAGGAGATCCAGCAGCTCAAGGAACAGCTCAAGGAGCTGGACGACGACAGGGAGGCCAATATAAACGTTTTCAGCAGGTTGATGCTGTTGACGGATGATCTCCATAAGACCTACCAGCAGGCGGAGACCCCGCTTCGGAGGCAGCTTGTTTCCCTATTCTTTGACAGAATCATGCTGAAAGACCGCAAAATCTCCGAGGTGCAGTACACCAAGGCTGTACGAGTACTAACAGAAAATCACAGTATTATAATAAGTAAGAATTGGCTCCCCCGGCTGGACTCGAACCAGCAACCAATCGGTTACACGTATCCATCTGTTTCCAGAAGGCGTGGACTATATCATCACCCATCATTCATGCAGGGTGCGAGGCGCTTCGATCCGCGTCCTTAAGCGGACCTACTCCATAAAGGATAGTCTCTGAACCTTCCCACACTGTGGGCTTGGCTGCTGATTGCCCTTTCCACGTGATCGGGAGGAGGGTTTCCAGCAATTCACCTCGTTGTTCGACCCGGGATTTCCCCGGGAAGCTGCGTTACACCGCCGTGCAATTCCTGATGGCAGTTACAGCAGACGAGAATGCATTTGTCCGCTTCGTGTTTCACTTTCTTCCACGAGCGGGTGAGTCCTCGAGCGGAGAGGCCAAATTCTTTTTGGCTTCTATCAAGGTGGTGGAGGGCAAAGGCGCCAACATACTTGTGATATCCGCAGATTGCACACTTTCCTCCTTTGTAAGCGACCACCATTTCCCGGAGCTTTCTCCGACGCTTGGTTACTGCCTGTTTCAGGTACGCAGCACGGTCGGCATAGGTACGTTTCTCTGGCATACACAATTGAGTATACCATGAGCAGTGTTCACAGCCGATTGCTCTACCATTGAGCTACAGGGGAACGTTGATGCAAAGAACGCAGCACCATTATACGAAGTTGCGGCTCCAAGGGTAGAGGGAATCGTCTACTTCTTCCTCTTCGGCAGGAGCAGCACGATCTCGCGGCCGACGTACTGATCGGGGCGGCGATAGAGGAGCGAGAGGCGGCCGGCGATGGAGGGCTCCACCCCGGGCGGGAGGGTGGCGCGGTAACCCGCCTCATCCAGTGCCTGCCAGACGCGCTCGAGGAAGATCTGGTCGTTCTTGATCTTCCACACGGGCCAGACGAGGCAGAGCGGGACACCCGGGAGAGTCGCGGCGCAGTTCTTGAGAAATGCAGCCTGCAGGCGCTCGCTCTCTGTCTTCAACTTCTGGGCGGCTTTCACCGCGAGGCGGTCCGCGATGGCGGGGCCGAGGGTCGTCTCCGTCACCACGACGTCGGGCAGGTGCTTCAGGGTGAAGGGCTTCAGGGCATCCTGCTTGAAGACGGAGCTCTCGGCGTCCTTCTTCAGGATTTTCTCCTCCTTGCGGAGCCACTCGATGTTCTTCTCACAACCGTTTACCGCCTTCTGCGAGATGTCGGAGGCGAGCACGTGCCATCCGCGCAGGAGGCCCTCGAGGGGGATGACTCCCGTGCCGCAGAAGGGATCGAACACCGTGAGGGGCGGTGCCTTCTTCGGGCGCTTCTTGTTAGGAGGCAGAGGCGGCTGCCTGCTCTCGACGAGCCACGCGCCGAAGTTCAGGAGGATCTGGGCGAGCTTCGGGGGGAGGAGACCTGTCGTGGTGTCGCGCACGGGCTTCTTCATGTCACGCTTCGTGTAGGCATTCACATCCTGTGCCGCGATGGTGCGTCCGACCCACAGGCTCTCCTCCTCGGCGATGAGGACGAGCTCACAGCCGCGCTTCCCGTCGATGAGTCCGGTGTCGTGGAGCAGGACGGGGAGGGCGGGCTTATGCTCGTTGCCCACGTAGCGGCAGGGGCGCCCTTGTTTCCGGATGGCGTCCTTGCACTGGCGGTAGAGCGTCCGCACCGCAGGATGAGGGAGGCCGACTGCACGCAGCGAGAAGGTCACCTTGCCGCGACGCGTGTCCTTCAGTTCGTTGAGGAGCAACTTCGGAACATCCTCGATCGTGACCGGCGCCTCCGTCACACGACGCGCGATGAGCACGGTCCCTCCCACGGACGAGAGGAATGCCCCTTCAAGATCCGCGGAGCTCTCGAAGAGAGCGGCGACCCCTTCGACGATCCGTGAGAGCGAAAAACCCGGAACGGATGCAGTGAGTTCGGCGACGGAGAGGTGTGGCTGATGACCGAGGAATGCGGCGTAGGACGGCATAGTGCATCAAAGCATAGCGGCCGTGGCTCACGGTGTACACGCCTCTCTTTTCACCCTTCTGTCCTGTGGCCTGATTGCGTCACCGCGTTGCAGAGGAGGAGGAGAGCGAGGAGGACGGCGAGGGGGGCGATCTGCACGAGGCCGCGGCCGTACCCCGTCTGGCGGAGCGCCTCGGTGGAGAGAGACGTGAAGAGGTAGAGGGAGAGCTGGAGGCAGTAGCTTGCGACGCAGAAGAGACTCACGACGGCGAGAGGCGGAGAGAACGCCTGCCGCCAGCGCAGGAGGAGCAGGGTGAGGAACATCACGGGGAAGAAGAGCCAGCTCCCCTCGAAGAAGGTATTGATCCAGACAGTGCGGAGCACCCCCGGCTGCCAGCCGATGGCGAGGCCGATCACCCCCTTCGCGTTCCCGAAGGTGAGACCATGGGTCCACTTGAAGAGGAGCCACGGGAGGAGCACGGCTGCGAGGCATCCTCCATACCAGAAGAGGGCGCGTCGCAGATCCGGCAACGTGAGTGCTCCCTTTCTCCGGAGGGAAACGAGACCGAGGAGGAGCAGGATGATGAGGAGCGGGAGGTGGAGGAGGAGGGCCTCATTCTTCGTGAACACGAGGAGGGCCGTCGCGAGGGCTCCCAAGCGCAGGAAAGAAGCGCGGGCCGTGGGGTTCCCCGAGGAGAAGGCGTGGAAGAGGAAGCTCACGGCGAGGAGCAGGTGCACGGAGAGGAAAATATCGGCATAGGCCGTGATGCCATGGAGGAGCGGGAGCGGGAGGCTCGCGAAGAGGTAGGCGCCGAGGAGTGCCCAGGGGAGGGAGACGGAGCGGCGGAGGGCGGCATAGAGGAGGAAGAGCACGGCGAGGTACCAGAGAAGGTGGATGCTGTTGATGAGGCCCTCGTGCCACTGTCCCGCGAGCACGGCGAGCCATGCCTTTGTCATGGGAACGGTGGGAGGGTAGGAGCTCACGCCGTCCGCTGCGGTGGATGCGGGATCGAAACTGAGTGTGAGCTTCTCCGTGAGGAAGAAGACTTTCCCGCGGAGGTTCCAGTTCTTGAACACGTCATCGAAGTACGGGGGGGTGGCGGTGAGGAGGAGCGCGCCAACGACGAGCTTCGCGAGCGTCCAGAGACCGAGGAGGCCGGTGAGAAGGAGGGCCCAGAGAGGGAAGGAGGAAGAGGGTGTGGGATGTAGGGGGGAGGGCGTAGGGTGAGAAGGGCGACGCCAGAGGAAGAGCCCGAGGAGGACGGCGGTGAGGAGGATTTGCGGGAAGAGGAAGCCGAGCCGCGTGAGGGGAAGACCGAGAAGGGTGCAGAGGAACGTCACGAACATCGTGCCCGTGAGGCCGAGGACACCTCCGGCGACCCAGCGCTCCAGACGGAAGAGAACGGGGGAGTTTCCCTCGAGGAGCCGCAGGAGGAGCCAGCCTGAGAGAGTGGGAAGGAGGAGGCCGGCGGGGAGCCAGAGGTAGATCATGTGCCAACAGCGAAGAGGAAGGTGCCGCTTGCGAAGGAATGAACAATCATGCCAGGAGGGGAGACGGGCTCGCCATTCACGGTGAGGCGCCGCTCCGCATTCAGGCGAACATCCGGCCGGTTGTACACGAGCCAAGTCGTGGCTCCGTTCCCGTCCTGCGGATCGACGGGAATCGTCGGGTACGTCATGTAGTGCAGGTAGGCCGGGTACGGGCCGTCCGGCGGCGCAATGAGCACGAAGCGGGAGACATCCCTGATGGCAGGACTGATGACGAGCGCGAGATCCGGGAAGAAGGAGATGTTACGGAAGGTGCGCTTGCCGAGAGGTTGCGAGAAGTACGTTTCATAGTCATGCTTGAGGTACCCCATTTCCTCGAGGCCCATGCGCAGATCGTAGAGCATCCAGAGGGAACCCGTGAGGAGGAGAAAGGAGAGGGTGGCGCCGCGGATGCGTCGCGGGTCCCGTCCTTTCAGGACCCGGAGTGCGAGGAGGACGAGACCGGCGCCGCCGAGAAGCAGGTAGAAGATGCGGTTGGCTGAAATGGCGAACGGCGGCTCATGATCGAAGAGCTGCGTGCGCGCGAGCGGCGAGAAGGTGAGGAGCGGTCCCCAGAGGAAATTGATGGAGTAGGAGCGCATTGCGTCGAAGGTCCAGAAGGTCTTCCATGCCTCCCGCGCTTTCTCGGGCACACTCCATCCCTGGAAGGAAATGGTCTGGAGTGTCACATCCACCGGCTCATGGAAAGAGATGCCAATCTTGTCGGCGTAGCGGTCCCAGCCATTGAAGTACGCGGTGTTCATGGCGAGGGTGGCTGGTCCGTCTTGTTTGACGAGCGTGAAGGGGATCTGGTGGAAGGTTTTCTCACCCTCCCCGTGCGCATGCCAGAGGAGCGCCCCCTTCGTATCGCTGCGCACGAGAAAGGTCAGTGTGACGGCGTCGACGCCGTGCTTGGGGGAGAGTGTGGTCGCGAGGGAACCGGGCACGGCGCTCCGGAGGAGGAGACCCTCCCGCGTCGGCTCCACGCGCTCGAGGCCCGTTCCCTGCCAATTCTGCTCGATGCGTCCCCCGCGGAAGTCGAACAGGGACTGCTCTTCCGCGTGAACGGAGAGAGGCAGGAGGAGGAGGGCGAGGAGGGGAAGGGCACGACGGAGCACGGAAGGATTGTACCACCGCTGTGCCTCCATGAGGACTCAGGCGGCGGTTTCCTTCGCCACTTCGATTTCCTGCGGCCCGTCGCTGATCACCGCTTTGATGCGTCGGACGCCTGCAGACGAGCTTTCTTCTTTGAGGATCTTGAAGGTGCCGATCATGCCCGTCCGCGCCACGTGCGGCCCGCCGCAGATCTCCTTGCTGAAGTCGCCCGCGCTGTACACCTTCACCTCTGCGCCGTACCGCGCGTCGAAGACGCCGATGGCTCCCTCCTTCTTCGCGCCTTCGACGCTCGTGACATGGTAAGAAACCGGCAGGTCGGCCCGGATGGCTTCGTTCACGAGACGTTCCACTTCCGCGATCTGCTCCGTGGTCATCTTGTCCGGATGCGAGAAGTCGAAGCGGAGCCGTTCGGCCGTGATGTTGGAGCCCTTCTGGAAGACATGATCGCCGAGGACCTTCCTGAGCGCGGCATTGAGGAGGTGCGTGGCGGTGTGGAGCTTGGTCGTCTCACCCGAATGATCCTGCAGCCCACCCTTGAACTTCTGCTCGGCCCCTGCCCGCGAGAGCTTCTGGTGTTCCCCGAATGCTGCTTTAAATCCTGCTTCATCCACTGAGAGGCCACGCTCTGTCGCCATCTCTTTCGTCAGTTCTAGTGGGAAGCCGTAAGTGTCGTACAAATGGAAGGTAGTGATGCCATCGAGAATTTTTGAAGTGTCTGCGGCCGCCTTCTCAAATCGTTTCAGCCCTTCTGCGAGCGTCTTGCTGAATTGGATCTCCTCTTGATGCAGCGTATCCGCGATGTCCTTCGCATGCTCCCGGAGAGCGGGATAGGCGGCGGCATACTGGGTGATGACTTCCTCTGCGATAGCCTCGCAGAAGCCGAGGTCGGTGTTGTCGATCTGCCGCGCCGAGCGGATGGCCCGTCGGATGATGCGGCGGAGGATATATCCCTGATCCACATTCGAGGGTTTCACGCCATCGGCGATGATGAACGTCGCAGCTTTTAAATGATCTGCGATGATGCGCGCGTGGCGCAGCTGCTCCTCGCTCGTCGGATCACGGAGGGCTTTCCCGAGGATCGGTGCCATGCGATCCGTCTCGTACACGCTCTTCACGCCCTGTAGCACCGCGGCGGCACGCTCGAGGCCCATTCCCGTGTCCACGTTCTGCTGCTTCAAGGGCTCGAATGTGCCTTCTCCTGTCTTGTTGTACTGCATGAAGACGTCGTTCCAGATCTCCAGCCACTCCGCCTCATGCGTGGCGGGATTGCCGCGCGGCTTTCCCTCGCCCACCCAGTAGAACATCTCCGTGTCCGGTCCGCAGGGTCCGGTCTGGCCGGCGGGTCCCCACCAGTTCATCGCCTTCGGCAGGAAGCCGATGCGCTCGCGGGGGAGGCCGAGCTTCTCCCAGATCCTGGCGGATTCCTCATCCTTCGGCGCGTCCTTGTCACCGGCGAAGCACGTCACGGCGAGCATATCCACGGGGATGCCGAGGCACCGCTCCGATGTCAGGAATTCGAAGCTCATTTGGATGGCCCCCTCCTTGAAGCAATCTCCGAGGCTCCAGTTGCCGAGCATCTCGAAGAACGTGAGGTGCGACGCATCGCCGACTTCATCAATGTCCTGCGTCCGGATGCACCGCTGCACGTCGCAGAGTTTCCTGCCTGCCGGATGCGGCTCGCCGAGGAGGTAGGGGACGAGCGGGTGCATGCCGGCCGTCGTGAAGAGGACCGTCGGGTCGTTCTCCGGGATGAGCGAGGCTCCCGGGATCACGGCGTGACCGTGCCCCCGGAAGAAGTCCAGGTACTGTTGCCGAATCTCGTCCGTCTTCATCGGGCGCATGCGGAAACGGAGTGTAGCAAGCGGCTCTCCCGAGCGCGAGTGCGAGCGGGCCGTTTTTCTCCCCGTCAAGACCTGCTCCTCGCCTTCAGGTCCTCGTACTTCTCGAGGTAGGACGTCCCGAAATCTCCGAGGAGCTTCACAGATGTCCGCCCGATCTTCTTCAGGCGGCAGAGGATCTTGCTCTCGCGCGGAGGGCACTGGTGCTGCTCCTTCCCGAGGACGCGCAGTCGCGAGAATCCCCACTTGAAGAGGAGATCCGTAATGTGCTGGACTTGGGCGCAGGCCTCTCCGGCGCGCTCTGCCAGACCAGGATGATTCTTTGGAGGCACGGCATCATTCATAGCATTAAACGGCTGTTTCTGCTAGAATAGAGAGGACACAAACATGACGAATCTCCTGCCCGAAGAGTCGCCGCGCCTTGGGATGATTCCCACTCCACGCACGTGGGTGGTGGCGGTCGTGACACTCCTCACCATTGTGGGCATCGGGGCCTTCCTCTATGTGCATAGCCGCCGTGTGCTCGATGGGATGATCAAGGAGCGGCTACAGGATGTTGCTTCCATTGCTGCCTCGGAGTTCCTCGGCGAGGAAGTGGAGCGCATCCATTCCCGCGAGGATATGGAGAAGCCGCTCTTCACGGGGATCGTGCGGCGCCTCCGGGACATTCGCGAGCAGGTGCCTGGCGTGCGCTTCGTCTACATTCTGCGCAGGACCGCGACGCCGGATGTTCTCGAATTCGTGGCCGATGCCGATTCGCTCCAGTCCTTTGAGGAGGCGGATGTCAATAAGAACGGCGTGCTCGATGCGGAGGAGGAGATTTCCTATCCGGGGGATCACTACTCCATCGCGGATATCCCCGCTCTCCAGGAGGAGGCCTTCCTTCGTCCGACCACGGATGCGCACATCGTCCATGATCAGTGGGGGTACACCATCTCGGGCTACGCGCCGATCCGCATGAAGTCCGGGAAGGTGGTGGCCGTCCTTGGCATCGACATGACGGCAGACGCGTATGCACGGCTCGTGCAGGGTATCTTCTCGGTGGAGTCCCTGCTCCTCCTTCTCTTCGGGGGGCTTCTCATCGCGCTCTACATCATTCTCGCGGAGAACAAGCGTCGAGTCCGCAGTCTCGAACAGCTCACCGACGAGCGTTCTTGGCTCATGCAGCTCATTCTCCATCAAGTGGGGATGCCCCTCACCATCTTCAAGTGGAGCCTCGAATCTCTTCAGGATGTCTGCCGGCAGGAGAAGAATCAGAAGGCGGAAGTTCGGGAAAACCTGACCATGATGGAGGAGGGGATCGCGCGCCTCGAGCATGTGACGGATGTGCTCCTTGCGGCGGATCGCGTGCAGGCAGGGAAATTCCGCCTCGAGCCTGAGCGTTTTCTCCTTCGCGGTCTCCTGGAGAGCGTGGTCGCCTCCCTTGAGCCAAATCTTAAAAGGCGACAGCAGCGCGTTGATATCCTGGTGGAGGAGGATGTGTACCTGAAGCTGGATCGCAAGCTCATGAGTGGCGTCCTGCGGGAAGTGTTGGACAACGCCATCACCTACTCACCCACGAACGGCACCATCGCCGTCCATGGGCATCGGCATCTGCACCATGTGGAGATTCGCGTCGTGGATAGCGGAAGCGGCATCCCGAAGGATGACATGTCGCGCATCTTCCATCAGTTCGCCCGCGGCTCGAATTCCTCGAAGTATGATCCGAACGGCACGGGTGTCGGCCTCTACATCGCCAGGGGCATCGTGGAGCGCTGCGGCGGCTCCATTCACGCGGAGAGTGAGGAGGGGAGGGGCACCACCATCACCATCACGTTGCCCTTGCGGTGACCAGGGGTTCTTGCGGGCCCCTCTCTTTGTCATGGCCATCGTGTCGGTGCCCATTGCCATGCTTTCCGAACACGGGTTTTGGAGTTGCCACCTTTTGTTTATTGATTTGCTGTGTGGCGAGGGGACTCGGGAATGATTCGACGAAGCGAAGATATGCCTCGGCGCGCAGCTCACCATTGTTCCTTCCTTCGCCGGATTGTCCTTGAGACCAATGGTTGCGGTGTGCCTTTTCATGCTCTTCCTGTCTCAGACGCGCTGCTTCATCCGTTGCTCTCTGGATGATCGAACGAGCTCGTTGCTGCAGCGCCCTCACATGCTGGAGGAACGAGCAATTGAAGAGGAGCCGACGGTGCTCCACTTGTTCGAGAGTTGCGAGCGCGGGCGTCAGCGCTTCAAGGATGGTGGCATGTTTTGGGGGAGGGGGGAGCGTGAGGCAGGAGAAATCCTCCGCGATGCGCATCGGATCGCTCTCTGTCGGGAGTGCCGCCAAGGAAGCATCCACCAAGAGATGTTCCACTTGTCCGCGGTGGTGCGGGGGCTGGTGGAAGAGCATGCGGATGCGGTCGCCGGTTTCCTCGCGGAGTCGTCGCAGGAAGGGGCGCTGTATTTCTTCAATGCAGGAAGAAATGTATCGTATCTGCTCACTATGATTGAGAGGAAGGAGCAGGGGCTTTTTTTTCGTGGAGGGAAGCGTGGCATCCAGCTGGTTTATTTCACTCCGTTGCTGGTGCACTGCCTGGAGGCGGGTCGCGAGGAACGCGGCGAGTTCCTCTCGCGGCAGGCAGTGCCGGAGAACGTCCAGGAAGGAGCAGTGGCTGCTCTGTCGCAGCGTGCTCAGTACCTGCGCACAGCGCTCCTGCCCGCACGAGGGATGCTCGATGAGCCCGCGGAGCAATCCGCCGCTGAATTCATCGAGACGGAGAAGGTGCTCCTGCCGTTGGAGCGTCTCGAAAGGACCGATGACACTCTCCCGCTCCTGCTGGAGTTCTGCGATGGTCGGGTGCGCGCCGTTTTTCATCACTACTGTATCCTCGTCTTCTCTCACATGATTTTCTGGTGCTATGCGGTTTTCCAAGGTCCGCAACATGATACTGGAAAAGTGCAATCTGTCAATACTCTGGTATATCCGCCAGAGGATCGGGAATTTGTGCAACCTGTAACCGTCTGCGACAGCAGTGCAAAGGCGAGTTGGCACCCTGATTCCTTTACGGCGTGGGGAGGATCTCTCGCACTCAGTAAGTGTTGTTCAAAAAATGAACAGGAAAAGTGCCCTGCGCGGAGGGGTGATTGACCCGCCCGAAAACGGCGCCTACAAGAGGGCATCTTTATGAGCACCATCACGTCAGTCGGAGGCACCGCGGAGACGTCATCCCCCACGATGGTTGCAGACCGGCATATCTCTGATGGTCTCTCGCGGCCGCTTGCTGAACGCATCATTGCAGACGCCCTGCGCAGTCCCGAATCATTGGAGCAGGTGCACCCCTTTCTCCGCGCGCACCGGCAGTGGTTCCGCGGCGTGGTCATCGAACTCCTGAACCGCATCCCGCCGCTGCCGGAAGGGTTCACGGGAGATCCATGGAAGGATGTCCTCGCGCACGTGCCGGAATTCTTCGGGGATGCGGAGGTCCGTCGCGCGGCGCATCTCTTCCCCACCTCTGATTCGGTGGGTCTCGCCTGTCAGGAGCGGATGGGGAGATTCCGTCCGAATTATCCGCGGGAGGAACCTCTGGAGGGGGCTCCTCTCACGCAGGAGAGGCCGGCAAAGTACGTGAGCGGTCCACTCACGAATGGCAGAGCGCGGAAGGGGGAGTGCGATATCTGCGAAGCGCAGGCCGTTCTGCTCGTGCATGAGATGGTCATGCATGTGAGAGAGGAGGCGATCATGCAGTTGCGATCCTGCGATGACTGCACGCGTGAGACATTCGATCCGGGGGATCCTGATGCGATCTTCCGCGCATTCTTCGCACGTGCCCGCTACGTTCCCGTCTGAGATTTTTTTTCACTTGCTCCTCACAGGATTGCCATCGGCGGAAATGCCGGACATTGCGATGGGAGTCGCGCCCGTCCTGCCGGGCACGGTTCCGGCGATTGCCAGTGAGGTGACGACGGATTGCCGCGAGCTCCTCGCTTCTACTACTGATGGCGAGACGATGGGGGACAATCAGCCCGGCCCGGGCTCCTTCCCATGGACGGTGCGGCACGTGGAGCACGGGTGGGGGTGATAGGGGATGAGCGGGGATTCCCGGACCGCCGGAAAGAGGCTATGCTCTACCTCTCGCTCCTTGGCACCACTGGGGATGACAGGCTTCGACCCTTCGACTGCGCTCAGGGTCTCCTGCATGATTATTCTGGTATTGAGCGCTCGTTCATATTTTTGGGGATGAAAGGCTTCGACAGCGTGATTACTGATAGTGTTTCGCTCCTGTTCGGGAGGGCAACGGTTCCCGTACCCACTGTTGCACCCTATACCTGCCGCCTACAAGCAGCAGTTTGCGAGTCTGAAGGCGCGCTTCGCGCGTCCTTCGTTTGCCTTCGCTCCGGTGATGGCACTCGCAGCTTAGTTCCCTTTTTGGGGACACGTCTCACCCTGGATCCTCGCTAGAGGGATGAGGCGCCATCAGCGAGGCCACTGCACCGTCTGATGTCGCGATGCAGCGGATTTCCCGGCATCACCCCTCGCTCCCGATCTCCGCTCTCCTCTGCCCGGGATGCGAGTACCGAGGAGAGCACGACAGTACAAGCAGCGCTACCACACGTTGGACCCGGGTTCGATTCCCGGCATCTCCACCAAAATTTTGCTCGTTAACTAAACTAGTCCAAAACTTACTGCTTTTTCGCTTAGAGATTTGACAAATATCTAAATAGTTCTAAATTGAAAACATGGGAGAAACCCCACCTCCTTCCGTGCGCACGATCATCGATGAGGCGATGGGCAAGCCCGTGTCACTCGAGAGGGCAGCCTGGAATTTTGAGTTGGGCCAGCGTGCGCTTCTGTTCCTTGCCCAGAAGAAGAAAGGCGATTATGCGGCGACGATGAGTGCGTACCGCGCTCTCCATGAGATTACACCCGAGCAACTTCTCTCCATGCCTTGGGGGAAACTGCCAGGGATAGAGGCGACGCCTCTCGCGCATCAGCAGTTGAGTGCGGAAGCTGCCCGTGAAATCCGCGTCCTTCGTCTCATGATTGAGAGGATCGGCAGGGAGGTGAATGTGACGCGCGAGGAGATGCAGAGGCTCCTCACAACGACTCGACGGGTCGTCGAGGGGGAGCGTCTCCCGCAACCGAGTCATTATGCAGCGAATGGCGTTTATCGTGTCATCATCGCCGCGGTGCAGGCCGCACTCTCGCGGCTGGGTTTCGGGGAAGACCATCCGCTGCATCTCGTACCATCCGGCCTGGAAAATGACAATGACGCATGTTCAGCGTACGTGCAGCAGGACATGAGGGTCATGCAGAACCTCAATACCTACGGTCAACGGCTCCTGCAGGCTCTTGACCTTGAAGATGACATAGCTCGTCATGATGCACAGGGAGCAGTGGAACAGCTCGCGGAATCGGTGGCGAAAGTTTTGATGGGGCTACTTCAACAGACAATGACGCACCGCCATGGTCCCATGCGGAGAGAGACGGGGAGGAATGACCCCTGCCCCTGCGGGAGCGGAAAGAAATTCAAGAAGTGTTGCCTGAGGGCGGATGATTGGAGGCATAACTGATCTCCGCGGAGAAGTGCAGGTACCATTTCCCCTGCCGTCATGGATTTCCCATGACCGCCGCACATGCGCCATCGACGCAGCGGCAGCTCTTCGAATCGCGGGCCGCATACGCGCGGCAGTCGCAAGCGGCGTCGGCTTCGCAGGATGCCGGCGCGGTCCATCCCTCTTTCGACGGCATGGGGCAGATGACGACGCAGGCGCCGTCGATGCAGGCGGAGGCGAAGGGGCAGTTGGATCGCAGCAGGTAGCTCGCGGGCGTCCGGCATTCCTTGGAGGACGTGCATGTCGCCCCCACGTTTCCGTCGCCGGGTGACGGCGGCGTCTGGGGGCGCGCGCAGGCGGAGAGGAGGAGGGGCAGGAGGATGAGGGTTCGCAGGACTTTCATGGCGGGTAGTGTAGGGGCGTGTCGCGTGCAAGAGAAGCAGCCGCATCTAAAATCACCCCTCGGTTTCCCTCGGGGTGATGTTTGACGATGGCTGACTCTCTCTTTAGAGCTGCGGACGGTACTCGCGCAGGGCCGAGATGATGAAGGTGATGTCCTTCTTCGTCAGGGTGTCTCCTGCACGCTTATTCGGCAGGGCATCGTGTGCAGCCAGAGCGTTCGTGTAGGGGCGGTACCAGGGGAGATTCGGATCGGAGGAATCCATGGCGAGCCCGTAGGTCTTCGTGATCAGCTTGGAGGCCTCCGCGAGGTTCACGAGGTTATCGGGGCGGAAGGTGCCATCGGCATAACCGCGGACGAGGCCGGCGCTGATGGCGCGGCAGAGCTGCGGACCGTAGGAGGCACCCTTCTCCACATCCGAGAAGAGGAGCCAGTACTCCGAGGGGGAGAGGTTCGCGAAGCAGGCGACACTCTCCTCCGGCGTCACGGGACCGACGAGCATCTTCACGAGGTCGGCGCGGGACACCGTCTCGCTCAGATTCAGGGTATCGAGGAGCAGGTTGCGTTCCTCCACCTCCCACACGGCAGGTACGGGAACAGTCTCTCCCACGGCGGCGAGCGTCTGTGCGGGGAGGAGGAGGGTAAGGAAGATGAGAGCAGTGCGTGAGCGCAACATGGGAGGGGGGGGAAAAGAAAAGACAGGAGAAGGAGTATGAAACCATTGACAGGGGGAGGCAACCGCTTTTTGAACAAGGAAGGTAGTCGGCAAAGCGGGGTATGATGGGGATATTCTTCCCCTGCCAATTATGGATCAGCCCGAAGTGCAGAAGAAAATCGAGGATTTCCTGAAGGAGCTCGGCGTGCCGAGTTTCATCGTCTTCGGCTGGAAAAAAGGGGAGAAAGAGTTCGGATTTGTCTCGTCCTACCACCAGGTTCCGCCCAATGTCGCCATCAAAGGCATGAGCTGGGCGCTCCATAACTTCATCCAGAAGAACCTCTAGTGGCTAGCGGAGGATCTCCTTCTCCAGCCAGTTCGCGAAGCCGAGGATGGAGGCGACGACGACCCAGCCCCAGAGGCCGCCGAAGATTTCCAGCCGGACGATGGAGGGGTCCAGTTTCAGGACGATCTGCTGCGTGAGGTAGACGAAGACGCCGTTCACGATGATGACCGCGAGGATGGTGGCGAAGAGGCGGAGCGGCAGCGTGATGAGCGAGAGAATGGGGCGGATGAGGAGATTGAGCAGCGTGATGACTGCCCCGACGATGACGACCGCGCGCCAGTTTCCCGTGAGCAGGAAGTACTGGCTGAGGTACGTGGCCATCACCCAGACGAGGGCGACATTGAGGAGGGTCTTGATGGTGATCTTGAGCGGGAGGGAGCTGGAGGAGTTGGAAGACATAGAGACATCATACCACCCTCTCCCCCGCACATGCGGGGAGAGGGAAGGGGTGAGGGTATTCAGAGGAACTTCACCTTTTTTCTATCCGGATCGTCACCTTCGTGCCGTCGATGTCGACGGCCTGCGGCGTGCCGTCATTCTCCGCGAGCGTCGCATTCGTCTCCTGCGCGATGGCTTCGCCGTGAGCGGCGAGGATCTCGGGGAGGCCTTCAACGGAGAGAGCGATGGCGTCGGCGAAGTGCAGGCCGGCCTCCTTGCGGAGCTTCTGAATGGCGCGGATGAGATCGCGGGCAAGCCCCTCGCGCTTGAGTTCCGGCGTGATCTTCGTCTCCATGCAGACGACGATGCCGTGGTCCACTGCAGCATCCTGTCCCTCATTGCCGCGGTACACGATGGCGACTTCATCGGGAGCGAGGACTTCGTCGAGGATGAGCACGGAGCCGTCCTCCTGCACCGCGAATTCCCCGCTCTTTCCTGCGCGGATGATCTCCTGCACGCGTGCCCCGAGGCGCGGTCCCACCTTGCGCGCGTCCACCTGCGCGATGCGGCAGGCGAGCTTGCCGGGGTCGTCCGTGAGCTCGAGGTCCTTCACATTGAGCTCGTTCTTCAGGAGATCGCGGTCCTCCTCCGTGAGCGGGATAGAGCGGAAGGCGGGCGGGACGGCCACGACGGCGTGAGCGAGCGGCTGGCGCACCTTGATCTTCTTCTCGCTGCGGACCGCGTGGCCGAGGGAGACGATGTGCCGGAGGAGATGGTTGCGCTCGAGGAGTTCGCGCTCCTCCGCGGTGAGCGGGCGCGGCTCCGGCCAGTCGGAGAGATGCACGGAGCCATGCTCCTCGGGGACGAGATTCAGCGTGATGGCCTCCGTGAGGAAGGGGCAGAAGGGCGCGAGAATCTGGCAGAGGGAGAGGAGCGCGTCGTAGAGCGTGGAGAGTGCATCGAGCTGCTCGTCGTCATGCTCGCTGAGTTCAGCCGCGGGGCTCGTGTCCTCCTCGTCCATTGTGCCCTTGCCGGCGAAGCGGCGCCGCGAGAGGCGGACGTACCAGTTCGTGAGCGCATCGATGGAGTCGTGGATTTCCCCGCAGGCCGCCGAGAGGTCATAGGCATCGAGCTGCTCCGTCATGCGGTTCACGAGGTCCTGCACCTCCGCGCGCAGGTATTTGTCCAGCGGATGTGCCGAGTGGCGCCGCGAGCCGGTGGGCTCGAACTTCGCCGCATTCGCGTAGGTCACGAAGAAGCTGTAGGTGTTCCAGAGTGGCAGGAGCACGGAGCGCACCGTCTCCTCCACGAGTTTCTCGGAGAAACGGAGATCCTCTCCGCGCACCGCGGGCGAGCTCATGAGCGTGAAGCGCACCGCGTCCGCGCCGTGCCGGTCCACGACCTCCGTGGGCTCGGGGTAGTTCTTCAGGCGCTTGCTCATCTTCTTCCCGTCCTCGGCCAGCACGATGCCGTTCACGATGCAGTGGCGGAACGCGGGCTTCCGGAAGAGCGCCGTCGAGAGGACCATGAGCGTGTAGAACCAGCCGCGCGTCTGATCGATGCCCTCGGCGATGAAGTCGGCGGGGAAGCCGGAGGGCAGCTTCTGCGTGCGGTTACGGAAATCGAACGGGTAGTGGCTCTGCGCGTACGGCATGGAGCCGCTTTCGAACCAGCAGTCGAGCACTTCCGGGATGCGGCGCAGGGGGGCGGAGAGCGCGAGCTCGTGCGGGTCGGCCTGCTCGGGGGCGATGCGCTTCATCTCGGCGAAGGTCAGGTTCTCGAGGATTGCCTTGAATACCACCACTGTGCCGTAGTGGGAGGCCACGAGGACGCGCTTACCCGGGAACTCGCGCCGGATGCGCTCGACGGCTCCCTCCATCCGGCTGAGGAAGGTCTGCAGGCTCTCGCCGTGCGGCGGCGTGCCAGTGAAGATTGCCAGACATTCGGAAGGACCGAGCGGGGTGGGGAGACCCTCGAACTTGGCATTGGGCTGGCCGGTCCAGTCACCGGTATCCCGCTCCCGCAATTCCTTCCACTGTGCCACGTGTGGGACCTTCAAAGCTTCTGAGAGAATCTGCGCCGTCTCGGTGGCACGTTTGAGATCGGAGGAGATGATGACATCGAATTTTCTCTTCGCGAGCTTCTTTGCGAGGGCGCGCACCTGTCCCCGCCCCGTCTCGTTGAGCTCGGTGTCGATGTTGCCGCCGTTCGCGAGGTCCTGCGCGTTGTAGTCCGTCTGGCCGTGGCGGACGACGGTGAGCCGGATATCCTCCTTGTCCGTTCCCGCCGGCCACGTGATCTCGTCCACGCTCTGCTTGTGGAGATCGAGCTCCGCCTCCGTCTCGTGGTCCCAGAAGAACGAGTAGGGGGTGGCGTAGAGGGGATAGGGCTGATGGCTCAGCTTCACGGGGTCCTCCCGTCCGAAGAAGTGGCGGATGTTCTGGATGGGGTCGGCGTGTGTCACGAGGACGATGTGTCCGCCGCGGTGGAGAGGCAGGACTTCACGGAGGAAGGAATCGATGCGTTCCGCGACCCCCTTCCACGTCTCCATGCCGGGGAAGTGGTAGATGCTCTCGGGCGCCCCCGTCTCCAGCTTGTGGGCGCGGCGCGCTTTGATGAACGTGAGATCGCTGAAGTCCACCGTCTTCCCCTCATATTCCCCGAACTGTACCTCGCAGAGCCGCGGGTCCACTATGACCGGCGCACCCGTTGCCTTCGCGATGATCTCCGCGGTCTGCCGCGTCCGGGCGAGCGGGGAACAGTAGATGGCCGCGATTTCCTCGCTTCCGAAAGAGTCGGCAGCCAGCTTCGCCTGCTCCTTCCCTTTGGCCGTCAGATTGGTCCCCGGTTCTTTGCCCTGGTAGATCGGCACGAGGTTCCCCTCGCTCTCGCCATGCCGCAGGGCCGTGACTTTCGTGAAGCGGATCTTCTTCTGCGCCATGAGCTCGTCGCGGCTTGTGATCACCGTAATGTCGCCCGTCTCCCTGCATCGCCAGATGGGGAGAGGGGTCCCCCAGTAGCGGTTCCGGCTGATGGCCCAGTCGCGCGCACCCTCGAGCCACTTCCCGAATCTCCCGTCGCGGATGTGCGCGGGGACCCACTCCGTCTCGGCATTCGTCTTGAGCAGGTCCTCCTTGATCTTCTCGACGGAGACGAACCAAGACTCCGTCGTGTAGGGAATGAGCGGCGTGTCGCAGCGCCAGCAGTGGGGGTAGCTGTGCGTGGCAGGAGCCTCCGAGAAGAACCGTCCGTTCTTCTTCAGATACTCAATGATGCGCTTATCCGTCGCCATGGGGTCCTTCCCTTCCGGCTTCACGTGCAATCCCACGAAATCCTTCACTGCGGGGGTGAAGTAGCCGTCCAGTCCGACATGGAAGAGCACGTCCACGCCCTCCGCCTGCGCCACGGCGAAGCTGTCTTCGCCCGTGCTCGACGTGATGTGGACGATGCCCGTTCCCTCCTCGTCGGAGACTTCCACTGCTTCATTGATCACGATGCGGTTCGCCCGTTCCCCGTACGTCTCGGGTTTTCCCTTCTTCATCGTGGAGGGGAGGGGGGTGGAGACGAAGTAGGGGAAGAGCGGTTCGTACTGCTTTCCTGCCAGATCCTTCGCCTTCACACTCTTCAGGATCTTGTGGTCGCGCCCCTTGAAGACGCGGTCGACGAGCTTACGCGCGAGAATGAAGTGCTTACCCTCCGCCTCCACGCTCACGTAGTCGATGTGCTTCCCCACGGCCAGCCAGAGGTTCCCGGGGAGGGACCACGGTGTGGTCGTCCAAGCGAGGAGGACGGTCTTCGGATCATCGCGCAGCGGGAAGGTGGCGATGACCGAGAGGTCGGTGCGGTCGCGGTACCCCTGCGCCACTTCAAAATTCGAGAGGGGGGTGGCGCAGCGCGGGCAGATGTACATACCCTTGTATCCCTCGTAGATCAGTCCTTTCTTGTAGAGCTCCCCGAAGACCCACCAGATACTCTCCATGTACTCCGGGTCCATGGTGCGGTAGTCCCAGTCCATGTCCACCCACCGGCCCATGCGCTCCACGACTGTCCGCCACTCCCGGGTGTAGCGCTGGACGGCGGTGCGACAGAGGGCGTTGAACTTGTCCACACCCATCTCCTCGATCTCGTGGTGCGAGGCGATGTTCCTCTCCTTCTCGATGATGTTCTCCACGGGCAGGCCGTGGCAGTCCCATCCAAATCTTCGTTCCACGTACTTCCCCCGCATCGTCTGGTACCGGGGGATCACGTCCTTGATGGTGCCGGCGAGGAGGTGGCCGTAGTGCGGGAGACCCGTGGCGAAGGGCGGGCCATCGAAGAAGCTGAAGATGTCATGCTTCGTGCCTGCCGGTCCGTCGAGGAGGTCCCCCGTGCCCCGCGAGCGCTGTCGGAGGCTCCGCTTGAAGGTGTCCTCCTCCTTCCAGTAGCGGAGGATGCCCTCTTCGAGGGCGGGGAGCCGCTGCTTGGGGTCAACGGGGTCGAACATCAGGAGAGAGTGTACAGAAAAAGCGGGTGCGATGTAGGCATCGCGCGCGGATTTCGGAATGATAAGGAAAGTTTCTGTCAATTTTTCCCCGGGAAATTTTTGACAGAAAGTCTCTCTCTTGGGAAAATTCTCGTCCCAAGTGGTATGAGTAATGTACCGTCAGCCAACGGCAGCGATCATGCGGATGCTCCTCCGAGGGGGGTCCATGTGGTCCGCATCGATCATGCGTCGATGGAGGGGGGATCGGGAACGGACGAGGCGGAAGTCAACGCGGTCACCAATCATGTTCAGGCTCTCCTCGGGCGGCTCGGCATGGCTACGAGGGAGGAGAGAACGGTAGAGGTGAAACAGGTAGCCCGTCGTGAGCTTGGCATTCAGGGGCGATCGCCGGATATGGCAGCGGTTTCCGATGCCGTTCTCGGCGCTTTTGTTGCGGTGATTGCATGCCGACGGAGGCATAGTGGAGCAGACCAGGGAGTAAATCCTGCAGGGGGATGACTTGTGCTATGATGGCAGGCCATGGTGGCCATTGAGCGCCAGTTTCGCGAGTCCCTCTCGTACCTCAAGGCACGGGATCTTGAGCAGGTGGAGCAGGCGCTCGTGCGTTCCATTCAGTATCACGAAGGACAGAAGCGCAGCAGCGGCGAGCCCTATGTGATTCATCCCATCATGACGGCGACGTACCTCGCTGGTCTCGAGGCGCAGAAAGACATGCTCATCGCCGCGCTCCTCCATGACACCGTGGAGGACGAGCTCGCCACACTCCCGGAAATCGAGCGTGAATTCGGTGTCACCGTCGCACGGCTGGTGGATGGTGTGACGAAGTTGAGCAGGCGTCTCTATGAGGGCAGGCACTCTGACCGCCAGATTGCCTCGCTCCGAAAAATGCTCCTCACGGCGAATGACGATCTCCGGGTCATCCTCATCAAGCTCGCAGACCGACTCCACAATACCGAGACGCTCACCGCCCTGCCGCCGGAAAAACAACAGCGCATCGCGCTTGAGACGCTGGATATCTACGTTCCATTCGCGCGGCTGGTCGGGTGGTGGGAGGTGAAGAAACGGTTTGAGGAGCTCTGCTTTCCCATTGCCTATCCCGCAGAGAGCGCGGAGTGGCATCAGGCGATCGAGCGCGTGCGCGAAGTGGTCCGGAAGGAGCGCGAGCACTTCATCCGGCGGGCGAACGAAGAAACCGCTTCCGATGTCCACGCGGAACTCACGCTCATGACAGACTATGAGATCTTCCAGAAGATGCATCGCGTGCTCGCGCGTCTGGAGGATGCGAATGCCATCGATTCCGTGCTCCTCGTGGTGCAGAGGGAATCGTCGCTGGAGTGCTACCGCGTGCTGGGGGAGATTCATGCTCGGCATCAGGCGCGTCCCGCTTCGTTCCGGGATTACATCAGCACCCCCCAGCCCAATAGCTACAGCGCCCTTCATACCATTGTGTTCCTCTCGCGGAAGCATGAGCTGCGTCTCCGCATCCAGACGGCTGCGATGCACGAGTATTCCTTCAAGCGCAAGATCTCCTCGTGGCAACCCGAGAAGGAAGGCGATGTGTACCACGCGCTGAGTACGCTCCACTCGTTCTCCTTCGATGATCAGCAATTCCTCCAAAATCTCCAGCAGACGGTGCTCGCAGAGCGCATTAATGTCTTCACGAGCGCGGGGGAAGTGGTGACACTTCCGGCGGGCGCGACCGGCGTGGACTTCGCCTATGAAGTTGATCTGGAGAACATCCGCTACCTCGCGGGGATCCGTGTCGATGGCGGCGAAGTCCATGAGGCGACACGCGTCCTCCGCGAAGGGGAGACGGTGGAACTCGTTCTTTTGAACAGCGAGAAGTCGGATCGTCGGACGTTCTGGATGGAGAAGGCGAAGACAGTCCAGGCGCGGGAGAAACTCCGCCAGACACTCAAACGCCAGCCCAAGGCGGAGCGCCGCAGGGCGGGCGCAAGCATTCTCAAGGCTGAGTGTGTGAAATATCTTCTTCCCATTTGGTGGCTCTTTCATTTTCACCCCCTGCAGATGCGCCTGGCGCGGAAGTGCGGGAAGCAATCCTTCGATGCCCTCCTCGAGGAGGTGGGGGGCGGGACTGTCGCGGTCGGCACCGTCATGGATGCCTATCGAGATCTCCTCCTGATGCCGTCCGACTGGATGATTCCTCTTCTTAAGTGGCTCCATCTGCTTCCCCGCACGCGTATCCTCAATCAGGATGCTTCCATCATTGATCTCGAGATCTACTCCTGGGACCAGCCCGGAATGATCTACAACATCTCGAAGTGTTTCGCCGAGCGCCGGATCAACATCTCGAATTTCTCGGTTTTTGCGATTCCCCCCATGGATGCGCTCTACAAAATCCGCCTGGAGGTCAAAAATTTCAAGCAATTCAGCGATTTGTATGATGCGGTGCTGGAGGTGCCGGGGGTCAAGAGAATCTTGCGTAAACGTTGAAAACATGTCAAAATTGCTTCCTTTCTCCCCTTCATGGAGGAATGTTTCGTCGACAAGCCGATTGATCCTCTTGCAGTGTTCTTCCAGGACACAGCAGACGCCTACGACCGGTATCTCCAGCATGGGGAGTGGGGCAGGAACCAGAGAGTCCATGCCAAAGAGTGGGCCAAACATTACAGTTGGATGGACACAGCGATGGCTGGCGGCATTATCGATTTTTCTCAGCAGCAGGGTATTCAGCTGAAGGACATGAACATCGGTCTGATTGGTCCAGGGTTCCATCCCGTCGGTCATGACGTCAGCCCTCAGACGGTCAAGGTGATCCTCTCAAAGATTCGTCGGATCGTTGTCATCGACTTCTCCCTTCAAGTGGTGCGCTCTGCCATACGAGATCTCATTGAGGGGGGAGTGTCTCCGGAGAAGATTTTCGGCATGCAGTTCGACGTGACGCGTGGGCTGAGCACGATGTTTCAACAGCAGATCGCGGAACTTCTGAAGAGAGTGGAGACCGAACAGCAATTTTGCGACACCGTTGAGCGGGAGTTTCTACAGGTGGAGATAGGAACACTCCAGCAACGTCTGGGTTCCGTCCTCCGGCAGCTCGCAGAAAACCCCACCACGATGCCGGGGGATGTGGTGGGAGCCAAGAGCGCCGGAGAACTGAATATCAGCGTGCATCAGGGGGAGCCAGTCCCCCTCCACTACACAGCGATTCCAATGGTGCTGACGGGGACGAATGCAGCGACGGAAGCACAAATCTGGGATCGCTGGCGCGAAGTGACCTCCGAAGAGGGGCGCGTGGCCCTCCCCCCCGGCTCACGAACCGAACGTGCACGACGAGAGGTGTTCCGTCAAATTCATGTCATGGTGGCCAAAATCAATTCTGAGATCGCGGCACGGGTCGTGACGATGGTCCTGAATAATAACATGACACCACAGAATCCGCGGCCAATCGTCTGCGCGCCCACCGATTTCGCCACGAGCTTCAATCAGCCTCCGTTCGGCATGCTGTGGCGCTTGCGACAGGACCCCTTCTTATGGCGTGTGGGGGAATTGGGCGGCTTGGCGACTTTGCAGCATCCGAGTATCTTTTCCGAATCCCCCAGTCACGAACACCTCGTCGCGTCGATTCGAGTGGAGCCGGCCCCGGAGGTCTTGGAGGGCGAGGGGGAATCGATAGAACCTCCATCGCCGCAATGTTGAGCGGGAGCACTCACTCCCTCCACTTGATCGAACACCCGATGGCATTGGCTTCGCTGACGGGCGGGTCACGGTTCTCCACGAGAGCGTCGATGGCATCCCAGAGGTTCTTCTCTGTCGCCAGATCGGGATGCTCCCAGTTATTGTCCACACGCCCCTTGTAGCGGAGCTTGCGATGCCGGTCGAAGGCGAAGCAGTGCGGCGTGCAGAGGGCGCCGAAGGACTTCGCCACCTCCTGTGATTCGTCGAGGCAGTACGGACACGGGTAGCCCTTCGTCTTGTAGCGCTTCTCCATCTCCGCGAAGGAATCCTCGGGGTAGTTCGCCGGATCGTTGCTGTTCACGAGGATCACCTGCACGCCCTCGGGATCGAAGTGCTCTGCCATCTTGAGGATACGGTCCTCGTACGCCTGCGCGTACGGGCAGTGGTTGCAGGTGAAGATGACGACGAGCACGGGGTCCTTGATGGTCTGCGTATCCACCTTCATCCCGTCGACCGCGGGGAGGCGGAAGTGCGGCAGGGGGTCGTCGATCTTGAGCACGGAGGAGTTGTCGTTGATGAGGACCATGGGAAGATGGGGGAGCAGCCTCTTAGTATACACTGCTTGCATGACTGCTCCTTCATGCCATTTCACGGCCACTGCCTTCATCATCGACTCCCGGCGCCGGACGCTCCTTCTTCGCCATAAGCGGCTCGGTCGCTGGATGCCGCCCGGTGGTCATGTCGACGAGAACGAACTGCCGGAAGAGACTGCTCGGCGGGAATGCAGAGAGGAGACAGGGCTCGATGTGGAGATCATCGGCGATGCGCAGGAGGATCTCTTCAGCCGGAACCCCGATGAGGGACGCATGTTGAAGAAACCGATCGCCCTCCTCCTCGAAAATATTCCCACGTCGGAGGAGCGGGGGGAGCCCGCACACCAGCACATGGATTTTCTCTACGTCGCGCGTCCCCTCGACGAGAGCCAGCCTGTGACGCTCGCGGAGGAGGAGGGGCATGCCATCCAGTGGTTCTCGCGCGCGGAGATCGAGCGGCTCGACGAGCAGACGGAGATCTTCGCGAACGTGAAGGCGTATATTTTGCGGATTCTTGCAGATGGAGGAGTGGCTTGAGGTGCTTTTTTGCACCCGCCCCGTCGAGAGCGGGAAACAAAAACAGCCTACAAAAATCTCCGGAAACGCGCCGATGTGGCGGCGATAGCGGAGGGGGTCATCGGCGCAGTGCTTTCTTTTGCCCTTTCTTTGCCGCGCTTGGCAAAGAAAGGGCAACACTCGTTCCGCTGGAGAAGCCCTGTGATTCCTTCTTTCTCTGTCTGCCCGACAGAGAAAGAAGCAAAGAGAGCGCACCGCGCGCCAAAGCCCGCTCCACCCGGCCCTGTGCCTCCTCATCGGTTCCTACAAGGATTCGGAACCGATTCGTCGGCAAACGTCTGCGGACAGGGCCTCCCCCTTCACCCCCCGTGGCGCGCGGAACCAACCCATGTATATGTTGTTGTTTTTGTTAGCTCATTCTGGGCTTGTTGCCGTGAAGGTCATCTCTTGAATTTCTGCCCGTAGACGCCATTTTTTCGACAAATACCATATTGTATATAAAACAATATAAGTGATATTATGTCTAGTAGTTCCTTTGCACCATCGCGTTGCAGGCAGTTTCCTGTCCTTGCCCTTCGGGCGAGCGCAGGCGTCCTGCCTGCAGCTATCGGGACACCACGTGGTCGATCTCTCGTCGGTCATGCGGTGGCCCGATGGTGAGGTCACAAGTTTCAGAACAAGGAATTTCGTCATGAAGCGAGTAGCAATGTGGGGGGTCGTCGTGGCGGTCATCGTTCTTGCTTGGTATTTCGTGGTTGTCCCTTTCCGACGGGCCTCGGCTGAGGCGGACTTCTGCAACGAGGTGCGAAAGTACCTCGTCGATGTGGAGCCCGTCATCACGGAGTGTACGTTTGATTGGGTCAACACGGATCAGGAGCGAGGGTTCACCCGCGAGGGCGAACATAACAGGAGCCGTTTGATTGAACGGCTCTCCTGCCTTCGCTCCGGGGGCTACGTTCAATTCTCAAGTATCGAGCGCGACAGTTGGAGGCGCTTGCACCGGGACATCCTCGATGAACTGGTGTGGTGCGCCCGCGCCCGCGCCGAGAAGGAGCTCGGCAAGGATCGGAATGCCGTCGACTTCGAGACCTCGAAGAAGTATCTCCCGAGCGGTTGGGAGAAGCACTTTGAGGTCGAGCTGCTGCACAGCAAGCTCGATGGTGTCTGGATCGTCTATCCGGGAAACAACCTCGGTGAACGCCGCAAGGAGTTCACTGAGGCGCGGGCCCGGCTGGACGAGCTCATGGACGAGCTCAAGATCAAGAAGCAGTGACCCCGGCAGGACGAGCCGTCGGCGCAAGCCGGCGGCAAGGGGCGGCAGGAAACTGTCGCCCCCGTCCTTTATGCTGTTCCGGTTTTCCGCGTGAGGTGATTCACTTCCGCTCGAGCACCTTCTTCAGGTACTCGCCCGTGTAGCTCTCCTTCACCTTCGCCACCTCCTCGGGGGTGCCGGTCGCGATGAGGCGCCCGCCCGCATTGCCGCCGTCCGGACCGAGGTCGAGGACGTGGTCCACCGACTTGATGACGTCGAGGTTATGCTCGATGACGAGGACGGTATTGCCCTTGTCCACGAGGCGCTGGAGCACGTCGAGGAGACGGTGGATATCGTCGAAGTGGAGGCCCGTCGTGGGCTCGTCGAGGATGTAGAACGTCTGTCCGGTCGCGCGCTTGGTGAGTTCGGTGGCCAGCTTCACGCGCTGCGCCTCCCCGCCGGAGAGGGTGGTGGCGCTCTGACCGAGGTGCAGGTAGCCGAGGCCCACGTCCTCGAGCGTCTGCAATTTCTTCTTGATCGCGGGGATGGCAGAGAAGAAATCGAGTGCCTCCTTCACCGTCATGTCGAGTGCATCGGCGATGTTCTTCCCCTTGTAGGTGATCTCGAGCGTCTCGCGGTTGTAGCGCTTGCCCTTGCAGGTCTCGCACGTCACGAAGACATCCGGGAGGAAGTGCATCTCGATCCGCTTGAGCCCATCTCCCTCGCACTCCTCGCAGCGTCCGCCCTTCACGTTGAAGCTGAAGCGGCCGGTCTTGTACCCGCGGAGCTTGGCTTCTGGAAGGGAAGAGAAAACATCGCGGATCTCCGTGAAGAGGCCGGTGTACGTGGCGGGGTTGGAGCGTGGCGTCCGTCCGATGGGGGACTGGTCGATGACGATGGCCTTGTCGAGGTGCTGGAGACCCTCGATGGCCCCGACGTCCTGTGGCTTCGTCTTCGCCTTGTTCAGGATATGAAGGAGCTCCGGGCCGAGAATGCCGTGGATGAGGCTCGACTTGCCCGAGCCTGAGACGCCGGTGACGCCGATGAACGTTCCGAGCGGCAGCGTGACGTCGATGTGCTGCAGGTTGTGGTGGTGCGCGTCGCGGATGGTCAGGCTCTTGCCGTTTCCCTTCCGGCGCTTGCCCGGGATGGGGATGCGCTTGCGGCCGCTCAGGTACTGCCCCGTCACGGATTTCTCGTTCTTGATGAGTTCCGCGGGCGTTCCCTGTGCGATGATCTCCCCGCCGTACTTGCCGGCACCGGGTCCGATCTCGAGCAGGTAATC
>JAEAMF010000714.1_pt1 | contig 33905 bp, 26 predicted proteins | sample 8958721 | NCBI WGS metagenome assembly JAEAMF01 (sample SAMN16933255, study PRJNA681124) | bioreactor sludge metagenome | isolation source: anaerobic bioreactor treating anionic surfactant - SDBS | place: India: Bengaluru | collected 2019-02-28 | reverse complement strand
TGACCACAAGCTATGGGTACGAATGGGCGTATGCCTTTGGCAACCAATACGATGGTGGGGCGTTCTGGTTCACCCGTAATAGCGGCGGGCTCTGGCGTGATCTGCCAGAAACGTATGAGTTTACATTCAAAACATATGGTTTATTGTAACCCATATTTTCCATAATTTCTAAACTATTTTTTATTTTTTTATTAAATATTTTTTTTAGTAAAATTTAAGATGTGGAATAAGATATATTATTATTGGGGGTAAAAAATGAAAAAAATTGCAACTGTGCTAATACTTGGGCTATTTCTCGTAAGTGGATTTGTTTCTGCTGGCCTTTCAATTAAAGGTGACACCACCATAAAAGAAATGAAACATATTAGTTTTTCAGCTTCACCAATACTATATGAAAACGATGGGTATCTCTTCATAGAATATTCGGGTACGAATGGGTATCTTAACATTCCAGGAAAACCAAAATTACCAACATTTCAGACAGTGTTTGAATTTTCGAAAGAAACCAAGATAACTGACATTACTGTTACTCATTCGCAAATCCAGTCAGAGCAGATAGCTAATAAAATTATCCCTGCATCTGAGTCATTACCTTTATCATATTTTGATAAACAAATAGTGACAAACGTTTTAAGCGAAGATGAATCCGTTTATCAGAGCAATGAGCAGTACCCAGCAACTTGGTTTGAGTATTCGATCAAATGTGGATTAAATGAAATGGGCGAAGACACAACCTTTGTTATTGTGGATATATACCCTGTTCGATATCAACCATTGACAAATATGATTCATTTTATTTCTAAGGTAGACATTTGTGTACTTTCAGAGGAACAGCCAGTAGATCCCATTTCTCAAACAACAGATACTTTTGATTTGTTGATTATTGCCCCAGAATCCTTTAGTGATTTACTGCAACCCTTAATAGAACATAAAGAATCAATAGGAATTAGAACAACTCTAAAAACAGTTGATGACATCCTTTCTGAATATTCTGGGAGGGATCAACCAGAACAAATCAAATATTTCATCAAAGAAGCAAAAGAGAATTGGGATATCACATATGTACTTCTCGTAGGTGGATTGAAATCGTATCTTTATGCAAAAGATAAAGATGATAGGAATCATGGTAGCACTGATGGCTGGCATGTACCTGTGAGATATACAAATATTCGCAATAGCAATGAAGTGGGAGTTATCTCGGACCTATATTATTCAGATTTATATCGATATAATACAGATACTTCACAATGGGAATTTGAAGACTGGAATTCTAACGGGGATGACATTTTTGCAAATAGCGGTGTTGGAGAAAGTAGGGACATCTTGGATTTAGTACCTGACCTATATGTCGGTAGACTCGCGTGTAGAACTAAGTATGAAGTAAATATTATCGTAGAAAAAATAATTCAATACGAGTCAACCTCTGCTAGTGAAAAACCATGGTATTCAAAAATGATTGGTATTGCGGGAAGAACTTTTGATCTATTTGATGGATTGGACCAAGTACAACAAACTACTTCTAGTTATGTCAATCTTTCTAACGTCGAATGGCAAGAATTTGAACCAAGAAAAGAAATACTCTCACGCATTGAACTGCAAATCAGGTCGTTTGATTCCGCGAATTCTAACATTCGTGTTTCTTTAGAGAGGCCATTGGGCGTTGTACTTGCCTATGATGACGTATCAGGTACCGAAATACCTTCCAATGCGTTCAAATGGATATCTTTCGATTTTGAAGATATCTTGGTTGTACCAGGAGAAAAATATTTTATTACTGTATTCACTGAGCAGGGCAATAGTTTTAAATGGGGTTTTGGGGAACCAGCTTTACCCGGTATGAGTAGATATAGTCTTGGTAATTCAAGTCTAGGTGAGGATCTTGACTGGTGTTTTAAAACCTATGATTTAGCAGAAGGTGTAACTAAGCCAGATGGTGAGTATTCTGTGGATACCGCTTTTAGATATATGGAGTCCATTATCGATGAAGAGGTGAGGATTTATTGGTCTAATGAAGGGTCAGATGAGCCAATACCTGAGACTCAAGACATTATTGATGCATTTAATCAAGGAGCAGGTTATATTAATATGGAGGGTCATGGGAATCCTTTATCCTGGGCTACCCATCCAATTCCACCTGATGCCCCGTTTACGGGTGGTTTATCAATTACTGATTTCCCAGATTTAAAAAATGGTGATAAACTACCTGTAGTAGTTGTTGGTGGTTGCCATAATGCATTATTCAACGTATCATTAATTAAGACATTAATAGGAAGACCTCACGACAACTGGTATTGGACAAGCGGATATGTTACACCAATTTGTTTCTGTTGGGCACTTTGTATATTACCTAATGGTGGGGCAATAGCGTCAATGGGATGTACCGGTTTAGGATTAGGGGGATCTCCGCCAGATTTGGAAAATAGTGGTGGTCTTGATTGTAATTTCTTTTATGAAATTGGTCAAGGGGCAAAGACCCTGGGGCAGTCACATAGTGGTGCAATTAGAAAATATATCCTTGAAAATAATGTTGCAGGGGACGAGATATTTTGTATTGTTGAATTTCATCTCTTTGGTGATCCAAGTCTACATTTAGGTGGTGTTTCATAAGATAATACGAAATATTTTCAGTTCATGGATTGCGCCTTAAGGATCCATCAGATAATTTCATATAAATAAATGGTTGTATGACAAAAGATATCATGCCATCCAACCTTTCCTTTTTACATTCTATTCTTTAATTAATTCATTGATATTGTCTTCAATTATTTTTGCATAGTTGACAAATATTGTTTGTTCAGGTGCAGATCCTCCAAGAACAACAAAGATATTTCCCATTGAAAATAATAGATAATAATATTGGATGTCATTGTCTAATGTCATATTTAAAAGAAATGAAATATCCCCAATTTGATCTATTGTTTGTTGAGTATAATTCATTTTTATGTACTCATCTTTAAAAAAGACTGCTAGATTGTACGCATCTTCATAACTTTCAAGTTTCAATAATGTTTCCATTACACCATTCGTTGTATTGTCTCTAAAAAGAACATAATACTGTTCAAGAATCTCCAATTTTGAACCGCTTCCAGTCATGTTTTCATATGTTGTTTGTTCAATCGTATGGTTCTCATCCAATTTAATAAAATCTTGTGAAAAATCATTTTCAGTAAGAGTGACATTTGCTAGAGATATATCATAAAATTTTGTTTCAACCGTATTTTTGTCATCTGTATGTTCTATGCACCCACTCATCAAAGTTGATGAAAGAAAAATACTAATTGTTAGTAAAAAAATTAGTTGTTTCATTTGCTTCACGATCCATTTTGAATACTATTATTTCTTATAAACTCTATGTTATAGATTATCTTTGTGTTTATTATGATTTTACACGATCTATGAGTTTGTGTTTCGAATATATGGTTTTTTCCGCCTGATTTTTTTCTTTTGAGGAATTGAATTTGCATCCGTTTAGCTTTCAAAACCTTTATATCAAACAGAATTATTATTATTAATACAATATACGATTAAATTAGGGGGTATCTTTATACAAAGCACAAAAAAGGTAAAAATTGTAATTGTCCTCTTGCTGGGTTTAATGATTTTTAATATTGACATCAATGTCATTAGTTCAAAGAATGAAAATTCAACGGTTACATTGAGTCTTGTTCCAATTGAGGTTATTGAACATATTGCGATAAACAAACTGTGTCAATTGGGTAAAGATGCTCTGTATTTTATTGATGAAAACTTCACTGTATTAAACAATAATAAGGGAGAACCTCTTTGCTATTATTATACTTTGAAACCATACGGTTATATTGTTGTATCCGCATATTATGAACTTCCTGCGATTATTGCATATTCCTTTACTAGTGCATGTCCTTTAGGGAGTAGTGTTGAGGCTCAGTTCTTTTCAGTTTTAAAAACCGATCTTGATATGCGTATTAATCATCTGTGCTATCTGTCGGAACAGGAAATTAATGAGCGAAGATATGACTTAAATGATTTATTAAGTGAAACAAATAAAGATGCGTTATTTGAACAATGGCCGCCTGAAGGCTCAACACCTACGGAGGGTTGGGTGGAAACCACGTGGCATCAAAATGCCCCGTTTAATGATTTTTGTCCGATTGATAAAAATAGCGGACAACGGGGTCTGGCAGGTTGTCCCGCTGTAACTATGGCTCAAATTGTCCAGTATCATACGACAATCAATAATGTATCCTTTTCAGATTACGATGATTATTATCATAATTATGGTGGGAATAGTTTCTGGATCGATAATGATTATATCGAATATGATTTTCCATCATTTCCTCAGTTGAATGTGTATCTTAATACTCTCTCAGACCATTACATAAACGGAATACCTGTCACAGATGAAGATAAAGCAGCTTTAACCTTTGCGTGCGGGGTGGCAGCAACCCAGGTCTATACTCCCTCGGGTTCCGGTACATTTGGGGTTGATCAAGCGTATGATGCATACATGAAATTTAATTTCAGTTCAGCCGATTTAGTTGATGAGGAAGATCCAGACATCTATACAAGGTTAGCAAATAATATGAAGAATGCAAGCCCCGCTCATCTAGCAATAGTCAATGAAGAGTGGACATCAGGCCATAATCTAGTTGTTGACGGATATAATACTGATAATTATTTTCATTTGAATTTTGGATGGGGCGGCTCATATGATGGATGGTACCTTCTTCCTCAGGAACTCCCATTTGATTTGACTGTTATTGAAGGAATAATCCTTGATATTGAACCATTGGATTCAACTATTGATGTGAGCCAAACGATTTTTGACCGTGGATTTCCCGTTCGTCATGCTGATGATGGCGATTGGGCTGGAGCACAAAGCTTCATACCAACTCTGAATAACCTGACAAGTGCCGAGATCTATATGCGAAAATTCGGTTCGCCAGAATTCGATCTTACCGTGGAACTACGAGAGAATCATCCTCAAGGAACATTAATCGATACTCTCATATTCACTCCAGTTGAAGTAAGCAGTAGTTGGAGTTGGTTCGAACTTGATTTCATCAATTTTACAGTTACTCCAGGAATCCAGTATTTCATCGTCTGTCCGCCAGCACCAAGTGGTGTAACCACATCATATGGTTATGAGTGGGGCTATGCTTTCGGTAATCAATATGACGATGGGGCATTTTGGTTCACACGTAATGGCGGTGTGCTGTGGCGTGATCTCCCAACGACATATGAGTTTACTTTTAGAACGCATGGTTATTCCTAAAACCCATAGAGAACTTTCAGAGCATATTTAAAAATAAAAATTTCGAAATGTTCTTATATTAATAAGAAGATGTGGGACGCTAGGCGGAGAGATGGGATTGCAGAGGAGTTCATTATTTTTTTAAGATTCGGTGTGAAACACCTCCGCCGCCTCCCCCATTAATTCATCAAACAGCATCTTTAAAAACAGACATTAGTTTAGTCGAAATAGGTTTGATGCTATGAAGCTACTGCTGATTCACAGTGACTTTATTGAATATGAAGTAAAAGATAAGGCCATTAAAGATCCTGAAGAAAATTTTCAAAAAACTGACAGATTTGAGGAAGCGCTGACCGTTTTCACAGCAGTCGAGACAATTGATGGGAAATCTCCTGAACAAGCAGTCATTGACGCAACATCAGAAATCATAAAGACCGCTGAGCAACTTCATGTTAAAAACATCATGGTGTATCCGTATGCCCACTTATCATCTAGTCTCGCAAAACCTAAATCGGCCCAAGAAATACTTGTCAATATTGAAAAATCATTAAAAGAACAAGGATATAATGTAAAACGTGCTCCCTTTGGCTGGTACAAGTCTTTTAAAATATCGTGCAAAGGCCATCCACTCTCTGAACTATCCCGCGAAATTGTTCCAGTGAAAGATGAATCAGAATCTTTGAAAAAGGAAAGAAAACTTGGTTCGTATTGGTATATTTTAGACGAAGATGGTATATTGCATGATATTGACGCATTTAACTTTGCAGGACGGGATAATCTAAAAAAATTTTCATTTTATGAAAAAGAGAAATCAAGAGCGGTCAAACAGGAACCTGCTCATGTTACATTAATGAAGAAGATGGAAATAGCCGATTACGAGCCTGCCTCCGATGCGGGAAATATGAGGTTTTATCCAAAAGGGAGGTTCATTAAAAAATTACTTGAACAATATGTGACAAGAAGAGTGGTTGACTACGGCGGTTTGGAAGTTGAAACACCTATCATGTATGATATGGATCATCCAACACTTTCGAAATATTTACAACGATTTCCAGCAAGACAATATCAGATTGAAAGTGACAAGAGAAATTTTTTCCTACGTTTTGCAGCTTGTTTTGGGCAGTTTTTAATGATTCATGATGCAACGATTAGTTATAAAGAACTGCCTCTAAAAATATATGAAATGACACGATATTCCTTCAGAAGAGAACAATCAGGGGAACTAACTGGTTTAAGGCGACTTCGTGCTTTTACTATGCCTGATGTTCATGCTTTCGTATCAGATATGACTATGGCAATGAATGAGTTTAAAGTACGATTTGATTTGAGTCTTAGTGTTTTACAACAAATTGGAATTAACAACAATGATATAGAGATGGCTTTGCGAACAACCAAAGACTTTTTCCAAGAAAATAAAGAATTTATTGTCGATTTAACAAAAAAATTTGGTAAACCAATACTTATCGAAATGTGGGATGAACGAATATTTTACTTTATTTTGAAGTTCGAGTTTAATTTTGTAGATATGTCAGATAAAGCATCAGCACTCAGCACTGACCAAATTGATATTGAGAACGGTGAAAGATATGATATCACCTTTGCGGATAAAAACGGAGAGAAACATCATCCGTTAATACTTCATTGCAGTCCATCTGGTGCTATTGAACGAGTGATGTATGCTCTTTTAGAGAAGGAAGCGTTAAAGATGAGCAAAGGTGAGAAGGCAATGCTTCCTCTATGGCTTTCACCAACACAAATCCGTTTTATTCCCGTCAGTAATGAATTTCTTAACGACTGTGAGAAAAATGTTCAAGAATTATATAACATCTCTAGATATCATTGTATTAGATCAGATATTGATGACCGTGAAGAGAGTGTTAGTCGCCGTATCAGGGATGCAGAAAAAGAATGGGTTCCATTAATTATTGTGGTCGGTGCAAATGAAAAAACCACTGGACATTTTAAACCTCGTTTCCGCACGCCCGACATTGGTAATAACAATAAGGAATATACTATGGAAGAAATTGCCTGTTGTATCGATGAACATTTAAAGGATTATCCGACTGAACCGCTGCCATTAGCTGTCTACCTTTCAAAACGTCCTCGCTTCAAATAAAAGAGGATGTCATTATCGTCACATGTATAATTTAAAAATTAACGATTGGAATTGAACTGGATTGAAAGGAAAATTTATATGATTGAACGTAACATCATTCAAGACATTGTATCATCATATAATGTACATGACATAACCATAGGAGTTCTTGGTGGACACTCTGGATTGGATGTCAGCCGAGGCGCAAAAAAACATGGATTTAAAACCCTCGCAGTCTGTCAGAGGGGTCGAGAGAAGACATATACGAAATATTACAAAACTCGTTCCGATGGCAGAGGATGTATTGATGACACAATTATTCTTAATTCATTTGCAGACATTACCAAACCATCCATTCAGGAGCAATTACGAAAGAAGAACACGATTTTTGTCCATAGTCGATATTTTTGGGTTTATTTTGATTTCAACGATATCGAAAACAATTTTAAGGTACCAATCTATGGGACGAGAGGCCTGGTTAAATTAGAAGAACGAGATGTACAAAAAAACCAATATTACTTGCTTGAAAAAGCTGGTATCCGTTTTCCAAAAATCTTTTCATCCCCTGAGGACATAGATCGATTGGTTCTTGTAAAAGTCAATGAGGCAATCCGTGGATATGAGCGGGCATTTTTCTATGCGACAAATTCAAAAGATTATCATAAGAAGGTAGAGGAGTTATTGAAAAAAAAGATCATTACCCCAGCTGCGCTTGAGAAGGCAGTCATTGAAGAATATATTGTAGGTGCACAAATCAATTTTAATTATTTTTATTCGGTTATTGATGATGAAATTGAACTCATGGGAACTGATACAAGAAGGCAGACAAATCTCGATGGTCTAATCAGACTGCCGGCTAATGAACAAATTGAAGTGCTCAAGTACCTTGAACCAAAAATGATTGAAACAGGCCATATCGCCGCAACCACTAAAGAATCTATCATTGAAAAGATCTTTGAGTTGGGGGAATCATTTGTCAGAACAACAAAAATTGAATATCCTCCAGGAATCATTGGGCCATTTGGCTTACAAGGAGCAATCGCAGCAGATCGTGGGAAAGAAGAGATGGTTGTTTTTGATGTTTCTATGCGAATACCTGGTAGCCCTCTTACTCAATTCACCCCGCATTCTGGATATCTTTTAGGTGATTCAATTAGTTATGGTGAACGTATAGCTTTAGAAATAAAAAAAGCAATCAAACAACAACGTTTACAGGAGCTTGTTACCTGAACAGTTAATGATCTGTTTTTCAGTAATAATCATATCTACTGTTTTATCATTCAGTTCAACTGGGATTTCTTGCACTAACTGAAAAGAAAAAGCTAGCCCTATCGAATAAATTGAGGGAAGTTTTGTAAGGAGCCGATCATAATAGCCTTTGCCATGACCAAGGCGATTTCCTCTTGTATCAAATGCTACCCCTGGTACAAGGATAAGTTCAATATTTTTCAAAGGAACAATTGTTCGAATTTCTTTTCGTGGTTCAAGGATGTTATACGCACCTGATGCAAGATCTTCCCATGAAATAATATGGGCGACATGTAGTGTTCTCGTTTTTGTATCTGAAATAGGCACTAAAACGGTTTTTCCACCATGTAATGCTTGTTTTATTAAATCATGCGTTGAGACCTCTTTTCCAAATGAAACATAATAGAGGATGGCGGAAGCTTGTTGGTACGCCTTCTGTTTTCCAAGCAGTTGTTGGATACGTTTACTTTTTTCTAAAATTGAGTTAACTGGTTCGAGCATTCTACGTTGTTGCATCGAACTTCTGAGTGTTGCTTTTTCCATTTCTATTAAAACTGAATTGATTTTTGTTATCTATAGTTTTCGTGGACGTTAACTTTAAAAATTAATACGATAGCATCCATCATATTGAGATACGAAATGGAATGGTGCAATCAGCTAGTCAGGAGATATTTTTCGCTAAAAACATTTTTGAAGGAAATAAAAGAAGTGGAAAACCAGATCTCTTTTGGTGTCATGGTGCCGTCTTAACTATTAAATCATTTTAGAACTATTTCGATGGCAGCAATCTCCTAGCCTCCATCCAATAAATACCTGGTTTATATGGTGGTAACTCTCTAGTAAAAAGTCCCATAGGCCCATAGGGAGAAAAATCCCATGGGATTTTTTATATAAAAAAATGGGCATAATGGCGGCAGTTTAGAGTGTAAGGAAAACTAAATAACACTAATAGATTTAAATGCGAATGTTAAGTTTACAATTCGTTAATATTGTTACAAAATGTTATTATTGGAAAAAATTTATTAATAGCGACAGCTAATTTATATAAATAGTGAATTTTCTTAACTAGGGGACATTGATGAAACAAAAGATTATACTTGCCGTTAGTATCCTTCTTTGTTTAAATGGATTATGTCCTCAATGTTTTAGTGATTCAGACCCAATTGTTTCAAAAAATACTTTCAAAGAATGGTATGTTAATCAATCAAATTCCCTTGGGCCTTGGGATGGTTCAATTCATTTTCCTTTCCAACACATCACAGATGCAATTGCATCAGTGAATTCCTATGATGCTATTTTTGTTGCAAATGGAACGTATCGTGAAATTCTTACTATTTCTATTCCTCTTTCCTTAATTGGTATTTCTACCCCCCTGCTCGAAGGAACATATAATCAAACGGTTGTTCTAGTGAAAACAGATGATGTATTAATCAAGAATTTTATTATTGAGTGTTCAGGTGGTTTTTCTAACGACGCCGGTATCAGCGTTGAGTCTGGTTCAAATTTATCGATAATCGATTGCGTGGTCCATCATACAAAAAATGGGATATCTATCGATAATAGTTCAGATATTATTCTTGAACGATGTTTCTTTTTTCATAATGGAAATGGAATCAATGTCCAAGGCTCAAATAATGTACATATACAAGAATGTGATTTTGCTCATAATGCGATTGCCCTAGTTGGGTTAGATAGTTTTTCCTTATCCACCATCGAATCGACATTTCAAGGAAATGGCATTTCAGCAGTGTTTGATCGGGTGTCATCTCTCCAATTTCACAACTGTAATCTCTCAGATAATAGTGTCAATAAGGGAGGTTTCATTTTTTCAAATGCTACTGGTACCTCCATATTCAACTGTTTATTTTATCATAATGGTGATGCAATAAGCATCTCAAATTGTGATAACATGACTATTGATCGTTGTAGTTTTGTGTTCAATACCCATTTTGCTCTCTCGATGCGAAAGCCATCAAAGAATATTCATGTTGTTTCATCCAATATCTCTAATAATCTTAGAACTGCCTTTTATTTGGAAAAAGGAAATAGATGTATCATTACTCGTTCTCATATTTTTGGAAATTATTTGTATAGCATTTCTGCAGAATTACTGTCACTTTATGATGCATCAGATAATTGGTGGGGAACTTCCTTAGGTCCATTGTATCCTCAGATGATTATTACTAACAAAATAAAAAATTTTCAGGGGTGGTATCTTTGCATTCCGTGGAGTACCTTACCTTTCTCTTCTGTTGGGGTTTTTTTTGAAGAGATACCAAGCCCTCGTTATTCTCATTCATTTGATGTGACCCCATCCTATTATACTATCCAGGGAGATGATACTGATAAAGATGGTGCTCCTGATTGGTGGGAGAACAAATGGGGATATAATCCCTCTGAATGGAATGACCATCTACACTTAGATCCTGATAAAGATGCATTAACAAATCTTGAAGAATGTTACACCGATTCCTACGGATCAAATCCATTTTTTAAGGATGTGTTTCTTGAGATAGACTGGATGATGTGCCCAGAACCAGATGTTAATAGACCAAATGAAACATTGTTACAAATAGTCGTTGATTCATTTGCACAACATAATATTTCGCTTCATGTTGATATTGGTACTCTTGGTGGTGGCGAACCGATTCCCGACGACTGCGATCATCGTGTAGTCTATACTGCGTTAGAGAATTTATATTGGCAATATTTCTTGCACAATGATCAATTAAATCCCCGAAAAGGCATTTTTCATTATGGCATTATTTGTAATTATTGTCCTGATCTGAATTTTCCTTTCATGGGGTGGGATACATTCGACAGTTTTGCTGTATCAGCAGAATGGCTTGAACAAGATTTTTTCCAATATGATCGAGATCAACTCATCGTTGGCGGAATTATGCACCATCTAGGTCATACGCTTGGATTGATCGCTGACGTGTTTCCTGGTATTGATAATGTTGATGTGATTAATCCTTTTTCTATTCAGTGGGTTTTCTATAGGAATTATGAAAGCTCCATGAATTATTTATATAAATTTAATGTTTTTACATATTCCGAGGGGAGTAACGGTGAAGGTGATTTCGATGATTGGGATCATCTTAGATTTGATTTTTTTAAATATAGTGTTTTCTAAATACGGATTTTTATAGTGGTACGTTTTGATGTCACAATTTGTCGTAAAGCGAATACTTGTGTCCACTGATAAGTAAAAGAAGGAAACCGATAAGACTAGGAATAAGTGCCTTTACAAGAAATCCTGCGAGTGAGAGCACAAATGCTATTTCATATGGGACAGAATAGCTTGCTAAGCACACAATAAATACTCCTTCTCTAACGCCCAACCCCCCAATCGATATTGGTATCATATTAGAAACAACAACAGAAATAGTGCTCATAAGAATAAATTCAATGTAGGGGATATTGATGTTAAAGGACATTGCGATAATGTATACCTGAACAGCAGCAATGATCCAAATTGCAATCTCATATATGAATGGTATAATTGTATGAGATAGTTTTGGTAAATCCTCATAGATGAGATCAAGAGATACATCAAGATTATCTTTGTATTTTTTAGGTAAAAAAGGCCGAATCAGGAAACGAAAAAATCTGCTCCCTCGTTTTTTTCCCATAAAAAAAAGAAATGCCAAGAGACATATAATAAAGAACCCAAAGATGATTGGAAGGAAACTTGGAAAACGGGATAGTAAAATGATGGATCCAATAACAGCTAAGAATGTCCCTGCTAGAAGGTTTAAAGTTCCATCGATAATTGAATTTGCAAGGCATTTTTCAAAGGTTACATTTGATTGTTGTTTTAAATAATATGAGCGTAAATGTAGACCAATACCACCTGGGGTGACTGATCCAAAAAACAATCCAATAAGGAATAAATGTGTAAGGGAAGGTGTTGAGACTTCTATTTTTTGTTTGTCACAGAGATATTTCCATTTTGCCGTTGAAAGCGCTAGCTTTGGAAGAAAGACCGCAAGTGCAATGAGATAATAATACCACGGTATTGCCAAAAAGGAATTGATAATCTTTTCTATCCCAATATCGTAGATGATATAGACAAATAGAATTATACCGAGAATGGGCATTATTTTAATTAGTGGTTTTAGAGATACCTTGCGAATCATATCGTCTACTCATTTGTTCTTCAGTCAATTTAAAAAATCATCTTTCAAATACTCTATGTTTATAATCATCAATTGGACGAAAAATATTATTGATCCAGTATTTGATATCTTTCATCTTGAGATACATGTGATATAACAATAGATGGTGGTTTGCTGGCGTCTTTCGGGTGTTTGATTTCATCAACTTCTCTGACATTTATTATTATTCCCGGTCCAACTTTTTGTTGATATTGTTGTTTTATTTCGTCTTCAATTATTGCTAAAGATGTTCCTATCTGGCGAAGATTTTCGTCGATGACTAAAAGGATATCTATCTGATTAATTTTTTGTTGAATGATCTGGTATTGTTTGATTTTGAAGGTTTTATGTCTGTTGAGTACTGGTTCGATGAAACAGAATGCGCCTGCTGGGAAAATTTTGCCGTTTGGAAGAACGATATCTGCTCTAAGGCGTCCTTCAACACCTTCTTGTATGATTGTTGTTGTAAGTCCACAGCCACAGTGAGTTTCCGTCTTCAGTCGTATCCAATCATCCATACCAGTGTATCGAATGATGGGTGTTGCTGTTCCCCATAGTCTTGTAAGTACCATATGTCCTCGTTCTCCTGGAGATACAAGGTCTCCATTCTTGTCAATTACTTCAAGATGGAAGTAATCATCATGGACATGCCACATTCCTTTGAGACATTCAAAGGCAATGTCTGCTTGTGCTTCAACAGAAGGATAAATATTCAAGAGTCTACAGTGAAAAGCATCTTCGACATAGTGGCGAGTGTATTCATCAAGCATTGCGCCGCCTGTCCAGAAGAGTTTTGGTGTTATTTTTTTTCCATAACCTTTTCGTTTTAGATATGCAAGATGCTGAAAGATGGCCGGATATGTCATGATGATGTCGGGTTTGAAATTCTCTAATGTTTCCATTAGTGTTTTTATTGGGGTGTTTACATCTAAGTTAAGTGTGTTGTCGCTTCGGAAGAATGGTTTAAGGTGTTTTTGGAAATGTTTTTGAGATACAAGATCTATGCGATAGGGGTTGAAATTACCGATATGTGCGAATTTTGTGTTTTTCCAGTGAAATCCAAGATTGTCTAGTTCTCTAGTTGTAAGCATTACCGCTTTTCCGATGGTATAAAAGTCTGTATGAATGCACAGAGGTTTTCCAGTGGTCCCCCCTGTGCAAACTATATGTTTGTTTTGTATGTGTGCATGTTTTGGGAGAAGATTTTTTGGGAATTGACTCTTTATTTCATCTTTTGTAACAAAGGGGAGTTTAGTAATGTCGTTTAATGTCTTGATGTCATTAGGGGAGATACCAGCTTTTTTATATTTATTATAGTAAAAAGGAATAGTATAAGCATACGAAACGATTTTTCTAAGAGATTTAATCTTGTATTGTTCGATTTGTTGTGGGCTTTTATTTTTTATTCGTTTCGCATCAGTAAGATATGCTTTAAGCAGCGGCAATGAAATAAAAGGGTTTGCAAGGGGGTTCATACCAATCAACATACCAATTAAATATAAATTTTCTTGATTTCAATCTATTCTTCCTCAACTGTGGGATACCCATCACCCTTGGTCAATTCTACCGGCATCATATCATAAGCAAATACAGGGAATAGGTCTTGAATACGAGTCATTAATACTTGATTGAGAGGAAACTGTATGACTTTCTTTCCTTTCTTAATACCAGAAACGATAAGTTGAGCTGCTCTTTCAGGAGTAATAGCACCCTGACGATGATATTTTTCAATCATGGGCGTTTCAACCGAACCAGGTTTTGCGGTAATTATTTCGATATTGTATCGTTGTTTTGCTTCTGCTCGCAGACTTTCCATAAGCCAACTCACAGCAGCCTTGCTTGCGCCGTACGCTCCCCATCCTGGAACACCTCTTCTATCGGGGAGCGTAGATAAAGCAACAATGGCTCCAGATTTTTGTTTTTTCATCACAGGCAATAACTGTTCTATTGAATATACGATGCCCATGAAATTAATGTCTAAAGAGTTTTTTATGATGCTGCTATCAAATGTTTGAATAGGATTGGGAACGAGAATACCTGCAGAAAGAATGGCAATATCAACACTTCCAAAGGATTCTTTTGTAAATTCAATCATAGAAATAATATCTTCACGTTTTTTTACATCACCTTTCTGAAAAATAAGATTTGAAGAATCTTTTGAAAGTTCCTTTACAATTTCTTTAAGTTTTTCTTCACGCCGAGCAAACAATGCAAGTTTGCAATTCTCTTTGATTAGAAGTTTTGCTATTTCATGAGCCATGCCACCAGTTGCACCTGTAATTAATACATTTTTTCCTTTAATATCCATGGAATTTCCTCATTGAAATAAATTTGATATTCTTTTGTTTAATATTTTAAAACAAGCATAATCTTATTGTGTTAAATAGTTTTCACCAACCTTTTCTCCTTATTGAACATAAGAAAACATTAAAATGATACTATAAAGGATACAGGTACAATGACTCGTGTGATAATTATCGGGTTAGACGGCGCAACATTGGATCTTATGGATCCATGGATGAATGAAGGAAATCTTCCCACTTTCAAAAAAATAAGGGATCAAGGAGTATACGGCAAATTACGTTCAACAACACCCTATTATTCAGCACCAGCTTGGGTTTCTATTGTGACTGGATGCCAACCAGGAAAACACGGTATTTATGATTTTTTCCGAACTGATACATATAAGAAAAGTATTGTGAGCTCTCGTTATAGAAAAGTTCCTGCAGTATGGAACATACTTACACAAGATGATAAAAAGAGTCTAATTGTCAACGTACCAGGAACATATCCGCCGGAAAAAATCGATGGTGTAATGATAACAGGATTGCTTACCCCGTCTCCAGAATCAAATTTTACGTATCCAAAAGAAATAAAACAGGACCTCATCCCAGAAAAATTGGGGACATATCTACTTGAACAAGTGGCAGTTGATGACATTCCAAAAAACCTCACAGCTAAGTATGCTCCTGAAAAACTCGCTGAGCAAATCAATGATATGACATTATCCCATGCAACAGTATCAATAAATCTTATGAAAACGAACAACTGGGATTTTTCAATGGTTGTTTTTCGGGGTACTGACGATGTACAACATTTATTATGGAATCGAAAAGATCTTGTGCTTTCCTGCTATAAAAAAGCAGATGAATGTCTTGGACAAATGATAGATATGTTTTCCGATGCATTGTTCATCATTGTTTCTGATCACGGGTTTGGAAAACCAAAAAAATATTTCTACGTTAATAATGCTTTATATAATGCCGGATATCTGAAAACAACATCGAATCCTTCCACAAGTATCAATACTCTTATTTCAATTGTTTTTGACAAGCTTAGTAGAATTATTTTTAATTTTACTCCAATACAAAAAATTGCAAGATCCGCTATAGGAAGAAAACTTATTCTTTCCTCAACCTCTTCTGGAAGTATTGATATTTCAAAAACAATAGCAATGTGTCATTCAGTCTGTTCACGAGGTATTCGTATTAATCTCAAAGGAAAATATCCTTATGGCATTATAGAAACGAAGGATTATACGGCTATTAGAAACGAACTGATGGGGTTCCTAAAAGGTATTACTGATCCTGAGACAGGTGAATTAATCGTTGAAAAAGTGTATACGTCGGAGGAGATTTACGGAAAAGATGCCGTGAACGATCCTTTGGATATTATTTTTGATTTAAAGGATGGATATGGTGCCCAAGAACTTTTGCAACCACCAGAAGGGTTGAAAGGAGTATTACAATCTAAAAAAGATTTACTTTCTATACTTTCACCACCTGGTTTTTATGATTGGATGGGTGATCACAAACCATATGGAATTCTTTTTATGTATGGGAAAGACATCCTTTTACATCGGACCCTTGATGCTTCTGTTCTGGATGTCGTACCAACAGTTCTCGCAGCGTTACATACGCCAATTCCCCATCATCTTGATGGGAGGGTTCTTACTGAGGTATTTCAACATCTTCCTGCAGTTACATATGCTGAGGAAAAACCATATATGGAATCTTTGCTAACTTCCTCTGAACTTGATGCTATTCGAAAACTTCGTAAAAAAATATAAGAGATATAACATAAAAAAAACAATTTGAGGTGACATGGTACAGTATCATATGTTTTCTCATTTGAAAAAATTTTTTCCTATTATTGGATTAATCCTCTTTCTTTATACAATTTATATACTTGATGTTCAAAATATTGTTCAGGCGTTTCTTTCTATCAATCCTCTCTTTTTGTTGATTTCATTGCCATTAACAATCCCTCATGTTCTCATTCGAAATAAAGCGTGGGTGCTTATACAAAAAGAACAAAATATCCAAATTCCCTTTTGGACCTCGTTAAAGATATTCCTCATAGGTTATTTTTATGGGAGTATTACCCCATCATATGTTGGGCAGCTCATGAGAATTCCCTATATGAAAGAGGAAACAAATGAACCTTATGGTAAGTTATTTATCAATTCCTTTCTTGAGACAACACTGCATGTGTTATCTCTGTATGGTATGATTTTTATAGGTTCCCTTTTAATATTGGGATTATTTCCCCAAATGTTATACCTCATTATAGCATGGTTAGTTATTCTTGCAGTAATTATTGTTTTCTTCATTAAAAAAGAACGGGGCGAAAAAGTATTTCATTTCTTGGTACGTTATTTTGTTCCATCGCGTCTGAAATCCTATTTCACTCAATTTTTTGGTACATTCTATCACGATTTTCCTCAACTACGCCGTCTATTTCTTCCTGCATTTATTGCAATGTTTACTTGGATTATTGTTTTTTCTCAAGAGTATCTTATAGTAATTGCCCTGGATCTTGACATTCCATATCTTTATTTTCTTTTATTATTCCCAATAGCAAATGCTGCGGGTTTTCTTCCAATCTCCTTTGCAGGTCTTGGGACAAGAGAATTCACTGCGGTTGTTCTTTTTTCTACCCTATTTAATGTTCCAGGTGAGCAAATGTTTGTTGTCAGCCTTCTTGGTTTTATTATCACGGATCTCGTAATTGGATTGATAGGTTTTTTTGTTGCAATGATTGATGCGCGTTCAAAGGGAGTTACTATGAAAAAAATGATACCTTTGATAAAATAGATACCTTCATAAATCTGAAATACCCATATGATTATAAACCCACTCAAGATAAAAGATGAAAAACGATAGAATTTTTAGAAAAAATTTGTGATACCCATGAATGGCGAGGGCATTGGTTTTGGAAAGACTATTTTGTTTAATGAGCATTTTGTTGTCTATGGCATCCCTGCAATTGTATCAGCAATTGGAAAATATACTGTTGCAAAGGTAACACCATTTGAACATCCCGGTATCAACCTTGTTGATAATCGATCAGCAACACCACGATATAAAGAAGATAAAAGTGAACAGCAACAGGAATCATTACGTCGAATCGTTGAAAAAATGAATCTTGATTTTTCAAACAGTGGTGTTAATGTTGAACTGGGCGGTAGCTTGCATGCAGCAAGTGGTATCGGTGCAAGTGCTGCATCCTGTGTTGCCATAGCTCGTGCATTTTCAGAATATTGCCAATTACATTTATCTGATGAAGATATCAATGAGATTGCATTTGAAGGAGAAAAAGGATATCATGGTACACCCTCAGGGATAGACAATACTGCATCAACCTTTGGCGGGTTGATTTGGTTTGAAAAAAAAGACCCAAATGTTATGCAGCGGATTTCATTAATCAATCCTGTGGAAATCGTCATAGGAAATACTGGGAAAGTGGCAAATACCACTGCAGCTGTCGATGGAGTCCGGGCACGTCGTGAGCAGAACCCTGGGAAATACCAGGAGATTTTCAATCGGGCTGAGAACATCGCATATCTTGCGAAACGTGCATTCATCGATGAGGATCTCATTGAGATTGGGAAACTCATGAATGAGAACCATAAATTATTACAACAGATTGAGGTCTCCTCAAAGGAACTTGATTTCATGGTGAAACTTGCCCGAGACGCCGGAGCATATGGTGCAAAACTTACTGGTGGAGGTCTTGGTGGTAACATGATTGCTTTGACACCGGGAAGAGACTTGCAGGAAGAGGTGGTAACCGCTCTCGAAAAGGAAGGTTTTCAGACCTTGAAGACACGTATTGGTGTGAAACGAGGAGGGTCTATAGAATGAATCTTCGAGAGTTCTTAAGCTATCTTGAAGGACAAGAAAAACTCATAAGGATATCTAAAGAGGTCTCCAATAAATATGAGATAGCAAATATCATGTATTCTATTGATGAAAAACCGGTGATTTTTGATCACATTAAAGGTTTTGATTTCCCCGTATTTGGAGGAATCACATCGAATAGGGACATCATCGCCATGGGTTTAGGGACAATAAAAGATCAATTATTGTTCAAGCTTGTCGATGCTTTACGAAATCCGAAGAAACCACCGATTGTTGATTCAGCTCCCTGTCAGGAAGTCGTCATCAAGAACCCAGACATTTCAAAGTTACCCTTATTGTATCATCTGAAGGACGATGGTGGAAGATATGCAACTGCGACCGTTTCGACTATAAAGGATCCTCAGACCGGACGGAACGTATCGTATCATCGTTTGATGGAGATTGGTAAAAACAAGTTCACTGCTCGTTTGATTAAGAACCGACAGACACGGACTACCTATGATAAAACAAACGGTGATTTGGAGATGGCTGTATGTATCGGTAATTCAGTTGCTGTGATGGTTGCTGCTTCCCTTGGACCGCCTTCTGGTGTCGATGAATTTAGCATTGCTCATGCCCTTGATGATACTCCTTTAGTGAAATGTTTAACGAAGGATCTTGAGGTCCCAAGGGATGCAGAGATCGTTTTGGAAGGTCGCTTGACAAAAAATGTTGACAGGGAAGGTCCCTTTGTTGATCTAACGGAAACACGTGACTTTGAACGACAGGAACCGGTGTTTGTCGTTGATTGTATCACACATCGTAAGGATGCAATGTACCAAGCATTGATTCCTGGACGTTTTGAACATAAGATATTAATGGGCATGCCCAAGGAACCAACTATCTATGATCAGGTAAGTAAGGTAGCGACCTGTAAGAATGTTTTAGTCACAATGGGTGGTGGGTCTTGGTTACATGCCATTGTGCAGATCAAGAAGAATCATCCCGAGGAACCAAAGAAGGCCATCGAAGCAGCGTTCAAAGGTCATGGGAGTTTGAAGCATGTCGTGATCATCGATGATGATGTAGATATCTATAGTCCAACTGCTGTGGAATGGGCGATTGCGACACGTTTTCAAGCAGATGATGACCTTATCGTGAAAACCGGTCAGCCAGGCAGTTCTCTTGATCCATCTGGGAAACATGAATCAGGGAAGAAGACGTTGACGGCAAAGGTCGGATTTGATGCGACCATCCCTCCAAATGTCAATAAAAGTAAATATAAGGTCGTGCAATACCGCAAACTTGATGTCTCGGCATACGGTGGGTAAAGGAAAACATACGGTTTTTTTTGAGAAGTATCTTCTTGATGAGGATATCATCTTTATTGTTGGTGGCGGACAACAATCCCATGTTGGAGGTATTGTTATCTGTGAACCAGAAAAGCCAATGCAAGTGTTAGGGCTTTCTGATCATCGTGATATAACTGTGTTACAACCTCTTGCTATCGCTGCCTGTAAGAAATACCATAGAAGAGTGACTGTTCTTGGTGGTATTCATATTGATGATGCGTCTAAAGAGGATATAAAGATCGTGGTAGAACATTGTAAGCAATTAGAGGATTATGTGTGAAAGATTCCTTTTGTAATCATTGTTGCATAGCTTCCTTTTGGAAGTATAAACGAGACTTGTAACTTATAACGCAGGCTATATGGAGTGGTGTTGAGCTCATCTTCGGTTGGAGTTGATAGGATAAGATCGATTGGAAGTAAGAGGATGTTCCTGTCCGTTGATGAGAAATAGACGCCTGTTTTTTGTTTTATGTCTAGATTCGATAGTCGTATACCTTGTTTTGATAGTATCACATCGATGATGTCTTTTTCAGTTGAGCTATATCGCCCTTCGTGACTCACTGTCTTGAATGTTTTAGAGAGCTTCTTTTCTTGTTTTTTATTTATGTCCAAATAGAACAAGAGTGTACCGACATGATATTTCACTGGAAAAAGATGTGTTGGTCCAAGTGATTGTTTCAATAGTTCTTTTATACATTCGTTCCACAGATAGCTTTGGAAGGCGTTCTTATGAAGTTCACGGATATTGTGTGGTATCTTAAGATATGCCTTTTGCCAACTCTGTGTTTGAAGATATTCTTTGATACATTTTTGGAAGATAGTATTTTGTATACGAGCTTTGTCAAGATGTTCCCAGTTGGTCTCGATGATCCTTTTATCATCTTTTACGGTTTTTCTTTCATACTTCTCATAGAATGTGAGAAAGACCCTCATGGCTTTTTCATAGTTGTTCTGTAGGATATATCTCATGATGAATTCATTGCGAACCACACTTCCAAACCGTTGCGAGTCAAAATAATTTGGAACACCATAGGTTCGTACTATCAAACTAGTTTCTCTTACCTGTTTAAGTTTTTTCTGAGTGAGGTCTCTAATAGTGATAGTGAATCTGTTTCCTTGAAGATCACCGACATACAATTTCTTTTTATAATATCCTTGAAAATATAGGATTGGGGATTTCAATTTTGTGCAGTCGATTTTATAAGAGGAAGGTATTGAAATATATTGTTGGGTTATGGCATGTTTGTCTTTCAATCCTGCGTACCCAATCTCTTGTTTTGGGACGTGGAAGGATGAGGAGATGATACCCAATGCTTCGAAGGTATCTTGTTCTTTTTTCTCCATAAGGAATATTTGGTGATTGTCTTTTTCATTTGAGAAATCGATAGTTGTTATTTCCTCAACGATGAAATCATACGATCGTTGTTTTAATTTCATAAAGCTCACAAGCACCTTTTTTAGAAAACACTAAAATATTATATTAGGATAACTCTTTTATAAAGATCCAAGAGGATGAATATGTATCTATCGCAAGATGAGGAACGTATGCTTCAGGGAGAATTTGGGGAAGTCGTTCAACGGATGTTTCGGCTTCTTGTACGCCTTGGTGATATTTATGGTGCTGATAAGATGATTCCTGTTGGCTCAGTGCAAGTTGCTGGAGTCTCCTATAAATCTATTGGAGAACCTGGAACATTGTATTTGGAGGATGTTGCTTCGAAGGGTGCGAAAACTCAAGTTATTACGTTTTTAAACCCTGCAGGAATGGATCTTGAAAATTGGAAGGCGCTTGGATTTCCAAAAAATTTTGCAAAAAATCAACTTCGCATCATTGATGCATTTAAACAAATGGGGATTATTATCACCACGACCTGCACACCTTACCTTGCTGGAAACCTTCCGAGATTCCGTGAACATATTGCATGGTCCGAATCCTCTGCTGTTTCGTTTTCGAATTCTGTTATAGGTGCCCGAACAAATCGTGAAGGTGGGCCATCTGCCCTGGCTGCATCACTTTGTGGAAGAACACCACGATATGGTTTTCATGTTTGGGAGAATAGACAACCTGCTTTTCATATTCATGTCGAGTCAAATCTTACTTATAATGCTGATTTTGGTGCCTTAGGATATCATGTTGGGAAGATAGTGAAGGATAAGATTCCATATTTCACTGGAATTACCAATGCAGATACAGATCAATTGAAGGCATTAGGTGCTGCGATGGCCGCATCAGGTGCGGTTGCATTGTATCATGTCGAAGGTCTGACTCCCGAGGCCGATCTTGTTAAAAATGAAGGTCTGGAAAAGATCACTGTTACCAAAAAGAACCTTGATGATACGTTTGACAAATTAAATGAAGGAACAACACCAGATATTGTCATTCTAGGTTGCCCACATGCGTCTCTCAGGGAGATAGCAGTTCTTGCGGGAAAGATAAAAGGAAAGCATCTTCGTAAACCCATATGGATTTGCACGTCAAGAATGATGAAAGAAGCAGCAGATAGGATGGGTTTTTCACAGACTATTGAAGCTGCTGGCGGTCATGTTGTTGCTGATACCTGTATGGTTGTTTCTCCTATCGAGGATATGGGATATAAGCAGATAGGTGTTGATTCAGGGAAAGCAGCAAATTATCTTCCTGGTTTCTGTAAACAAAAGGTCAATTTTGCGAATATTGATAGACTTCTTGAAAAGGTGCTATGAATGAAAGGACGAATGATTTCACCGGGAAAAACAGAAGGTTTGGCTTTGGTTTCACCTGATCCTATTGGATTTTACGGAGGTATTAATCTCGACACAGGTGTCGTTATAGAGAAAGATCATCCCCTTGAAGGGAAATGTGTAAAAGATACCATTCTTGTATTTCCCAATGGGAAAGGATCAACAGTTGGTTCCTATGTTATTTATGGATTACAAAGAAATGGCGTTGGACCAAAGGGAATTATAAACAAAGAAACAGAGACAATTGTTGCAACAGGTGTGATTCTTGCGGGTATTCCCTGTGTTGATAAAATTGATATCAACAAGATAAAGAATGGTGATAGAGTTCTGTTGGATGCGGATCATGGTCAGGTTATTGTAAAATAAATCATTTTAATAAAAAAGGGGAAAAAATCTAGCATCACCTGAATTAAATTGTATTATAACTAAGAAATGTGAACCTATTATGCAACCATTGTAGGAATGGTAAACGAATGAAATTGTTTTTTGGTATGGATATCTGTAGCCATGCCCAGTCAGTTTCAAATCCATCAACGTCTTTTGCTTTCACTTTAACAAGAAAACTACCTTGTTTAGTCCAAATATGATCTTGAAATATTATTTCCCCCGAAGTATATGGGCCAAGCCAGTTAGAATAAGTATCGTCACCCCAATCGAACATGTAGTAGACATCGTCAACATCAGGATCAGTTGTTGAAACTTGAAATTCACATCTTTCTCCAATTTTCACGGAGCTGGGACCATTTATTGTTGGTTGTTCTGGAGGTGTATTCGGTAGCTCTTCGTTATTTATGATATTAACTGTGATATCGATTGCTCCATCACCCAGCCAAGTAGAACTTAAAGTTAGATTAAGATCGTGAACATCTCTTTTGCCAGCTTGCATGATAATACCTTCATGAACTGTTGTGTTCTCCCCACTTCCAAAGACGATATCTAAGCCACCATCATAATAAGCTGTTGGAAAATATTTTTGGTTGTATTCTAACATTCTTTTATTTGAGGCATTGTTCATATCTGTAACCATTTCAACAAAATAAAACGGATATTTGCCAGCTTCAAAGATTTGATTCAATTTTTCTGCAAGTAATGGACAATATTGACACGTTGTGGCAGATCCTACTTCACAAAAAACTGTATGAGAGAAATTTTCGATTTTTACATTACATTCAGTTTTTCCAGGAGTCACTCCTGCACATGCATCAACATAATAGGCATCAAATGGTCGGCCTGAAGGAGGGTCCGAATATTTTCGTTGAGATCCCTCGTTAAAAATCGAGGCAACGATGAGCATGTTATCTTCTTCAATATCTCCCTGCCAATGTACTGTGTTATCATAGGTCTGTAAATATTGGATCTCAATCGGTTCGTCAAAAGCATAATCATAAAAAGCATATTCATACGGTTTATCATTATTCATAATCCAACGAGATTCAATTTCTACAATATATATTCGGAGATGACCAGAATAAATTGCCCCTGTTGTGCTTTTTTGAGTACTCATATTTTTCGCTTCGTCGATACTCGATATCGCAGTGAGGTTTGGCACTATCAGAAACATTGAAGTAATAACAGTTAGAATAAAGTGAATTTTTATATGCTTCATTTTCTTGTCCCCATTTTATATTGAATAATTATTAATATATAAACATTTCTGAAAAACCATATTTTATGGAAAAAATATGAAACCTTTCTTCAATATTGAAGAAAATAATTATATTATATAAAATGTATGTATTAAAAAATATTAAAATTACCCTTATTGCGGATATAATGCCGGATGTCATATAATCTTTTTTTAAAGGTACGCACGCATGCTCCAACTTGTTCCGATACCCTGGATTGGTAGAGTATGTTGACCATCGTCATCTGTCCAGGAGATTGTTCCCCTTATTATACTTCTACCAACATTCATGCCAACATATGTCGGAAATTTCCAGATATGCTCATATATATTATCAGTTGAAAGATCGATTTTAAGAATGATATTATAGGAATTAAGAAGTGGTTGTGCAACTCCAGGTTTTCCCTCAATCCTTATTTTCATAGGCATTTCTACAAATGTAAAAATTTCGTCATACGATTCTATGACCTCAGGATTAACATTATTAAAAGTCGTAAGCGTTTTGCCTTCGGTTGTTGTTACAATAAGTGTACCAAATGGATTTAAACTGACTGTTTTCGTTGAGACATATTGGGGGGTTGGGTAATACATTGAATAATATAATTTCCAATCATTGTCCAGGATGATATATGCCCAGTCCCAACCGTTAATTAATCCTTTTGTGACAATATTTGGCGACCAAGAATGTTCATGGTGCCCTGTTCCCTGCACTTGATATTCGTTACCATCAATTTGGACGGTTCCGCTTACATTACACCCTAAAAAAACATAGTTTGCAAGATTACTGTTTGTTTTTTCAAAAGCTCTATCACCAAATGTCCAAAAAGCATCATTTGGGGCAAAAAATCGAAGATTAACGATGACTTCATGATTCTTATCAATGTCACTATCTTCTGCATGAACAAACCATTCTGGAGCTTGTCCCTCAGCCCATGAATTCTCAAAAGAGACACTCACACCAGGTGTTTTTGCCTGAAGTGTTGGTTGTTTCAGAATACCAAACCCTCGTTCCTTATTGACGATCCCGCCATATTCTTCACCATTAGGTCCATGAAGTGCAACCACTAGAAGATCTGGTTTTTGTGTTCCTAAAAGATCGCTAATGGCCATATGGTTAAAACTGATGGAGATTACCCATCCAGCTAGTTCACTAGTTTGATCAAAGACTGCTGAATAGTACCACCATTCTCTACAAACAGATATCTTATCAAAATGAAGCCCTTCATCTTCAGGAGAAACTGCTTTCATATATCCAGGAATGATGGATTCAGGAGGTGTTACTGGTTTAGGTTCTGGTTCAACTTCTTCTTGCCCTTCTTTATCTGTAGACGGTTGTATGACTTGCTCGATGGTTGGATTGATATAATTTGGGAAAGAAACATACACAGCTATCACCAAAAGAACGATGACAATGATTGCATCGATTTTCTTTAAATGTCGGGAACCTGATCTTTTGAAGGGCATGTATGTTCGCAGGTATATCTTGTTATTGTTCTTTATTAAATGTTTCTTTACAATCATTCACAGTTTTCAGAAAATAAATTTATCTCGATGTGTGCATTTATATGCATATTGCCCTGAGAAATTAACTTATTTCATTTACTGATAATTTGATTGAAGAAATGTCTTTACAGAGGAAAACAAAAGATTTCCCTAAACTCCAACAATTGTCTTACAAGTCGCCTCTCTACTCCAGTTGCTACTAGCATGTTGATTTCTGTTAAATGGAATGATTAATAATATTGATGGACTATTACATGCAAAACTCTCATAATAATGGGGGAATATACTGTGGTTGGTAAAAAAGATGTTGAAAGGATATTTTCAGAGGAACTGCACTGGATAAAAGATATTAACCTTCGAAACAAGGTCATTGATGTATGGGTTACTGTTGCGAAGCGTGGAGGATGGGACACCTTGGATAAGGTACCATTTACTCTCTTGCTCTTAAATTCAGGGAGATTGACTGATCATACGAAGCGGATGACACATTTAGTAAAAACAATTGCAGATAAGAGAGAGGAACCATTGAACAAGGATTACCTCATTGCAGGTGCGCTACTCCATGATGTAGGAAAACTACTTGAGTATACTGTGAAAGATGGTAAAGTTATCATATCAGAATATGGTAAAAAATTTCGTCATCCCATGTCAGGAGCACTTTATGCAAAAGAATTAGGACTTCCCGATGAAGTAGTCTTAATTATATATGCTCATTCTTATGAAGGTGATAAATGTGAACGCTCCGCTGAAAGTTTAATCGTTCATCATTGTGATTTTATTGATTTCGAAATTAAAAAAACTATAAAAAACACGAGAGACGGGTAGAATGAAACTCTATGAATTTGAAGCAAAAAAAGTATTTAATAAAATAGGAATCCCTATCCCAAAACAATATGGTATTATTCACTCTATAAAAGAACTTGATGATTTGAAACTAAAATACCCATTAATGCTGAAATCTATGGTTCTTGTGGGCGGTAGGGGAAAAGCAGGTGGTATCAAAAAAGTAAAAAATTTAGATGAAGCCAAAAAAATTTCTAATGACTTATTTAAATTGAAAATCAAAGGATCACGAGTGGAATCCATATTACTTGAGGAAGTCATTGATGAAATCAGTGCATGTTATGTTGGTATAACGATGGATCCAGCGACATTTAACAATGTGGTCATTGTAAGTGCATCAGGTGGTGTCGATATCGAACAAGTTGCTTTGGAAAAACCTCATGCTATTTTAAAACGAGAAATTTCAGGTAATGACAATGAACTTTCGAAGACAATTGTTGATGATCTTGCTTCTTTTATTGTAACAAACCTAAATAGTGAAAAAAACTTAAAAAACATACTCGTTGATGTTATCTCTAAAGTGTATGTTACTTATCAGCAGTTTGATGCTAGACTTTGTGAAATTAACCCATTGATTATTACAAATGATGGTGTAGTAGCTGCCGATGCTAAACTTGTCTTAGATGATAATGCCCTTTTTAGACAGGTTGAATTATTGGAGATGCTTGGTATTACTGAAAAGAGACATGATGTAGCTGAACGAACGAAAAACGAGCTTCGTGCTCAGGGAGCAGGTTTCCCATATATTGACCTCCTAAATGAGACATATACTAAAGATCCGAAAAAATTGTATGTTGGTCTTGTCCCTGGTGGTGCTGGTTATGGGATTTTTTCTATTGATGAGGTTGCAACCATTGGGAAGCGATACTTTAATGATCAGGTAGTTCCCGTAAATTTCATGGATAGTGGTGGAGGTCCTACGCAAAATAGAGTTGCTGAAATGTTTAATCTCCTTATGGACTACCCTGTTGTTGATCTTATTATAACATCACGATTTGGTGGCATCTCAAGTTGTGATATTTTCATCCGAGGTATGTTACAAGCTATAAAAGAACGATATGAAACTGGGAAAAGAATGGTAGCAGTGTATGGGCGGATGGTAGGAACAGATTTACCAAAGGCTCGTGCGTTTCTAGAAAAAGCAAAAACTGAAAATCCTGAGGCATTAAAAAATGTTACAATTTACGCAGGAAACCAGAAGATAATGGCCGATGTTATTAGCGAAGGAATCAAGAAAGCCTTTGAGTCAAAAAAGGGGTGTAAAATATGAAACTAGTACGCCCTGACCAGGGGATGCTCTACTACATCATCAAAAAAAAACGTCCAGATATCGCAGAAAAAATTAGAAAAACAGGAACAATTGAGACAATAGTAGTAGGTCTTGGAGGACAGGGAATGCGACATGCAGAGTTAATGCAGCTGTATGGAACAACAATCACAGCTGGCATAGCACCAGGCCGTGGTGGAACAAGACTTTTGGAGATAATACCTATTTATAACAACATCAAAGAATGTCTAAGAGAACATCCTAATATTGCTGTAGCAAGTATCTGGAGGCACTACTCTACCGCAAAAGATGCTACAACAGAAATTATAGAAGCAGGCATCCCAGTTGTAATCCTTATAAGCGAAGGTATACCAGTTAAAGACGTCCGCGATATCATTGTCTCTGCACGAAAACACAAAACATTACTCATAGGAGGTAACACACCAGGTGTTATCTTTCCGCCCGAAGGAATTAAAGTAGGAATGCTTCCGGACGTATTTTACCCTGAGGAGATTTCGCAAGAAAAATTCGGACCAAAAGGAGTTACAATCATCTCACGGAGTGGAGCCATTCTTTATCATCTCTCAGATGCGTTAGCAAGCGTCGGTATCGCACAAAACGCAGTTATAGGTGTAGGTGGAGACGGAGCTATCGGGTCCACATTCCGAGACCTTGTCCCATTTGTAATGGAAAACAAAAACACAGACCTCGTGGTTGTTGCAGGAGAAATAGGAGGCTGTCAAGAAGAACTCCTAGCTGAAGATATAAAGAAAAACCCTACTAAATACTCAAAACCCATTGTCGCATTAATCTCCGGAGCAAATGCACCAGAGGGAAAAACCATGGGGCACGCAGGTGCAATTGTCTCACCTGGACAAGACTATGGAACGTTCCAATCAAAGAAACAAGCTCTCGAAAGCGCAGGGGTTCCTGTAGCAAATAGTCAGTATGATCTTATTGCTGAAGTAAAGAAAAAATTGAACAATAAAACTTATTTCAATGTTGAAAATTACTACAAGAAAATGAAAACTATATGGGATTCACCACTAAAGAAACCTGGATGGGGAACACTTATAACAAAAGTAATGCCAAACAACCTATTAATTTCCGGTTATCCTCTTCAAGACATCGTCGAACAAAAAAATCTTTTAGAAACTGCATATCTTTTAGTAAAAGGTGAATTTCCTGATAAAAAAACATTCGAAAAAATGAGAAAAATCGCAATAGATGCAGCTAAATTACCAGTACCAAAAATTAAAAAATTTAATGACGAAGATATCTCGAAAACTCTAGCGAAATATTTTATTTTTGATGAAGAATTAGTAAAATTCCCCCAAGAAGGAACAGATGGGGCAGTGAAAAAAACAATATTTTGTCTTGGCAGAACAGCTCGATACCTAAGCGGGATGCTGGGCACTGTAAAGGCGCTTGAACATCTGGATGACAACAAACCATTTTCAAATGTGATATATAGTGCTATTACAGGAAATTCAAAAGTAAATGAGCAACATTCTCGCATAATTGAGGCTATGATTATCGCCTGTGTAGACCATGGAGTCACCCCGCCTTCTGCTCAAGCAACTATTATCGCAGCATCAACAAGAACACCTTATGAGGTAGCTGTAGCACATGGTGTTGGCACAATAACCGATGTACATGGTGGTGCTGGCGCTAAAGCTGCAATGTTCTTTGACGAATGCATAAAAAAATCGCGCAAAGAAAAAATCGATCTCGATCAAGCCGCACGCAAAATCATGAAAACATACATCGAGAGCGGAAAAAGAATTGAAGGTCTTGGCCATAGACTTCATACAAAAGATCCCCGACGTGATGTTCTATGGAATCTCGCATCTAAGACTGGTGTTGATGGTGAACACGTACAATTATCTAAAAAAGTTAGTACGATATTTGAACAAGTGCGAGGAATGAGCCTTCCTCTAAATGTTGATGGGGTAATTGGAGCAATTGTCGCGGACATGAATCTTAATCCAGCGATGGCCAAAGCATTATTCATCTATGGTCGGATAGCTGGTCTTTCTGCACATTATTTCGAAGAATGTGCTTCACAACCTCGTATGCGTCAGATTAACTTTGCTGAAGCGATTTACAAAGGAAAAGAAGCAAGAACAATCCAATAATTTTTATTTATGCACGGTAAATGAAAATGAGTAAAGCAATCATTCAGAAGATTTTTGAAAAACATTCTCAAAGTAAAGCTAACGTAGATGAAATTATTGATGTTGATATAGATGTACGTGTTGCACGTGATTTCGGTGGAGCAAATGTCGTAAAACATCTAGAAGAAAACAACCTGTCAATTGATGATCCAAAGAAAACATTTTTCACATTTGATTGTAATCCTGGTGGTTGTAATCAAAAGTATGCTGTAAATCAACATATATGCCGTCAGTTTGCTCGTAGAAATAATATTAAAATTTTTGATATTGACAAAGGGATTGGAACACATATTGTAATCGATGAGAAAATCGCAAAAACCGGGGGCACTATTGTTTCAACCGATAGTCATGCAAATATTTTGGGTGCAATTGGTTCCTTTGGCCAAGGTATGGGAGATAATGATATAGCGCATGCTTGGGCTTATGGCAAAGTCTGGTTTAAGGTTCCGCAAAGCGTCAAAATAGCTTTAAAAGGCAAACCTGTAAAAACTGCAACACCAAAAGATGTTGCTTTAAGGTTGCTACAGGAATTTGGCGCAAATGGTCTTCTCGGGTATTCTGCAGAAATTTATGGTGAGTATGTAAATGGTTTATCTTTAGATGGTCGTATTACGATTGCTAGTATGGCTACAGAGATGGGGGCTATAATAATAATTTTTCCATCCGATAATTTGAAAGCTGACCCCGATGCGGAATATGAAAAAATTTTTGAAATTGATATATCTAATTTAAAACCGCTTATTTCTCGCCCTGGTCACCCTGAGGATGTTGTAAGTGTTGGTGATGTGAAAGGTGAAAAAGTTGATTCTGGTTTTATCGGAAGTTGCACAAATGGTAGAATTGAGGATATGCGAGAAGTTGCTAAGATTCTGAAAGGTCGGAAAATTGCGCCTGGTCGTATACTTAAAATCGTTCCAAGTACAGATGCAATCTGGAAGCAATGCTTAAATGAAGGTTTGATTACAATTTTCAAAGATGCAGGGGCGCTTGTCGGATCTGCTGGTTGTGCGGGTTGCGCAGACGGTCAAATTGGACAGACTGGGTCTGGAGAAGTAGCTGTTTCTTCAGGAAATCGTAATTTTGTTGGAAAACAAGGAAAAGGAGAACTGTACTTAGCCAGTCCTGCCACGGTTACTGCGTCTCTTGTAGCTGGAATTATCACCAGTATTGATGCTCTATCGATGATTCCAACGCCTGTAACTGTCCTAAATACACCCACTTTTAAGCAAAAACAAGTTAAAACACAGGTAAAAAGACCTATATTGCATATTGAAGGACGCAGCTGGGTAATAAAGAAAGACAACATTGATACCGATATGATCTTTCATAACAAGTATCTCTCTATCACTAATATCGATGAAATGGGTCAGTATTCCTTTGATAATCTACCGGGCTTTGAAGATTTTGCAAAAAAGGTACGACCAGGTGATATCGTTGTTGTGGGGAAAAACTTTGGTTGTGGAAGCAGCAGACAACAAGCAGTAGATTGTTTTAAATCATTGAGTGTCAGTTTGATTATTGCAGAATCCTTTGGAGCTATCTATGAACGAAATGCAATCAATAGTGCTTTTCCAATAATAGTTGCCGAGGATATCACACAGAAGATTACTGATAAAGATATGCTTTCTGTCAATTTTAAAACAGGTGAAATCATTGATAGAACAAAAAAGACAATAATTCAAGGAAAACCTTTTTCGCTATCACAACTTGAAATCTATATACGTGGTGGCCTACTCGTATGATTATAAGGTGATTCTACATCTTTTTTAAACCTTCCTAAACTCTTTCTATTCATATAAAAGATTAACCAGAATGGTTAAATTCTACACAATAATAAGCACCTTCTATCCGTGAAGAGCTCAAAGATAAATTATAAAAAAAAATTTATTATTGTAGCGGCTGAGAATGCCACCTGATCTGAAAGAACGTGGAAGACCCAAAGTTGAGAAGCTGCCCTCTTTTTAGTAGATTGGTTCATCTCTTCTCTGTCGCATGCAGCAGGTGTTCACCTATTTATAAACGGTGCGACATAAATTCAACATATGATTATTGACATTAGCGGTAGCTATAAGAAGATAGAGGCTGACTCTTGGAATAATTGGGTGAGGATGATGCTTCCCACATACAAGAGATACTGAAACTTTCGCAAACAACAGCACATTGATACCTGCATTCAACATTTCGAGATATGGAACGATTTGGATTTGAGTTCGGTGAATTTGGTTTCTCCGGCGATCATGTATATTTTCAAGTCAACAATTCAAAGCGATATTCCCATAAAAATGCTGAGATTTTCTTCAAATCCCAAAACTCAAAGAAGATATTTAAAAAACATCCATGGTTTCGCAAACGGTACCTCGATAGGATATTCTGGAGTGGAAACGAACATCATAAATCTACTGGATTATCAAATATTGAAGAATCCTCAACCTCTCTTTGGAATCAGCGAATACATCATAGTTTGACGGGTGTAAACAACCGACAACAAAACCTTACCACCGAGTGAGATACGGCAACGCCCTAAGGGCTTGCCGAGGAACAACGAAGACTGAACAGGATTATAAGGATGGAGCCCTTATTTCATTTAGAATAAATCATCAATAGATTAAATATTCTTGATATCAACGGGTTCTTATAGCCCCATAATGATGAATTTAACATATAGCATGGAATAATTGGTGGCTATATCGATGAATCACTAAGTGTATTTAGCAGAAATAGGCAACCTTTACTGAAGTACCAATAGAAGAAAAGTTGCATCTAAATCCGATAAAACGAATGATATGTAAATGTTACGTTATAAAAGATAATTTGTTTGATTAACTATTTTTATTTTTAATTTTATAGATAAGTTTTTATGTTATGATTTCTATTATTTTTCGGAGGCATAAAATGGACATTTCTCATATAGAAAATAGTATTGATAACATGAGAAATTCAAATAGTTTTCATGATGTTAAGAGAAATTTTATTCTTAAAAATCGAGATCTAATAATTTGTCAACCTTCAGGTATGTTTCTGAAGGAGTTAGAGGATAATAAAATAACTAAAATGAGATTAGTAGATTAAATTGTTATAAAAATGCCGACAAAAATCTATGAAGATTTCTTATCTTTATTATATGCTATATTATGTACAATTATATGTATTTTATATTGAGTTTTAACCTTGGATAAAGCATATGATTTTTTCTTTAAAATACTATGGTAATTTTAAATTGTAAACATTTAAATATAATTAACAATATATATAAATTTATGAGCGAGGACAAGGAAACTTCTAAGAATATAGCATTAGACGTTCGCAAACGATTTATAGACCAAAACAAGGATTTTATTGTATGTGAACCATCTGGTAGATTTTTGAAAGATTTAGAAACCGACAAGATTCAGAAATTTAAACTAATGGATTAATTATTGAACTAATAGGATTGGTTTTTTTTCTTGAATTTGCCAATGAGTTCTATTGCCTTACTAAAAAATGAAAACCGCAGCATATCAACACGATTTTTATTGTAGCGGCTGGGAATACTGCGTGGTCTGAAACAACGTTGAAGACCC
>JAEAMF010000713.1_pt1 | contig 34016 bp, 30 predicted proteins | sample 8958721 | NCBI WGS metagenome assembly JAEAMF01 (sample SAMN16933255, study PRJNA681124) | bioreactor sludge metagenome | isolation source: anaerobic bioreactor treating anionic surfactant - SDBS | place: India: Bengaluru | collected 2019-02-28 | reverse complement strand
CAGAAATTCAATCTTCCTCTTGCAAATCGGGTGGAGTCCATAGATACGAACATCAGAGCTTGCGCGCCGGGATAATGCGCCCGCCCTGCTTCAGCACGAAGCCCTGGCCGGCCGCCGGCTCGAAGCTGATCTCGGCATCGACGTCGTTCGAGAAGAACACGGTCTCGCTCATCGCGAAGATCTCCAGCTTGGGCTGCCCGGTGGTCTGGGCAAAATAGCGCTCGCCCTCGCGGCTGAGTTCCATCACGAAGCCCGGACGCAATTCATAGCGGCCGACGCGGGTATCGAAGGCCGCGTTCGGGATCTTCACCGCCTGGCGGCCGGCCGGCGCGTCGCCGATACGCGGATTGACCAGCGCATTGCCATCCTGGTGCAGCGTCACGGCCGTCACCTTGCCCCCCGCGTCACGCTGGAATTCGAACCAGTCCAGGCCTCCCGGCACGAAGAAGGTATGGTTCGACGCGGCCTTCAGCGGAACCGGCGGCCGGCCGCTGCGCTGCATCACCAGGCCATCGGCGCTGCGGCGGAACACGCGCTGCACGCCCTTCTCGACCTCGTAGGTGCCGGTGACCGCGTCGAGCGCCGCGCCATCCAGCGCCATCTCCTTGAACTCGCGGTAGGGCTTGCCGATGGCGATGCCGGCCGCCTTGCGCGCCACCAGGCCCGGATTGGCCGGCCCGCTGTCGCTGTTGGTCAGCACCGCGACAAATACCTTCTGCTCCGGGAAGCGCAGCGCGTGCGTCGTGAAGCCGTTGATGCCGCCGCCGTGGCCGATCGCGGTCGCGCCCTGCACCTTGCCGGCTTCCCATCCATAGCCGTAGCCGGTGGCCTTGCCGTCGCCCAGGCGATACGAAGTGAACGCTCGCTCCCAGCTGGAAGGCTTGAGCAGGCGGCCCGCGGCGATCGCCGCATCCCAGCGCGCCAGGTCGTCCACCGTCGACACCAGCGAGCCGGCCGCATAGGGCTGGGTCATGCTGAGCGGCGCGGCGGCGGCATAGCCCTTCTCGGCACGGCGATGGCCGGCCGCCACCGGCGCCTTGCTGTGCCCAAAGCCTTCGTAATAGGTGTCGTACATGCCGAGCGGCTTGAAGATGCGCTGCTCCAGGAATGCCGCATAAGTCTGGCCCGAGATTTTCTCGATGATGGCGCCGAGCAGGAAGTAACCCGAGTTGTTGTAGCGGTACTGGCTGCCGGGTTCGAACTCGAGCGGATCGTTCTTGAAGGTGTCGATCATCTGCGCCACGCTCATGTCCTGGGCCATGTTGACGATGTAGCCCGGCTTGCCCGTATAGCTGGGGATGCCCGAGGTATGCGTCAGCAGGTGCTCGATCGTGATCTTCTTTCCCTTGGCCGGGTAGTCCGGCAGGTGCTTCGTGATGTCGTCGTCCAGCGACAGCTTGCCTTCGTCCGCCAGCATCAGGATGGCGGTCGCCGTGAACTGCTTGGTGATGGAACCGAGGCGCAGCGCCATCTCCGGGCTCATTTTCACGCCCTTCGCGGTATCGGCCATGCCGTAGGCACGACGCAATACGGGCTTGCCGTCCTTGACCACGATGACCGTGGCGCCGGGCGCGTCGGCCTTGAAATACGGCGCAATGGAGGCGTCGATGCGGCTGGCCAGGTCGTGCTCCGCGGTCGCGGATCTGACGGCATCCTGGGCGAACGCAGCCTGTGGATGGCACAGCAGCAGCACGGCGGCGCAAATGGCGGTACGAAGCAGCATGGTCGGTCCTTTTCCTTGTTGTAGGGGCTTGACGAGCATAGGCCCGGCTTGCCTGGACGGCAAACGCCGGGCGACAAACGGCCGTTTAACCGGCCCAGACGGTCAAATCCGGCGACCGGTGAAGTTGCGGCTGCCCTGCTTGAAGCTCAAGGCCTGCCCCTCGAAACTGAGCTCGGCATCGACGTCGCGCGAAAAGAAGCGGGTTTCGCTCAGCGGGAAGATCTCGACCCGGCGCTGGCCGGTCGGCTGTACGAAATAGCGGCTGCCCTCGCGCGTCACTTCGAACACCATGCCCGGCTGGATCTCGTAGCGGCCGGCATGCGCGTCAAAAGCGGCGTCCGCGATCTTCGCCACGATCCGCGGCGCCGGCGCCTCGCCGCTGCGCACGTGGTTCAGCGCCCTGCCGTCCTGGTGGTAGGTCACGCCCGTGACCTTGCCGACAGTGCCACCACCCTCGCGCTGGAACACGAACCAGTCCGCCGTATCCGGCACGAAGAACGCGTTGGCCGACATCGGCTTCAAGACCAGGGGCCCGCGGCCGGCGCGCAGCAAGGACAGGAACTCGCCGTCGCGGCGGAAGACCCGTTGCGTATCCTTGTCGAGGCTGTACACGCCCGCCACCGCGTCCAGGGCCGCGGCATCGAGCGCCACTTCGCGGAATTCCGGCAGCGGCTTGCCGATGGCGACGGCCGCCGCCCTGCGCGCCACCACGTCCGGCACCACCATGCCGGCGTCGCCGTTGGTCAGCACCGCCACGTACACGCCCTTGTTGGGCAGGCGCAGACCATACGAGCGGAAGCCCCGGGTCGACCCGCTGTGGCCGATGGTCGGCTCGCCCTGGATCAGGGTCAGCTCCCAGCCATAGCCGTAGTGGCTGTCCTTGCCGTCGCTCAGGCGGTAAGAGGTGAAGGCGCGCTGCCAGGTGGCCGGCTTGAGCAGCTTCCTGCCCACGGCCGCATCCCATTTCGCCAGGTCGTCCACGGTCGACACCAGTTCGCCGGCGGCATAGGACTGGTTCTTGCCGAGCGGCCGGGCCGGGCCAAACCCTTTCTCGAGCGGGGAATGGCCGGCGGCGCTCGGCCACGCGCTGCGCTCGTGGCCTTCGTAGGCGGTGTGGTCCATCCCGAGGGGCACGAAGATGCGCTGCGCCAGGAACTGGTGATAGGGCAGGCCGGAGACCTTCTCGATGATGGCCCCGAGCAGGTAGTAGCCCGAATTGTTGTAGCGCCAGGTGCTGCCCGGCTCGAACTGCAGCGGGTCGTTCTTGAAAGAGTCAATCTGGGCCGCCACCGTGATGTCCTGCGGCGCCCGCTGCGGGAAGCCTGGCTTGCCGGTATAGCTGACGATGCCCGAGGTATGGGTCAGCAGGTGTTCGATGGTGATCTTCTTGCCCTGGGTCGGGTAGTCCGGCAGGTATTTGGTGATCTCGTCGTCCAGCGACAGCTTGCCCTCATCCGCCAGCAGTAGGATGCCGGTGGCGGTGAACTGCTTGGTCATCGAACCGATGCGCATGGCCATCTCGGGCGCCATTTTCACGCCCTTGATCGTGTCGGCCATGCCATAGGCGCGACGCAGGACGGTCTGGCCATCCTTGACGACCAGGACGATGCCGCCCGGCGCCTCGGCGGGGAAATAGGGAGCGACGGTCGCGTGCAGGCGGAAGGACAGGTCGTCGAGTGCGCGCTTGCTGAGCGGCTTGTCAGGGGTGGCGTCGGCGGCGAAGGCGGTGTGCGGCGCGCACAGGAGCAGCGCGGCGGCGCAGATGGCGGTACGGATGAACATGGTCGGCATTCCTTTCTTGTTATGGAGTGCCGTGACTGTACGTACGGTGCCAGGCCTGCCGCAATCGGCAGCCGATCAACCGTCGTTCGGATGGGTCAAGTGGTGGCTATGCGGGGGCGAACGGGAGCGCCCCGGCAGGCGTCAAGGCAGGCGGGCGGCGAGGAACAGCCAGATCACGGTCATCACGAGGACGCCGGTGATGGTGACGCAGGTACCGGTGAAGAACAGGGCCGACAGCATGGTGGCGGACAGCACGCGCTCGAACAGGAAGCCGAGCGCGAAGTCGAAGGTGGCCAGCACCGACCAGCGCCGCATGTAGACCGGCAGGTAACGGCTCATGCGGCGGTTGTGCTCGCGCGCGGCGTGACGCTCATACAAATTGCGCGCCCTGCTCACGTCGCGGAACAGCCAGTCGAAGAAAAGGAAGCGGTACAGGGTCTGGCCGAAGCGGTCGTCCGCCGGCAAGGTTTGATGCTGTTCGCGATGGTCTGGAGGGCTTGCCATGGTCGGCTCGAGCTGTCTCAACACACAGGAGGCCATACTAAGCCCAAAACACCCGTGCACTCGTGCGCCAGCTAACCGTGCCCCGCAATCTTCATCCCTAGCTCTTGCGCAAACCGGGGTCAGGTCTGACATTTGGACACGACCTCGACCGTGCACGCAGTCCAGAGTAGCGACAATGCAATAACCAGGTAGGCGCCAGCGCAGAGCCTGTGTCCAAATGTTAGACCTGCCCCCCATAAGAAAAAAGGCAGCCCGAAGGCTGCCTCTTTGTGCCGCAAACGCGGATGCTGCTTAGCGTCCTTTCGAACGCAGCTTCTGGATCGCCGCCAACTGCGCGATTGCCGCGGCCATTTCGGCCTGGGCTTTCGCGTAGTCGATCTTCGATTCCTTGTTCAGCATCAGCTCTTCGGCCTGCTTCTTTGCTTCCAGTGCCTTCGCTTCGTCCAGGTCGCCACCGCGGATTGCGGTGTCGGCCAGCACGGTCACGCCGTTCGGCTGCACTTCGAGGATACCGCCTGCGACGAAGACGAACTCTTCGCCGCCGGCAGCCGTCTGGATCCGGACGGCACCTGGCCTGATGCGCGTGATCAGCGGGGTGTGGCGTGGGTAGATACCCAGCTCACCCGCTTCACCCGGCAGCGCGACGAAGGTAGCCAGGCCGGAGAAGATCTGCTCTTCGGCCGAGACCACGTCCACTTGAATGGTGTTTGCCATGTCTGTCCTTCGGGTTAAGAATCTGGCTTAGGCAGCCAGCTTCTTGGCCTTTTCGATTGCTTCCTCGATGGTGCCGACCATGTAGAAGGCCTGCTCCGGCAGGTGGTCCAGTTCGCCCGATGCGATCATCTTGAAGCCCTTGATCGTGTCCTTCAGCGAAACGTACTTGCCCGGCGAGCCGGTGAACACTTCAGCGACGTGGAACGGCTGCGACAGGAAACGCTGCATCTTGCGAGCGCGTGCGACGACCAGCTTGTCTTCCGGCGCCAGTTCGTCCATGCCCAGAATCGCGATGATGTCACGCAGTTCCTTGTAGCGCTGCAGGGTGCCCTGCACGGCGCGCGCGGTGGCGTAGTGCTCTTCGCCGACGACCAGCGGGTCCAGCTGGCGCGAGGTCGAGTCCAGCGGGTCCACTGCCGGGTAGATACCCAGCGAAGCGATGTCACGCGACAGAACGACGGTCGAGTCCAGGTGGGCGAAGGTGGTAGCAGGCGACGGGTCGGTCAAGTCATCCGCAGGGACGTACACGGCCTGGATCGAGGTGATCGAACCGGTCTTGGTCGAGGTAATACGCTCTTGCAGGCGGCCCATTTCTTCGGCCAGGGTCGGCTGGTAGCCCACCGCGGACGGCATACGGCCCAGCAGTGCCGACACTTCGGTACCGGCCAGGGTGTAACGGTAGATGTTATCGACGAAGAACAGAACGTCCTTGCCTTCGTCACGGAAGGCTTCCGCCATGGTCAGGCCGGTCAGCGCGACGCGCAGACGGTTGCCCGGCGGTTCGTTCATCTGGCCGTAGACCATCGCCACTTTCGAGTTGGTCGGGTTTTCCAGGTCGACGACCTTGGCGTCCGCCATCTCGTGGTAGAAGTCGTTACCTTCACGGGTACGCTCACCCACGCCGGCGAACACGGACAGACCCGAGTGCGCCTTCGCGATGTTGTTGATCAGTTCCATCATGTTGACGGTCTTGCCGACGCCGGCGCCGCCGAACAGGCCGACCTTACCGCCTTTGGCGAACGGGCAGACCAGGTCGATCACCTTGATGCCGGTTTCCAGCAGGTCGGTCGACGGCGACAGCTCGTCGTAGGCCGGCGCATCGCGGTGGATCGATGCCATGCGCTCGTGGCTGACCGGACCGCATTCGTCGATCGGGTTGCCCAGCACGTCCATGATGCGGCCCAGGGTCGGGGTGCCGACCGGGACCATGATCGGGTTGCCGGTGTTCTGGATAATCATGCCGCGACGCAGGCCTTCCGAGCTGCCCAGTGCAATGGTACGGACCACGCCGTCGCCCAGCTGCTGCTGGACTTCCAGGGTCAGTTCCGAACCTTCCATTTTCAGTGCGTCGTACACTTTCGGCATGGCGTTACGCGGGAATTCCACGTCGACCACTGCGCCGATACACTGAACGATTTTGCCATCAGCCATGTTCGTTCCTTCAGATATATAGTTAAATTCTTGTGCTTTGATCGCTTAGACGGCTGCTGCGCCGGAAACGATCTCGGAGAGTTCTTTGGTAATCGCTGCCTGGCGGGTCTTGTTGTAGACCAGCTTCAGGTCGCTGATGACACTACCGGCGTTGTCGCTCGCTGCCTTCATCGCCACCATGCGCGCCGACTGCTCGGACGCCAGGTTCTCGGCGACGGCCTGGTACACCAGCGCTTCCACATAACGCACCAGCAGTTCGTCGATGACGACGGCCGCTTCCGGTTCGTAGATGTAGTCCCAGCTGATACCGCCCTTGTCCGCTTCCATGTGCTTGGCCGGCAGCGGGAGCAGCTGCTCGACCATCGGTTCCTGTTTCATCGTGTTGATGAACTTGGTGTAGCACAGGTAGACAGCGTCGAGCTTGCCTTCCTGGTACGCGTCCAGCATCACTTTGACCGGGCCGATCAGCTTGTCCAGGTGCGGCGTATCGCCGAGCTGGGTCGCTTGCGAAACAACTTTCATGCCCATGCGGTTCAGGAAGCCCAGGCCCTTGTTGCCGATGGCAACTGCCTCGACGGTGTTACCTGCCTGCTCCATCTCGCGCGCCTTCAGCGTCACCTGGCGCAGCACGTTGGTGTTCATGCCGCCGCACAGACCCTTGTCGGTCGTGACGACGATGAAACCCACGGCCTTCGCCTGCACATTCTTGGCTTGCGCCATGAACGGGTGCGTGTATTCCGGGTTTGCGCCGGCCAGATTGGCGGTGATGGTACGAACCTTGTCACTGTAGGGACGGGCGGCGCGCATACGGTCCTGCGCCTTGCGCATTTTCGATGCGGCGACCATTTCCATCGCCTTGGTGATCTTCTTCGTATTCTCTACGCTCTTGATCTTGCCACGAATCTCTTTGCCTACTGCCATGAGTCCTTACTCCTTCCGCGCACCGGCGCCGCTCTACAGCAGCGCCGGCTTGACGATTAATATGCGCCGGATTTCTTGAAATCAGCAATGGCGGCCGACAGCGCAGCTTCGCCGTCCTTGTCCAGTTGCTTGGTTTCGTCGATCTTCGACAGCAGCGCAGCGTGGCTCGACTTCAGGAAGTTGTGCAGGCCCTGCTCGAACGGCAGGACTTTCTTGACTTCGATGTCGTCCAGGTAGCCCTTGTTGACGGCGAACAGCGATGCGGCCATCAGCGAGGTCGACAGCGGCGAGAACTGCGGCTGCTTCAGCAGTTCGGTCACGCGTGCACCGCGGTCCAGCTGCTTGCGGGTCGATTCGTCCAGGTCCGATGCGAACTGCGCGAACGCAGCCAGTTCACGGTACTGCGCCAGGTCGGTACGGATACCGCCCGACAGGCCCTTGATGACCTTGGTCTGGGCTGCGCCACCGACGCGGGAGACCGAGATACCTGCGTTGATCGCAGGACGGATACCGGCGTTGAACAGCGAGGTCTCCAGGAAGATCTGGCCGTCGGTAATCGAAATCACGTTGGTCGGCACGAATGCCGAGACGTCGCCTGCCTGGGTTTCGATGATCGGCAGTGCGGTCAGCGAACCGGTCTTGCCGGTGACGGCGCCGTTGGTGAACTTCTCGACGTAGTCGGCGTTCACGCGTGCTGCGCGCTCCAGCAGACGGCTGTGCAGGTAGAACACGTCGCCCGGGTAGGCTTCGCGGCCCGGCGGACGGCGCAGCAGCAGCGAGATCTGGCGGTAGGCAACGGCTTGCTTCGACAGGTCGTCATAGACGATCAGTGCGTCTTCGCCGCGGTCGCGGAAGTATTCGCCCATGGCGCAGCCCGAGTAGGCCGAGATGTACTGCATCGCAGCCGATTCCGAAGCGGAAGCGGCGACAACGATGGTGTACTCCATCGCGCCGTGCTGTTCCAGCGAGCGGACGATGTTCTTGATGGTCGAAGCCTTCTGGCCGATTGCGACGTACACGCAGGTGACGCCCTGGCCCTTCTGGTTGATGATCGCGTCGACTGCGACAGCGGACTTACCGGTCTGGCGGTCGCCGATGATCAGCTCACGCTGGCCACGGCCGATCGGCACCATCGCGTCGATCGACTTGATGCCGGTCTGCATCGGCTGCGAGACCGATTCACGGGCGATGACGCCCGGAGCGATCTTTTCGATCGGTGCGGTCAGGGTGGTAGCGATCGGACCCTTGCCGTCGATCGGCTGGCCCAGTGCGTTGACCACGCGGCCACGCAGTTCCGGACCGATCGGCACTTCCAGGATGCGGCCGGTGGTCTTGACGGTGTCGCCTTCCGAGATGTGCTCGTAGGCGCCCAGGATGACGGCGCCGACGGAGTCGCGCTCGAGGTTCATCGCCAGGCCGAAGGTGTTGCCAGGGAATTCCAGCATCTCGCCCTGCATCACGTCCGACAGACCATGGATGCGGCAGATACCGTCGGCGACGGAGATCACCGTGCCTTGATTGCGAACTTCAGCCGAACCTTCCAGACCCTGGATGCGGCTCTTGATCAGTTCGCTGATTTCAGAAGAATTAAGTTGCATGAGTGCTAACTCCAAATGTTTTTGATGCGTAGGGCAAGGGCACTAGCGCCGGCGCGTGCTGCTAGATAGCGATCGATCAGGACACCAGCGCAACATGCATCTGTTGCAGCTTGGCGCGTACCGAGGTATCGAGCACTTCGTCGCCGACGACCACGCGCACACCACCGATCAGCGAAGGATCCACTGTCACCGTTGGGTTCAGCTTGCGGCCAAATTTCTTTTCCAGCGTTGCGACCAACTGGGCCAGCTGGTCACCCGAGATCTCGAAGGCGCTGACGATCTCCGCATCGGCGGCACCTTCGTTGGCGTTCTTCAGTACCGCGAACTGGGCGGCGATTTCGGGCAGCAGGGTGACGCGGCCGTTTTCGGCCAGCATCGCGATAAAGTTCTTCGCTTCAGCATTCAGCGGCGACTTGACCAGGGACGCAATCGTGTCGGCCAGCTGGGCGTGCGTGACGTTCGGGTTGCCGGCAAAAGCCTGCACTTCCGGGTTGGCGCCGATCTGGCCCAGCTCGGAAGTAGCGGCCGACCAGGCGGCCATGTCGCCCGACTGGGCGACACGGAACAGCGCTTCGGCGTAAGGGCGGGCGACGGTTGCGAGTTCAGCCATGATCAGAGCTCGGTCGACAGTTTCGACAGCAGGTCGGCGTGGACCGCTGGGTTCACTTCACGCTTCAGGATCTGCTCGGCGCCTTGCACTGCCAGCGAGGCGACCTGTGCGCGCAGTTCTTCGCGGGCGCGGGTCACTTGCTGCTCGGCGTCGGCCTGGGCGGCAGCGACGATACGGGCGGCTTCTTCGGCAGCGGTTGCCTTGGCTGCGTCGATGATCTGGGCAGCGCGCTTTTCAGCGTCGGCGATGCGCTTCTGGACTTCGTCACGGGCGCCGGCCATTTCAGCCTGCACACGCTTTTCGGCGGCGGCCAGGTCGGCCTTGCCACGATCGGCAGCTGCCAGGCCATTCGCAATCCTCTCAGCACGCTCGTCGAGTGCTTTCATCAGCGGCGGCCACACGAACTTCATCGTGAAGGCGGCCAGGATGAGGAAGACCACGAGCTGTGCAAACATCGTTGCGTTAAGGTTCACGGTATTTTCCTTATTACAGAAACACGGATGCCGAACCGGACCCGGTTCGGCTCTTCAATGCGTCAAGACGTGTGTCTTAGCCCGTGAACGGGTTAGCGAACGCGAACAGCATGGCGATACCAACACCGATCAGGAATGCCGCGTCGATCAGACCGGCCAGCAGGAACATCTTGGTCTGCAGGGTGTTCATCAGTTCTGGCTGACGTGCAGAGGCTTCCAGGTATTTACCGCCCATCAGAGCGATGCCGATGCAAGCACCGATAGCGCCCAGACCGATGATCAAACCGCAAGCCAGTGCAACAAAAGAAAGGTCAGTCATGTGTAACTCCAAAAGTTAATTTAAAAACTAGATTAAAAACTACAACTTCTTTACAACCACTATCTGTTCGATGCTTGCGGCGCCGATCAGTGGCCTTCATGGGCCTGACCGAGGTACACCAGCGTCAGCATCATGAAGATGAATGCCTGCAGGAACACGATCAGGATGTGGAAGATCGCCCAGATCGAGCCAGCAATCACGTGGCCGACGAAACCGAAGACGGTAGCGGTCGAGCCCAGCAGAGCGATCAATAGGAACAGCAGCTCGCCGGCGAACATGTTGCCGAACAGTCGCATACCGAGCGACACCATTTTTGCTGCGTATTCGATGATGTTCAGGAGCAAATTGAACGGCGCCATGGCGATGCCGAAAGGTGCTGCGAACAGTTCGTGAATCCAGCCGCCCAGGCCCTTGACCTTGATGCTGTAGTAGAACATCAGGAGCAGCACGCCCAGCGAAATGCCGATGGTGCCGTTCAGGTCGGCGGTAGGAACGACGCGGTGATACGGGAAGATGTGCTCCACGCCGAGTGCGCTGAAAGCCAATGCGAACATGTCGACCGGCAGGAAGTCCAACGAGTTCATCAGGGCGACCCAGACGAATACGGTCAGCGCCAGCGGAGCGATGAAGCTGCGGTCGCCGTGGACGATCGACTTCGACTGGTCTTCAACCATCTCGACCAGCATCTCGACGGCAGCCTGGAAGCGGCCCGGCACGCCCGAGGTGGCTTTACGCGCGGCCATCCACATGATCAGGCAGCCGAGAACGCCCATGGCGATCGACCAGAAAATCGTGTCGTAGTGCAGGACCGAGAAGTCGACCGGGCTGTCCTGGTGGTGGTTCGACAGATGGCCCAGGTGGTGCTTGATGTATTCTGAAGCGGTGGGCGCGTGCGCTGCGCCGTCGGTTGGAGTCGCCATTTTTCAGTGCCTAAATAATAAGAATATGTAACTTTTCAGCGCCACGACAAACCCGGCAAGTAGCGCCAGCCAGTTCAGATCGTGGTACAGCCACGCGGTAGCGCCCAAGAGCGCCAGCGTGAGAGCAATCTTTATAAATTCCCAGATGAAGAATGTTGCAGGACTGGCACCACCGACTCGGTGAGCGTTGGCGAACAGCCTTATTGCCATGATTCCGTTGGGCACTACACAACACAAACCGCCCAGTACTGCCGAAAACATCGCAGACCATCCCCCCAGTAGAGCGGCGATGGCGCCTGCGACTACTGTTGCAATCAATTGCAGGGAGACGATGCGCAACATTTTTGTTCTGGTTTCTCGCCGCGCAATCGGACAGTTACGATGTGGTAATTACATGAATCAGCGGGATTATAAGTGGTTATACGGACGCGAGTCAAACGATTCCGCGCTTATAACTGCTGCGTAAAGATGTGATGGGAGCAACATGAAAATTAATAGATTCCCCATATTTTCAAGTACTTAACCGGTGAGTCAGTACTGACTTCCGTAGGGTGGGCGGGTGCCCCGCCCACGCGTTCAAACACTCTTCGCACTGAGCAAACGTGGCATGCATACGTCACTTGAAGGCGTGGGCGGGAGACCCGCCCACCCTACGAAAAACGTTAAATCAGGGGCACTGGTCAGCTGCGCAAGCGCGCCAGCACGCCGTCCAGGATGTCGAGGTCGGCAAAGTCGATGATCAGCTGCCCCTTGCCCTTCGCCCCCATCTTGAACATCACCGGCGTGGCAAGCTTGTCCGACAGCTCCTCTTCCAGGCGCACGATGTCGCCCGGCTTGTCCTTGGCGCGCGCCGGGGTTGCCGGGCTCGACTGCTCCTCGAGCGCACGGGCCACCAGCTTCTCGGTCTCGCGCACCGACAGGCGCTTGGCGATCACCTGGTTGGCCAGGGTGATCTGGTTCGCGCTCTCCACCGCCAGCAGGGCACGGGCATGGCCCATGTCGATGTCGCCGGCCATCAGCATGGTCTGCACCGGCTGGGCCAGGTTGATCAGGCGCAACAGGTTCGACACCGCGCTGCGCGAACGGCCGACGCTGGCTGCCGCCTGCTCGTGGGTGAAGTTGAAGTCGTTGATCAAGCGCTGGATGCCCTGCGCTTCTTCGAGCGGGTTCAGGTCTTCGCGCTGGATGTTCTCGATCAGCGCCATGGCCGCGGCCGACTGGTCGTCGACCTCGCGCACCAGCACCGGGATCTCGTCCAGGCCGGCCATCTGGGCAGCGCGGAAGCGGCGCTCGCCGGCGATGATCTCGTACGGAACCGGGGCGCCGTCGGGACTGGCGCCCGACTCCAGCGGACGCACCAGCACCGGCTGCATGATGCCCTGGGTCTTGATCGAAGCCGCCAGCTCGCTCAGCGAGGTTTCGTCCATGCGGGTACGCGGCTGGTACTTGCCGGCCTGGATCTGGGTGATCGGCAGCGACGAGGGGGCTTTACTAGGCGCCGGCTGGCTGTCGCCGCCGAGCAGTGCGTCGAGGCCGCGCCCCAAACCTTTGAGTTTTTTGGTTGCCATATTTATGTCAGCTAGTTTTGTAATCACATGGTCTTGATGCGCTCGACCATCTCGGCGCCAAAGGCGATGTACGCCTGGGCGCCCTTCGAGGACGGATCGAACACCACGCCCGGCATGCCATACGAGGGCGCCTCGGCCAGGCGCACGTTGCGCGGGATGATGGTCTTGAACACCTTGTCGCCGAAGTGCTGCTCGAGCTGGCTCGACACCTGCTGCGACAGCGTCATGCGCGGATCGAACATCACCCGCAGCAGGCCGATGATGCGCAGGTCGGTGTTCAGGTTGGCATGCACCTTCTTGATCGTGTTGACCAGGTCGGACAAGCCCTCCAGCGCGTAGTACTCGCACTGCATCGGGATGATCACGCCGTGCGCCGCGCACAGTCCATTGAGCGTCAGCAGCGACAGCGCCGGGGGGCAGTCGACCAGGATGAAGTCGTAGTCCTTGTCCACCGCCGCCAGCGCCTCCTTCAGGCGGCGCTCGCGGTTCTCGAGTGCCACCATCTCGACTTCGGCGCCGGCCAGCTCGCGGTTGGCCGGCAGCACGTCGAAGCGCCCCGACTCGGAACGCAGGCGCGCGGTGGGCACATCGAGCTCACCCAGCAACACCTGGTAGATCGAACCTTCGAGCGAGGCCTTGTTGATGCCCGCGCCCATGGTGGCATTGCCCTGCGGGTCGAGGTCGACCAGCAGCACGCGCTGGTCCAGCTTGGCCAGGCCTGCCGCCAGGTTCACACTTGTGGTGGTCTTGCCGACCCCGCCCTTCTGGTTCGCTACGCAAAAAATCTTCGCCATCTATTCTTGTCCGTGGAAGCCAAGGTGGTATATCGTTCATATCGTACAAACAATTTAAACGGTTTGTACTTTATAAACGATATAAACTGTTTATACGGTTTATTTTGTTTATGTCGATCGCTCGACAAATATGAGGTGGCGCTCCGCGCCCAGCCTTGGAACCTGCAATGGCTGTAAACCGCTTATTTTCCATTCCGCCGGTATGCGCTCCTGCTCTTCCGCCGGCGCCGTCCCTTTCAAGGCGATGAATTTTCCGCCCTCGGCCAGCAGGTGCCCGGACCAGTTCAGGAAATCCGTGAGGTCGGCAAACGCGCGGGAAGTAATCACGTCGAATTTGTCGCTCACTTCGAGTTCCTGCACCTTCATGGTGTGCACGGTGACGTTGGCCAGCTCGAGTTCCGCTTTCACCTGCTTGAGGAAGGCGGTTTTCTTGTGGACCGTGTCGATCATCGACAATTTCATGTCTGGCCTGCAGATTGCGAGCACCACGCCCGGCAATCCGCCCCCTGCCCCGACGTCCAGCACATTGCGGGCATCCGCGAAGGCCGGCACCGCCGCGAGCGAATCGAGCAGGTGGTGGGTCACCATCTGCATCGGGTCGCGCAGCGAGGTCAGGTTGTAGACGCTGTTCCACTTGTTCATCAGCGCCAGGTAATCGAGCAGCTTGTCCTGCTGTGCTGCCGATACGTCGAGATGCATGTCCTTGATGCCGTCAGCCAGCACCTGCGCCAGGGCGGCGCGGTCGAAATATCTCATTCAGCCTGCTCCGCCGGCGCGTTGGTAAAGCCCTTGGCGCCGCGCTTTTTCAGGTGCACCAGCAGCAGCGAGATCGCCGCCGGGGTGACACCCGAGATGCGCGAAGCCTGGCCCAGGGTTTCCGGGCGCTGTTTGTCGAGCTTCTGGCGCACCTCGAAGGACAGGGCCTGGATGTCCAGGTAGTTAAGGTTTTCCGGCAGCTTCAGGTTCTCGTAGTGGTCGTGACGCTCGACTTCGCGCGCCTGGCGGTCGATGTAGCCGGCGTACTTCAGCTGGATCTCGATCTGCTCCTTCACCGCCGGGTCTTCCACGCCAGGGCCGGCCAGCGCCTGGCCTTCGACCCCGGTCATGCTCATCAGGGTGTCGTACTGCACGCCCGGGCGGCGCAGCAGGTCGGCCAGGTTGTACTCGCGCTCGATCGCCTGCCCTACCACGCGCTCGGATTCGGCCGCCGCCAGGATGCGCGGGTTGACCCAGGTCGAGCGCAGGCGCTCGAGCTCGCGGGCTACCGATTCGCGCTTGTTCTCGAAGGCGGCCCACTGGGCGTCGCCGACGATGCCGAGCTTGCGGCCGATCTCGGTCAGGCGCATGTCGGCATTGTCTTCGCGCAGCGACAGGCGGTATTCGGCGCGGCTGGTGAACATGCGGTAAGGCTCGGCCACGCCCTGGGTGGTGAGGTCGTCGACCAGCACGCCGAGGTAGGCTTCCGAGCGACCCGGCGTCCAGGCATCCTTGCCCTGGGTCTGCAGCGCGGCGTTCAAGCCGGCCAGCAGGCCTTGCGCGGCCGCTTCTTCATAGCCAGTGGTGCCGTTGATCTGGCCGGCAAAGAACAGGCCCTTGATCGCCCTGGTTTCCAGCGATGCCTTCAGGCCGCGCGGATCGTAGTAGTCGTACTCGATCGCATAGCCGGGGCGCAGGATGAAAGCGTTCTCCATGCCGCGCATCGAGCGCACCAGTTCCAGCTGCACGTCGAACGGCAGGCTGGTCGAGATCCCGTTCGGGTAGAACTCGTTGGTCGTCAAGCCTTCCGGTTCCAGGAAGATCTGGTGCGACTCTTTCGAAGCAAAACGGTGGATCTTGTCTTCGATCGAGGGGCAGTAGCGCGGACCCACGCCCTCGATCACGCCGGTATACATCGGGCTGCGATCCAGGCCGTTGCGGATGATCTCGTGGGTCTTTTCGTTGGTGTGGGTGACCCAGCACGGCACCTGGCGCGGGTGCATGGCGGCGTTGCCCATGACCGAGAACACCGGCACCGGATCGAGGTCGCCCGGCTGTTCCGACAAGACCGAGAAATCGATGCTGCGGCCGTCGATGCGCGGCGGCGTGCCGGTTTTCAGGCGGCCCTGCGGCAGCTTGAGTTCCTTCAGGCGGCTCGACAGCGAGACCGCGGGCGGATCGCCGGCGCGGCCACCCGAGTAGTTCTGCAGGCCGACGTGGATCTTCCCGTCCAGGAAAGTGCCGGCAGTCAGCACCACGGCGCGGGCGCGGAACTTCAGTCCGACCTGGGTAACGGCGCCGACCACGCGGTCGCCTTCCAGCATCAGGTCTTCCACGGCCTGCTGGAACAGCCACAGGTTCGGCTGGTTTTCCAGGCGCGAACGGATTGCCTGCTTGTACAGCATGCGGTCGGCCTGGGCGCGGGTGGCACGCACGGCCGGGCCCTTCGAGGAGTTCAGGATGCGGAACTGGATGCCCGACTCGTCGGTGGCAATTGCCATGGCGCCGCCGAGGGCGTCGACTTCCTTGACGAGGTGGCCCTTGCCGATGCCGCCAATCGATGGGTTGCACGACATGGCGCCGAGGGTTTCGATGTTGTGGGTCAGCAGCAGGGTCTTCTGACCCGTGCGTGCGGACGCAAGTGCGGCCTCGGTACCGGCATGGCCGCCGCCGACGACGATGACGTCGAATTCAGTAGGAAATAGCATGATGGAGAGTGAGGCGAGGAGTCTAATGCGCGATTATAGATTCTTTTTTCTTGCGGAAGCTTTTGGGGGGCTGAAAACGACAGATTTTGTTTCACGTGGAACATTTAGCCGGACCGTCGCCCGAGTGTTTCACGTGGAACAAAAAACAAAAGCCGGGCGAACCCGGCTTTGCTGTTTCACGTGGAACAATCACCAACCGATCTTGGTGAAGGCATCGTAAGCGGTTTTCAGGATCAGTCCCGACACGACAACCAGGAACAGCTTGCGGACAAACCCGCTGCCATGCTTCAGCGCCAGCCTGGTGCCGATCAGCGAACCGGCGACCTGGCACGCCGCCATCATCAAGCCGAGCTGCCACAGCAGGTGGCCGCTGTAGCCGAACCACAGCAGGGCGGAGAAGTTACAGGCGACATTGACGATCTTCGCCGCTGCGGACGCGCTCAGGAAATCGAAGCCGAAGAAGCGCACGAACAGGAAGATCAGGAAGCTGCCGGTGCCCGGTCCAAAGAAACCATCATAGAAGCCGATCGCGGCGCCGATGCCGATGGCCCAGTAGCGCTCTGCCAGTCCGCTGTGCACCGGTGCATGCACCGAACCGAGGTCCTTCTTCTTGAAGGTGTAGACGGCCACCGCCACCAGGATGATCGGCAGCAGCGTACGTACAAAGTCCGCCGGCACCCGCGTCACGGTCCAGGCGCCGGCGAAGGACAGCGCGAAGGCCGCCAGCGCGGCCGGCGCTGCGGTGCTCCACGCCACCCTCACCCGCCGCGCGTAATTCACGGCGGCGGCACTGGTGCCAAAGATGCTGGCGAACTTGTTGGTTCCCAGCAGCGTCGCGGGAACCTCTTTCGGCAGGACGGAGAAAATCGCGGGAATCTGGATCAGGCCGCCGCCGCCGACGACGGCATCGACCAGCCCGGCGGTGAAGGCAGCAACGCCGAGCCAAGCAAAATCAATCATGGGGAAAACGTGGAGAATGCAGAGGCTGCATTGTACGGCAGTGGAATGGGAATGGATGGGGTAAGCTTGTGCGATAAAAACACAGAGAGACACGCCGTGACCGCCTTCGCCTTCAGCACCGTCCCCAGCATCCTGTCCGAACCGGGTGCTACCCGCCGCTTGGGCGAGCTCATCGCGGAACGCTTCCCGGGCGTCCGCCGCCCCTTCATCGTGACCGACGCCGGCTTCCTGCGTACCGGCCTGCTCGATCTTCCAAGGCTCAGCCTGGAGCAGGAAAGCATGACGCCCGCGCTCTTTTCCGGCGTGGTCGCCGACCCGCCCGAGGCAGTCGTGCTGGACGCGGTCGACGCAGCGCGCCGCCATGAAGCGGACCTTGTCATCGGTTTCGGCGGCGGCAGTTCAATGGATGTGGCCAAGCTCGTCGCGGTCCTGGCCGGCTCGCGGCAGCCAATCGGCGAGATCTATGGCATCGGCAAGATCAGCGCTCAGCGCCTGCCCCTGGTGCAGGCGCCGACCACGGCCGGCACCGGATCGGAGGTGACCAATATCGCCATCGTCACCACCGGCGCCACCACCAAGAGCGGGATCGTCGCACCCCAGCTGTACGCCGACCTCGCCATCCTCGATGCGGCCCTGACCCTGGGGCTGCCGCCGACGGTCACGGCCGCCACCGGTATCGATGCGATGGTGCATGCCATCGAGGCCTATACGAGCAGGCACAAGAAGAATCCGCTGTCCGATGCGCTGGCCCGGGAAGCGCTGTCGCTGCTGTCGCGAAACCTGCTGCGCGCCTGCGAGCAGGGCAGCGACATCGGCGCGCGGCAGGCCATGCTGCTGGGCGCCGGCCTGGCAGGCCAGGCCTTTTCGAACGCACCGGTCGCCGCCGTGCATGCGCTGGCCTACCCCATCGGCGGCATGTTCCACGTGCCGCATGGCCTGTCGAACTCGCTCGTCCTGCCGCACGTGCTGCGTTTTAACCTGCCTCAGGCGAGCCGGCTGTACGCCGAACTGGCGGGCATCGTCGTACCCCATGCGAGCGGCAGCGAGGAAGCCCGAGCGGAAGCGCTCATTGTTGCGACGCAACAAATAGCCAAGATGACGGGGATCGAAACGAGCTTGCGCCAGGTCGGCATCACGGAAGCCGACCTCGACCGTCTGGCCGATGAGGCCATGCTGCAAACCAGACTGCTCGGCAACAACCCACGGGAAGTCACGCGCGCCGATGCGCGTGCCATCTACGCCGCTGCTTTATGAGGTCCGCAGGAAGTCGAGCAGCAGGGCGTTGAGGCGCTCCGTCGCCGACAGCTGCATCCAGTGCCCCGCCCCGCTCAGGCGCTCGTAGCGGAATCCCGCGCGGCAGTGGTGGACCGAATCCAGCATCTGCTTCTCGCCCAGCGCCGGGTCGCGGTCGCTCCAGACGCCCATCACCGGCACTTCGACCGGACGCCAGTGGTGCGGCCGGCCCAGCTTGAGGTTGGCGCGGTAATAGTTCAGCGCCGCCCTCAGGCGCCCTTCCGGCTCCAGCGCTGCTCGCCAGATCGCCACCTGTTCCGGACGGCGCGTCATCTGGCGCAGGAAGAACCAGTCGTTGGCGCGGATCGCGTGTTCGGCCACCACCGGCATCAGGAATCCCAGGATGTACCAGAAGCGCATCTGCTGGGTGACGCCGGCATTGGCGATCGCCGCCGGGTGTCCGGTGGACAGGGCGACGAAACGCTCGAAGCGCTGCGGCGCATTCATGCACAGCTGCCAGCCGACCAGCCCGCCCCAGTCGTGGCCCACGAGCGAGGCCTTCTCCAGGCCGAGCTGGTCCATCAGGCCGAGGATGTCGGCGCACAGGAATTCGATGGCGTAGGCGCCGGTAGCGGGCGGCGCGTCGGTCTTGCCGTAGCCGCGCATGTCGGGCGCGATGACCCGGAAACCCCTGGCCGCCAGCGCCGGGACCTGGAGCCGCCAGATCGCATGGGTGTCCGGAAAGCCGTGCATCAGGATCACGGCCGGGCCTTCGCCCGCGCTGACGTAATGCATGCGCAGGCCGTGTACGTCGACGTAATGGGATTCCAGGTTCATGTCCGCTCCGCATGCAATGGGCAGCCGCCCTTCCCTACGTGGCGACCTTGCGGCCACGCTCGAGCAGCGCACCTAGTTCCCCAACAATACCACGACGGAACAATAGAACACAGACAATGAAGATCAGGCCCGTCACCATGCCCACCGACTCGCCGAGCGTCCCGAACCAGGCCACGCCCGACTGTTCCGCCAGCCAGCTGCCGACGTCGCCCAGCTTGTTCTCCAGCGCGATGACGAGGAAGGCGCCGAGGATGGGCCCGGCCAGGGTTCCCATGCCGCCCACGAGCGTCATCAGGACCACCAGCCCCGACATGGTCCAGTGCACGTCGGTCAGCGTCTCGAAGCCCAGCACCACCGTCTTGGTGGCGCCCGCAAGCCCTGCCAGGCTTGCCGAGAGCACGAAGGCCAGCAGCTTGTAGCGGTCCACCTCGTAGCCCAGCGACACGGCGCGCGCCTCGTTTTCCTTGATCGCCTTGAGCACCTGGCCGAAGGGCGACCGGACGGTGCGTACGATGAGCAGGAAGCCGGCCACGGCGATCGCCAGCACCAGGTAGTACATCGCCAGGTCGTTCGACAGGTCCAGCAGGCCGAACAAGCGCCCGCGCGGCACGCCCTGCAACCCATCCTCGCCGTGGGTAAAGGGGGAACGCAGGGCCGCGAAATAGACCATCTGGGCCAGCGCCAGCGTGATCATCGAAAAGTAAATGCCCTGCCGGCGGATCGCCAGCGCGCCGATGAGCAGGCCCAGCAGGCTCGAGGCCGCCACGCCCAGCATGATGCCGAGCTCGGTCGGCAGCCCCACGACCGCCAGCAGGTGTCCGGTCACATAACCGGCGCTGCCGAAAAAAGCGGCATGGCCGAAGGACAGCAATCCGGTAAAACCGATCAGGAGGTTGAAGGCGCAGGCGAACAGGGCGAAGCACAGCAGCTTCATCAGGAACACCGGATACGCAAGGAAAGGCGCCGCCAGGAACAGCACCAGCGCGAGGAGGTAAGCGATCTTCTTGTTCATCTCATCGTTCCTTGCCAAACAGTCCGGCCGGACGCAGCAGCAGGACGATCACCATCACGACGAACACCACCACTTCCGAGCCTTCCGGGTAGAACACGCGGGTCAGGCCTTCGATCACGCCGAGGGCCAGCCCGGTCAGGATCGCGCCGAGGATCGAGCCCATGCCGCCGATGACGACCACCGCGAACACGACGATGATCAGGTTCGAGCCCATCAGCGGCGTGACGTTGATGACCGGCGCCGCCAGCACGCCCGCGAAGCCGGCCAGCGCCACGCCGAAGCCATAGGTGAGCGTGACCATCAGCGGCACGTTGATGCCGAAGGCTTCGACCAGCTTCGGGTTCTCGGTACCGGCGCGCAGGTAGGCCCCCAGACGGGTCTTTTCGATCACGAACCAGGTGGACAGGCACACGAACAGCGACGCGGCGACCACCCAGGCGCGGTAGTTCGGCAGGATCATGAAGCCGAGGTCGGTGGCCCCGGCCAGTTGTTCCGGCACGTCCAGGGTCTGGCCCGACACCCCGAAGAAGGAGCGGAACATGCCTTCCAGCAGCAGCGTGATGCCGAAGGTCAGCAGCAGGCCGTAGAGGTGGTCGAGCCGGTACAGCCAGCGCAGCATCGTGCGCTCGACCAGGATGCCGAACAGGCCGACCAGCAGCGGGACGACCAGCAGCATCACCCAGTAGTTCAGGCCGAAACTGGTGACACCGATGTAGGCGGCGAAGGCGCCCATCATGTACAGCGCGCCGTGCGAGAAGTTGATGACGTTCAGCAGGCCGAAGATGACGGCCAGGCCCAGCGAGAGCATGGCGTAGAAGGAGCCGTTGACCAGGCCGAGCAGGAGCTGGCTCAGCAGGGCTTGGTGGGGGATGCCGAAGATGTCCATGTTTCGCTTTGTTCTAACGGGACATGTGACGACGCTTTACGTCAGTCCCGCGGCTACAAAACGTCGTTCCGGCGAAGGCCGGAACCCAATTTCGTAGCGCTGCCGGTACGCATGAAAAAATTGGAGCGAACAATGCCAGTGGCATTGTTCGCGCCTTCGCCGGGATGACGGTCTTGAGGCTGGTGGTGTTCAAGGAAGCAGCGATGACGCTTACTTCCACAACGCACACTTGGTCTCGGCCTTCTTCGTATAAGCCTGGTCCCCCGGAATGGTGGCCACCACCTTGTAGTAGTCCCACGCGCCCTTCGATTCCTGCGGCGTCTTCACCTGCATCAGGTACATGTCGTGCACCATGCGCCCATCCGGACGGATCGTGCCGTTCCTGGCGAACATGTCGTTGATCGGCGTGGCCTTCAGGTGCGCCATCACCTTCTCGGCATTGTCGGTGCCGGTGGCTTTCACCGCATTCAAGAACTGCATGGTGGCCGAGTAGTCGCCGGCCTGCAGCATCGAGGGTTGCTTCTTCATCTTGGCAAAATAGCGCTTGGCCCAGGCGCGGGACTCCGGGCTGCGGTCCCAGTACCAGCCGTCGGTCAGGTACATGCCCTGCGTCGTGTTCAGGCCCAGGGTGTGCACGTCGTTGATGAACACCAGCAGGCCGGCCACCTTCATCTTCTTCGTCAGGCCGAACTCGTTGGCCGCCTTCACCGCATTGATCAGGTCACCGCCGGCATTGGCCATGCCCAGCACCTGCGCCTTGGAGGCCTGCGCCTGCAGCAGGAAGGACGAAAAGTCCGAGGCCGACAGCGGGTGCTTGACGCTGCCCACCACGTTGCCGCCGCCCGCCTTGACGACGTCGGCCGTGTCCTTCTCGAGTGACTGGCCGAAGGCGTAGTCGGCGGTCAGGAAGTACCAGGACTTGCCGCCCTGCTTGAGCATGGCCGCACCGGTGCCGCGCGCCAGCGCCACGGTGTCGTAGGCGTAGTGGACGGTGTAGGGCGTGCATTGTTCGTTGGTCAGCTGCGCGGTGCCGGAACCGATCGCGATGAACAGCTTTTTCTTTTCCGCGGCCACCTTGGCCATCGCCAGGCTGGCGCCGGAATTGGTGCCGCCAATGAGCAGGTCGACGCCCTGCTGGTCGAACCATTCGCGCGCCTTGGAGGCGGCAATGTCCGGCTTGTTCTGGTGGTCCGCCACCACCAGCTGGATCTTCTTGCCGTTGATGGCACCGCCCATGTCGGCGATCGCCATGCGGATCGCTTCCGCCCCGCCGTTGCCGTCGACGTCCGAATACACGCCGGACAGGTCGGTGATGAAGCCGATCTTGACGACATTGCCCGAGATCTGGGCCTGGGCGGACATGGTGACAAAAGCGGCAGCGAGGGCAAGGGCGGTGCGTTTCATGTTGTCTCCGTTTGGTGTGTGCGGGTTATTCACATGTTCAGACGCCGAGCAGCTCGGTCAGCAGCGGCATCTTCTTGTCCAGTTCGGCGGCGCCGAAGGTCTCGACCACCTGGCCGTGCTCGACCACGTAGAAGCGGTCCGCGAGCGGCGCGGCGAAACGAAAATTCTGTTCGACCATGACGATCGTGTAGCCCTTCTCTTTCAGGGTTCTGATGGTGCGCGCCAGGCTCTGCACGATGACCGGCGCCAGCCCTTCGGATATCTCGTCGAGCAGCAGCAGGCGCGCGCCGGTGCGCAGGATGCGGGCGACGGCCAGCATCTGCTGCTCGCCACCCGACAGGCGCGTGCCCTGGCTATGGCGGCGCTCGTACAGGTTGGGGAACATCCGGTAGATCTCGTCGACGCTCAATCCCGTCCCTGCCCCCTTCAACTGCGGCGGCAGCAGCAGGTTTTCCTCCGCCGACAGCGAGGAAAAAATGCCGCGCGCCTCGGGGCAGTAGCCGATGCCGAGATGGGCGATAAGGTGGGTAGGCAGGCCGATCGACTCGACCCCGTTCACCCGGATCGCGCCGCTGCGCCGGCCGGTCAAGCCCATGATGGTGCGCAGCAGCGTGGTTCGCCCGGCGCCGTTACGGCCCAACAAGGTCACCACTTCGCCCTGCGCCACGTCGAGGCTGATCCCGTGCAGGATGTGCGATTCGCCGTACCAGGCGTGCAGGTCGCGGATCTCGAGGGCGGCGCTCAATGCTGCGCTCCCGCCAGACTGCCCTCACCAGTGCCCATATAGGCTTCCACCACCAGCGGGTTGCGCGACACCTCGGCATAGCTGCCTTCGGCCAGCACAGCGCCGCGCTGCAGGACCGAGATGCGGTCGCAGATGCCGGCCACCACATTCATGTTGTGCTCGACCATCAGGATGGTGCGGCCCGCCGACACCTTCTTGATGAGCTCGGTCACCCTGTGGACATCTTCATGGCCCATGCCCTGGGTCGGCTCGTCCAGCAGCATCAGTTCCGGCTCCATCGCCAGCGTGGTGGCGATTTCCAGGGCGCGCTTGCGGCCGTATGGCAGGTCGGCGGTCATGCTGTCGGCAAAACTGTCCAGGCCGACGTCGGCCAGCAGGCCGAGTGCGCGCTCGTTCAGGCGATCCAGCGAGCGGCTGCTGCGCCAGAAGTGAAAGCTGGTGCCGAGCTGGCGCTGCAGGCCGATGCGCACGTTCTCGAGCACCGTCATGTGCGGAAAGACGGCGGAAATCTGGAAGGAACGGATGATGCCCATGCGCGCGATCCGGGCGGGCCGGGCGCCCGTGATGTCGCGCCCGTTGAAGAGGATCTGGCCGGACGTCGGCGCCAGGAAACGGGTGAGCAGGTTGAAGCAGGTGGTCTTGCCGGCGCCGTTCGGGCCGATCAGGGCGTGGATGTGGCCGCGTTCGACCTGGAGGCTGACCTCGCTGACTGCCGTGAATCCCTTGAACACCTTGGTGAGCTTGTTCGTCTCCAGGATGACATCCGCCATTGGGTCTCCAACACGTGATGCTGCAGATTGATAAAACTGCGGACCGGACTGCGAGGACTGCTTGCCTGATGATACATACAAGCCCCGGCCCTCACAATACGGCCGGGCTGGCGTGCGTGGTGCGGATGCGCCATATCAGCGCACCCCGGGTGTGCGTTTTTGCACGAGCCTGCTTCAAGCCTGGTCGCCGAGGATGTCCTGGGCGGCCTTTTCCGCAATCATGATGGTCGGGGAATTGGTGTTTCCGGAGGTGATGAAGGGCATGATCGAGGCGTCGACGACGCGCAGTTTCCCCACGCCGCGCACCCGCAGGCGGCTGTCGACCACGGCCAGCGGATCGTTCTCCTTGCCCATGCGGCAGGTGCCGACCGGATGGAAAATCGTGGTGCCGACCAGCCCTGCCGCGTGCGCCAGTTCCTCCTCGCTCCGGTATTGCGGGCCGGGCATGAACTCTTCGGGGCGGTATTTCGCCAGGGCCGGCGCAGCCACGATGCGGCGCGTCAGCGCCAGCGCCGCGGCGGCGGTTGTGCGGTCGGCCTCGGTACTCAGGTAGTTCGGCGTGATCCTGGGCTGCGCGTAGCTGTCGCTGGAAGCGATGCGTACATGCCCGCGTGAAGTGGGCTGCAAGTTGCACACACTGGCGGTAAATGCCGGGAAGCGGTGCAGCGGATCGCCGAACTTGTCCAGCGACAGGGGCTGGACGTGGTACTGCAGATTCGGCGCCGCCAGGTCCGGCGACGACCTGGCAAACGCGCCCAGTTGCGAGGGCGCCATCGACATCGGCCCACTTCGAAAGAACGCATACTCCAGTCCGATGAGCGTCTTGCCGAACCAGTTGGTGGCGCGCGTGTTCAGGGTGCTCACGCCCTGGACCTTGAAGATCATGCGCAGCTGCAGATGGTCCTGCAGGTTGGCGCCGACACCGGGCAGGTCCGCCACCGGCGCGATGCCGTGGCGCTGGAGTTCCTCCGCCGCCCCGATGCCGGACAGCTGCAGGAGCTGCGGCGAACCCACCGCGCCCGCCGCCAGCAGGGTTTCGCGGTGTGCCGTCGCCGTGTAGGCTTGTCCAGCGCCGGTGAACTGGACGCCGGTGCAGACCTTGCCCTGCGCCGTATCTTCGAACAGCAGGCGCTCGACGTGGCAGCCGGTCATGATGGTCAGGTTGGGCCGTTTCGCCGCCGGTTTCAGGAAGGCTTTCGCCGTATTCAGGCGGATGCCGCGCCGCTGGTTGACCTCGAAATAAGCCGAACCTTCGCCGCGGCCGGCGTTCAGATCATCGATCTTCGGAATGCCGGTCTCGGCTGCCGCTTCACGAAACGCGTCGAGGATCTGCCACGACAGCCGCTGTTTTTCGACACGCCATTCGCCGCCGGCGCCATGCAGTTCGCTCGCTCCCAGGTAGTGGTCTTCGCTGCGCTTGAACAGCGGCAGCACCCTCTCCCAGCGCCAGGAATCGTCGCCGGTCAGCGTCGCCCAGCGCGCGTAATCCGCCGGCTGGCCGCGCATGTAGATCATGCCGTTGATCGAGGAACTGCCGCCCAGCACCTTGCCCCGCGGGTAGATCAGCGCCCTTCCGTGCAGGCCGGGATCGGCCTCGGTGCGCAGCAGCCAGTCCGTGCGCGGATTGCCGATGCAATGCAGGTAGCCGACCGGGATGTGGATCCACATGTAATCGTCACGGCCGCCCGCCTCCACCACCAGGACCTCGATCTTCGGGTTACTGCTCAGCCGGTTGGCCAGCACACAGCCGGACGTGCCGCCGCCGACGATGATGTAGTCGTACTCGCCGGCCGATTCCAAGGCTAGCGTTCCCGCACGCCGCTGCCATTGCCGCGCTCGCCACGCTCCTCATGGCGGAGCGAACGCGAACCGCCGCACTTCGGCTCACGTGGCAAGGGCTTACGAGACAGCGCGTCGAGATCCACCAAGGCCTCCGTTCGTCATTCGTTGAGGCAAGCTTACCAGATCGTAAACGGAAGTCTAGGGCCCCTCTGTGGATAAGCCTCTTGATATCCACAGGCCTGATTTGTGCAGAACCAGAGGGTTTGGGGGGTGCCCAAAAACTTGTCCAGTTTTCAGGCTGCCTTCACGCGCCAGTGATGCACTGCCTTATGCGATCGCTAAACCAATGATTTTCCGGGCGTTAACTGTGTTGTCCACAAGCTGGGGTCGCCGTTAACCATTACTACTACCGTTGTATACAAACTTTGCTTGTAAACCTGTAGAAATTTTTTCGAAATTTTTTTTAGCCTGCGTCGCAGTCTGCCGACAAGCCCGAAACACAGCGACGGACATAGGTTCATGCCAGCTGAAGTCCTGGATGCAAAGTCTGGTCGCAAGCTTCAACTCCGAACCTGGTTCAGCGCGCGACCACATCCCGGATGCCACCTACCGATCCTGCTGGCAGGTTCACGCGCACCGGCAACTCGGCAGCCCGAAAGCGCGCCAGACCACCCGCTTCACCCCCTGGCCTGCAAAACCCCCGACTTTCGAACTCATCTGTGGAAAACAGCTGGGATATCCACAGGATCGAATGTGCAGAACAGCCGCTTAACCCGGTCAGCCCAAATTCTGTCCAAGTTTCCTCCAGTTCAAAAACAAGCCTTGTTCAGCAGGTTAACGCGACCGTAAACCATTGACGTTGTGGAGAAAACCCTTGTTATCCACAATGGATTGCGCGTTTACTATTACTACCAGTTTGTATACAAACTTGTTTACTACAACAACAAAACCAGCAGCGCGAATCCAGCCGCGACAGCGGCGAGCCTGGAAACCTGTCGACCACCAGCACGGTTTGCCATTCGCTGGCCAGCACCGTCATCCAGGATCGGTCCTGCACCACCGCTTGCCTGCAAATCGCCTGCCAAACCGCTTCTCAAAGCAAATGTTGACGACGCGACTGTGGAAAAGTCAATGCATATCCACAGGATCGGATGTGCAGAACGCTGCAATTCCTGCTTCGCCCAAAAACTGTCCACGTTTCGTTCAAACTCCACACAGCCTTTGTTCAGCCGGTAAACTCGTCTGCAAGTCATTGATGCTGTGGAGTAAACCTGAGTTATCAACAGAAGAGGCCGCGTTTACTATCTACTACCAGTTTGTATACAAACTTTAGTTAACTAATACCGTGAAGTGCTGCGCGCCCGGAAAAGCCGGTAAAACCAGGTTTTCACTGGCCTCTCGCTCTTAAGAGAAGCAAAATGGACACTCAAGCGTAAGAATTGGCAGCCTCATGAGCTCGATCAAACCGTGTACAAGCCCTGAACAAGCCGGCTGGCTGCAGCTGCGCATGGCCTTATGGCCTGCGGATCGCGCCGAACATCTGCAGGAAATGCAGGAGCTGTGTGCACAACCCGACCGTTATGCACAGTTCGTCGCGTATTCAAGCCTTGGAGAGCCCCAGGGACTGGTCGAAGTGGCGCTGCGCAGCGATTACGTGAACGGCACCGACTCGTCTCCTGTCGGCTTCCTGGAAGGCTTGTACGTCGCCCCAGGCTTCCGCCAGCAGGGCATCGCTGCCATGCTGGTGAACACCGCGCAGCGATGGGTCAAGAAACAGGGCTGCACCGAGATGGCCTCGGATGCCCTGCTCGACAATACGAGCAGCCATGCCATGCACCGAGCGGGTGGTCTACTTCCGCAAGCTGCTTTCATAACAAAAACGCAATAAAAACAAGGATAAACATGCGACTGGGGATCATCAGCGCGCTGTACGAAGAACAGCAGGGCCTCGTAGAAGCCATGCAAGGGCCCGCCAAGCTCATCCATGGCATGCGTGAGTACTGGGCAGGGACGCTGTGGGAAATCGACGCTGTGTGCGTTCTATCGCGAATTGGCAAGGTTGCGGCTGCGATGACTGCCACAACCCTTGTGGAAAAGTTCGGAGTTACCCACATCCTCTTTACCGGCGTGGCCGGCGCCGGGGACAAAACGGTGCAAGTCGGCGATATCGTGGTCGCGGAAGCCCTGGTCCAGCACGACATGGATGCGAGCCCGCTGTTTCCCCGTTTCGAGGTGCCGCTCACCGGCCTGACGCACTTCCAGCCGGACCTGCAGCTGTCGCTGCGCCTGTCGCGCGCCGCCCATGACTTCCTCGAGCAGGATCTGAACAGCGCGATCAGTGAGGGCGAGCGGCGGGAATTTCGCCTGGCGCAGCCGCGCGTGCACCGCGGCCTGGTGGCGAGCGGCGACCAGTTCATGAGCGAGCGCCTGCGCCTGAATGCGCTCAACGAGGCCCTTCCCGGCCTGGTGGCGGTCGAAATGGAAGGCGCCGCGGTGGCGCAGGTGTGCTACGAGCTGGGCGTGCCCTGTGCCGTGATCCGCACCGTGTCCGACAACGCCAATGAAAACGCGGCCACCGATTTCATGCGATTCGTGAAATCGGTGGCCGCGCAGTACGCTTTCCACATCACCCGGCGGGTATGCCGGGACCTGGCGAGCAGGCCGCTCTAGCCCAGCAGCGATTCGGCCGGCACGTAATCGTAGTGCAGGTCCCGGGCCACGGCTTCGTAGGTGACCTTGCCCTGGCAGACATTCAGGCCGTTGCGCAGGTGGACGTCGTTCGACAAGGCCTGGCGCCAGCCCTTGGTGGCCAGCGCCACGGCGTGGCCGATGGTTGCGTTGTTGAGCGCGAAGGTGGAGGTGCGCGCCACCGCGCCCGGCATGTTCGCCACGCAGTAGTGGATCACGCCGTCGACGACAAAGGTCGGGTCGGCATGGGTGGTCGGGTGCGAGGTCTCGAAGCAGCCGCCCTGGTCGATCGCCACGTCCACCACCACCGCGCCCTTCTTCATGCGTGCGATCATGTCGCGGGTGACCAGCTTGGGCGCTGCGGCGCCCGGCACCAGCACGCCGCCGATCACCAGGTCGGCGTCCAGCACGGCTTCCTCGATCGCATGCGCGTTGGAATAGAGCGTGGAAATGCGGTTGCCGTAGACCAGGTCCAGCTGGCGCAGGCGGTCGACGTTCTTGTCGAGCACCGTCACGCGCGCGCCGGTGCCGACCGCCATCTGCAGCGCATTGGTGCCGACCACGCCGGCGCCGATGATCACCACATGGCCCGCCGCCACACCCGGCACGCCGCCCAGCAGCAGGCCCATGCCGCCTTTGGATTTCTCCAGGTGCGCGGCGCCGGCCTGGATCGCCATGCGGCCGGCCACTTCGCTCATCGGCGCCAGCAGCGGCAGGCCGCCGCCCGGGCCGGTGATGGTTTCATACGCGATGCAGACCGCGCCGGATTTCACCAGGGCGGCGGTCTGTTCGGGATCCGGCGCCAGGTGCAGGTAGGTGTAGAGCACCTGCCCTTCGCGCAGCATCGCGCATTCGGCGGGTTGCGGCTCCTTGACCTTGACGATCATGTCGGCACGCGCGAAGACTTCGCCGGCGCTGGCCACCATGCTGGCGCCGGCCGCCATGTACTGCTCGTCCAGGAGCCCGATCTGCTCGCCGGCGCCCTGCTGCACGATGACGTCGATGCCGCGTGACGTCAGTTCGCGCACTGAGGGTGGGGTCATCCCGACACGGTATTCGTGATTCTTGATCTCCTTAGGTACGCCAACAAGCATGTCTACCTCCAAGATTTATAAGAATGTGAAGCTACGGCTACTACGCTACTCCTTTTCTGCAAAAAAAAGGGAGCTTGCGCTCCCTTGATGATTACACTCCCAGCGTCATCAGGCTTGCGTTGCCGCCAGCCGCGGTGGTGTTGACGCACACCGCCCTTTCCGCCACCAGCCGCCACAGGGCGACCGGCTCGCTGGCGCCCGTGTCGACAATGCCAACGATGGCCCCGGGCCGCGCCGCCAGCTTGCTGCGCAGCGAACCGGCCAGGCCCGCTTCCAGCAGCGCGATCTGGAACTCGCTGGCGTCGATTTCATCGTCTCCGATGAAGCGCACGCGCTCCTTGACCAGGGCCGGCAGGTTGGCCGGGATCAAATCCGGCGCGGCCAGCACCAGCGCGCGGTTGCCGTTGGCGAGGCTTGCCGCCAGCTGGTTGAGCAGGCCGGCAGCCGTCTTCGGCGCGCACAGCACGGTGCCGCGCGGCGTGAAGGCCAGGGTATTGCGCTCGCCGGTCGGACCCGGCAGGGCGATCTCGACGCCACTCAAGGAAGTGCGGCCATAGCCCTGCGCCAGCGTTGCGACATCCGCATGGCCGTTGTTGCGCAGCCAGCCGAGCAAGGCATCCAGGCCCGCATCGAAGACACGGCTGTGTTCCATGAGCGGCGCCGCCCGGCGCTGCAGGCGCTTCAGGTAGAGCGGACCGCCGGCCTTCGGACCGGTGCCCGATTTGCCCTCGCCACCGAATGGCTGCACGCCCACGACCGCGCCGACGATGTTGCGGTTCACGTAGATGTTGCCGACATGGGCGCGCGAGACGATGAAGTCGATGGTCTCGTCGATGCGCGAATGCACGCCCAGGGTCAGGCCGTAGCCGGTGGCGTTGATGGTGTCGACCACCTTCGGCAGGTCGGCACGGCGGTAGCGCACGATGTGCAGCACCGGGCCGAAGACTTCATGTTTGAGTTCTGCCATCGAGCCGATTTCCAGCACGGTCGGGGGCACGAAAGTGCCGGCATTGTTCACGCTCTCCGGCAGCTCGAGCGCGAAATGGCTGCGCGCGGTGGCGCGCATGCGTTCGATGTGGGCCAGCAGGTTGCGCTGGGCTTCGCTGTCGATCACCGGGCCGATGTCGGTGGCCAGGCTGTCCGGCGAGCCGACGCGCAGTTCCAGCATCGCGCCCTTGAGCATGGTGACGGTCTTGTCGGCGATGTCTTCCTGCAGGAACAGCACGCGCAGCGCCGAGCAGCGCTGGCCGGCCGAGTCGAAGGCCGAGGACAGCACGTCCTGCACCACCTGCTCCGGCAGCGCCGAGGAATCCACGATCAGCGCGTTCTGGCCGCCGGTTTCGGCCACCAGCGGGATGTCGATGCCTTCCTGCTCGGCGCGCTTGGCGAGGGTACGGTTGATCAGTTGCGCCACTTCGGTGGAGCCGGTGAAGATCACGCCTTTCACACGCGAGTCCGAGGTCAGGGCGGCGCCGACCACTTCGCCGCGGCCCGGCAGCAGCTGCAGCGCGGCGCGCGGGCAGCCGGCTTCCAGGAACAGCTCGACCGCGCGGTGCGCGATCAGCGGGGTCTGCTCGGCCGGCTTGGCCAGCACCACGTTGCCGGCCGCCAGCGCGGCGGCCACCTGGCCGGTGAAGATCGCCAGCGGGAAGTTCCATGGCGAGATACATGCGATCGGGCCAAGCCCGATCGGGACCCCATTTTTCGCTTCCGCTTTCGATGCGCGGATCTCGACCGCGTAATAGCGCAGGAAGTCGACCGCTTCGCGCAGTTCGGCGATCGCGTTCGGCAGCGATTTACCGGCTTCGCGCACGGCCAGCGCCATCAGTTCGGTGCCGTTCTGTTCGAACAGGTCGGCAGTACGCTCGAGGATCGCGGCGCGGGTCTCGACACCTGTGGCTTCCCATTCGCCGGCGAAGGCGGCAGCCGCGGCCAGCGCGGTGTCGACATCGGCGCGCGTGGCTTCCTGCACCTGGCCGACGACGTCGCTCGACATGGCCGGGTTGACGACCCTGGCGGTTTCACTCGCTTCCGCCGGGCCGGCGATCAGCGGCATCGCGTTGTGCTGGCGCTGCTTGGCCAGGCCTTCGGCGGTCGCGGTCAGCATATGTTCGTTGACCAGGTCCAGGCCGCTCGAGTTCTTGCGCTCGGCGCCGAACAGCTGCAGCGGCAGGGCGATGGCCGGGTGCGGTTTTCCACCGGCGGCGCGCGCCTGCTCGAAGGGATCGGCCAGCAGGGTGTCGATGGCCACCTTCTCGTCCACGATCTGGTTCACGAAGGACGAGTTGGCGCCGTTTTCCAGCAGGCGGCGCACGAGATAGGCCAGCAGGGTTTCGTGCGAGCCGACCGGCGCATAGATGCGGCAGGCCTTGTCCAGCTTGTCCGAGCCGACGACCTGGTCGTACAGGGTCTCGCCCATGCCGTGCAGACACTGGAATTCGTAGTTCTTGACACCGTCGGCCTTGGCCCAGGTGTAGATCACCGACAGCGAGTGCGCGTTGTGGGTGGCGAACTGCGGGTAGATGATGTCGCTCGCCGCCAGCAGCTTGCGCGCGCAGGTGAGATACGAGACGTCGGTATACACCTTGCGGGTGTAGACCGGATAGCCCGGCATGCCGTCGACCTGGGCGCGCTTGATCTCGGCGTCCCAATAGGCGCCCTTCACCAGGCGCACCATGAACTTGCGGCTGCTGCGCTTGGCCAGGTCGACCACGAAGTCGATCACGAAGGGGCAGCGCTTCTGGTAGGCCTGCACCACCAGGCCGATGCCCTCGAAGCCGGCCAGTTCAGGGTCGAAAGCTAGCGACTCGAGCATGTCGAGCGAGATCTCGAGGCGGTCGGCTTCTTCCGCGTCGATGTTGATGCCGATGTTGTACTGCTTGGCCAGCAGGACCAGGCTGCGCACGCGCGGCAGCAGCTCGCCCATCACGCGCGCGTACTGCGCGCGGCTGTAGCGTGGGTGCAGGGCCGACAGCTTGATCGAGATGCCCGGGCCGTCCTTGATGCCGCGGCCGTTCGAGGCCTTGCCGATCGCGTGGATCGCGCTCTCGTAGGAGGCATAGTAGTTCCTGGCGTCCGCTTCGGTGAGTGCGGCTTCGCCCAGCATGTCGTAGGAATAGCGGTAGCCGCGCGTTTCGTTCTCGCGGCTGTTCTTGAGGGCTTCCTCGATGGTCTGGCCGGTGACGAACTGGTTGCCCAGCATGCGCATGGCCATGTCGACGCCCTTGCGGATCAGGGGTTCGCCGCCCTTGGCGATCAGGCGGGTAAGCGCCGATCCCAGGTTCTTCTCGCTATTGGTCGAGACCAGCTTGCCGGTGATGAGCAGGCCCCAGGTGGCCGCGTTCACGAACAGCGAAGGCGATTCGCCCAGGTGCTTCTTCCAGTCGCCGCGGCTGATCTTGTCGGCGATGAGGCGGTCGGCGGTTTCGCTGTCCGGGATGCGCAGCAGCGCCTCGGCCAGGCACATCAGCGCCACGCCTTCTTCCGACGACAGCGAGAACTCGTGCATCAGCGCGTCCACACCCGAGGAACGGGTGCGCTTCTCGCGCACGCTCGAGACCAGGCGGTGCGCCAGCATGTAGGCGTCGGCGTTGGCGCTTGCCCCCTGGGCCAGCAGCCACTGGACCGCCTCGGTTTCATCGCGGCGGTAGGCGGCGGTGATGGCGTCGCGCAGCGGGGTCTGGTCCTGCTTGACCTCGCGTTGGAGTGCATCGAAGGGAACGAAAGCGGAGGCCAGGGCGGCGTCAATGTGCATGGTGAGTCTTCTAAAAAGGAATCAAACGTAGGCTCGGCGCAGCAAAAAACGCCGCACCGCGAGAATGGCGGCCGGCGTACTGCGCAATACTTTGGAATGATTCGATTGTAGAAGGAAATCTTCTGGATTAATTCTGTTTTTACGACAGACTAGCAAAAGATAGTTTTTGGTGCGACAATCTGACCGAATAATATTTACATGGCTGGAGAGAGACCATGCTCGACAAGATCAGTAAGAAAATTCTGGCGGAACTCCAGAACGACGGGCGAATCAGCAACGTCGAGCTGGCGGCGCGTGTCAACCTGTCTCCTGCCGCCTGCCTGGAGCGTGTGCGCAAGCTGCACGAGTCCGGCTACATCATGGGCTACACCGCCCAGCTCAACCCGCAACTGCTGGATGTGTCGCTGCTGGTGTTCATCGAAGTGGTGCTTGATCGTACCACTCCCGAGGTGTTCGATGCATTCAAACAGAGCGTCCAGATGATTCCGGAAGTGCTGGAATGCCACATGGTGGCGGGCGGCTTCGACTACCTGGTCAAGGCGCGCGTCAAGGACATGGCGGCCTACCGGGAATTCCTCGGCAAGACCTTGCTGCAGAAGGGTGTGCGCGAGACGCACACCTATGCGGTGATGGAAGAGGTCAAGAACACGACCAAGCTGCCGATTCGCTGAACATGCGTTGGCCGGCACCGCCGGCCAACGCCGCTTACACGACCTTGCGCGCGCCGGTCTTGGGCGCCGCGCTCTCCGCCAGACTTTAAAGGGTATTGCGCCGCCCCCGGGGCGCCGGGCGGCGGCCGGCGCCCTCGTG
>JAEAMF010000711.1_pt1 | contig 34105 bp, 39 predicted proteins | sample 8958721 | NCBI WGS metagenome assembly JAEAMF01 (sample SAMN16933255, study PRJNA681124) | bioreactor sludge metagenome | isolation source: anaerobic bioreactor treating anionic surfactant - SDBS | place: India: Bengaluru | collected 2019-02-28 | reverse complement strand
GCAGGACGACGTTCGCAATCAGGACTGTCAGCACAGCACTGATCGCAAGCTCGACTGCAGCGGACCGAAAAAACATACTTAACGGGATTCTAGCACGAGCATTTGCAGGATAAACCGAATTTTATATCACCGGTACGATGTGCTGTCGCTCGCCATGTATTCCCGTGCATTGATGGCTGCTTGCTCGAGGCAGAGCGCGCGCGGGCGGCCATGGGGGACATCCGTCATGCAGCGGAGACGTTCCTGCTGAATGGCATTGAGATAGGGGAGGCGCTGGGTATTGATGTCATCCTTGGGCACGAACTCGCTATAGGTGCGGCGTTCCTTGCTCACGGAAATTTTATAACTCGTACTCCGTTCCAGTTGCAGGCGGTCCCGGAGATGATTCTTTCCCAGATCGAGGCTGTCATAGAGATCGTAGGCTTCGAGGGGTGAGCTGCGGCCCCAGCTCCGATTGGCGCGCGCCAGTTGTCGCGCCTCGCAGCGCTTCACTTGCTTCGAGTCCACCGTCGAACACACCCGGAAAAGTCGCTGCTTCTGGTGAGACGTGAAGACTTGCGTGGCCTCCGCCCGCGCCATCGCGAGTGTGGGGGTGAGGAAAGCCGCGAGCATCAGGAGTGCGAGGATGCGACGGAGAGAGAGGATGAGCATCACAGCAAGAAGGTAGCAAAGCCGGCCACGGTTCCCCAGAGGAATCCCGGAGAATTTTGGATAGCGTCCTGTCCCACAAAAAAAGGACCTCCGGAGAGGTCCTTCCTTCGTGAACTAAAGTCACTGGCTTACCGCGCTGCGCGCTGGGCCGTGAAGCACGCCTTACACAGGACGGGCTTACCCCCCTCGGATTCGGGGCGGGGCTTGAACGGCACCTGACACTGCGCGCCACACTGGGCACACACAGCATCATGCATCTGGCGGTCGCCGCCACGCTGGTCCTTCCGGGCCGAGCGGCACGTTTTGCACCGCTGGGGAGGATTCAGGTTCTTGGAGGCGTAGAACTCTTGTTCGCCCTCCGTGAACGTGAACGTGGCGCCGCAATCGCGGCAGGTGATCTCCTGATCAGCCATGAGAAATAGGGAGAAGGGAAATAAATGGGACAGTTCCTTCTTCCAGGTTTCTCGTGGTTTCGAGTTCTGTTAGGAAGGACGCTGCTAGGCAAACTTTACAACACTGCATACGCGTATGTCAACGAATGCCCCGGGTTTTCGGCAGGAATGGCAGTTCTCCTCACCCCTTCGTGATCCCCGGCATATCGCAAACTTTGGTCGGCGGCTTCACCACGTGTTCCGGCGTCTTGCCTGCTCTCCACTGCGCGATCGATTCGAAACAGTCGCTGTAAATGTTCTTGATGCTCTCGTCGGAGTAGAACGCGATGTGCGGGGTCGTCACGACGTTCGGGTGCGTAACCAGCTCCTTGTTCTCCCCAAAATTCTTCTCGTGTTCGAGGACATCGAGGAGGGCGTAGCGGATCTTGCCGGACTTCAGTCCCTTGAGGAGCGCCTTGGAATCGATGATCGATCCGCGGGCCGTGTTCACGAGGATGACCCCATCCTTCATTCCTGCGATCGTCTGCTCGTTGATCATGTGCTCCGCCTCGGGAATTGCCGGCATGTGGAGCGTGATGATGTCGCTCCGTGCGAGGAGGTCCTCGAGGGAGAGGTACTCCACGCCCAGCAGGTCGACGAGCTCAAGGGTGCGGCACCGGTCGAAGGCGACGATCTTCATGCCGAAGCCGTGCGCGACCTGCGCGACGCGACGGCCGATCTTGCCGGTGCCCACGATGCCGATGGTCTTCCCGCGGAGGGTCATCCCCCGGAGTCCGTGGTAGTCGAAGGTGCCGCCCTCCACGCGCTCGTGGGCCTGGGAAATGTTGCGCATTGAGGAGAGGAGCAGCGCGAAGACGTGCTCTGCGATGACGTATGAGCCGTAATCCGGAACATTGCAGACGATGATGCCGCGCTCCTGGCAGGCTGCGAGATCGATGTGATCGTAGCCGACGGAACGGGTGCAGAGGAGCTTGAGGTTCGGGAGTCTTCCGAGGACCTCCTTCGTGAGCTTGGAGTAGATGAAGAGGGAGAGGACTTCAGCATTCTTGCACTGTTCCATCACTCCTTTTCCAGAGAGGGGGGAGGGGAGGATGAGGCTCTCGGGGAAGGCGGCCTTCACTTGAGCGACATCTTCTCCGTCAACTTCGAGGAAAATGATGGAGGACATGGAAACCAGTGTACCGTTTTCGCGTCTTCCGCGACATTAGGCGGCGATGCCGACGACCTGCCGCAGGAAGGCGCCGACGCCGTAGGCGACAGCCGCGCAGAGCAGACCCACTCCCACGATTTCGAGCGGCCCCTTGAACCAGCGCTCACCCGTGATGAAGCTCCGCGTGAGACCCACGAGTAGGAGGGCGATGAAGGTCATGGCGAGAGCGGCGGGAAACTGCCGCGGTGCGGAGACGCCGAAGAAGTAGGGAAGGAGCGGGATGGCTCCGAAGAGTGCGAAAGAGAAAAAGGTGATGAAGGCTCGCCTGAAAGGACCATCGAGCTCACCGGCGTGTATCCCGTGCTCTTCCGCCAGCATGGTGTCCACCCAGCGTTCGCGATCCGCCGTGACTGCCTGTACGGCGCCTTCGAGGACCGCACCACTCAGGCCCTTGGCCGCGTAGGCGCGGCGGATTTCCTCCCGCTCCACTTCGGGGTCCTCGTCGATCTCCGCGAGCTCCTCTTTCCGCAGGCGCGTGTAGCGGTCGTGTTCGGACTTGATAGAGAGATAGGCCCCGGCGCCCATGGAGATCCCGTCCGCGATGAGGTTCGCGAGTCCCAGAATGATCACGATGCCCGCGGAGAGCGCCGCGCCCGCCGTCCCCGCCACGACGGCGAAGGTGGTGACGATGCCGTCATTGCCGCCGAGTACAACATACTCGATCACTGCGCGCAGCCGCGAGCCATGGATATCCTTCGCCTGGTGGGCCGTGTAGGCTCGCTCGATGTCCAGAGAGGGGGACATGGGCGTGGGGGGGTGTCAGGGATTCAGTCGTTGGCGGGTGCCTGCGGGGCTTCTCCTGTGGGGGGAGTGACCTGCTTCCCCGCCGCGTCCTGCTGCTTTTTGCAGCCGCCGAAGGACTCGAAACCACCGCGGGACATCATCCAGCGGAAACCTCCGCCCATGAACGGCGTGGCGAGGAGCGAGCCGATGATCCCGATGGCGAGCAGCCAGGAGATGAGGGAACGAAGCTGATCACGGGAAGCGAACCGCGCGCTCCAAACGATGATCAGGACGAAGCCGACGAGCGTGGCGAGGCCGAAGAGTGCCTGGACATGGAGGCCGGTTCCGAGAGGAGAGAAGGCGTTCATCATGAGATGAGGGGGAAACGGACTCTACTGTACACCGGAGGGAGTTTCCTCGACAGCAGAAGCGTCCTGGTCGAAGCGCATCCCGCAGAGGCACATGGAGAGGTTGCTGCGGACTTCCGGGGCGATCGCATCGTATCCGGTGATGTTCAGTCTTTCCGCATTGATCAGGGCGCGCACAACTCCTCCGCTCGTTTGGTAACTCAGGTGGTGTTGTCCGAGGAAGTCGTCGATGACGGTCTGCATCTTGCCGAGACTTGTCTCGGCATTACTCGCGATGAGGGCATCGACGAGGCTCTGTGCACGATCGACATCCGTGGGCAGGACACGACACTGTTCCATAGCTTCAAAGGATGGTGAAGTGACGGTAGACATGGGAGAGGGGGAATAGAGTTAAACAGGGAGATCAATGAAGCTGGCTACACGGGTGCGAATCTCTTCTGCGCGCTGCGCAGCATCTGCGATGTCGGAATCGGCAGGGGCACCCGGCGCCGCCAGCGGCGGTTCCACATGGATGCCGGCTCCGCGCAACATGGCGCGGTCGTGGGGGTCGAAGCGCCCCGCTTCGGGGTGTTCGATGGTTGATTTCATGGGAGAAGGGGAAAGAAGGCAATAAAAACCTCGCCTCGACACGGCATTCGCGAAAGCCATGCCTCGCTGGGAAGGGGGGCTCGTGCTCTTGGTTCAGTCACTCACACACGCAGCCTGCCTTCCGCCGTAAGGAGGAGGAGAGCCAGGCCGAGGAGAAGTCCCCGTTGCTGCATGTGTGGGCGCATTCTAGTGAGGATTTTCGCACTGTCAAGCGCCGATCATGACCTCGGAGCCGTCGAACGCGTGGAGGTGGATGGCGGGATCTCCTGTGACAGTTCCTGCCTTCTTTGCGTGAATGCCGTTCTTCTCCAGAAGTTCGATCGCCCTGCTTGCATTCTTCTCTTCGAGCACCACCAGCATGCCACTGCCCATGTTCCACGTGCGGTAGGCTTCCTCCGTCGGAACATTCCCGATCTTGATGAGGTCCGTCATCGCTTCGTGGGGGGGCCAGAGGTCCGTGAGCGCGGCACCACAGCCGGATTTTTTCAATACCCGTTTCAGTTTGCTCGGGATGCCGCCGCCGGTGATGTGGGCCACGCCCTTCACCGGCACCTTCACGGGTTCTCCGTATCGTCCGATGAGAGACAGGATCGCCGCGGAGTAGATGACGCTCGGCGTGAGCATCACCTCGCCCCACGTTTTTCCGTTCTTCCATTCTTTCTTGAACCATTCTTTTCCCTGTGCCTTGGACAAGATGGCGCGGATGAGGGAGAAGCCGTTCGAGCGTGCCACGTTGTCCCGGAGGGCGAGGATCACGTCACCTGCTTTGATCGTCTCGGGCTTGAGCACGCGATCCTTGGCGACGATACCGACCACCGTGGCGCTCCAGACCGCCCGCGCCACCGCGCCGGGCACTTCGGCGATCTCCCCGGCCGGTACGGCGATCTTCTGTTCCGCGCAGGCTCTGGCGAGTCCGCCCATGAGCTGGTCGATGATCGTGGCATCGATGTGCGGGACGTCGATGGTGTTCGAGATCGCGATGGATTCCGCGCCCGTGCAGACGGCATCGTCCGCCACCATCGCCGTGAGGTCATATCCGAGGGTGTCGAACCTGCCTGCGTCGAACGCGAGGTCGATCTTCGATCCCGTGGAGTCGTCGCTCTGCACGAGGTAGTAGGTGCCCATGTCGAGGAACCCCGCGTAGCCGTCCTTCTCGTACACCGGCTCGCCGATCATGCCTTTGCGCGAGGCGAAGGTGGAAGCGGCGTGCGCATAGGCGATCATGGAGGCGCGATCGCCCTCGCGGACGTCGACGCCGGAGTCTTTATAGGTGGTCATAGGACAGCATCAGCATAGCTCAAGAGTGATCCGGAGTGTATGCTGTTCGCATGCCCAATACCCGCAGCCTCCGCGTCATCCTCGCGCTCGCCTTCGTCCTCAATCTCACGTGGGCGAATCTCTTCTCGTTCGCCCCGAATATGGTGGCACGCCTCTACGGACTGCCACTCATCGACGGTCTGCACGCGTACCTCGCCCTCAGCCGCGGCGCTGCCTTCCTCATCCTCTCCATCGTGGCGCTCCTCGGCTTCCTCAAGCCCCAGAGCTTTCGCGCGATGACCATCGTCCTCCTCATCGCCTACTTCTGCCTCTTCCTCGTCGACGTCATCATCCTCACGCGCGGGCAGATGTCCCTCGGCGCGCTCCTGCCTGAGATGATTGCCTTCCTCATCCTGAGTGGCGCTCTCGTGCGGTTCTATCCCGTTCCTACGGGGACACCGCGAGCGATGCCGCCGCCTGCTGCATGATTGCATCCTCTCTCCTCAGGAGCGGATCGACGTGATGCGGATTTTTCTCTTGCCCGCCGCGCGCCGCGCGGATTTCTCCAGCTCCTCCTCCGCGCCCGCGAGGATTTCGTGCTTCGGCTCCGCATCGGAGAGGGGCGCTGCATGGTAGCCGCCCGCGCTGTCCCGCGCGATCATACCGTTCTCGAGGCGCACCACGCGCGTCTGCAGCGTATCGACCATGGCGGAGTCATGCGTGGCGAGGAGGACGGTTTGCCCGGAGGCATGGAGTTGCTGGAAGAGCTGGAGGATTTGGAGCGATTGCCCGGGGTCCAGGTTCCCCGTCGGCTCGTCCGCGAGGACGATGAGGGGCCGGTGCACGATGGCGCGCGCGATGGCAGTACGGGCCTTCTCTCCGCCCGAGAGTGCCGAGGGGAAAGCGGAGGCGCGCTCGCTCAGTCCCATCTGGGCGAGCACTTCGCCCACCCGCGCGGCGATGTCCGCATCGCTCATGCCGCTCACTTCGAGGGGGAAGGCGATGTTCTCCGCCACGGTGCGGTTGGGGAGGAGCTTGTAGTCCTGGAACACCACGCCGATGCGCCGCCGGTAGAGCTGCATGACGGGAGCGGGGATGGCGCGGAGATTGACGCCGTCCACCTCGACCTCCCCGCTCGTGACATCCTCCGCGCCGATGAGCAGGTGGATGAGCGTGGATTTGCCGGCGCCGCTCGGTCCCACGATGCAGACGAATTCTTTCGGCTCGATCCGGAGCGACACATCGCGGAGCACATGCGTGCGCCCGAAAATCTTGGTGACGTTCTTCAGGACGATCATCGGGGGGAGTATAGCGTCTCGCTCACGCGCGGCACGGTGCTCCTCTTGCGGGAGTCACCGTTTCCTGATGACGATGTAGACTTCCTTGCTCCGGTCGCGGCTCGCCTGCACCTGCGCGAGGCGCACGTCATCCCAGGTGTGCTTGAGATCACGGAGGAAGGCATCGAAGTCCGCGCCGCGGAATACCTTGAGGACGCAGAGGTTTCCCGGCTTGAGGAAGCGGTCCGCCACGGCGATGACGGCCTGGTTGAGCTCGATGGAGCGCCACTGGTCGACGTCGCGGACGCCGCTCGTGGAGGGGGCGATGTCCGAGAGGACGAGGTCGACATGTGCGACCTTCTCCCCTGCGAGGATCTTCTGGATGGCATTCGTGTCCATGATGTCTTGTTCAAATGTCCGGACATTCTCCGCGATGGGCTTGATTGGCTGGAGGTCGATGCCGATACCCCGCCCCTTCGACCCGATGCATTTCGCCGTGTACTGCAGCCAGCTCCCCGGTGCTGCGGCGAGATCGAGGACGATCATGCCGGGCCGGAGGAGGTGGAAGCGCCGGTCGAGCTCCATGAGCTTGTAGACCGATCGCGCGCGGTAGCCCTCCTTGGCGGCCTTGCGGCTCCAGGCGTCATTGGGGACATAGGGTTTGGGCATGTGGGGGGAGGATGAGGGTGTAGGGCGTAGGGCTAGAGGAGTGGTTGCTTCTTTGGCACGCCGACGGCACGGGGGTACTTGCCCGGCGTTTTCGATGTCTTCTGGAAGAGCAGGATATGTCGCTTGCCGAAGCTCCCCGGGAGCTCATAGGTGTGCTGGTCCCGGAGGTGACAGGAGAGCTCGGCGCGGGCGAGGAGGGAATCTTGCAATTCCTGCTCGATGTTCAGGCTCTTCCAGAGGAGCACGGTTCCGCCGGTCTTCGCGAAGGGGGCGGCATACTCGAGGAGCACATTGATCTCCGCCACGGCGCGGCAGAGGATCACATCATACTGCTCACGATGCGCAGGCTGGTGGCCGACTTCTTCGGCACGTCCGCAGAACAATGAGACATTCGGGAGGTGCAGTTCTTTCACGATGCGCTCCACCGCATTGATCTTCTTCTGGACAGAGTCGAGTCCCACGAAGGTGCACTGCGGCAGGCAGATCGCGAGGGGGAGGAGCGGAAAGCCCCCGCCGGTGCCGAGGTCGAGGATGTGGAGTTGTTGCGCTTCCTGGAGTGGGGGAGTATCCAGCGCCGCCAGCGAGTCCAGCACGTTCCCCGCCCAGCAGTTCTCCTCTGTCCGGAAGGCCGAGAGGTTGATCTTCTGGTTCTCCGCGAGGAAGGCGCGGACGAGATCCCTGAGGCGTTGCTCTGTCTCCGGAGGAATGTGCATGCGGGAGCAGTCTAGCAATTTCCTCGTTGCCAGCGTGGAAATCTCCCCGGTATGCTGGCGGCATGCCACACGGAAAGCGCATCGCGGAACTCCTCATCGACATCGGAGCGGTGAAGCTCAGCATCGATCCCCCGTTCACGTGGGTGAGCGGGATTCAGTCGCCGGTCTACTGCGACAACCGCATGATCTACAGTCACCCCGATGCGCGGAAGTTCGTGGTGGATGCGCTCGTGTCGCGCGTCCATGCGCTGCCGGTGGAGCCGGATGTCATCGCGGGGACCGCCACGGCGGCCATCGGCTGGGCGGCGCTTGTGGCGGACCGGATGCATCTTCCCTTCGTCTACGTGCGCGCGAAGGCGAAGGATCACGGGACGAAGAAACTCATCGAGGGCGACCTCCGTCCGGACAAGCACGTGGTCCTCGTCGAAGATCTCCTCTCCACGGCGGGTAGCGCCGCCTCCTCCGTCGAGACATTGCGTACCGAAGGGAAGGCAAGCGTGAGCGATGTCGTCGCGATCTTCAGCTACGAGCTCCTCGCCGCGGCAGAGAAAGCACAGCAGGCAAGCGTGCAGCTCCATCCGCTCTCCACTTTCTCCATCCTCCTCGGTGTGGCGGCAGAGCAGGGGAGGCTCACGAAGGAGGAAGTCGGCATCGCCTCGAAGTTCATCAAGAATCCGGAGGGATGGAGGTAATTTGCAATATCAATAAATATTGTTATAATAACAAACATGGAAACCACGTCACTGCTGTACTGGAAAGTCAGAACCGAGCGGGGGGGAAGATCGAGTGTTGAGTTCATGACTGCCAGTGAGATCGCTGCAAATCGGCAATTGATTGCTGCAATTCTCGGTGGATCGCTCTCGGAAGATGTCGCATACGTCAAAATCGGTCCGGCGAACTTCCAAAGTCTTGCTGATTGGAAGCGGGAGCATCGGTGATTCTGCTTAGAACTGCCGCAGGAATCTCAAGTCCCCCTGGAAGAACGCCCGCAAGTCGGGGATCTGGTGCTTGATCATGATCATGCGCTCCACGCCGAAGCCGAAGGCGAAGCCGCTCCACTTCTTCGGGTCGATGCCGCAGTTCCGGAGCACGTTCGGGTGCACCATCCCGCAGCCGACGATCTCCAGCCACTTGCCTTCGCGGCTCTGGGCGTCGTCGCCCTGCCAGCGCATGTCCACCTCCAGCCCGGGTTCGACGAAGGGGAAGAAGCCCGTGCGGAAGCGGAACACCGCATCCGGCGAGACGAGCGTGCGGATAGCGGTCGTCATCACGGCCTTCATGTTCGCGAGCGTGATGTCCTCTCCCACCACGAGCCCCTCGAACTGGTGGAACATGGGGGAGTGCGTGGCGTCGGAGTCCTTGCGGTAGACCTTCCCGGGCGCAATGACGCGGAGGGGGGGCTTGTGCGTCTGCATGTAGCGGATCTGCATCGGCGAGGTCTGCGTGCGGAGCACGAGCCGTTCCCCGCCGGTTGGTTTGATCCAGAAGGTATCCTGCGCGTCGCGGGCCGGATGATCCTCGGGGATGTTCAGGAGGTTGAAGTTGTTCTCCTCCGTCTCCACTTCGGGCCCCTCCGCGATGGCGAAGCCCATCCTGCCGAAGACCTCCTCCACCTGCCGGATGAATTCCGGTATCAGGTGCAGGTGCCCCCGCTCGCGCTCGGGGAGATCGAGGGTCACGTCGAGACGATCCTGCTCCCGGAGGGCGGCATCGGAGGGGATGGCGAGGGCCTTGCGGCGCTCCTCGAGGGCGGTGGCGAGCTTCTGCTTCCACTCATTGAGGTCGCGGGCAGCCTCCTTGATCTTCTCCGGCGGGAGCCCGGTGAGCCCCTTCAGCGCGAGGGTGAGGGCGCCGCTCTTCCTGCTGAAGATCGCCTGTTCCAGCTCATTGAGTTCCGGAAGCGTCCCTGCGTGCGTGATGCGCTCCGCGAAAGCCGCCCATGCGTTCTCCTGTGTCATACGGCAGACATAGTACCCTCTCTCTTGTTCGATGCGGAAGCTCTCGTGCATGAGAAAGGCGCAGATCCCGAACGGAGAGCTTCTGTCTTACAGCTTACGTCTTCGTCCTTAGTGCTCCAGCGCCAGTTCCACGAGCACGAAGACCGCATAAATCATGATGGCCACCCACCAGTTGAGCAGACCAAAGAGGTGGAAGAGGACGAGGAGGACGGTGCCGAGCCCGAGGAAGATGCCCTGCCGGAGAGCGATGCTCATCATCTTTCCCGTATCCCAGCTGTGGGGGATGAACCGCCAGAGGAGGAGAGCGAGGAGCGCCCCGAGCGTGGAAATGCTCAGGAAGAGGCTCAGGAAGAAAGCGGGGAGGCCCTGCTCAGGAGCCATGAGCGGGCTCACCCGGAAGAGGATGATGACGAGAGACGTGAGGGAGAGGATGGCCGAGAGTGAGAGACCGAAGAGGAGGGAGTTCATTGCGAAGCGGTGAGCGATGAGCGGTTAGCGTTCGGCAACCTTCCGGGAATCGGCCTTGTTTCGGAGGAACTCCCCGAGAGCTTTGAAGTCATCGAAGAGCGATTGTCTCAGATTTCCATTATGCAGGGCGGCGGCCGGGTGATAGATGGGGAAGACGGTCGTCCCATCCGTGAGCTTCTGCGGCTTGCCGTGCGCGGCGGTGATGCTCATGGTCGAGAAGAAGTGGCCGAGCGCATGGCGTCCGAGCGGGACAATCACCTTCGGGCGGATGAGCGCGATCTCGAGCTTCAGCCAGGGCATGCACTGCTCTTTCTCCTCGGGCGTCGGCTCGCGGTTTGCCGGCGGGCGGTACTTCACGACGTTGCTGATGTACACCTCCTCCCGCTTGAGATCGATGCTGCCGAGGAGCTCCTCGAGGAATTTCCCCGCCGGCCCCACGAACGGGCGTCGCAACCGGTCTTCCTGTTCCCCCGGCGCCTCGCCGATGAACATGACCTCCGCATGCGGATTGCCCTCGCCGAGCACGGCATTCGCCGTTTCGTGGAGAGGGCAGCCTTTCCACGTCTTCAGTTTCTCCTGCAGGGCATCGAGCGTGAGCGGCATGGAAACATGGTAGCAACACTCACTCCTCTCTCACAGGTTCTTTCTTCTTAGAAGGAGAGGCACAGAGTTGCGCGAGCCGTCCCCGATACTGCCCGAGGATAGCCGGATGAAACTGCTGTCCCGCTTGGTCCCACGCGACCACGGAATCAGAGAGATCTCGCAGGACTTGGAACAGTGCTTCCGCGGAAGGATCTGCATTCGGTTTTCCTTTCGCCGCATCGACCGCGGTTCCCGTGGGGAGCAGGAGGGTACTGAGCGCCTTGCGGAGTGCCTCGCGAGTGCTTTGGAGCTGTTTCGGTGAAGGAGGAGCTCCTTTGTACTGCTCGACTGCCTCCACTGCCCCGATCGCCGCGATCAGGCGCTGGCATCCCTGCTCGAGGTTCCGGTTCTTTGACGGAGGCATAGAGGAGGAGGGGGGGCGCCCAACCTAGTAGTCCTTCTTCACCTTCTCAATGCGCTCCGCGACCTTTTTCTTCAGGGCAGGGTCCCCCTCCGCCAGAATCTTCACCGCCGCGAGCGCGGCGTTCTTCGGATGGAGGACGGTCATCACCGGTACCTCCGAGGGCATGCGCAGGCTCGAGTGGAGATCCACCTGGTACTCCTCGAGCGACTGGGCGGGCGGGCAAGTGATCACAGGGTGTACGCAGCTGCCCGCCACCACGCCGCCGAGGCCGTTACTCATCCCGACCACGGTGATGACCACCTGCGGCTGCGGGTCCGCATTGAGCTTCTTCACGACGTCCACGACCATCTCCGGCACCTTGTGCGCGGAGGCGACGACCATCTCCGACGGAACGGCAAATTCCTTGAGCGTCGCGGCGATCTTCTCCGCAAATTCCGTATCGCTCTTCGAGCCGAGGAGGAGGGTGACCTTCATATGTTGGGATGAAAGGAGGGTCACCCTGAGCGAAGTCGAAGGGTGACTTTCATGGCTAAAGTATAGGGTGTCTTTTTGTGATTGGAAGGGATTGGTGGAGCTGAGGGGACTCGAACCCCTTGCCTCTTCCATGCCATGGAAGCGCTCTACCAGATGAGCTACAGCCCCGTACCAGTCGCTTCGCTCCGGTACGGGGCAGGCCCCAACCGTTGAGAAGCATAAAATGGCGTGTCATACACCCGAGCCGTACGGGCGAGTGGTGTATGGTGCGCCCGACAGGATTTGAACCTGTGGCCTCAAGGTCCGCAACCTTGCGCTCTATCCGGGCTGAGCTACGGGCGCACGAAAATGATAGGAAGGATCAATTGTAGTAAAAAGACCTGAAAGGGCCGACGAAGCGTAGCATTTGCCTGATCAGGAAAACAATCATTTTCAGCGATTGGTTGTCTTTCCCGGACGCTGGCACGCTACACTTCGCCCATGAAACCCTACCGTTACTTCGATCTCGTCATGGCCGCCTTCGTCGCAGTGCTGCTCATCAGCAACATCGCCTCTTCCGCGAAGATCGTGGACTGGGGGGTCTCCCTCTCCGGGCTGCGGCTGGCGTTCGACGGCGGCACGCTCCTCTTTCCCCTGAGCTACATCTTCGGGGATATCCTCACGGAGGTGTACGGGTACGGCCGCGCGCGCCGGGTGATCTGGACGGGGTTCGCCGCTTCCCTCCTCATGAGCCTCTGCTTCTTTCTGCTCCTCCGCATGCCGGGCGAGCAGGAGTGGATGGCCTACGCCGGCGACGAGAAGTTCCGCGCCATCCTCGGGGGCGTCTCGAGCGGCGGGATCATCACGGCGAGCCTGCTCGCGTACTTCTTCGGCGAGTTCTCCAATTCCTTCGTCCTCGCCAAGATGAAGGTCCGGATGGAGGGGCGGTTCCTCTGGATGCGCACCATCGGGTCCACGCTCGTGGGCGAGGGGGTGGATACCGTCCTCTTCATCGCCTTGGCCTCGCTCTTCGGCGTCTTCCCGTGGTCGCTCTTCTGGAGCCTCGTCGTGACCAACTACATCTTCAAAGTGGCCATCGAGGCGCTCCTCACGCCGGTCACGTACCGCGTCGTCGCGTTCCTCAAGCGCACGGAGCAGGAGGATCACTATGATCGTACGACGAATTTCAATCCGTTTCTTGTGAACGCGTGATCTTCCCTTAAAGGTACCAAATAACATTCTCTTCCACCTTTGTCCGGCGACCCTTCGACTCCGCTCAGGGTCTTTCGCTGATATCCCATCTCTCGGAGGGGGAGGGGTCGTCCTGAGCGAAGCCGAAGGACGACAAAGGTGGAGCCAAAGCGCCGGCGCGCCAAAGCCCCTCCACCCGGCCCTGTACCTCCTCGTCTGCTCCTCCAAGGCTTCGGAGCAGACTCGTCGGCAATGTCTGTGGACAGGGCCTTCCTCTTCACCCCCCGTGGCGCGCCATCCATCCAGGAAGCGTCAGAAATAAAATATGCCGCGGCGAAGACAGGCTTCGCCTGTCTGGAGCCGCCACATTTCAGGGGAAAAGATAGCTCATGAAAGAAAAACCGCAGGTTTGTCTTTCATGCATTAAAAAAGGGGATGTTCCCTTGACACCTAGTAACTAGAAGAGTAGCCTTGGGTCAGTTTTCCCCCCCCCAGGTATGAAGCAAGCGATCATCACCATTAAGGAGTTCAATCAACTCTTCCCAGATAACGATGCATGTCTCACGCATCTATTCCATCAGGAATTCCCGCATCCGAAGTGCGACCATTGCGGGAAGGTCGGACAGTTCTACAGGCATCCTACTCAGGCTTGCTTCACTTGTTCCTGTGGAGAATCTCACATTTTTCCGAAGGCGGGAACGATCTTCGAAAAGTCTTCTACTGATCTCCATAGCTGGTTCTTTGCCATCTTCCTCATGGCGACTTCCCGAAACGGAGTGTCAGCGCGTGAGCTTCAACGACACATCGGCGTAACTCTCAAAACTGCATGGAGGATACAGACGAAGATCAAGGACATGATGCAGGAGGATTTTGACCTTCTCTCGGGAGAGGTGGAGGCCGACGAAACGATGGTGGGAGGGAAACGGAAGGGTAAGAGAGGCCGGGGAGCGGCAGGAAAGGCCGTCGTCTTTGGAACATTGAACCGGCAGACGAGGAGAGTCAGCGCGTCCGTCGTTCCGAACGTGAAGGCTCAAAGTCTCATGCCACACTTTAAGGACAATGTAGCGAAGGGTACGAAGCTCATCACGGACGAGTTATACAGCTATAAGAAGATTGCGAAGGTGTTAGACCTCGACCATGAAACCGTGAATCATGGCACAGGGGAATATGCGAGAGGAACAATCAGCACAAATGCTCTGGAAAATTTCTGGGGGCAGATGAAGAGATCAATAGATGGGACGTATCACGTTGTCTCTCCTAAGCACCTTCACTTGTACGTCTCAGAATTTGCCTTTCGTTTCAATCACCGCCTTTCTTCGGTGCCGATGTTTTCCCTCCTGCTTTCCCGCGTCGCTTACAAGCCTGTGAGAGCAGAGAGAAGAATCGGCGCCTATCGCTGGCCTGTATAGTCGGCTTCTGCTTGCGCTTCTCTTCCATAGCAGAAAATACTATACCATTTAGTCTGTTCTAATAGTAGAATAGAGGCAGAAAGCCCGAGGGACGCTTGCTGAGGGAGACCGCTGTCAGTTTTGGACACTGACCGCGACTGATACTCCGTCTGCATCCCCCGGGCCTTTTGTCCGTTCATACAAACCGTCTTGCAGTTTCGTAATTGGAAGATCGCCTTTCTCGATTGCCCTATTCAGAAAATTGTACATGGCATTCGGCTTGATTTCCCTGCCGAGTACATTGGATACGCTTACCGCGATGAGCTTATAGTGAGTAGCATCGCCAGCTGGAAGACATTGCAACACTGCTTCGCCAATCTCTCTCCTCTTCTTGTCTGTTGAAGACTCTGTGCTGCCAGTCAAAAGTCTTTCTGTGATTTCGAGAGCTTCCAGTTCTTTTCTCCATTGCTCGATTTTGTCGGCATACTGTTTGATCTTCTTTGCAAGCTCTTCCTTCTTGCCAGTGATATCATCAGTAGTTATAGTGCTCATGAAAGAGTATCCGAAAGATGTAGCAATCCAAGGGTACTCTTTTTTCACGCCGTCACAAGTTTCTCATCACAGTTTCATCGTGACAAAAAACTGTGATATGTTAGTGTGATATGTCTCGGAATCTCACGCTCTTTCCGTCGTGTGTAGAGCACAAAACAGCATCTCCCAGAATTTGCACGGTGTTCTTTTTACACTGAATATGTATAACTGGCACTACAGAATAGCAGCTCCACGTTTGTGTATCGTCATCATCATAGAGAGTGCCACGTTCGACCGCATTCCCTGCCCTATTATCGCATGTAATATCAATGTCGTACTTCTCCGTCGCCATGCATCCGACAAGGAGAGCTGAGAGGATGAAAAGAAAAATGAGGCGCACGTGTCGAAGTATGTCCCTCTTCACTTTCTCACGGTACTAGGCTATAAGGGAACATCCCCTTAAAAAATGGGGCACTCGCGTCCTGAGTTCATTTTGTAAGCCCAGGAGGCGAGTGCCCCAGTGTGACACCAGCACGAGTGATGCACTGGTGATCACGATGCACAGTGACCAAATGTGCGCTCCCCGCTCTTCGACGCGCAGAATCGGGCGCGCCACCTTGTGGGTGTTTGTGTTGGCCCGAGTGCTCGGGCGCCGGCCTCCCGTTGTTTGGTTTCCCGGGAGCAGGAAGTGTTTGTGTTACCGGAGCCGATGGCTCCAGCGTGCGACGGTGGTCAGCCGCCTCCCCGAAGCACAGAGGGATCGGGGCGAAGCAGGGAGGAGAGAGAAGTGACTGAACACAGACCGTGAGATCTGCGCCTGAAGAGACTTCAGGAAGGGGACCGAAGCGCATGGACAGCCGGAGCGTGAGCCTCGGAAGCCATACGACTTGCGGCGTCACTTCTCACTTCTCCCTGCGGGAGGATGAGCGGGGGTCTGAAGGAACAAATCTAATTAGTATAGCACAGACGGGCTGGTCGGACAATGAGCGCATGCGGTAGGATGCCGTGCGATGACGGTTCCTTCTCCAGCTGGCGGCACGCCCTCGCGGGGAAAGGGCAGGCTCATCCTCGTGATCGGCCCGAGCGGCGTGGGGAAGAGCGTGGTCCTCCGTGAACTCAAAGCGCGCCATCCCGAGCTCGTCTTTCCGCGGAGCGCCACCACGCGCCAGCGGCGCCCCGGCGAGGGGGAGGATCTCTACCGATTCCTGCAGGAGGCGGAGTTTGACCTGCTGGTGCAGGCGGGAGAAGTTCTGGAATGGGCGGTGGTGCACGAGGGGGCGCGCTACGGCACGCTCCGCGACGAGATCATTCCGGCGATCGAGGAGGGGAAGATCGTGGTGCGGGAGGTGGACATTCAGGGATTCCACAGCATCCGCCAGCACCCGCTTTTTGCCGGGAAGGAGGCGCCGTACGCGCTCCAGTCCATCTTCATCCTCCCCGAGAGCCGGCAACAGCTTGTCGAGCGCATCCGCAGGCGCGCGCCGATCAGCGAGGAGGAGCTTGCGAGGCGCCTCGCAAGCATGGATCGCGAGCTCAAGGATGCCCCTCTCTGCGATGCGCAGGTGGTGAATGCCGAAGGTCAACTCCCCAGGACCATTGAATCCATCGAGGCGGCGATTTTTGGCAAGTTCAAGAGAAAAAATCTGGGTAGGTAAATCTGGCATGTTCTGCTGGATGCGCGGGGTGATTTGCGTAGACTTCTTCCACCCTTCCCCGCGTTCACAGTGGCTCGTTCGCGCATTGCACTCCTGTACGTCGGCGGATCCATCGGGATGAAGATGAACCGCAAGACCGGTCGCATCGAGCCGATCGAGTCTTTGAACGAGATCCACCGTTTCCTTCCAGAGCTGCAGCGTGAGGTGGCTCTGAAGTTCTTCTCCCTGAATAACGTTGGTTCCTCGGAGGTGACCCCGCAGGATTGGAAGGAGATCGCGGAGACCATCGAGCGCCTCTACGATGACTTCGACGGGTTCGTCGTCGTGCACGGCACCAATACCATGAGCTACACGGCGGCGGCCCTGAGTTTCGCGCTGCAGGGCTTAAGCAAGCCGGTCATCCTCACGGGCGCGCTCCTTCCTATTAATGACATCGCGGGGGACGGCCGGATGAACCTCGTCTACGCCATCCGCGCTGCGCAGCTGGACATCGCGGAGGTCTGCGTGGCACTCGGCCCGCGCGTGCTCCGCGGCTGCCGTGCGAAGAAAGTGGATCAATCACTCTTCGAGACCTTCGACACCACGCGCATCTCGCCGCTGGCGGAGTTCAATATCGGCGTGCACCTCGCCGATCATCGCATGGTCCGGCGCAAGCGCCAGCTCTCGGCGCATGCAGCGTTCGATTCCCATGTCTCCGTCGTGACCCTCCATCCCGCGCTCGAGCAGCACTTCCTCGATGCCGTGCTCTCCACGGCACCGCACGGCATCCTCATGCGGGCGTACGGTTCGGGTATGCTCCCCGAGCGCCTCTTTCCGTGGCTGCGCGCGGTCACCGGGCAGCGCATCCCCATCGTGATGACGTCCCAGACCATCCGTGGCCGGGTGGAGCTCCACCAGTTCCGCAAGCAGATCACCCTCGAGCAATTCGGCGTGATCTCCGGCAAGGACATGACGTTCGAGTGCGCGCTCGTGAAGTTGATGTGGGTCCTCACGCAGACGACGAACCACAACCGCATCCGCGAGCTCATGGAGAAGAGCCTCGTCGGGGAACTCGAGGAGTGAGTTATATCATTGATCTTCCTCCTCCAAGCCCTCCTCTTTCTCGTGCTTCTCGAGGAGCTTGCTCCCCACGATGGAGCCGATGGCCCCACCGATGATCAGCCCAACGACCAACCGCTTTACCAGGCGGCTTTTCTTCTTTTCCTCTCGACGGCGGAAGGGCCACATCAGGGGAGAGTCTACCAGAGCGGTATGTTTGAGCAAACTTTTTGATCGTTCTTATGGGGAAGGTGGTCCCCAGTGTGTTATTTCCACGTGATCTCCGGATGGGTCTTCAGGTGTGCCACGATGATCTTCTGCATGGTGGCAAGCTTCTCTTCGCTCCGTGCTTCCATACAGACCGAGAGGAGAGGAGAAGTGTTGCTCTGGCGGATGTTCGCCCATGCCCCGTCGCTGAAATCGATGCGCGCGCCGTCGGTCGTGTCCACGGGGTACTCCTTCCGAAAGTGTGCGGTGATGGCGCGGACAATGCGCGTCTTCTCGCTGTCCGGGCAGCCGAGCCGCAGCTCCTCCGCGTGGTAGACCTTCGGGAAGTCCGCGAAGAGCGCGGAGCAGGGCTGCTGCGCCTCGCGGAGGATCGTGAGGAGCTCGAGGGCCACGATGAGCGCGTCGTCGTAGCCGTGCGCGCGGTCGGCGAGGAAGAAGTGGCCGGACTGCTCGCCGCCGAGCGGGGCGCCCGTCCTCTTCATCTCGTGCTCCACAATGGAATGTCCCACGGCGCACATGACAGGCTTCCCGTCCCACTTTCGGATCTCCGTCTCGAGGGTGGAGGACATGCTCGTCGTGAAGACAATGGCGGCGCCCGGGAACTTCCGGAGGTATTCTCTCGCGAGGAGGAGCAGGGTCTCATCCGCAGTGCGGATCTGCCCACGCTCGTCCACGAGTCCGACGCGATCGCCGTCGCCGTCGAAGCCGAAGCCGATGTGTGCCTCCCTCTCGACCACTGTCTCCCGGAGCTCGCGGAGGGTTGCGGTCTTGCTTGGATCGGCGGGGTGATTCGGGAACGTCCCGTCCGGGTCGAGGTAGAGCCCGATCACCTTCGCCCCGGCACTCTCGAATGCCCGGAGGCACACGGGGCCCGTGGCGCCGTTGCCCGTGTCGATCGCGACCGTGAGGCCTTCGCCGCACCTTCCGAATTCCTTCTGGAGGAAGTGGAGGTAAGGTCCGACGGCATCAATCGTCTCCTCCGATCCTTTTCCCGTGAGGAAATCCCCGCGTTCGATGCGCTCCCGGAGCCGCTGGATATCCTCCCCCGCGAAGGCGGCAGCATCCCGGATCTGCAGCTTAATGCCGTTGTCCTCCTTCGGGTTGTGGCTTGCGGTGATCTGGAGGCCGCCGTCGAGCTGGCGGTCGCAGATGGTGAAGTAGTTCGTGGGGGTGGGCGTCTCTCCGATCTTCAGCACCGTGCAGCCCGTGGAGACGAGGCCGGCGACGAGGGCGCTCTTGAGTTGGGGGCTGTGGGTGCGCATGTCCCGTCCCACGGCGAGCGTGGGATGCTCCTTCCCGTAGAGTTCGCGAACCGTCGAGCCAAAGGCCTTGCCGATGAGGAGGCAGGCTTCTTCGGTGAGCTCGGTGAGCGCCTTGCCGCGGATGTCGTAAGTCCGGAAGATGAAGGGGTTGACCCGTGCCATCACAGGCAAGGATAGACAGGAATCTCCGGGCGGTCACGGGATATTCCTGAGCCGAACGAAATGTTGTATAATACTTACGAAAGTACACTCCCATGCCGTCCCCCCTCACTGTCGCATACTTCACGATGGAAGTAGGCCTGAAGAGCTCGATGCCGACCTTCGCGGGCGGCCTCGGGATTCTGGCGGCCGATCTCATGCGCTCCTGCGCGGATCTCGGCGTGAAGGCCGCGTGCATGACCGTGTGCTGGCAGCACGGGTATCTGCGCCAGACCATCCACCATGACGGCTCGCAGTCTTACGACGATATGCACTGGAATCCGGAGGAGCATCTGAAGAAGCTGCCGCAGACCGTGACCATATTCGTCGAGGGGCGTCCCGTCACCATCGGCGTGTGGGTGTACGAGCTCGCAGGGGCGAAGAACATGGTGCCCATCTACTTTCTCGATACGAATCTTCCGGAGAACAAACCGGAGGACCGCGAGATCACGCACTACCTCTATGGCGGCGATCAGGCGATGCGCATCCGGCAGGAGCTGGTGCTCGGGATCGGCGGCGTGCGCATGCTCCGGGCATTGGGCTACCGGGACATCGGCACGTACCACATGAATGAGGGGCATGCGGCCTTCCTCACGCTGGAGCTCCTGCGGGAGCGTGACTGGAAGGATGAGGATGTCCGTCGGTCCTGTGCCTTCACCACGCACACGCCCGTGCAGGCGGGACACGATGTCTTTCCCTACGATCTGGCCTCACGCATTGCGGGGGACAATCTCCCGTGGCACATCCGCAAGATCGCGGGGGAGGATGCACTCTCCATGACGCTCCTCGCCATGCACATGAGCCGCTACACCTGCGGTGTCTCGCGCATTCACGGGGAAGTGTCGCGCTCCCTGTTCCCCGGCGAGATGATCGACGCCGTCACGAACGGCATCCACCACCTCACATGGTCGAGTCCCGAGATGCAGGCCCTCTTCGATCGCTTCAGTCCGGGCTGGCGCGAGGACCCGTCGGTCCTCCTCGAGACGTGCAGGAACTATCCGGATGAGGAGCTCTGGACCGCCCATCAGGCCGGCAAGGCGCGGCTCATCGCGGAGGTGAACGCGCGCACGGGCCAGAAGTTCTCGGTGGACCGCCTTACCATCGCGAGCGCGCGTCGCATCGTGCCCTACAAGCAGCCGGAGCTCCTGTACTCCAATCTCGAACGTCTGAAGGAGGTCTGTCAGGGTGCCGTGCAGATCATCCATGCGGGCAACGCGCACCCTTCCGACCCCTTCTCGCAGGGCGTCATCCAGCGCATGGTGCAGCGCTCGGCGGAGCTTAAGGACTTCGTGGAAGTCGTCTACCTCGAGAACTACAATCCGGATCTCGCGAAGCTCCTCACGCAGGGGGCGGACATCTGGCTCAATACGCCGATGCGCCTCCATGAGGCGTCGGGGACCTCGGGCATGAAGGCCTGCCTCAACGGTGTCCTGAACCTCTCCACGCTCGACGGGTGGTGGATCGAGGGCTACGGTTTTGACCCCGAAGCCGGCTGGCGCATCGGTCCGCTCGTGCAGGCGGTGACGCCGGAGGAGCATCGCATCGTCGATGCCGAAGATATCTACACGCAGCTGCAGTACGAGGTGATTCCCGAGTACTACTTCGCGGGACGCACCCGCTGGATCCGCCGCATGAAGCGCGCCATCGGACTCATCGGCTTCTTCAACGCGCAGCGCTGCGTGCGGGAGTATCTGGAGAAGGCGTGGGAGGAGTGAGCGAAGCTCTGAGCTGTAAGCCCCAAGCAGTTGTTTATAGCTTATGTCTTCAAGCTTACAGCTTCGTTATTTCCGGTCTTTTGCCTTGAGTCCGGCTGCCCTCCTTCGCATGATGTCGTCGTGGGGACAGTGCGCATCGTCGGCGTCCTGAACGTCACACCTGATTCCTTCTACGAAGGCAGTCGCTTCCCTTCCGTCGATGCCGCCCTCCGGCAGGCGGAGCAGTGCCTGAAAGAAGGCGCGGACTATCTGGAAGTGGGAGGGGAATCAACGGGTCCGGGGTCCAATGACGTCACTGTCGCGGAGGAGCTGGAGCGGACAATGCCCATCATCGAGGCACTCCGGAGGGATTTCCCGGAAGCGCTCCTCGCGATCGATACCTGGAAAGCCACGGTGGCAGGGGAGGCGCTCGCGCGCGGGGTCATGATGGTGAATGACGTCACGGCGGGGAGGGATCCGGAGATGTTCCCCCGCGTCGCGCGGAGCGGGGCTTCCCTCGTGCTCATGTATGCGAAGGACACCTCACCGCGCACGACGATCCGGGAGGTGCAGTACGACGATGTGGTGCGGACGGTGATGGACTTCCTGCGGGCCCAGAAGGGGATCGCGCTGAAGGCGGGGGTCGCGCCGGAGCGCATCATCCTCGATCCGGGTCTGGGCCACTTCCTCTCGAGCGATCCGTGCTTCTCCCTCGAGATTCTCGCGCGGCTTTCCGAGATCGTCGCCCTCGGCTCCCCTGTCCTCGTGAGCCCTTCCCGCAAGTCCTTCCTCGCCGGCCGTGAGCAGCTGAAGACCGCCGAGCGGCTTCCCGGAACGATCGCCGCGTCCGCGATCGCCGTGCTCCACGGTGCCACGTTCATCCGCACGCACGACGTGCAGGCGGTCCGCAGGGGCTGCGAGATCGCGGAGGAGATCCGGCGCTTCAGGCCGTGAGGACCATGTTGATGATCGCGAAGCTCGCGATGATCACGATGAGCCCGATGAGGACGCGGGCGGCGAGGCTCTTGGCGCGGGTGTACTGCTCATCCTTGCCGACATTCGCGATCATGAGGAAGCCGGCGTAGATGAGGATGAGAGTGGCCACCAGTGCACCGAGCCCGAGGATGACATTCATGACCCGCACGATGGCGGTGAGGAATCCCTGCGGGTTGCCGGTCGTCATGGATTCCGCGATGAGGAGCTTGGTGACGATGAGGAGAAAACCGAAGAAGACGCCGTAGATGACGCGCCGGATGTGCGTGAGCGCCTGATCTCCGGTGTAGTTCACTACCGCGCGGATGCCGTTCACGATGATCATGAGCACGGCGACGACAGCGAGCAGCTGCTCGACGAAGTTGATGAAACCGATGATTTCCGCGGAGAGGATGCTCGACCCGCTGCCTGCGAAGCTGAGGTAAGCATTCTTGATCGGGACGGCGAGATTGAGGAGTACGAGGCCGAGGACGGTCGCCACGACGATCCGCTTCGTGTTATTCATTTCGTTCTCGTCCTGATTGGCGATGAGCCGGATGCCGGCGATCACGATGATGAGGAGTCCGACGAAGTTCGCGATCGGGACGAACGACGTCATCATGTAGGCCGCGATCCCGCCGAATTCCGCCCCGCCCAGTCCGCCGCTCAGCTCCCCGCCGACCGTGCTGATGACGTCGGAGATACCCTGTCCCGCTGCGACGGGGACGAGGAGTTCCGTGAAGTGCGCGACGAGGGTGGACAGCGGTTCCACTGTTCAGAAGAGGAAGAGATTAATGAGGGCTGCCGCGCTGATGACGACGGCAAGGGCGACGAGGCAGGCGATGATGAGCTTGTGCGCGCGTTCCTTGTATTCATCAGTGATGGAGATCACGAGGAGGATGCCGCCGACGATGATGCCCACCACGGCGAGCAGGCCGAAGATCGTGATGACGAAGTTCGCGATACCGACGGTCTCCGCAATCCCTTCCCCGATGTTCCCTCCCGCGGGAGCGAAGGTATTGATGATGGGGGCCGCGAGGAGCACGACAGCTGTTCCGTAGAGGCCGTGCAGCCACTTCGTGCGCGCCTTGTCGATCTGCGAGTCGTCGACGGCCAGGATCATGAGGGCCCCCTGGTACACGGTATTCGCGAGCAGGGCGGCCACGAGGATTCCCTTGATGAAGAGGACGACGTCGGCGATGAGCGTCTCCAGGGGGCCGGTTTCCACGGCGCCCTTCGTCGTGAAACTGTCGGCGATCAGGCTGGCGCCGAGGACGAGGATGGTTCCGGCGAAGGCGTAGATGTAGGCCTTCTTGCTCTCGGTGATGGTGCTCTCGTTATCGGAGGAGATGATGAGGCGCAGCGCGAAGAACACCAGCGACGCGATGAGGATGCCGATGATGGCGACGTCCTTCGCGGGACTGATGATGTGGGCGTAAATGTAGCCCGAGAGATCGCTCCCGAGACAGGAGATGCCGCTCACGACGCACGTATTGATGAGCCCCGAAGAGACGACGGCGTGCGCCGTGTGGGGGAGGAGCGCAACGACGAGGCCGAGAACGATGGCGGAAGATCTGCGCATAGAATCTGTTTATTGTACCAGAAATTGCCATTGCCCGCCACGGCGGGACCGTGAATGACCGGGATGCGCAATTGCTTCTGGAGCCGCTTTCCCTATCATACTTTCATGACACCTTACTCATTTTCTGTCCAGAGCTCGCCGGTGGCTCTCAGCTCCTCCTCCGAGGGGAAAGTGTATGGACTCCTGACGCTTGCCATGGGGCTCACGGCCCTCGGCGCCTTCCTCGGCGTGCAGTTCGTCTCGATCCTGCTCGGGTCCGGGATCCAACTCATCTTTCTCATCGCCGAGCTCCTGCTCATCTTCACGTCGCGTCTCTGGATGGAGCGGAGCCCGCTCAATGCGGTGCTCTTTGCCGTCTTCCCGTTCCTGTCCGGCATCACCGTGACGCCGTACCTCCTCTACGTCCTCGTGGGGTACGTGAACGGGGCGGGGATTCTCCTCAATGCTCTCGCTGCGACCGTGTTCCTCACGGCGGCTTCGGCGGTCTTCGCCTTCACGACGAAGTGGGATCTCTCGACGCTCGGGCGCACCCTCCTCTTCGGGCTCTTCGGCCTGATCGGCCTTGCGCTTCTGCAGGTGTTCGTTCCCTCCCTGCGCACGGGAACAATGGAGATTTTCATCGCGGGCGCGGGGACGGTCCTCTTCGCCTTCTTCATCGCGTTCGACCTGCAGCGTGTGCGACGGCTCGGACGCATGGGGGCCAATCCCTTCCTCCTCGCCCTCTCGCTCTACCTCGACATCTTCAACCTCTTCCTCTCCATCCTGCGGCTCATGGTGGCCCTCTCCGGCAACAGGCGGTAGAGGGGAAAAGCCGATGATTCTCCGTTCTTTTCTTTGCTTTTTCCCGCGCTTTTCCCTACCCTGCTTCCGCTATGTCGAAGCGACCCACCCCCAAGAAGAGGCGCGAGAAGAGCCGCGGCAGGCGGCAGCATTCCGTCTACGTGCAAAAGCGGATCCGCAAGCTCACGAATCGCATGAATTCCCCGTATGGTTCCCCCGTGGAGGCGCGCAGCAAGGCGAAGAAGGCGCTCAAGGGGATCACGAGGATCAAGGCGTAAATAAGCTTTAAGCTTTAAGCTTAAAGCTTTAAGCTACGGACTGCTATCTGGCAGAATTCTTGTCGCTTTTCGTTTATCGCTAACCGCTTCGTTCTATGGCCCGACGACGTCATCTCTCGCGCATAGCTGTCCTGCAGGTGCTCTTCGAGAGCGAGCGGCGGAGCAACTTCAATGAGCTTGAGGCTCTCGCCCGGAACGCGCAGGAACTCGGCGAGGTGGATCTTCCTTTCGCAGAGAGTCTGCTCGTGGGAGTGGTGGAGCGGCAGGGGGAGCTGGAGCGTGTCATCGAGCAACATGCGCCCGAATGGTCGCTCGCACGCATGGACCCGATTTCCCGCTGCGTCCTGCTCATTGGCACTTTCGAACTCCTCCATCGCTCCGATGTCCCGCCGGCGGTGGCCATGAACGAGGCCATCGAGATTGCGAAGGAATTCGGGACGGAGGAGAGCGGGAAATTTGTGAATGGCGTCCTGAATGCGATTGCGCAGGGGACGGGAAAGAAGGAAGGCCAGAAAGAAGGATAGGAATTTTATTCATCATGTTCGTTTCTTTCCATACCTTCCATACGTCCCGAACCTCCCATACACTCTCTCCGTCATGCAGCCACAGCCCTTCGCGCTCCTTGAGAAGTCCATCGGCGTCTCCTTCCGCAAGAAGGATCACCTCGCGCAGGCCCTCACGCATCGCAGCGCCACGGGCAAAGGAAAGAAGCGGGCCGACAACGAGCGGTTTGAGTTCCTCGGAGATGCGGTGCTGGAACTCGTCGCGACGGAGTATCTCTTCTCCTTCGAGAACAAGAGCGAGGGGGAGCTCACCAACTGGCGTTCTGCACTCGTGAACGGCAAGCAGCTCGCCGAGGTGGCGCGGTCCATCCGGCTTGGCGATTACCTCTTCATGAGTACGGGGGAAGATCTGAGCGGCGGACGCGACAAGGAATCCACGCTGGCGAACGCACTCGAGGCCCTCATCGGTGCCATCTTCCTCGACCAGGGGTTCGATGTGGCCAGAAAGTTCTGCTACGAGCACATCCTCGTGCATCTCGAAGGTCTTCTCCGCGAAGGCAAGCATCGTGACTTCAAGAGTCTCTTTCAGGAGAAGGCGCAGGCGCTCCACGGCGTTACGCCGCACTACACGGTGATTGCGGAGAGCGGGCCGGACCATGAGAAGGAATTCACCTGCGCCGTCTGCCTCGGCGAGGAGGAGGTGGCGAAGGGGAGGGGGGCGAGCAAGCAGGAAGCGGAGCAGGCCGCGGCGAAGGCAGGTTTGAAAGCGAAGGGGTGGAAATAATCATGAGAGACAAACCTGCGGTTTTTCTCTCATGGACTCTCTTTTCCCTTAAAGGTGCGGCTCCAGCGTTGGGGCCCGGCGAAGCCACCCAACGCTTCGCCGCGATTGTTTGGATTGATTAACGGACGTAAGATTACTGTATGCGCTTTCTATCTCAAATAAGCATAGGAACGTGGGTTCAATTGATCTTCTGGGTCTTCTACATTTTTTATGCTCCTCGGTTACTCGATAAAGTTTCCACTGGGAGATGGTCTAAAGTTAAGGCAAAAATGATTGCTGCAAGGCTGAACATTATTGGTACTGTACTAATGGCATTTTCCGCTGTATCAATCAGTGGCATCTCAACGGGGGGGACTATTTTCGGACATCAATTCACTCTGCCCTTACAGGCATCCTTATTACCTCCATTAGTTGGGCTTATTCCTATTCTCATTGCGCATGACATCGAAATGAGATGTTTGGATATTAAGAATTAGCCCGTCTTAATCTCGCTCTCCACGCTTGTAGAGAACCATCTCCATTCCAAGTTGTGTGAGTTTCCCACGTACCCCTTCAACTTCATGATCAGTTACTTCCAAAATGGGGCCTTTCGCAGAATAATTTAGCGTGAGGCCTGCCTCTTTCAGCAAATCCTCCGTGCTTGGCTGTCCCTCGATAGACCGTGAAGCTGCCTGTAAATCAATGACTCTCCAGAATGGCACTGATTCACGTTATCCCATCTTAATCTCGATATCCACGCCAGAGGGCAGGCTCAGGCTCTGCAGGTTCTCCATGGTCTTGAAAGTCGTTTCCTTGAGGTCGATCAGGCGCCGGTGCGTGCGCATCTCGAACTGGTCGCGCGCGTCCTTGTGGACAAAGGTCGAGCGGTTCACGGTGAACTTGCGGATCTTGGTGGGGAGGGGGATGGGGCCGTGGATGACGGCGCCACTCCGCTCGGCAGTATCGATGATCTTCGCAGCGGCCTCGTCCAGCACGGTATGGTCGAAGGCGCTCAAGCGGATACGAATGGAGGGGGAACCTTTCTGCTCCGCTCCCTTCTTCGGTGCTGGAGCATGCGAAACAGGGGCAGGGGTCTTCTCTGCCTTCGGGGCCACCGTCACCGGCCCCTTCTTCTGCACCACTTCCGGCTTCTTCTTCGCCGGGAGAGCGGGCTTCTTCACGTCCTTCGCCGCTTTCTTCTTCGGGGCGGCGGTCTTCGATGGTGCTTTCTTCTGGGGAGCCATAGGGCGACGGAGGGAAAGAACAAGAGGAAAGGGAGAAGGGGCGGCGAACCGCCCCGTCCGCCTTACTGAAGCACTTTGGTCACCACACCCGAACCGACCGTGCGGCCACCCTCGCGGATGGCGAAGCGCGTCCCCTCATTCAGGGCGATCGGCGCGCCGAGCGTCACGGTGAACTTCACGTTGTCTCCCGGCATGACCATCTCCACGTTCGCGGGGAGTTCCACGGAACCGGTGACGTCCGTCGTGCGGAGGTAGAACTGCGGCTTGTACCCCTTGAAGAACGGGGTGTGCCGGCCGCCTTCTTCCTTCGTGAGCACGTAGACTTCGCTATCGAACTTCGTGTGCGGGGTGATGGAACCCGGCTTGGCGAGCACCTGCCCGCGCTCGATATCCTCACGCTCAATACCGCGGAGGAGGAGACCGACGTTGTCGCCGGCGAGGCCCTCGTCGAGCATCTTGTGGAACATCTCCACGCCTGTGACGACGGTCTTGCGCGTCTCCTTGATGCCGACGATCTCAACTTCGTCGTTGATCTTCACCTTGCCCTGCTCGATGCGGCCCGTGGCGACGGTGCCGCGGCCCTTGATGGAGAAGACGTCCTCCACCGACATGAGGAAGGGCTTGTCCGTCTGGCGCTCGGGGACGGGGATCCACTCATCGAGCGTGTCGAGCAGCTTCTTCAGGGTCTCAATTTCCTTCGCATCCCCTTCCACGGCTTTGAGAGCGGAGCCACGCAGGATGGGCGTCTTGTCTCCCGGGAATTCGTACTTGGTGAGGAGTTCGCGGACCTCCGTTTCCACCAGTTCCACCAGCTCGGGGTCCGTCACGAGGTCCATCTTGTTGAGGTAGACCACGATGTACGGGACGTTCACCTGACGGGCGAGCAGGATGTGTTCACGCGTCTGGGGCATCGGACCGTCGGCGGCGGAAACCACGAGGATGGCCCCGTCCATCTGGGCGGCGCCCGTGATCATGTTCTTCACGTAGTCGGCGTGGCCGGGGCAGTCGACGTGCGCGTAGTGGCGCTTCGGCGACTCATACTCGACGTGCGCAGTATTAATGGTAATGCCGCGCTCCTTCTCCTCGGGAGCATTGTCGATATCGGCGTATCCTTTCTTCTCACCCGTAGGTGAGAAGTTCATGGAGAGTGCCGCGGTGAGCGTCGTCTTCCCGTGGTCGACGTGACCGATGGTGCCGACGTTCACGTGCGGCTTGGTGCGATCGAACTTCTTGCTTTCTGCCATAGCGAAGGAGGGAAAAAGTGGAAAACGGAAGCACTGTAGCTTCTCGTAGCCACGGAAGTCTAGGGAGGAGTCAAGGAGGAGTCAACGGATTCACGGTCAAAATGAGGGTAGGGTGAGGATTAGTGGATGGGGTTTCCTGCAATTTCGCGCATGCGCATTCCTTCCTCTATGCTTGGTGCATGCGGCGCAGAGAGCGTATTGAGGGCTTCGTGGAGACAATTTGGCAGTGGTATGCACAGAACAAGAGAATGCTTCCGTGGCGGGACATGGAGGTTTCCGATGACACGGAACGTGCCTACCGTGTCCTCGTTTCAGAGGTCATGTTGCAGCAGACGCAGGTCGAGAGGGTGAAGGAGACCTTCGTGCGCTTCCTTCATGCCTTTCCGACCCTCCGGGATCTGGCATCGGCCTCCAATAAAGAAGTGATTCTCGCGTGGCGCGGCATGGGGTACAACAGCCGCGCGCTCCGGCTCCGTGATGCGGCGCGCATGGTGGTCGAGCGGCAGGGCGGTGTATTCCCAAGAGAGCAGGCGGCGCTTCGGGCGATCAAGGGGATCGGCGACTATACGGCGTCTGCCATCCTGAATTTCGCGTTCAACATCCCCGCCCCCTGTCTCGACACAAATATCCGGCGCATCCTTCACCGCACGTTCGTCGGCCCGGAAAATCCGGACGGGACGTGGAGGAGGGACGATCGTTACTTGCTGAAGTTGGCGGGGGAAGTACTGGAGGCGGCGCTCCGCCCCCACCCCCGTGACGCCCGTAACTGGCATGCGGCATTGATGGATTTTGGCTCTCTCGTCCAGACGAAGACCCAGCCGCAGTGGGATGCTTGTCCTCTCACTGCCCGGGGATTGATGAAGACCACCGCAAAAAATTTCCCGAAGCACAGGGTGCGATCTGTGAGCAGCGAGCCGGGTCGCGTGATTGATGGCCGCTTCATTCCCAACCGGATCATCCGCGGGCGGATCGTGGAAGCGCTCCGTGACGCGCCCCGCGGCCTGCCCCTCCCTGAGCTCGGGGCACACGTCTGTGCGGACTGGTCTCTGCGGGCCCACCAACGCTGGCTCCGCGAGATTCTCGACGGACTCCGGCGCGATGCGCTCATCAGGAAAACGCGTGATGTCTTCGCACTCGCCGACGGGTGACCCATTCGACAAAGCGCGGCTGCTCCCGCGTGCTTCACTCGTCGGAGATTTCCGGTTCATCCACCGTAAGCATGACACCCTCATTGGAGGGTACTGCCCCTGTGATGTGGATCTGTTGGAGGGTGGTGGGCAGCGGGATCTGCTTCCAGACATTGCCGTCCGTGGAGAGGAAGAGCGTCAAGGGTTCCTCTGCTTCCGCGCGGCCGATTACCCAGAGTTTCCCTTCGGAGACGAAGGGGGTGTACTCCGTGAGGATGCCCGGCAGCACATTCTGCTGCGTCCACTCTGTGCCGTCCCGGGTGGAGTAGAAGAGGCGTCCGTTCGTCATCCAGATACTGTCGCCGAAGACGACTGCCTTGCCGATGGCGGGCGCGGCGCCGGTGAGCGTGAAGGTCGCCCCGTCCGGAGAGGAGTAGGTGAGGAAGGTTTCCTGGGAATGGTAGCGGCCGAAGACCCAGAGTTTTTCCTGATATTCCAGCGCGGAGAGATCACGGTCTATGGGATAGAGGAAGGCGCCGCTCCCGCGGAGGAGGTCGGCGACTGGCGGATTGAAGAGCCAGTTCCTCCCCTCCGTGGAGGAGAAGACGGAGCGGTATGCGAGGGCGTAGACGGAACTCGGCGGCGTCCCCGTGGTCTGCCCGGTCGAGATGAGGCCGAGTCCGCCGAGCACCCAGAGGCGATCCCGGAAAATCACCGCAGCATGGTGCGTGATCTTGCCCGGCAGGTGTCCGATGCGTATCCATGATCCGCTCTCGACATTGATCAGCGCCTCGATGACATTCGTCTTCGTGGCATCTGCCGCTCCTCCCACGTTCCAAATCTGCCCGCCGTAGTTCACGAGGTGCGGCGTATCGAAGGGCACGTGGGAAGCCCGAACGATCTTCCATGACGCGATGCTTGCCTGCACCTCGTCTCTGCATGCCTCACTGCACCCGTCCCCCTTCTGCGTGTTGCCGTCGTCACACTCTTCCGTGCCCTCCTTCCTGCCATCCCCGCAGACGATCTTCGGCGGAGGCGCCTTGCAGGTACATGTCTCCATCATGCACTCCCCTTCGTTCTGACAGCTCTTCCCGTGCTCGCATTGCTCCTTCGGGTCGAGCACTTTGTCTCCACAGCGCGGGAGCTTGCACTCCTTCCGGCAGCGGCCGGGACTCGTGTCCGAATTGTTCTTCCCGTCGTCACACTCTTCCCCTCGTGCGCTGTCGGTGACGCCATCGCCGCACTTCGGGAACTTGCAGGTGGCGCGGCAGACGTTCGACGCTGTGTCGGAATTCATCGGCCCGGCATCGCATTCCTCGCCCTGTTCGAGGATGCTGTTTCCGCAGACGGGGGGAGGCACCACGCAGATGCAGGTCTTCGTATTGCAGATCTTTTGCTCCGAGCAGCTCTTTCCGCGCTCACACTGCTCTCCTGCCTCCAGGAGCCCGTTGCCGCAGACCTTCTGGACGAGCGGAGTGCGGCAGGTACAGGAGAGGCACTCCCTCCCATCGGCACAGCGTTGCGTGCCATCGCACTCCTCCCCCTCCTCGAGGGTCCCGTTGCCGCAGACCGGCTCGGGGCGCTTCGTGAAAGGGTCGGGGATGCAGCCTCGCCCGGAGACGACGATCATCCCTGCGGCGCAGGTCACCGGTTGCAGCTCAGCCGGAGTGGATGATGCCGGCTTGGATGACGAAGAGGACGACGACGAGGAGATCTGCGGCCTCGGCGGTCTCGTGGCGACCTGTAAAATGCGGGCTCCGTCCGCGATGACCCCGAATTCCGTGAGGACATCCGGTCGCACGAGTGTCAGCGTGAGATCCGGACCCTCCACGTCCACCGTGCCGAGCTCCGTCCAGGCCACCCCCTCGAATTCGTTGCCGACGGGATTGACCTGTTGATTGACGACGACGTCGAGGATCGTCGACTCCCCGTCTCCAATGGTATACGGGACCTCGTCTGAGAGGAGGGAGTATCCCCTGTACGTCACGAGAATCTGGTAGATGCCGGGCGACACGACGAAGTGCCAGCTGGCTGCGAGGTTTTCGTCGAAGATCTTGCGCGGTGAGACGAAATCCCCCCGGAATCCCGAGGAGTGCAGCGATGTTTCCCACCCCTCCCCGAGCAGGGTGAAACCCGGGTCTCCATCATCGATGACCTGATCAGGGGAGGTGACGGCGGCAGTGAACGAGGAAGGTGCGAGCTTCTGTGCGGAGGTGACCAGCGCGAGAGTCGTCAGGAGGAAGAATCCGGCGAGGAGACGATTTTTTTGCATGTGAGGCGGAGCCGAGAGTTATTGTGTTTTTCTCAATATATTGTACAGCATATCTTCTGCGTCGGCAATGCACTCGTTTTTCCGTACACGGGTTCGTGGATGAACGAAAAACGTGGGATAAGAACGTTCTTATCCCACGTTGTGGGGGCTATTTTGCCATCTCCTCCACCCTTCTCTCTCTGATGACGTTGACTTTGATGACCCCCGGATACGTGAGCTCCTTCTCGATTTTCTGCGCGATGTCCTTGGCCAATTTTTCCTGATCGAGGTCGGAGATCTTCGCCGTGTCCACGTACACGCGGATCTCGCGCCCCGCGGAGATGGCGAAGGCGCGCTTCACCCCCTCGAATCCCTTCGCCGTATCCTCGAGCTCCTTCAGGCGCTTCACGTACGCCTCGAAGGACTCGCGCCGCGCACCCGGGCGTGCACCCGAGAGGGCATCCGCCGCCGCAACGATGAAGGCTTCCGGCGACTCAATGGGCGTGTCCTGATGGTGGGCTGCGATGCAGTGGATCACCTCGGGGCGAATCTTGAATTTCTTGCAGATCTCCACGCCGATCTCCACGTGCGTGCCCGCGACTTCATGGTCGAGTGCCTTGCCGATGTCGTGGAGGAGGCAGGCCTCCGTGACCACCTGCGCGTTCGCGCCGATTTCCTCCGCGAGCATGCGTCCGATGTTCGCCATCTCGAGCGAGTGCTTGAGCACGTTCTGGCCGTAGCTCGTCCGGAAGCGGAGCCGCCCGATGATCTTCAGGAGATCCTGCGGGTAATTCTGGACCCCGAGATCCTCCGTGGCGCGCTTGCCGAACTCCAGCATCATCTTCCCCACATCCTCCTTCATCTTCAAAACGACCTCCTCGATGCGCGCGGGCTGGATGCGTCCGTCCTTGATGAGTTTCTCCATGGCGAGCTTGGCCACGTACCGGCGGGCCAGATCATAGCCGGAGATCACGATCGCGCCGGGCGTATCATCGATGATGATGTCCACGCCCGTTGCCTGCTCGAATGCCGTGATGTTGCGTCCCTCCTTGCCGATGATCTTGCCTTTCACATCATCGGAGGGGAGCTGGACGACGGTCGACGTGGACTCGGTGGCGACTTCGGAGGCATAGCGCTGCATGGCTTCCGCGAGCAGGTTCTTCGCCTCATCCTCCGCCTCTTCGCGGAAACGTTCCTTCACGAGCTTCGCCTGCGCGCCGTAGAAGTCGGCGAACTCGCGCTCAAGTTCGTCCTTCAGCTGTTCCGTCGCTTCGGCCTGGCTCAATTTCGCAACCTTCTCCAGCGCCGCGCGGTGCTTGGTGCTGGCATCACTCAGTTCCGCCTTGAGCTGGCCGACCTCCTCCTCCTGCTTCTTCAGGGAGGCGCGCTGGCTCTCCACCTCGCGGACCTTCTCGTCGAGGGATTTTTCCTTCTCTTCGAGACGACCCTGCTCCTTCTCGAGCTTCGCCTCCAGTTCGGCGGCATGCTGCTTGGCCTCGCTCAGGATCTCCTTCGCGGTCACGCGCGCCTCGGCCTCGGCGGTCTTGATCTGGGCGCGGGCCTGCTCGAGTCGCGCCTCGAGCTTCTGGGCCTCGCGCTCCTTATTCGCGATTTCCGCTTCGAGATGCGCACTCAGCTTCTTTCCTTTGCTGAACCAGAACCATCCGGCGAGGAGCCCGAGGAAACATCCCCCGAGGAGGGCGAGAAAAATGATGGTGTATTCCATAAGAACAGGGGGCAGGGAAGTAGAAACTCACCTGCCGATTCTTGTCCTACCTGCAAGGAGACTTCTGATGAAGGGAAGCCGACAAATCTTCAAAAGGATGAGTCACAGGTGGGGGGAGGAATCGGAGGGGGAAGTGTCAGGGAAGGGATAAGCATTATGTTGTATGCATTCTACCCCGAAACCAGTGTTCGTGCGAAGGAAAAGATCATGGCTTTCTCAAGCCCTCTGCGCTCGCGCAAGCCGAAAGAATTCGTTGACGAAATAACTTTTGTCAGTATTGTCGTGCCATAGCCGGCCTCGGAGAGAATCACTGGCTCTTCACGCAATGCTTCCCGGGTGATGGCCGCGATGTGGATTGCAGTGAGGTGGATCGCAGGGGAGCACTTGCGATGAAGGTAGAGAGCCTCATGCAGAGATTTGGTCTTGAGATTGACGAGGCGGTGTGGTGGGTCCGGAGCGGCCGCGAGCCGCAGGAAATTCCGGAAGAAACCCCCGAGGTTCCGGAGGCAATTGGAACCTCAGAAAACTGATCCTGAAGCGGAAAACCAAGTGTCCGGTCCCGCTGCACCCGGGCGGGGGCTCTCCCGATGTTCACGGTTTTGCTGCAATGGGCCCCTTTGGCGCTGCCCACATTTTCCCTTCGGCTCCTCCGCGCGGATCTCCTCACTCGATCCGTGCTCCTCTGCGTGGCGGGAGAAGGATGGCATGTCTCCGCGG
>JAEAMF010000708.1_pt1 | contig 34247 bp, 29 predicted proteins | sample 8958721 | NCBI WGS metagenome assembly JAEAMF01 (sample SAMN16933255, study PRJNA681124) | bioreactor sludge metagenome | isolation source: anaerobic bioreactor treating anionic surfactant - SDBS | place: India: Bengaluru | collected 2019-02-28 | reverse complement strand
ACTCCAAGATGAACTCTCCCTGAAGTTCCCTTGAAGACTACAAGGTTAATAGGCCAGGTGTGTAAGAGCAGTAATGCTTTCAGCTGACTGGTACTAATAGAACGTTCGTCTTTATCTATGCTCACCGCCTTATTAAGCATAAATGGTGGAATGTGTATGAAGTTACGTGTCTGACGACTTAACAATAACAATAAACTCTAAGCACTTAGAGTGAAGATCATTACGATGACTTTCACTCTGAGTGTTCAGGTGGCTATAGAGAGGGGGAAACGCCCGGTCCCATTCCGAACCCGGAAGCTAAGACCCTCATCGCTCATAATACTGCATCTTTCAGGTGTGGAAACGTAGGTCGCCGCCTGGCTCTCAGATTTCTCCTCTTTCTTATAAAACCCCCCTTTAAAACAATCATAACAATAAATCATAACAACAAAATTGACAAACCATTTTCTTCGCGCTAAAATCTGATACTTTATTTTTTGAGGTTAGATATGGTTAAAATACTCACAGCCCTTCTTCTCTTTTTTTCACTCCTCTTCGGTGCGGTAAATATCAACAGAGCCAATTCGGCACAATTGCAGACGCTTAACGGTATCGGTCCGACTAAAGCGCAGGAAATTCTGAAATATCGCAAAGCACACGGCAATTTTAATACGGTTGATGAACTGGTCAATGTCAAAGGGATCGGTTCTAAGACGCTGATCAAATTAAAGCCGCATGTGAGCGTTCGTTAGGGGATATAGATTTTATCAATCAGTTCTTGATACTCGCTGTAGGGGTCACTGTCTGCTGTGATTCCGCCGCCGCTTTTATAAACAAGTTTTCCTTGAGTGTTTTCAATAAATCGTATTGCTACGGCGCTGTAGATGTTTTTACCGTCAAAGTGGCCGAATATCCCAGTGAAATAACCCCGATCATATCCCTCAACCTCTTTTATGATTTCAACTGTTTTACGTTTTGGGGTACCGCTGATACTGCCTGCAGGGAGAAGTTTAGTGATTAGTTCTCCGACATTTACACGCCAGTTTTCATATAATGTACCGCAGATATGAGAACTCACCTGATGTAGTTTTTTCTCACCTGTATTAATAGTACTAATGTAGCGGAACTGTTCGACGCGTATATCTTTGGCAACGATGCCTAAATCGTTACGGAGCAGATCGACGATCATAGTATGTTCCGCAAGCTCTTTCGGATTATTGAGGATCGTGTCGATCGCATTAGGAACCGATGCGTCGATCGTCCCTTTCATAGGGTACGTGTGGATCGTATTATCTTCAATGGTGATAAACGGCTCAGGCGAGAAGCAGACAAATTGGTCTTTGACCCGGAGCTTGTACTGAGCATGTGCCATCCTATAGATATCTTTTAGGCTGTAGGGAGATTCTATGGGGGTAGGCTGTGTCAAGTTGAGAAGATACGTATTGCCGCTGCGGATATGCTCTTGAACAAGTCCAAATTTTCGGCAGTACTCTTCTAATGTTATCGGTGTGAAAAGCGGCTTGTGGGGTGCATTCTTTTCATGAGGAGCACTATGAAAAGAAAATTCGATATCGTGCGAAGCGAGTTCAACAATTGTGTAGCAATGAAACCGCTCTCCGGTAAAATCGGTGTAAAAAAGGCAGGGAACTCCTGATGATACGAGTTCACTGAAGTATTGAATCATTAAGCAATGAGGGCTTTAAGAACAGCCATGCGGATCGTAACGCCGTTACGCACCTGCTCTAACACTTTACAACGCGGGTCTTTGAGCATCATGTCGTCGATATCGATATTGCGATGAACGGGACCCGGATGAAGGAGGATCAAATCGCGGTTTCCGACAAGTTCTTTGGTGATGCAAAAATCGCTGGCGTAATCTTTGAGCGAACCGTAGGTTTGGTGTGAATGGCGCTCCGTTTGGGTACGCAGGCTCATGATAGCATCGACGTTATTAATAACATCATGAAGGTTATGGGTCATTTTAAGATGGGTGTCGGGGAGAAAATGAGGCGGTGCCACCAAAGTGATATCCATCCCGAAACGGGTCAATAATTCGATATTGCTGTTAGCAACACGGGAGTTTTTGATATCCCCTACAATGGCGATTTTTTTACCCTTAACGTCACCGAAATGACGGCGAAGGGTAAAGAGATCGAGAAGTGCCTGCGTTGGATGGGCATGGGCTCCGTCACCCGCATTGATAATAGAAGCGTGAGTATGTTCGGCAAGGATATTGGGGACACCGGCATGAGCGTGACGGACGATCATGGCATGAGGCCCCATGGCATCAAGATTAAGTGCCGTATCGACGAGTGTTTCCCCTTTTTGGGTCGAGCTTTTTTGAACATCCAGATGGACGACTTCGGCTCCGAGACGTTTGGCGGCGATTTCAAAGGAACTTTTGGTACGGGTCGAGTTTTCGAAAAAGAGGGTGATGATAATTTTTTCTTTGAGTATAGGGTTAAACTGTCCCCCTAAATAGTGTTCCGCATCCTGTAATACTTGAAGTATTTGTTCCGTTGTAAAATCGTCGGTACGGATAAGATGTTTCATAGTTTGTCCCCTCGTATTTATGATGGTATTGTATCCAAAAGTGCTTTGGCAATGGCATCGATATCTTTGTCGATTCGGTAAATCGATTGGAATTGATGTGTTAAATAGGGAAGGGAAGCGGTTTCAAAAGAGTAATCTTCCACTCGGCAGTTAAAGCCGACGACGAAGGGGAGTTTGGCCTCTTCAAGGGCCTTACTACTGAGCAACGTATCGTTGATACATCCGAGATTGCAGTGGGTTACGAGCAAGGTCACGGCATTAAAGTATCGGGGAAGATCGATCATCATGGTGTGCGCATCGATCGGAACCATTAGCCCGCCGGCCCCTTCGATAATAACGATATCGCACAGGCTTTCAATTTTTGCCAGTGCATTATCAAAGATTGCGAGATCAATCGGTTTTCCCTTATTTGCTACAAAAGGGGCGGCAGGAAGCGGCAACTGAAGGGTCACGATATCGTTCAATGACAATGTTGAAAGATCCGGATTAAAGGTTAATGCACAACGATAAAGTTCATCTCCGTCATAGGGGAGAGTTACTACACCCGTTTCAATCGGCTTGTAGACACCGACACGGTAACCTAGTCGTGAGAACGCCTCTATCAGCAGTTTTGAGGTATAGGTCTTGCCGATATTGGTGTTGGTCGCACTCACGAAAATTCGTTTAGACAAGGTAAGAGCCTTTTAGGTTATAATTGTCTAATTTTAATACAGGTTTGATGATGAATCGCTTTGAAGAGTTTACAACCCGCATTGTTCAGCAAATGGGGAAAAAAGAGGGGCCGATCAGCCCCGTGATAGTTAATTCCGCGTCGTTCGGTTACGGCAGCAGCGAGAGCGGAGAGGGGATATTTGAGGGTTCGGTAAAAAAACCGCTGTATGCCCGTGTGGGCAACCCGACTTCAGCGCAGCTTGAGCAGATTTTAGCCCATATGGACGGCGGAATCGGTGCGGTCGCAGCCTCCACCGGAATGGGGGCAATAGCGATGGCGACTCTTAGTTTGTTAAAAGCCGGAGATGAGATAATCAGTATCGGCGGGCTATTCGGCGGAACCTATTCGTATTTTTCCGAGACGCTGGTGCGCTTTGGAATTACCACCCATTTTTTCGATGTGGAAGAGTTTGACGCGATCGAAGAGGCGATCAATACCGCAACGAAAATACTCTTTTTGGAGAGCGTCGGCAACCCCAACATGCGGCTTCCGGATATTGCCAAAATCGCGGAGATTGCGAATCGGCATGGGGTGGTGCTGATGGTGGATAACACCATTACCCCGCTGAGTGTCGCACCGATAGCGCTTGGAGCGGACATCGTTGTCTATTCCACAACCAAAATTATTACAGGGAATGCATCCGCGCTCGGGGGTGCGGTTATTTTCCGCGCCATCAACGAAGGTGATGATAAATTTAAAGGGGATCGCTATCGCGATATCCACCCCTTTATCAATAAAATGGGCTCAATGGCATTAATCGCCAATGCCAAAAAACGGGCGTTGCGCGATTTCGGAATGTCGGCAAACGGATTCGGGAGTTACCTGACGATGTTGGGCTTGGAGACGTTGCCGCTTAGAATGGATCGGATCGTCACCACGGTCGAAGCGGTGGCCAAAGGATTGAGTGCAAGAGGGTTGAATGTCAATCACCCGTGTTTGGCTCACCATCCGCACCACGAACGCTATAAAAGCCAATTTTCCAACGGCTGCGGCACGATTCTCACGATTGATTTGGGAAGCAAAGACCGCGCGTTCGAGTTTCTAAACCATTCTAAGCTAATTACGATTACCGCCAATATCGGAGATAACCGTACGTTGGGGCTGCACATGGGTTCAACGATATACCGTGATTTTGATGACCAAACGAAAGAATTTTTAGGAATCACCCCCGGTTTGGTAAGAATATCGATTGGCTTGGAAAGTGCTGAAGCGATCATCGATGATTTTACTAACGCGGCAAAAATTTAAAAAGATTCGGTATAGTTCAATTATGGCGATACAACATGAACATTCAACACAGTTAGAAAATATCCTAGAGCGTCCTAAGCAGTACAACGTTTTTTTACTTAATGACGACTACACGTCAATGGATTTTGTAGTGGATATATTGATGAAACTGTTTCGTAAGAACTTTCATGATGCCCATCGAATAATGATCGAAGTGCATCAAAACGGTCGCGGCTTATGCGGAGTGTATCCGTATGAAGTCGCGGAGACGAAAGTCCATCAAGTTTCAATCTTGGCCCGAGAAAACGGATTTCCCCTTAAAGCAATAATGGAGGAGGCATAATCATGGTAAGTACAGAACTCAATGCAATTTTCCAAAAAGCGATTGCGTTTGCACGACATCAGCGTCACGAATATTTAACGATTGAACATGTGATGCTCTCTTTGCTCAATTCACCTGACGGAGATGCTATCATCCGCTCCTGCGGTGCGGATGTCGAGCTTATCCGAGAATCATTGGGTGCTTATCTGATACAGACGATGGAACCGCTGCCCGATGATGTGGAGCAGGAGCCGTTTGAAACCGTAGCGTTGGCACGGATGATTGATGGAATGATGCACCATGTACGAAGTGCGCAAAAAGAGGCTGCCGATGTGGGAGATTTGATCGCTGCGGTGTATGAAGAACGCCATACCTATGCCTGCATGCTTCTCGAAGAGTACGGGATCAGTCGCGTCGATGTCCTTGAAGCGATATCCCATCGCGATTTGGAAGCGGCGCAGGAGGAGTCACGCGGTGAAGGGGCACTTCAAAAATATGCGATTAACCTCATTGAACAGGCTCGAAAAGGAAAAATTGATCCGGTGATCGGACGGGTCAATGAGATTGAACGTGCCATTCAAACGCTGTGCCGCCGCAAGAAAAACAATCCCCTGTTGATCGGTGAACCGGGGGTCGGAAAAACGGCGATTGCCGAGGGACTGGCATTACGAATTTTATCCGGTGATGTTCCGAATCTTTTGGAAAATGCCGAGATTTTTGCCCTCGATTTGGGTGCGATGCTGGCAGGAACGAAATACCGGGGTGATTTTGAAAAACGTCTCAAAGCGGTGATGGATGAGGCGGCGGAGCATCCCAATGCGATCCTCTTTATAGATGAAATCCATACGATCGTCGGAGCAGGCGCGGTTGGAGGGGGAAGTATGGACGCTTCCAATCAGCTTAAGCCTGCGTTAGCTTCGGGCGCTTTGAAATGCATGGGGGCGACGACTCACGCCGAATACCGCAGCGTATTTGAAAAAGACCGCGCCCTCAGCCGCCGTTTTGCCCGAATCGAAGTAGGTGAACCGAGCGAAGAGGAGAGTTTTTTAATCCTCAAGGGACTTCGGGCCCGGTATGAACAGCATCATGGCGTTAAATATACCGATAAAGCGTTACGTTCGAGTGTTGAGCTGTCCAAAAAGTATATAACGGACCGTTTTTTACCCGATGTGGCCATTGATCTGATCGATGAAGCGGGTGCGGCCTTTCATCTTAAAACCAACAAACGCTCTACGGTAACGCCTCATGATATTGAAGCGGTTATTACGAAAATGACGGGAATTCCGACATCAAAAATCGGAGTGGATAACCGCGAGAAACTCTCTTCCCTCGAAACGGATCTCAAAACTCTTGTGATCGGGCAGGATCAGGCGGTCGCTCAGGTAGTTAAAGCGATCAAACGCTCTTATGCGGGATTGAGTGCTTCGCATAAACCGATCGCCTCTTTTTTATTTTCCGGTCCGACCGGAGTGGGAAAAACCGAATTGGCCAAATCGCTGGCGGGTGAGTTGGGGATTTATTTTGAGCGGTTCGATATGTCCGAATACATGGAAAAACATGCCCTCAGCCGTCTTATCGGAGCGCCTCCGGGATATGTGGGATTTGAGCAGGGGGGACTTTTGGTCGAAACGGTGCGAAAACATCCGTATATGGTGCTTTTACTTGATGAGATCGAAAAAGCCCATCCCGATTTGATTAATGTGCTATTACAGGTTATGGACAGTGCAACGTTGACCGATAATACGGGGTTTAAAGCCAATTTTGCCAATGTAGTACTGATTATGACGTCAAATATCGGTGCAAGCGAGCGGACGGTGATGGGATTCAATGCGGACAGCTCAATTTCAAGGCATGAAGCGCTCAAATCGTTTTTTACCCCTGAATTTCGCAACCGGCTTGACGGGGTGATTGAATTTGGAGCGTTGCCGATGAGTGTGGTGGAAGGGATTGTCGATAAATTTATCCGTGAACTCAACGTCCAGCTGAAAGCGAAAAAAGTAACGCTCAGCCTCACCGATAAAGCCAAAGGGTATGTGGCGAAAATCGGATACGACAAAGCGATGGGTGCACGGCCTCTGGGTAGAGTGATTTCCGATAAGATCAAAGATCCGCTGGTGGATGAGATGCTGTTCGGGCGTTTGGTACAGGGCGGTAAAGTATCGGTTGATTATACCGATAAGCTGATTTTTGACTATGCGGTATGATTCCAAAACTTACCCATCATCTTTCTTTCCCCAATCCGTCTCATGCTTCTGAGGAGGGGATTGTCGCGTACGGCGGCGATCTTTCACCTTCACGTCTTATGCTGGCTTACCGTTCCGGGATATTTCCCTGGTTCAGTGCCAATGATCCCATTCTCTGGTGGTCGCCTGACCCTAGGCTGATATTGGAATTGGATGAATTTAAGCTCAGCCGATCCTTGCGCAAAAAAATCCCTCAATTCGAGATCCGTTTCGATACCGCTTTTGCCGAGGTGATCCGTGAGTGTTCTTCCGCACCGCGTCCGGGACAAAAAGGGAGCTGGATCGTGCCGGAAATGATCGAAGCGTATGAAACACTTCATGCACTCGGACATGCGCACAGTATTGAAGCGTATCAAAACGGCATACTCGTCGGCGGATTGTACGGTGTGAGTGTCGGAAAAGTATTTTGCGGTGAATCGATGTTTGCCAAAGTCTCCGATGCATCTAAAGCGGCATTGGCTGTTTGGGTAGAGCGATTGCGGGAATGGGGATTTGAATTTATCGATTGTCAGGTTCCTACCGCCCATTTGAAAAGTTTAGGGGCTAAAGAGATATCAAGGGCGGCTTTTTTAGAGCGGCTTTGTTTGGCATCTGACCAGAAAACTGGAGAAAAACAGTGAAAGAGATAAATTTTTAAGGTTCATTCACCTATACTCTTTGTTAATTCTTTATTGTATAGAAAAGGGGTTTAGATGAAAAAAGTATTGATCAGTATTGCGGCAATTGCGGCGTTAAGTACAGCAGGTTTTGCCACCGTGAACAACCAAACCGGATGCGGACTCGGTTCTCAAATCATCCGTGATGACAGTTCTGCCGTTATGTTGGCACTTCAGGCGACGACAAACGGTACATTGGGAAACCAAACATTCGGTGTTACTTCAGGGACGTCAGGATGCAGAAAAGCGAGATTTGTGATGAACGAGCGTGCAGCGGAATTTGTTGCATCGAATATGGATCAGCTATCTCGTGAAATCGCTATCGGACAAGGTGAGAGCGTTTCAACGTTGGCAGAGCTTTTGAACGTTCAGGATAAAGCGGAATTTGCTCACGCGTTACAAGCTAACTATAACGCAATTTACACCAGTGAAAAAGCGGATATGTCAACGGTTCTGGATAACGTCTCTACAATCGCAGGGTAATTTTAGATTAATTCCCGTTCGCACTGAGCACTTGTGCCCTTCGGGTATGTCGAAGGGTGATTTATGGTTCGACAAGCTCACCATGAACGGGATTAAGCTTTTAATTTATAAAATCAAGGTTTTTTTTGCCGTTTCTTCTTTTATTATGCGCACTGAGTTTATCGCTGTATGCAACGACGAGCGATGAACTGATTGCACAGGCCCATACCCAAAAACTCTCCGAAACGCGATACTGGCATCTGCTGATGCACGCTCCTCATCAGATGAGTGAAATCGATGACCCCGCTTTTTTTCTCTCGCCGGCGGGGAAAGAAAATCTCTCTTTCGAGCTCGATGCAACCATCCGCCGTTTTAATGACGATACGAATCGCAGCAACGAGTCTGTTTTTTGCCGATTTCCGGCTCGTCGGGCATGGATTGAACGAGAACTTAATACCTCATTCGGCGAGGGGGAGTGCAGCGAATACGAAGCGCTTGTGACAAAAATGGATCCCCAAAAAGTCACCCTCGTTTTTCCCAGTGCCCATATCAACTCCCCCGCTTCGATGTTCGGGCACACTTTTTTACGGATTGACTCAAAGATGGAGTCCAAACTGATGTCGTATGCAATCAATTATGCGGCCCATACGGATGATACCAACGGATTGTTATTCGCCTATAAAGGGCTTTTCGGCGGCTATTACGGCTATTACTCCATGCTGCCGTACTATGAAAAACTCAAAGAGTACCGTGACAGCGAATCTCGAGATGTCTGGGAGTACGATCTTAACCTCACCCATGATGAGGTGATGGCGATGGTGCGTCATATCTGGGAACTGCAGCGTATGAATTCGTGGTACTATTTTTTCGACGAGAACTGTTCCTATCATATGCTGTGGCTCACCGAAATCGCCCGTCCGAGTGTCCGTTTGCGAGACCATTTTTTCTATTACGTTATCCCTCCCGAAACGGTTCGGGCTTTTGAAGAGGAAGGGTTGGTAACGACTAAACATTTCCGCCCCTCAAAGCGGACAAAACTGTTGGCGTATGAAAGGGCGTTGAGCCCTCAGGGAATAGATGCCGTTCGAGTGCTTGGTGAGGGCAATATAGATACGAATCAAACACTCTCTGATGTACAAGACCGCCGTTACGCCCTTGAAGCAGCGGCTGAACTCGTCGAATACAATTTTATAGAAGGGAAGCTATCCAAAGAGTTTTACGCTCAGAGGTATCATGCCTTGCTCTCCGAGCGTGCCGCATTAGGTGGGGGAAAAGCGCTTCCAATGCCTGATAAATCCGATCCCGATACGGCGCATCATGCTGCGCGCATTCAGATAGCGCAGGGATGGTATGACAAACGCTCCCCTATATTAATCGGATGGCGTCCCGCTTTTCATGATCTCGCAGAAGACGATACGGGTCATCTCTTGGGTGCTCAGATAGAATTTTTGGATACCGTGATAGGGTTGGATCGAGATAATGTGAGTCTGGAAAAGCTAACCGTTCTATCGCTCGCTTCAATTGCCCCTGTGAGCCATTTTTTCAAACCGTTTTCCTGGCGGATGAAAAGCGGATGGGATCGAGAGTACGGAGATGACAGTCTTAGCTTTGTGACACGTGTGGGAGCGGGTGCGGCAATCGGAGACGAACGGTTGTTCGGATACCTTTTGAGTGAGCCGGAAGTGAGACTCGGGTTTAACCCTGATATCGGACTCGGGTTTAGTGCCGGAGCAGGGATAAATTGGGGAAATCGGATGAAAAGTTATGTGGAAAGCGGACATATTTTTTATCTCGACGGTGCCGATCGAAGTCGCATAACACTCTCTCATCTATGGCAGTGGAATAGTTCCTCGGCAGTGACATTTTCTTACGAGGCATCGTATCAACTGCACAGAGAGGATAGGGTTAAACTCGGGGCAAACCTCTATTTTTAATTATTTTTTGGCATAATAGGCCTAATTTATGTTTCGGAGTTTATATGTATATTGCGGAAGCACGCTTCGCCCTATGGGCCGATTTTATTGAGCGGACATTTTTAGAAGAGGAGTTTAAGGAGCTTATTTCAAAAGGGATCGTTAACGGAGCAACCTCCAACCCCGCTATTTTTAAAAATGCCATTCTTACCTCACCCGCTTATAAAGAACAGCTCTCTACCCTCTTTCATCTTTCCCCTAAAGAAAAATACGAAGCGGTAGCCATTTACGATATCCAAAGTGCGGCTGATATTTTACGCCCGCTATACGATGCCGGAGATGACGGATATGTGAGTATCGAGGTCGATCCGTTTTTGTGTGATGACGCGAATGCTACGATTGAGGAGGGAATTCGGCTTCATACAACGATAGAGCGTCCTAACGTCATGATCAAAGTACCGGCTACCGAAGCGGGATACATGGCCATGGAAGCCCTTGCATCTCAGGGGATTCCGGTGAATGCCACGTTGATCTTTTCGGTCGAACAGGCGCTGAAATGTGCGGAAGCATTTGAACGTGCATCGCACAAAGCGAGCGTTGATACGGTAATCAGTGTTTTTGTCAGCCGGATTGACAGAGCGATTGACGAAACGCTACGTGAAAAAGGGGTAAAAACCGGATGGATGGGGATCGTGAATGCCGCCGATATTTATAATCGGGTCGAAGCGTTGAGTGTTCCGAAATGCCGTGTCCTTTTTGCCAGCACGGGTGTTAAAGGAGATGAATACCGCGCTTCGTACTATATCGATGAACTTCTGGCTCCGAACAGTGTCAATACGGCTCCGATCGGAACGATTGACGCCTTTGTAAAGGGGGATGACAGAGTGATCAAACTTCCTCTTTCGCAACAGCTTATAGATGAACATGCCGAGGCTGTACGTAATGCCGGTGTTCATATGGATCAGGTGATCAAAACACAAATAGATGAAGGTCTGGAAGCATTTAAAGTTGCTTTTGGCGAAATTTTAAACGCATTGGAGTAACGAATATGAGCGAACCGTCTCAACACCATGTGAATGTCAGCGAGCTTAATTTCGATGTATTAAAAAAAGTACGGAGTTACCTGCGCCGAATGGTAGAAGCGGGGGGAAGCGACCTGCACGTAAAAGCCAACAGTGTCGTCCGTGCCCGTATCAACGGAGATATCGTCCCTCTCTCAGGAGAGATACTCTCGAAAGAAGATGCCCTTACTTTTGCAAAAGAGCTTCTTCGTACCCGTTTCCCGGAATTGGTAGAGAAAAAAGAGCTGGATTTGGTCTATCCGTTTGACGAAAACACCCGTTTCCGTATCAATATCTTTTTTCAAATGGAAGGGATATCGGCGGTTTTCCGTCTGATTCCGGTCAAAATATTATCGATCGACGAACTCAAGCTTCCCGAGGTCGTCCATACGTTTTCTGAAATGGAACGGGGACTCGTATTGGTTACGGGGGTAACGGGGAGCGGTAAGTCAACTACATTGGCCGCATTGATCGATGAGATAAACTGGAAGCGTCGCAAACATATTATTACGATCGAAGATCCGATCGAATTTGTCCATAAAGACCGCAAGTGTATTATTAATCAACGCAGTGTCGGACAAGATACCATCAGCTTCGGGAATGCGCTGCGCGCTGCGCTGCGTGAAGACCCCGATATTATCCTTGTCGGGGAGATGCGGGATATGGAGACGATCGAGATCGCTCTTCATGCGGCGGATACGGGACACCTCGTTTTTTCGACACTCCATACGTTGGATGCGAAAGAGACGGTTAACCGTATTATCTCCGTATTCCCCCCTGCAGAACAAAATCGGGTGCGCATGACACTCTCTTCCGTATTAAAAGGGGTCATTTCCCAGCGTTTGATTCCGACGGTGGACGGGAAACGGGTTGCGGCATTGGAAATTTTGGTTCGAACGGCGCGGATCGAGCAGCTTATTGCCGAAAACCGTGACGTTGAAATCCCCGACACGATTGCGGAAGGGAAAGAACTCTACAAATCGCAGACATTCGATCAGGGGATACTGGATCTGTATCTGGCAGGGCAAATCACTCGGGAGGATGCGTTTGCCTATGCAACGTCGGCATCCGATCTGAAGCTGAAAATGGAAGGTTTGGGCGCAACGATCGATAAATCAAAAATCGGGGTTGATGAAGGGCCGAAGGTATTTAAAGAGGATGAGTATTTCGGACTCAAAGGATAAATGTAGTTTAGGATAATATAAGCTATGTTTAAGTATAATTCGCCTCATTTTATTTGAAGGACATGATTATGTTAGAAGGCATCGTAAGAGAGAGTATTGGCAAAGCTGCTACAAAAGCATACCGCCGTGATGGTTATCTTATCGCCAACATCTACGGAAAAGGGCTTGAAAACGTTCACGCCGCGTTCAAAATGAACGATTTTATCCGTACTGTGCGCAATAAAGAAACCGTAGCATTTGCAGTAAAAGTAGACGGAAAAGAGATGAACCTTGTTGTTCAAGGGTATGAATCTCATCCGGTATCAGGCAATTTGTTGCACGTTGATTTGATGGTTGCACAACCGGGTGTTGTTACCCACTATCATGTTCCGGTTAAAACAGTAGGAACTCCGGTCGGTTTGAAAAACAAAGGGATGTTGTTTGTTGCTAAAAAACGTCTTCGCGTAAAAGCGGCGATCGAAAACTTGCCGACAAACATCACTATCGATGTTGCTCCGCTTGACTTGGGTGATTCAGTATTGGTTCGTGATCTTCCCCGTGTTGAAAACGTAACGTTTACTGATTCAGACCGCGTATCGGTTCTTAGTATCATTAAAGCGAAATAAGGATGCTGATCGTCGGACTGGGAAACCCCGGCTCGGCGTATGCATCAACCCGTCATAATATCGGGTTTATGGTCATCGATGAGCTTTGCCGTCGTCACAGTGTCCAAAACATTTCAAAGAGCTCCTTTGAAGGGGAGTTGTTTAAAATGGGGTCGCACTTTCTCCTCAAACCGACGACGTATATGAATCTCTCCGGTCGTTCTATCCTTGCCGTTAAAAATTTTTATAAAATCGATGAGGTTATTGTCATCCACGATGATTTGGATCTGCCCTTCGGCGCTTTGCGGTTTAAAAACGGCGGAGGACACGGCGGTCATAACGGATTGAAATCGGCCGATGCCGCTATCGGAGCCGATTATACGCGCGTTCGGATGGGCATCGGTAAGCCGGAGCACAAATCCCAAGTGGCCGATTACGTCTTGCACTCTTTTAGCACCGATGAACAAGCTAAGCTTTCACAATGGATAGTATGTGCCGCCGATGCGGTAGAAATGCTTTTAACCCAGCAATGCAGCGATGTCGCCGCAAAATATTCACAAAAGAGTTTGTAAAATTTTGCAGGATTTATTGGGTACAATAAGCGCTAATTTTTTAGTTTAGGCACCTATGCTCGCATTTACTACATTATCGTCTCTTTATTTACGCTATTTTTCGATTGTTTTGATCGCTTTGAGCAGTTTTATGGTCGGATTTGACCTGATGGAGAATGCATCGGAGTTGCCGCGTTCAGCCAATCTTGTATTGATATATATCATGTACAAATATTTTTACGCCGTCGATATGATGCTTCCGATTTCTCTGACATTCGCGATGATAGCCTCATTGGTCGAATTGGTACGTTCCAATGCCCTGGTCGCCTATTTTTCGATCGGATATTCCAAAGCCCGAATTTTGGCCCCTTTTCTGACCATGACGACGCTGTTGATCAGTATCTATATCGGACTGCACGCAACCAATTTTGCCCGTGCCAACGAATTTGCCGACAACCTTCGCGATTCCTCCGAATTTATCCGTCCTACGAGTAATCTCTTTTTTACCCATGAGGGAAACTACATCTATTTCGGCAATCTTTATCCGCTCAGTAAACGAGCGGAGGATATTCGGATTTTTACGTTTGAAAAGGGAGCGTTAAAAGAGGCTCTTAGTGCCAGCGAAGCGGTGTATCGTAATGGATTTTGGAACATTGAAAAGGCCCATATACTGCGTCCGCCGGAAGATTTTGATCTCAAAGGGTTGGGGATCGTAACGGAAGACAAAGAGAACCTCAAAGTACTCCGTGATTTTAAGCCGAAAATTTTAGATCAGGTGTATGAGGGGAAAGTCAATTTTACGATAACGGACGGATTGGAAGCGTTGACCCTATTAAAAAATCAAAATGTCGATGTGGCCAAAATAATGAGCGGTATGTACCGGATGTTCATCACTCCGTGGTTTGCTCCCTTGCTGATGGTCATCTTTTTTACCTATACACCGGTAAGCAGCCGCTTTTTAAATCTTTCCCTGTTTAGCTTCGGTGCCATTTTGGCAACGCTGATGGTTTGGGGGATTTTATTTATGTTCGGCGAACTCTCTAATAATAAAACGATTTCCCCTGAAATCGGTATTATTCTTCCGATCGGATTGCTCTTTGCCGTGATGGTATGGCGACTTGGAAATCCCCTAAGGAGAGTTAGGGTAAAATCGCGACAAAACTAATCAATAGAGGATTAAGGTGATCGATTTTAAAGCTTTAGCACAAACCTACGGGACCCCTTTGTATGTGTATGATTTTGATAAAATGAAAACGCAGTTCGAATCGTTAAAAGAGGCATTTCGGGGACGTAAATCGATTTTAGCCTATGCCGTCAAAGCCAATTCAAACTTAAGTGTCGTCAAACATTTTGCACAGCTCGGCTCAGGTGCGGATTGTGTCTCTATAGGCGAAGTCCGCCGCGCTTTGATGGCGGGTGTTCCGAAATACCGGATACTTTTCAGCGGTGTGGGGAAACGTGACGATGAGATTCGAGAAGCGATTGAAAGCGATATTCTCTATATCAATGTCGAAAGCGAAGCGGAGCTGGGTCGTGTTGAGATGATCGCACGTGAGTTGGGTACAAAAGCGCGTATCAGTATCCGTGTGAACCCGAATATCGATCCGAAAACCCATCCGTACATTTCGACCGGATTGCACGATAATAAATTCGGGGTTGAGATCGTCGCGGCTAAACGGATGTATATCCAAGCGAAAAATTCCGACCATCTTGATCCGGTAGGGATCCATTTTCATATCGGAAGCCAGCTGACCGAATTGGAACCGATTTATGAAGCGGCGGTCATTGTCGCCGATTTGCTTCGATCCCTTCAGGCGATCGATATTGAGCTAAAATTCTTCGATATCGGCGGCGGCTTAGGGGTACGATACGATAACGAAACGACGATTGAGCCGTATGATTATGCGCAGGCGATCCTTTCAGCCCTTAAAGGGATCGATGTGACGATCATTTGTGAACCGGGGCGTTTTTTAACGGCCAATGCGGGCTATTTCTTGACCAAAGTATTGTATGAGAAAAACAACGGGGCCAAACGTTTCGTCATGGTGGACGGAGCGATGAACGATCTGATCCGTCCGAGTTTGTACAAAGCGTACCACCGTATTGAAGCATTGGACAAAAGCGGCGAAGAGAGTATCGCCGATGTTGTGGGACCCGTATGTGAAAGCGGCGACTTTTTGGCTAAAAACTATCCACTTCCAGCGATGGAACACAACGATTTACTCGTTATCCACAGTGCCGGTGCTTACGGTTTCGGAATGGGAAGCAACTATAACACGCGCGGACGTTCAGCCGAAATAGCGGTTGAAGGAGCGAATGTCCGACTGATCCGCCGACGTGAAAATTTCGAAGACGTGATCGCATTAGAACGCGAGTATCTGTAGGATTGATGATGTATTTCATTGATGTGCAGGGGACGTTGATTGAAGATAACAGCAAGCTCCCGACCCGTGGTGCGGTCGCTTTTATCGACTACCTGAATACGCATCATATCCCCTACATGGTCATCACCAACAGTACCAAAAATCCGAGTGACGAGTTTTTGGGATATTTGAATTCCATCGGATTGAATATCCCCCGTGAGCATTATCTCGATCCGTTGATGATGCTTGAAGGGCATATCGACAAAAGCAAAACAATAGCCGCCTACGGCTCGGAACCATTTTTGGAGGTTGTCCGATCTATGGGATATCAGCTTGATTATACTTCTCCGGAGGTCGTTTTAGTGGCGATTAAAGAGAATTTTATGAGCGATGAATACGCACAGATGATAGAGTTTCTGCTCTCCGGCGCCGAATTGGTAGGAATGCATGAAACAACGCTGTATGTTAAAAATCATAAGCGCTATCCCGGGGTAGGGGCGATTTTGAAAATGCTTGAGTTTGCGACATCGACACCGTATACGGTTGTCGGAAAACCGAGTATCCCTTTTTTCGAGGAAGCGCTTTTGCGTCTCGCAAAACAAAAAGAGGGTGCCCGTTTCGGTGACGTCACAATCATCAGCGATGATCTCAAAGGCGATCTTATCGGTGCCCAAAAGCTCGGGATGAGAGGGGTATTTGTGTTGAGCGGTAAAATCAGAAATGCCGATGAAATTATCCCGTCTTTGAGAGAAGATGAACACCCTGCGGCAATCTACCCTGATATGCAAGGGATATTGGAGAGTTTATGAATACTTTAGAAGAGTGCAGAGCACGTATTGACGAAATTGACAACGAGGTCGTCGACCTTTTGAATCGTCGGATGGAAGTGGTACGGCGTGTCGGTGAAATCAAACATGAGAGCAATTCGGCTATTTATCGTCCGGAGCGTGAGAAGGCGATCATAGACCGTTTAACGAAGATTAGCGAAGCATCCGGTGGACTGCTCAATTCCCAAGCGATTGAGGCGGTCTTTTTGGAAATTTTTGCCGTTGCCCGCAATCTCGAACTCCCGGAACGTATCGCCTATCTGGGACCGGAGGGGAGTTTTACCCATCAGGCGGCGGAATCGCGTTTCGGAGCGATGAGCGATTATCTCTCACTCGGTTCTATCGAAGCGGTATTTAAAACGCTGGAAGCCGGCCGTGCCAAATTCGGGGTGGTTCCGATCGAAAACAGCCGTGACGGCGTAGTCGGTGAAACTCTGGATCTGCTGGGCAAGAGCAGCGTTAAAATCGTTGCCGAGCTGTATATGCCGATTCATATGGCGTTTGCGACCAAAGCGGAAAAAATACACCATATCAAACGGATCTATTCCAAAGACAAAGGGTTCGGTCAGTGTCGTGAATTTTTGGCAGAACACGGTTTGGATGTGGTTGAACATATACCGGTAGAATCGACAGCCAAAGCGGCTATTTTGGCGGCAAAAGATCCTGAAGCGGCAGCTATATGTTCGCACATTGCAGCCAAACTGTACGGTGTACCGACCTTGTTTGAAAATATCGAAGACACCCATAACAATGCCACCCGGTTTTTCATCCTCAGCGATTTTAAAAACGGTATCAGCGGCGAAGATAAAACATCGATTTTGGTTCGTTTGAAAGATGCCCAAAAAGCGGGGGCGTTGGTCCACTTTCTCGAAGATTTCAACAATGCGGATATCAACCTCAGTAAAATCGAAAGCCGTCCGTCCCGAGACAATGACGGTTTCGGATATTGGTTTTTTATCGATTTCTTCGGCCATATCGATGAGCCGAAAATTCAATCATTAATCCAGAAACATGCCGATGAAGTGACATGGCTGGGAAGCTACGTTAAGGGAGAATTATGAAATTTAATACTGCATTAGAGAGCATTAAAACGTATGAAGCGGGTAAACCGATTGAGCTTGTAGTCCGTGAATACGGTATCGATAAAGACCAAATCGTCAAATTGGCGAGTAATGAAAATCCGTTCGGGTGTTCGCCGAAAGTGAAAGACGCGGTACGCGCTATCATCGATAATATGGCACTCTATCCGGATGATTCGATGGTTAAACTCAAATTCGCTTTGTCGAATAAATACGGTATTCAAAGCAACGAACTGATTATCGGTGCGGGGAGCGATCAGGTTATCGAATTTGCGATTCATGCCAAAGCTCATAGCGGCAGCAAAGTACTGATGAACAGCGTTACGTTTGCGATGTACGAGATATATGCCAAACAAGTAGGGGCCGAGATTATCCGTACCGCGTCGCGCGAACATAAGATGGATGAATTTTATGCACTCTATCTTGAGCATAAACCTTCGATTATTTTCCTTTGTACCCCTAACAACCCTACGGGCGACGGGCTTCTTGCAAGTGAATTGGTTTCGTTTATCGAAAAAATCGATAGCGATACGCTGGTGATCGTGGATGGGGCGTATATGGAGTATGCCCGCTTCAAAGACCCTTTGTATGCGGTTGAACCTCGCGATTTGGTTAAGCGTTTTAATAATGTCCTCTTTTTAGGGACGTTTTCAAAAGCATACGGTTTGGGGGGGATGCGCGTAGGGTACGGTATCGCGTGTGCTCCTATCATCGAAGCGTTGTATAAAGTCCGTCCTCCGTTTAATATTACGACCCTTTCGCTTGAAGCGGCATCGGTAGCGCTGGAAGACGAACCGTTTGTCCAAGAGTGTATCGCGGACAACTTCAGCCAAATGGAGCGTTACAAAGAATTTGCACACGCAAAGGGGATCACTGTGATTGAAAGTTATACCAATTTCGTCACTTTATTGCTTCCTGAAGAAAAAAATTCATCGAAAATTGCGCAAGAACTCTTAAAAAAGGGTATGATTGTACGTGATTTAAGCAGTTACGGATTGAACGCCATTCGTGTTACAATCGGAACGCGGGTGCAAAACGATCGATTTTTTGAGCTCACTGATTCTTTAGTATAAAAATAGGTAACAATGGATTTTAAGACCCTCTTTTCGCAACTCGTTGTTTTTTACGGAAAGCTTACCCAAGCACAAAAGATTATTATCGGTACGGCGGTTGCGGGAATTATTGCCTTTTTGGTCTTTTTGGTTGTGTACACTTCCGAAGGAAAGAAGGGGGATAATGACGGGTATCAAGTCTTATTTGAGCAATTGAGCGGTGAAGACGCCTCGAAAGTCATCGAACAGCTCGAAAAAGACAAAATCCCTTACCGCATTCCTCGCGAAAACGTAATCGAAGTCCCTAAAGAGGTCGTGTATAAAGAGCGTATTGCGATCGCATCCTTGGGAATTCCCAAAGAGGGACATGTCGGATTCGAGCTTTTTGACAAGCAGGAATTCGGTGCGACCAATTTCGACCAAGAGGTAAAATTTCGACGTGCGCTAGAGGGTGAATTGGCCCGCTCGATCGATTCTCTTTCCCCTGTCGAAAAATCGAGCGTTTCCTTGGCCCTCCCCAAAGAGACCCTATTTGTCGAAGAAGCCGTGCCTCCGTCCGCTTCGGTTATGGTTCAGCTTTATCCCGATCGAAAATTGACTCCGAAACAAATCCGCGGTATTAAAAAGCTTGTGGCTGCCGCGGTTCCGAAACTGACCCCCGAGAATGTAGCACTGATCAACTCAGAGGGCGAAACGCTGGGCGATAATGACGATGCCAGCGCTATGGGTGAACTCTCAGCAATCCAGCAGCAGTATAAAACCAAAGAAGAGAAAAAACAAGAAGAGAAAATTATCAATGTTCTTGCCCCGTTTATCGGAGGGAAAGATCGCGTTGTCGCCAAAGTGACGATAGAGTACGATTTTTCAGAGCAAAGTTCGACATCGGAAAAATTCGATCCCGAAAACGTCGTGCGCAGCGAACAGTCATCTGAAGAGAAACGCGAAGGTGCGGCGCCTCAGCAAGTCGGCGGCGTTCCGGGAGCCGTCAGTAATATCGGTCCGGTAGAAGGGCTTGCAGGCGGCGGCGGTGAAAAATTTGAAAAAACCACCGGAACGACGAATTATGAGGTATCCAAAACCGTTTCAACGACGAAGATGGAGTTTGCCCGTATCAAGCGGATGACGGCAGCGGTTGTCGTAGACGGAAAATACGAACCGAAAAAAGATGCTTCCGGGCAGCCGACGGATGAAATTGAGTACATTGCATTGGATGAAACGCAGATCCAGGCTATCGATGCATTGGTTAAACAATCGATCGGCGCCGATGAACAGCGCGGCGATCAGGTAACGGTCCGAAACTTTGAATTCCAAATGTCCAAAGACGGGATGAGACCGAAAGATGCCGTATCCAAAACATCGCTTTTCATTTCGACGTATATCGCTCCGTTTACACCGGTTTTCAAATATATCTTAGTTGCAATTATTTTATTTATAGCGTATAAGAAAATTATTATCCCTTTTGCCGAACGTATGCTAGAATTTAGTCGAGAAGAAGAAGAGTTTGAAAAGCCGAATTTGGAAATTGCCGATGATGAGGATGAAGATTTGGCAGAAAAAGTACAGTTGATGCGCAAAAAAGTGGAAAATCAGCTCGGGTTGGGTGAAAACTTCAATGAGGATGAGCTTAAATACGATGTTCTATTGGAAAAAGTGCGTGAAATTGCGGAAGATCACCCGGAAGAGATTGCTTCATTGATTCAAGCTTTGATCGATGAAGAATCGATACCTGCCGATAGTCCGCATAAGCGATAGGAGGGCTCAATGACGTTAACGCAGTCACAGCAAGTTAATTTTGATGAAATGAGTATGTCACAAAAAGTAGCTATCTTGCTTGTACAGCTGGGTGAAGACGTCACCGCCACCATTTTTTCGCGGATGAATGTTGACTCGATTACCGAAATCTCCAAATACATTGCATCTAACCGTTCTATCGAGAAAAATATCGGTGCCGCGGTTTTGGAAGAGTTTTATGCCATTATCCAGTCAAACCAATACCTCAATACCGGAGGTTTGGATTACGCGCGTGAAATCCTTTACAAAGCGTTAGGGCCGGAGGAAGCCAGAAAAGTACTGGAACGTCTGAGCAAAAGTATGCAGGGCGCTCAGAACTTTGCCTATCTTTCCAAAATCAAACCGCAGCAGCTTGCCGACTTTATTATGAACGAACATCCGCAGACGATTGCGTTGATTTTGGCCCACATGGACCCTTCCGGAGCCGCGGAGACCCTTTATATCTTCCCGGATGATTTACGGGCCGAAGTGGCGATGCGTATGGCAAAACTCGGAGATATTACACCGGCCATTATTAAGCGGGTCAGTGCCGTCTTGGAATCGAAACTCGAATCCCTTGCAAGCTACAAAGTCGAAGTGGGCGGACCTCGCGCCGTGGCGGATGTCTTCAACCGTTTGGGGGCGAAAGCGTCCAAAGCGACCCTCACACAAATCGAACAACTCGATCAGGAACTGGCCGCATCGATCAAAGAGATGATGTTTACGTTCGAAGATATGGTTAATTTGGATAATAACAGCATCCGAGAGATTCTTAAAGCGGTGGACAAAAACGATCTTATGCTGGCGTTGAAAAATGCCGCAGAAGAGCTCAAAGAGAAGTTTTACGCCAATATGTCCCAACGTGCGAAAGACGCTTTTATCGAGGAACTCCAGTTTCTGGGTGCCGTTAAGATGAAAGAGGTCGAAGCCGCGCAGCGTAAGATCGTCGATGCCGTTCAGTCCCTGGCGGATCAGGGTGTTATACAGATCGGCGAATCTGAAGAGATGGTAGAGTAACCGATATGGATGTAGTAATTCAGCAGAACGCTGCGGGGGCTCACTCTATTAGCAAATATCAGTTCAAAATTCTTTCATCGCTCTCAGGGATGAGTGTCGGAGAAGCGGCGCATGAAATGAACAGCATTCCGATCAACGAGCCGGTTGCGGAATCCCGTAAGGAGGAATCTAAATCTTCCAAAGATGAATTGATCGAATCGTTGCTGAAAAAAGCGGACGAAATGAGCTCCAATGTCATCAAAATGCAGATGAGGCTTGAATCACTCCAGGAAGAACATGCAAGCGCACTTGAAGAGGCTAAAAAGATTGCCTATCAAGAGGGATTTGAAGCAGGTATAGCACAAGAAAAAGTTCAAATAGAAGGGAAAAGTGCACAATCGCACGATCAGCTGGCACAATCGGTAAAAACATTGGAGAATGCCGCAGCAGAGTTTACGATAGCACTTTCATCGATTCAAAAAGAGCTGACCCATACGGCGTTGGATATCGCCAAAGAGGTGATAGGGATTGAAACTGCAGAACACAGTAGTAAAATAGCGGCAAAACTCTCCAATGATTTGGTCGAAGAGTTGAAAGATGCCTCCAAAATAACGCTTCGGGTTAATCCGGCCGATCACGGATTTATCTCGGAAAAAGTGGGCTCGCTAGCCCATGTAGAGGTGTTGTCCGACCGTGCAATCAGTCCGGGAGGGGTTGTCGCAATCAGCGACGCCGGCAATATCGATTCGGAGATAAAAAAGCGTTACGAGAGACTTAAGCGCTCCTTGTTGCTAGAATCATAAAGCAGATTTACATCTATCCGCCTTTATACTGAAACACGATACTATAGAATTATTTTAGGACGACGCATCATAATGAATATTAAAAATTTCACATTGCCTCAGTTGGAAGAACTCTCTCAAAAAATTCGTAACCGTATTTTAGAAGTAGTGAGTACCAACGGCGGCCATTTAAGCTCTACACTCGGGGCTACCGAGATTATAGTAGCTATGCATAAAGTTTTTAATGCGGCTCAGGATCCCTTTATTTTTGACGTATCGCATCAATCGTATGCCCATAAACTTCTGAGTGACCGCTGGGAAGAGTTTTCTACGCTGCGTCAGTTCAACGGGCTTAGCGGCTATACGAAACCCTCCGAATCGCCGATGGATTATTTCGTGGCGGGGCACAGTTCGACCTCTATATCTTTGGGTGTCGGTGCGGCGAAAGCCATTGCCCTCAATAATGAACAATCAAGCCGGATACCCGTCGTCGTTATCGGCGACGGTGCGATGTCGGCGGGGATGGCGTACGAAGCATTGAATGAGCTCGGGGATCGAAAATATCCGATGGTGATTATTCTCAACGACAATGAGATGAGTATTTCAAAACCGATCGGTGCGATCAGCAGGATGCTCAGCTCCGCAATGGCAAGCCCGTTTTATCAACGCTTTAAACGGAAAACAGAACAGTTCGTCGATAATTTCGGGGAGGGGGCGCATTATCTTGCCAAGCGGTTTGAAGAGTCGTTTAAACTTATCACGCCGGGAATTATGTTTGAAGAGATGGGGATCGAATATATCGGCCCTATCGACGGGCATGACCTGAAATCGTTGATCGAGACATTTGAGATTGCCAAAGGGATGGGAAAACCGGTACTGGTGCACGTGCAGACGATCAAAGGCAAAGGGTATGAGATCGCCGAGGGAAAACATGAAAAATGGCACGGTGTCTCCCCGTTTGACCTCAAAAGCGGTACGGCAAGCGCTAAAAGTTCAGCCAAAAGCGCTACTCAGATTTATGCCGATGCCCTAATGTCCCAAGCACTCAAAAATGATAAAATCGTAGGGGTTACCGCCGCAATGCCGAGCGGAACGGGCATGAGCGAGTTGATGGAAAAATTTCCGGAGCGTTTTTGGGACGTGGCGATTGCCGAACAGCATGCCGTAACCTCTATGGGGGCATTGGCAAAAGAGGGGTTTAAACCTTTTTGTACTATCTATTCGACCTTTTTGCAGCGGGGATTCGATCAGGTGATCCATGATGTGTGTCTGATGGATCTGCCGGTCGTTTTTGCTCTGGATAGGGCAGGGATCGTCGGTGAAGACGGAGAGACCCATCAAGGGGCATTTGATATAAATTTTTTACGCCTGATTCCCAATATGACGCTGTGTGCTCCGCGAGATGAAAAATCATTTCATCAAATCGTTGCGTATGCGGCGGGGTATGATCATCCGTGTTCGATCCGCTATCCCAGAGGGGCATTTTTGGAAGCCGATCTCCCCGAATCGGTTCCGTTTGAGACGGGTAAATCGCAGCTTTTGATCTCCAATAACTCCGATATCCTCTTTATCGGATACGGCAACGGCGTCGGACGTGCGGCCCAAACAATCGAGATGATGGAGTCGAAGCCTTCGCTTTTGGACCTTCGTTTTGTAAAGCCTTTGGATGAGGAGATGTTAGAGCTGATGGCACACCGGCATAAGCGGTGGTATGTCTTTAGTGATTCCGCGCGTCTCGGTGGCGTAGGAAGCGCTTTGTTAGAGTGGCTCAGTGAAGAGAAGATCAGCGATGTGCAGGTTGTCAGTTTCGAATATGATGATAAGTTTATCAAACACGGAAACACTAAGCTCGTCGAGGAATTCCTGGGCCTTCTCCCGGAACAATTGGCGAAAAAGGTCAGCGAAGAAGTATAACTCCGGCAATACGTCCCGTATGCTGCCGATCGGCGCGATACGAAAAATAGGTGTCACGGCGGCAGGCCGTACACTCATTGATAACCTCGATGTGCTTAAACGGTACGTTTAGCGCATTTAACTGCTGCCGTAAAACGGTATTGACATCCAAAAAGAGTTTCTCACCTTCTCTCCTAAGCGCTTCATAATACCCTTTTTCTTCTACTTCGGCCGCGATGTCGGGATTGATCTCGTAGCAGCATCCGTGAATAGACGGCCCCATACTGATCCGTACATCGTCGATTTCGGTTCCGTATATCTGAGCCATCCGCTCAATCGTTTTGGGCAAGATGGCATTGAGCGCTCCGGCACGTCCCGCATGGACCGCACCGATTGCACGATTGAGCGGATCGTAGATGAGAATCGGGGTGCAGTCGGCGCTCATCACCATAAGCGGGGTGTTTTGAATGTTTGTGATAAGGGCGTCGCATTCGGGCGGAGTATCGAATGTGCAGGTTTCATCCGCTATAACGATCCGATCGGAATGGATTTGGCGCATATGAACGAGCCGGCTCCGTTCATATCCGAGTGATCGGGCTAAAAGGTCATGATTTTGCTCGACATCACTCGGATCGTCCCCGACATGAAAGGCAAGATTGGCGCTGGTATAGGGAACTTTCGACACACCGCCGTGCCGTGTCGTAAATACGGCGGTAACGTTTGTAAACGGGGATAAAAGAGACGGTGTGAGCGTTTTCATACGGTGAGTATACCCTGAGGGTGTTTTAGTTGGAATTAAAGATCAATTTATTATTCTTGCATTCCGCTTTTTTTGTCGGGGCGTAGCGCAGTTTGGCTAGCGCACTACCTTGGGGTGGTAGAGGTCGCCTGTTCGAGTCAGGTCGCTCCGACCAGTAAACTTTCTAGTCTATTCATTATGAAATAACCGAAAAATAACCTTATAAAGTTAATATTTTTGTTTATAATTAAGCATAAAAATTTATATAGTAGAAAGTTTCAGTGAAATGAGTTTATGTAAAAGCAATGACATAGTTAATGGCCGAACTGCCGGTTCGGTACTGATCATAGAAGATTCCGCATTTTTTAACAATGCTATCGGTAATGGATTAAAGGCTTTAGGATATACCGTTTCCGGCGCCTTTACACTTTCAGACGCTTTAGCCGCATTAGAATCCTATAGTTTTGATTTAGTGGTTTTGGATTTGCATTTGCCCGATGGCGAGGGTGAAGAATTGCTTGAGCGATTGAGTACAAAGCAAAAACTAAAAATTGTTATTTATACGTCTGATCCGGATAAAGAACGCCGCAATGAGTGGTTTCGCTACGGTGTGCTCGGGTATTTATCCAAAAACGACCCTTTTCATTTTGTGATTCACGAGATTGATACGACACTCAAAGCGATTTATGAAAATACCAATTACAACATATTGATAGTGGATGACTCCACCGTTGTGAGAGGGCAGGTTTCCCTGTTATTACAACCGCGCAATTATCGTATCCATACGGCTGTTGACGGGGAGAGTGCTATTAAAAGCATTAATGCGCAGCGCTTTGATCTTATTTTACTCGATCTTGAACTTCCCGACATGAACGGAGAAGAGGTGTTGAAGTATCTGAAAAAAAACAGCACGACTTTTGAGACCCCCGTATTTATTCTGACCGGGAGATACGATGCTTCAACGGTTGCCAAATTAATTAAACAGGGGGCGACGGAGTTTTTCCTCAAACCTTTTGTCCCGGAAGAGCTTCTGCTGAAAATCGATTTCTGGATCGATTCCAAACGCAAATCCAGAGAGATCGAGTGCGAGCGGCAGCTGCTCCAAGAATATAAAGATACGGTGGATCGAAGTTCGATCGTCTCTAAAACCGATAAGCGGGGGATTATTACCTTTGTCAATGATAAATTTTGTGAAATTTCCGGATACAGCTATACTGAACTGATCGGGATGCCTCACAACATCGTGCGCCATCCCGATATGCCAAAAGAAGTATTCAAAGAGATGTGGAAAACGATATTAGCAGGCAATGTGTGGGAAGGGATCGTTAAAAACCGGAAAAAAGACGGATCAGCGTATTGGGTTGAAAGCATTATCAATCCGATTCGTGATATAAACGGCAATATCATCGAATACATTGCTATCCGTCGGGATGTTACGTCAAGCGAAGAGTATAAAGAACGAATGGCGAATGATCTAAAACTGACATCCGATAATATTGAAGATATCAAACTGCTTGCGCATCAATACGAAGATGCGATGGGCAGTACGCTGGCAATGCTTCGGACGGATACCGATAACGTTATCACCTTTGTCAATAAAACATTTTGCGAGATCAGCGGATACGAAGAATCGGATGTCATCGGTATCGCATGTTCAAACCTAAGAACACACAAGCATCACGAGAATAAAGATTGTGAACGGATACAAGGACAGTTGGCAAAAAAGCGCATTATAAAATGCATGTTTGAAAATATCGGGAAAAACGATAAAAACTTTTATACCGATACCACTATCTATCCTATCACGGACAAAGAGGGAAATATCATAGAACATCTTCATTTAATGTGTGATGTCACAGAGGAGATCCATCTCCATCAAGAAATTGAGTCAACCCAAAGCGAGATTATTTACAAGATGGGAGAGATCGGAGAGAGCCGAAATAAAGAGACCGGAAACCATGTGCGCCGTGTTGCGGAATACGCAAAGCTGTTAGCACATAAAGCAGGATTGAATGAAGAAGAATCCGAACTTATCGCAATGGCTTCACCGATGCATGATATAGGAAAAGTTGCGATTCCCGACGCAGTCTTGCTCAAGCCGGGGAAGTTAAATGACGATGAATGGACCATAATGCGTTCACACGCTATTATCGGAGCAAATGTACTCGCAGGATCAGAACGGAGCATTCTGAAAGCGGCATCGATCATTGCCAAAGAACACCATGAGAAATATGACGGAAGCGGATATCCTTACGGATTGGCGGGAGAAGATATCCATATGTACGGCCGTATCGTAGCGGTAGCCGACGTTTTTGATGCGCTTGGAAGTAAACGCCCCTATAAAAAAGAGTGGACGTTGGAGGAAATTATCGGTTTGTTTCACGAACAAAAAGGAAAACATTTTGATCCCGTACTCGTTGACTTGTTTTTGAATAATCTTGATGAATTTTTAGAAATCCGTAACTGTTATCACGATTAATCGGAACTAGCCTTTCCCATCATCGTTAATCAGCCAATCCGCCGAAATGCCCTGTCGGTTATAAATATTTATGCAAAGTATCAAAGAAAATGTTATAGAATGAATGTTAGAAGGGTATAAATAATGAAATTTTTTCTGATACTTGTTATGACTTACACGTATCTCTTCTCGCATATGGTCTTGTTTCATAAAGAAGTAGATGTCAAAAAAGAAAAGTTAAAGCTTGCCATACTGGCAAAGAGAGGTACCGATAATACCATCAAGCGATGGGGACCGCTTGCCGAATATATCAATACACATCAAAATTTGTATGACTTGGAAATTGTTCCGCTTGATTTTGATACTCTGCAGGAGAGCGTTAAAAATAATAAAGTCGATTTTGTCATTACCAACACAATGGATTATGTATTACTTGAGAAAAAATACGGCGTTTCAAGGATTGCAACGCTTGTAAACGGACAATCAAATAGCGAAAAAACTATCAGTACTTTCGGCGGTGTCCTTTTCACTCGTGCTGACAACATAAGCATCAATTCCCTGGAAGATATAAAAGGCAAAACAATCGGAGCTGTCGATAAGCACTCTTTCGGCGGATGGATCATGGAATACGATGAGCTGATAAACCATGGAATAGACAAAAATGACTATGAGCTGAAATTTTTAAACACGCATGATAATGTTGTTCATGCGGTTCTGAACGGACAAGTCGATGTCGGAGCCGTGCGGAGTGATACGCTTGAAATGATGGCGAAAGAACATCTCATCGACCTTTCAAAAATCAAAGTGCTTCACCAGCAAAAATATGATGATTTCCCTTATCTTGTAAGTACGCAACTCTATCCTGAGTGGCCATTCGCAAAACTCAAAAAAACTTCCGATAAAGCTGCAATACTGATCCTCTCTTTGTTGATTGAGTTTTCATCGGAAGAGAACTACTCAGAAAATATCAAATCAATCCGATGGACGATTCCGTATGACTATTCAAGTGTTCATGAGATTTTAAAAAGGCATCATTTACCCCCTTATGATACGTATCAAATCCGGTTGCAAGATATTATGGAACAGTACTCTTGGTATATATTCGGAGTGGCACTTTTTCTTGTTTTACTGCTCTCAAGACAGATTTATATGTATAGGCTGAACAACCAATTATCCACGTATAACGCAATGCTGGATCAGGAAGTCAAACGGACAACGCGCGAGCTTTTAGATGCAAATAATCAGATCATATCCATAACGGATTCTGCACTGGATGCCATTGTGATGCTGGATGAAAATGCAAAAGTTGTTTTCTGGAGCAAGATGGCAGAACAAATGTTTGGATACACCAAAGAAGAGATTATGAATCACGAGCTTCTTCAGATCATCCCGAAACCCTTTCGGGAACTGCATGCCAGCGGCTACAAAGCGTTTACAAAACACGGCAAGGGGAAAGTGATCGGTCAAATCATTGAGATACAAGCTTTGCACAAATCCGGAGAAATTTTTCCGGTTGAACTTTCAATTACGGCCATTCAGAAGGACAGTAAATGGCATTCAATCGGAATTATTCGTAATATTTCAGAACGTAAAAATATGGAGAGGGAACACAATGAACAATTGCAAAAGTTCATCGATACTCAAAGCACCATTGTTGTTCTTACCAACGGTAAAGAGCTGCTTTTTGCCAACAAGCAGTTTTTAGAATTTTTCGGCTATCAAAATCTTGATGATTTCAAAAAAGATTACGACTGTATTTGCGACAGGTTTTTAGAAGACGACATGTTCTTTCATCTGAAAAAAGTGAAAGATGACGAAGAGAACTGGATAAAGAGTCTGCTTAACCTCAATGGACGACAGAGAATCGTCTCTATGCTTAATACCATGTCGATAGCACACGCGTTTACTATCTCAATCAACGCGTACAGCGATAAAGAGTATATTGTAAGTTTCAATGATATCAGTGATACGGTAAGAGAAAAACTGCAATTGCTTTCCAAACTCATGCAGGACCCGCTTACAAAACTTTACAACCGTGCATTTTTTACCGACAATATTCAGAATATCTTACAAAAACACACCGAAAAAAATCTACAATCCGGTATCCTGTTTTTCGATATCGATTTCTTTAAACAAGTCAATGATACGTATGGTCATGATAGAGGAGATGTTGTATTAAAAAATGTAGCGGAGGTTGTGAGAAAACATATTCGGGAAGATGATATTGCAATACGATGGGGTGGTGAAGAATTTATCGTCATTACTGCGGTTGAATCGCAAAGTGCTTTGGAACACATAGCCGAACATTTGCGGCACGAGATAGAGAAAAGCTATGTTAAAGATACTCCGCAGGTAACGTGCAGCTTTGGATGTCAAATGCATACAGATTATCAAGACATTATGACAACACTCAAACAAGCAGACGAAAAACTCTACCTAGCCAAAACAAGCGGGAAAAATAAGGTTGTTTGTTAACTTACCGATTAGGCTTTCCCCATCATTTTAATCAGAGAGTCGACCAGTTTAATATTAAGCTGGTCTCTCATCTCCTCTTTCATTATTTTAAGGGCGTTGAAGAAACTTTCCGCTTCCTTATAGGAGCGATTGGAAGTAAGTGCATCGAAGATATCGGCAATGGTCACAATCTGTGCCGCAAACGAAATCTCTTTTTCTCTAAGGGCTCTTCCGTAACCGCTTCCGTCAAGCTTTTCATGGTGATTTAGGACAATCTCCAGTGTCTCAGGACAGGTTTCTCCATTGCTGATAAGAGTTTCGTAGCTGTATTGAGGATGCTCTTTCATCGCTTCGAACTCTTCTAAACTTAGCTTGCCTTGTTTATTGATTATGCACTGATCAATTTTACATTTTCCCAAATCATGTAAAATCGCTCCGGATGCGATTTTGTGTATCATTGCTTCATTCAAACCGTGCTCATGGGCCATGCCGATCGAGTAGAGGGCTACGTTTACACAATGCGAATAAGTTTGGTAATCGTGTGTACTGAGCTGCAAAATCGAAGCGGCGGTTACGTTTTTGGAAATAATTTGTTTGATGGTTTCGGCCATGATATCTTTTGCAATCATAATTTTGGATTGGGAAATATCGCTTTCAAACATATCTTGCATGATATGAATTGCCGATGAATAGATAATTTTTGATTTTTGTTTCTTGTTGAGATGCGGAGAACTGAGTACTGTTCCGAGATGGTTGGTTAGATACGTGTCAAACGCTTTGGAATGGCGGGCAGAAAGATAAAAATGATCGACCCCGTTTTGAAGAAGTTTTTCTTTTTTATCGTGTGCTAAGGTATCCCCTAATTGTATAAACTTAATCAAACGGTTTGAATTATCGATATAGAGATCAAACGCTAGCGGCTCATTGAGGATGATGGTTTCAATCGTAAAAGCTTTGTAACCGTTGTATTTTTTATAAGAGTCCAATTGTTTACCCGGTGATTAGATGTAGAGTTCGATTCCCCTACGGTAATGATTATAACATAAAAGGGTATAGTGAGAATTCCACCTCCTTTTAGCAGTTTTCTCTCCAAAGACGGGTTTTACATATTTATGTGAGCCGCGGTCATGGCTTAAAGGTTTAAAAATGTCTAAAGTCAGTAAAATAAGAGACATTTTACGAAGAGTTAACGGAAAAAGGTTATCGTGAACAATTCTTTACGACATATTTGGATCGGGGCATTTCTTTCGGTGTTTGTACTGTTGGGCGGCACATGGGCGATTTATAACGATACCCGTTCCCAAATACTCGCATTGATAAAGCAGCAGCATGCGATTACCCATTTTCATATTGAAGATTTTGAAAAAACGGAGAAAACTCTTATTAAGATGCTCTCGGAGCATCCGAACGTGCAGCACTATGTAGAGACCGATCGAACGGATACGGAATCTCTTTTTTACGATGTCCTCAAAGGACATAATGAAATTATGCAGTTACGTCTGATTGATACCTTCGGCAATGAATTGGTACGGGTTGATCGGCTTCGAGACGGAACCATCAAACGTTGTTTGAAAGATGAACTTCAGAATAAAGCAAACCGTTACTATTTTCAGGAGTTTATGCAGCTTTCCAAAGGCTCAATAGGATTTTCGGACTTTGATCTCAATATCGAACACGGCAAACTCGATGTTCCTTTTAATCCGACGTTGAGGATCGGAATGCCGGTTTATAACAACGGAACGAAAACCGGGATTGTCGTGATCAATTTCTATATGCAAGATTGGATTGAGAACTTGCTCCATTACACCAATAATAAATTGATGCTCATCGATCGCGACGGATACTTTTTAATCCATCCCGATAAGAAATGGGAGTGGTCGCGTTATCAACACCCTTCCAGAAAAGCAGCTGAATATTTCGATCTGTCTCCCTTGGAACTTGAATCCATGGGCAATGCGGACTATCACTGGATCAACAACGATACGATAGCGGTTCCTCTCAACTTGTTCGGGCAAAAACTTTTGGCACTTTATCACCCGCATGAACCGGTTCTCAAGATGTTTTTTCAAAAAAATCTGCAGTTCGTACTGATCGCTTTTACCTCATTGGCTTTGATCGTAATTCCGCTTATCAGGATGATACGTCTCTATATTCGTCGGATAGATGAAGAAAAAACAAAAATAAAAGAGGGGAAAATATATTTGTCGACACTCTTAAACAGTGTGTTCGATGCGGTGATTGTTATTGACCAAGGGGGGATCATACAACGGATTAATAATCAGGCACTCCGTCTGCTCGGATATAAGGACGAGGAGTTAGTCGGAAAAAATGTCAATATAATTATTCCGGAGCCGTACCGCTCTCTTCACGACGGGTTTATACATAATTATATTTCCAATAAAATGGATAGGAAATTGGAAGAAAGACATTTTGATGCCCTTAAGTCGGATGGAACCCTTATTCCTATCTCATTGATCGTAACGCATATGCGGATTAATGATAAAATATTTTTTATCGGAAGCATTCGAGACCTTACCCACATTCGAGAGTTAGAGAGACGGGAGAAGTCGAATGAAACGATGTTGATTCACCAATCCAAACTTGCCGCAATGGGTGAGATGCTGGGAACTCTCGCTCATCAGTGGCGGCAGCCTCTCAATTCAATCGGTCTGATTATTCAGGATCTTGTTTTGGCATTTGAAAATGATGATCTTGAAAAGAGTTATTTTAAGAAGTCTGAAAATGAGATTATGGGGCAGCTTGTTCATATGTCAAAAACGATAGATGAGTTTCGAAGTTTTTTTATTCAAGAAGAAGCGGCCGGTGAGTGCAATGCAATCAAGCTGGTGAGCGAAATTGAAGAGTTATACCGACCGCAGCTGGAAGCCAATATTGTAAGATTGCAAGTGCGCTATGGAAACGGTTTCGGGGGGGTAGAGTCAGGTGAAGATCAAGATGCCTTTAGGTTTAAAACCTATCCTTCCGAAGTCAAACAGATTCTTCTCAATCTCATATCCAATTCGAAAGAGGCAATTGAAGCACTTCGTACGGAAGATAAAATGCTCCGCAATACGATCACGATAACCCTTAACGCCTCAGAGACGTCGATTCGGATTGAGGTTTCCGATCGGGCGGGAGGAATCGGTGCAGAAATTGCGGGTCGTATTTTTGAACCGTATTACACGACCAAAGAAAAAGGGGTCGGTTTGGGGCTTTACATTTGTAAAATCCTGTGTGAACGCCACCTGAATGCAAAATTGACGTTTGAAACGGACACGTATAACGGGATTACGACATTCATTCTTATTTTACCGCGTACGCTTCAAGATCAATGATACGTTAGAAAGGGGATATATTTTGGAAACAAGCAAGCCACTTTACGAAGAGTTAAAAAACTATTCAATTCTGATCGTTGAAGATGAAAAGGCGGCATTGGCTTCTCTGGTCAATGTTTTAAAACGCTATTTTAATAATGTCATAACGGCTACAAACGGGCATGAAGCATCGGATTGTATTTTGTCCAAAAAAATCGATATTATCCTTACCGATATGCGCATGCCTTATCAAGACGGTGTCGATTTCGTCAAACAAATACGAGAACTGGATTTTGATACGCCGGTAATCTTTATGTCGGCGCATTCGGATTCCGAAACATTGCTGAGAGTTATTCCGTTGAATATCACCGAATACTTAATCAAACCGATCCAAATTGAAAAAGTTTTAGAACTTTGTCAAAAAATGTTCAAAGAAAAAAGAGAGAATCTCAATAAACAGCGAATCGAAAAAGCTATACATCACTTTTCAAACGGCATTCATATTGATTTGGGCGATAAAACGGTGTACCAAAACGATACGATGATTTTATTAACGAAAAAAGAGTTTGAGCTGCTCACCCTATTATTAAAAAACAAACATTCTGTTTTGAGTAAGACCCAAATCGAATATTCGTTATGGAACGGTGAATTTATTTCTGAGAGTAGTGTTAAAACACTTATTAAAAAACTTCGTGAAAAAATCGGTGAAGATTCTATCGTAACCGTAAAAAATCTTGGGTATAAAATTTTTACAGACTAAATATCTTCCGCCAATTTCACATAAAATAACCGAAAAATAACTTTCCACGGATACACTACCAGAATACTTATGATCGGCAGATTGCCGAATATTTCAGATAACTGGGGCGTTCATTATGTGATTTTAAAAGTGCATTGGATTTTGACAATATTTTCGAAAGAGGGTCGTATCAAAGAGCGGTGTTTGATCAGGATACTGCCATTGAGGTGTAAATGTATTAATCAAGAGAAGAAGGATGGAACTTGAAATTATTGGTCATAGATGATAGTTCGACTATGCGCCGGATTATTAAAAACACACTCTCTCGGCTCGG
>JAEAMF010000706.1_pt1 | contig 34445 bp, 31 predicted proteins | sample 8958721 | NCBI WGS metagenome assembly JAEAMF01 (sample SAMN16933255, study PRJNA681124) | bioreactor sludge metagenome | isolation source: anaerobic bioreactor treating anionic surfactant - SDBS | place: India: Bengaluru | collected 2019-02-28 | reverse complement strand
GCTGGGCCTCGGGCATCGGCCGCAACGGCGCCATCGTCGGCCCGCTGCTGGGCGGCGCGCTGCTCGGCATCAACCTGCCGCTGCAGCTCAACTTCATGGCCTTCGCCATCCCCGGCGCCATCGCCGCGATCGCCATGGTGGTCTTCTCCCTCGCTGGCCGCGAGCCGGCGGCGGCGCGCCTGGCCGATCCGGCCGTCTGACCGGCAGTGCCGGGTGGCGCGATCCGCGCCGCCCGGCCGCTGGCCGCACAGGACGGGAGACGACGTGCAACCGCGGATACCTGTCGTGGAGTGCTTTCCGGGCAATTGCCCGGAAAGGATTTCTGCTGCCCGTATTCCGCGCGTCAGTTTTCAATTCGCCATTTCCCGGTAGTTGGCAAGTGTGCGATTAGCGCACAGATAAGTCGCAGCGATGTTGTGTTATTCGGGAAAAGATAGAAGATTGATCGCAAGTTGTTGCGCGTTATCTTCAGGGTGGCGCGGCATTGATTGTCCGCGAGTTGTCGGTTCGGAAATGGCTTGAACAAGGTCTTTTCGGCATTGCGCCGAAGTGGCATCGCCTGTCCGGTCGTTGCGTGGCGGCGGTGTTTACCGGCAATAGAATCCCAATAATAAAAAGAGTGAGCACATGAAGAAGAAAGCAGAGTTTCCCCTCCTGGTGATGGCCTGCAGCGGCCTGGCCCTGCCGACCCTGGCAGTCGCCGGCGGCTTCGTCGAGGACTCCACCGCGACCCTGACGGCGCGCAACTACTACTTCAGCCGCGACTTCCGCGACGTGCCGGCCGCCGCCCAGTCCAAGCAGGAGGAGTGGGCCCAGGGCTTCATCCTCAACGTCAAGTCCGGCTACACCCCGGGCCCGGTCGGCTTCGGCGTCGACGCCATCGGCCTGCTCGGCATCAAGCTCGACGGCAGCGCGGACCGCGCCGGCGCGCTGGGCACCGGCCTGATGCCGCGCCAGCAGGACGGCGAGCCGGCCGACGAGTACAGCCGCGCCGGGGCGGCGCTCAAGGTCAGGCTGTCGAAGACCGAGCTGAAGGTCGGCGAGCTGCAGCCCAACCTGCCGGTGCTGGTGTTCTCCGACATCCGCCTGCTGCCGCCGACCTTCCAGGGCGCCAGCATCGTCTCCCAGGAGTTCGCCGGGCTGACCCTGCAGGGCGGCCAGATGCGCTCGATGAGCCAGCGCGACGAGGCCGGCGACGGCCCGATGTCGCCGTGGATCGGCCGCCGCGCGGTGCTGGCGGTGACCAGCGACCGCTTCAACTACGCCGGCGCCGACTACGCCTTCAACCAGAACCGCACCAGCGTCGGCGCCTGGTACGCGCAGCTGGAGGACGTCTACAACCAGCGCTTCTTCAGCCTCAAGCACAGCGAGCCGGTGGGCAGCTGGACCCTGGGCGCCAACCTCGGCTATTTCGACTCCAGCGAGGACGGCGACGAGCTGGCCGGCGCCATCGACAACCAGACCTTCTACACCATGCTGTCGGCCAAGCGCGGCGGCCACACCTTCCAGGTCGGCTACCAGAACCTGTCCGGCGACCACGGCATGGTGCGCGTCTTCGGCAACGTGACGCCGCTGGCCAACGAGCTGCCGACCTTCGACTTCGCCTCCACCGACGAGCGTTCCTGGCAGGCGCGCTACGACTACGACTTCGCCGCCCTGGGCATTCCGGGCCTGGTCAGCACCGTGCGCTACGTGAAGGGCGACAACGTCGACACCGGCACCGCCGAGGAAGGCAAGGACTGGGAGCGCGACCTGGATCTCGGCTACACCGTGCAGAGCGGTCCGCTGAAGAACGTCAGCGTGCGCGTGCGCAACGTCACCGCGCGTTCCAACTATCGCGCCAGCATCGACGAGAACCGGCTGATCATCAGCTACAACCTGGCGATCTTCTGATTCGGCGCCGGTCCGGCGCACTACCGAGTTTTACGGGGCTTGCCCGCCGCAAGGCGGGCCTTTTTAGCCTGGAACATGAATGGCCTTGTTTGCAGTTCCGCCCGCTAATTGTCCGGGTCGCGGAATTCGGCACGGTCACGCCCGCAGAAAGACAAGTTGAAGTTTCATCTCGATTTAAAGCAAGGAATTAAGCAGCGCCTGATTTTCTGAAAGTAGTTTCATCCACTGTCATCTGGCTGGTTCTGGAGAACGCAATGCACAACAACAAGAAAGCATTTCCGATCCGCGCAACTTCCCCGCGCAAGCTGTTTGCCACCCGTGCCCTGACCCTGGCGCTGACCACGGCGCTCGCCGGCCTCGCCCAGGCCGCCGAGCCGGTCAAGGTCGGCATCCTGCTGCCGTTCACCGGCACCTTCGCCGCCCTCGGCGAGGCCACCCACAACGGCCTCAAGCTGGCCATCGAGCAGCAGGGCGGCAAGCTCGGCGGCCGCGAGGTCGAGTTCGTGGTGGTCGACAGCGAGGCCGACCCGGGCAAGGCGGTGCAGAACATGCAGAAGCTGGTGTCCGGCGCCAAGGTCGACGTGGTGGTCGGCCCGGTGCACTCCGGCGTCGGCATGGGCGCGGTCAAGGTCGCCCGCGAGACCGGCGTGCCGCTGATCATCCCCAACGCCGGCTTCAACGCCGCCACCGGCCAGCTGTGCGCGGCCAACGTCTTCCGCACCTCGTTCACCTCCTGGCAGACCGCCTTCCCGATGGGCAAGATCGCTGCCGCCAAGGGCTACAAGAACATCGTCACCGTGGCCTGGCGCTACGGCTTCGGCACCGAGTCGGTGGACGGCTTCAAGGAAGGCTTCGAGCAGGCCGGCGGCAAGGTGACCAAGGAAATCTACCTGCCGTTCCCCGAGGTCGAGTTCCAGTCGCAGCTGACCGAGATCGCCGCGCTCAAGCCCGATGCGGTGTTCGTGTTCTTCGCCGGCGGCGGCGCCGCCAAGTTCGTCCAGGACTACGCCGCGGCCGGCCTCAAGGGCAAGATCCCGCTGCTCGGCTCGGGCTTCCTCACCGAGGGCACCCTCGCCGCCCAGGGCCAGGCCGCCGAGGGCCTGCTGACCACCCTGCACTACGCCGACTCGCTGGAGACCGAGCAGAACGCCAAGTTCCGCGGCGACTACAAGCAGCAGTTCGGCAAGGAGGCCGACCTCTACGCGGTGCAGGGCTACGACACCGGCCTGCTGCTCGCCCAGTCGCTGGCCGCGGTGGCCGGCAACACCGGGGACCGCGCCGCCTGGATCCAGGCCATGGAGAACGCGCGCATCGCCAGCCCGCGCGGCGAGTGGACCTTCTCCAAGGCGCACAACCCGGTGCAGAACGTCTACCTGCGCGAGGTGCGCAACGGCGCCAACGTGGTGGTCGACGTCGCCAGCGCCGCGCTCAGCGACCCGGCGCCGGGCTGCAAGCTCGAGCAGGTCGCCAAGCGCTGAGTGACCGCGTCCCGGGCGGTCGGCGCCCGGGACGCCGGTGTTCGCCCCCGGGCGCCGGCGGCTCCTGTCCCCTGGCCGCCGGCGTCCGGGCCTCCCGCATTGCATCGCGTGGATCGCTATCCCATGGACTTCGCCAACATCCTCATCCAGACCATGAACGGTCTGCAGTACGGGCTGCTGCTGTTCCTCATCGCCAGCGGCCTGACCCTGATCTTCGGCATCATGCACATCATCAACCTGGCCCACGGCGCGCTGTACATGGTCGGCGCCTACCTGGCCTGGTGGCTGACCGCGCTGGTCGGCCAGCTGTTCCTCGCCATCCTCCTGGCCATCCCGCTGGCGGTCGGCATCGGCGTGCTCATCGAGCGCTTCCTGATGCAGGCGCTGTACAAGCGCAACCACCTCGACCAGGTGCTGCTGACCTTCGGCCTGATCCTGGTGTTCGACGCCCTGCAGGGCATCCTCTGGGGCAACGACGTGCACAGCGTGGCGATCCCGGCGTTCCTGTCCGGCTCCATCGCCCTCACCGACACCCTCGACTACCCGGTGTACCGGCTGTTCGTCTCGGCGCTGTGCGGCCTGATCGCCCTGGCCATGTACCTGATCCTGCAGCGCACCCGCTTAGGGATGATCATCCGCGGCGGCGCCAGCAACCGCGAGATGGTCCAGGGCCTGGGCATCGACATCCGCCGCATCTACACCCTGGTGTTCGCCGCCGGCGCGGCGCTGACCGCCTTCGCCGGGATGATCGCCGCGCCGCTGTCCTCGGTGTACCCGGGGATGGGCAACCAGGTGCTGATCATCGCCTTCGTGGTGGTGGTGATCGGCGGGCTCGGCTCGATCCGCGGCGCCTTCCTCGGCGCCCTGCTGGTCGGCCTGACCGCCACCTGGGGCGCCGTGCTGGTGCCCGACTTCGCCGGCATGGTGGTCTACGTGCTGATGGCCGCCGTGCTGCTGTTCAAGCCGCGCGGCCTGTTCGCCTGAGGAGAGTTTCGACATGCGTATCCTGCCCACGCCGATCCGCCTGCTGCTGGCGCTCGGCACCCTGCTGCTGGCCCTCTATCCGCTGCTGGGTGCCGCCCTGGCCGGCGAGCAGCACGACTTCTACCTGCAGAAGCTCACCAGCATCATGCTCCTCGCCATAGTCGCGCTGAGCCTCGACCTCCTGGTCGGCATCGGCGGCATGGTCAGCCTGGCCCAGGCGGCCTTCTTCGGCATCGCCGGCTACACCCTGGTGCTGGTCGCCCCCGAGTACGAGGCGATCAGCATCTGGGTCGCCCTGCCGCTGTGCCTGGGCGTCAGTGCCCTGGCCGCGCTGGTCATGGGCCTCTTGATCATCCGCACCTCGGGGATCTTCTTCATCATGGCGACCATCGCCTTCTCGCAGATGCTCTACTACCTGTTCCACGACAGCGCCTTCGCCGGCGGCTCGGACGGCGCCTACCTGTTCATGAAGCCCGCGGTGAGCATCGCCGGCGTGCAGCTGCTCGACCTGGAGAACCGCCAGACCCTGTTCTACGTGGCGCTGGCCTCGCTGGTCGGGGTGTTCCTGCTGCTGCGCACCTTCCTGCGCGCGCCCTTCGGCCAGGTGCTGCTGGGCATCCGCGAGAACGAGTCGCGCATCCGCGCCATGGGCTACAACCCGCTGTACTACAAGCTCGCCGCCTTCGTCATCGCCGGCACCCTGGCCGGCTACGCCGGCATGCTGTCGGCCACCCAGTACGGCTTCGTCAGCCCCAGCCAGGTCGGCTGGGAACTGTCGGCGCACGCCCTGGTGATGGTCATCCTCGGCGGCATGGGCAGCCTGTTCGGCGCCATCCTCGGCGCCTTCGCCTTCGAGGGCCTGCATCACGGCTTCGCCGCGCTGACCCCGCACTGGGAGCTGCTGATGGGCCTGGTGGTGATCGGCATGGTCCTGCTGCTGCCGCGCGGCATCGCCGGGCTGCTGCTGCAGCTGTGCGAACGCAAGCCAGCGAACGACAAGGCCGCTGCCGCGGCCGGCAAGGTGCAAGAGGAGGCGGCACGATGAGCGCGATCATTCTGGAAACCCGCGGCCTGACCAAGACCTTCGGCGGTCTCACCGCGGTCAACGGCGTCAACCTGCAGGTCGGCGAGCGCGAGGTGCACGCCATCATCGGCCCCAACGGCGCCGGCAAGAGCACCATGGTCAACCTGCTGTCCGGGCACCTGCCGCCCTGCGACGGGCAGATCCTGTTCCGCGGCCAGGACATCACCGGCACGCCGCCGCAGCGCATCTCGCACCTGGGCATGGGCCGCAGCTTCCAGCGCACCAACATCTTCCCGACCTTCACCTGCCTGGACAACTGCTGGCTGGCGGCGCAGTCGCGACTGAAGAACTCGTTCCGCTTCTTCCGCCGCAGCGAGAGCTACGCGGCGGTGCGCGAGCGCGCCGAGCGGGGCCTGGAGCTGTGCGGGCTGTCCGCCAAGCGCGAGCGCATCGCCGGCACCATGAGCTACGGCGAGCAGCGCCAGCTGGAGATCGGCATGGTGCTGGCCACCGAGCCGAGCTTCCTGCTGCTCGACGAGCCGATGGCGGGGATGGGCAAGGACGAGTCGAGCCGGGTGGTCGAGCTGCTCGCCAGGCTGTCGAAGGAGTACTCGCTGGTGCTGGTCGAGCACGACATGGACGCGGTGTTCAGCATCGCCCACAAGCTCACCGTGATGGTCAACGGCCAGATGCTGGCCAGCGGCCCGCTGGAGGCGGTGCGCAACGACCCGGCGGTACAGGAAGCCTATCTGGGCGACGGCGAGGAGAACTTCTGATGAGCGCAGCACACGCCATGGCCACCCGCCTCGAGCCGGCCACCCCGCTGGTCGAGGCCCGCGGACTGCACACCTACTACGGCAACAGCCACGTCCTCCACGGCGTCGACCTGCACATCGCGCCGGGCGAGACCCTGGCGCTGCTCGGCCGCAACGGCATGGGCAAGAGCACCACCATCCGCTCGATCCTCGGCCTCACCGCGCCACGGCGCGGCGAGGTGCGCATCAAGGGCGAGCTGGTGACCGGCCAGCCGACCTGCCGGATCATCCGCCGCGGCATCGGCTTCGTCCCCGAGGGGCGCGGCATGTTCCCCAACCTCACCGTGCGCGAGAGCCTGGTGATGGCCGCGCGGCCCGGCGTCGACGGCCGCCGCGACTGGACCCTGGAGCGGGTGCTGGAGACCTTCCCGCGCCTCACCGAGCGCTACGGCCACCTGACTGGCAACCTGTCCGGCGGCGAGCAGCAGATGGTCGCCATCGGCCGCGCGCTGATGACCAACCCCGAGCTGATGATCCTCGACGAGGCCACCGAAGGCCTGGCGCCGCTGATCCGCAAGGAGATCTGGCAGGTGATCCGCGCGATCAAGGACAGCGGCATCGCCACCCTGGTGGTCGACAAGAACGTCGGCGTGCTGCTCGATCTGACCGAGCGCAGCATGATCATGGTCAAGGGCCGGGTGGTCTACGACGGACCGAGCAGCGATCTCAAGCAGCGCCCCGAGCTGCTGCAGGAGCATATCGGCCTGTGAAGCATCCGCTCCGCTTCCCGCGTGCGGGAGCCGGAGCGGCGTCCCCCGGCGGGCGACGCAGGCGGAACCTGCGCCGGCCGCTGCATCGTTTCAGCGCACCGCCTGGCCGCTGTACTGGCTGACCCGCTGGCGAGCCTCCCGGAGCAGGCCGGCGCCGTCGCGGTAGCCCTGGCGCTCCAGCTCGCTCACCCACTCGCCGTCCAGGCTGCGCGCCGCGTCCATCCAGCGCTGCTGCTCCTCGGGGGCGAGGAAGTGGATCTGGTTGCCGCGCTGGCGGGCCAGCTCGCGGCCGGTGTCCACCACCCGGGTATCCCACAGGCGGCCGGCATGCGCCGACAGCGCCCGGCCGCTGTTGGCGTCGATGATCCTGCGCAGGTCCTCCGGCAGGCTGTCGTAGCGCGCCTGGTTCATCGCCAGCACCAGCGCCGCGTGCATCAGCTTGGGCATGCCCTCGGCCGTCTCGGTGTGGTGCTGGACCCGCTCCTGCAGCTTCACCGAGGTGACCACGTCCCACGGCACCGCGGCGCCGTCGAGCAGGCCGCGGGCCAGCGCCGCCGGCACCGGATTGATCGGCATGGCCTGCGGCGCGCCGCCGAACAGCTCGATCAGCCGGCTCTGCACCGGGTTGGCGGTGCGCAGGCGCAGGCCGGCGAAGTCGGCCATGCTGCGGATCGGCTGCTTGCGGGTGTGCAGCAGCACGCTGTCGGTGAGGTGGGTGGCGAGCAGGTGGACGCCCTGGTACTCGCGCTGGCCGTGGGCCTGCAGGAAGTCCCACATGGCCTGGCTGCCGGCCTTGGCGGAGCGGTTCATGAACGGCAGCTCGAACACCCCGGTCAGCGGGTAGCGGCCGCTGGCGTAGCCGGGCAGCGCCCAGACGATGTCCGCGGTGCCGTCGCGCGCCTGGTCGAGCAGCTGCGCCGGCTTGCCGCCGAGCTGCATCGCCGGGAAGAAGTGGAAGCGGATGCGCCCGCCGGACTCCTGGCTGATCCTGTCGGCCCAGGGCTGGATGAACTCGCGCTGGGTGAAGGAATCGTGCGGCATGAAGTGGTGCACCTTGAGGGTGACCTTGGTCTCCTGGGCGGCGAGCGCCGTCAGGCTGGCGCCCATGCAGAGCGCGGCGAGAGTGGTGCGTAGTGGTTTCACCATGACTGTCCTTGTTGTTGTTCGGGCTTGGACGGTCCGCGGGCTGCGGTCCGCGGCCTATGCTGGGCGGCGGCCGGGCGGCGGACAATCCGCGCCGGCGGCTTGTGGGCGATAGGCGCACACAAAGTGCGGGCAAGCCCGGCGCTCGGCCGGCGCTCTTCCGCAGGCGTTGCGCCGGCGCCCGAGGGCGTAGAATGGCCGCCCTTTGGTTGTCGGAGTCCCCCCGTGTCGAATGCCCAGCCGCCCCTGCCGTCCCGCCCGCGCCGCCGCCTGCGCCGCGTCCTGGCCGCCCTGAGCGGGCTGCTGGTGCTGGGCGCGACCGGCGGCAGCTTCTACCTGAACGAGCAGCGGCCGCAGCGCGCCGGCGAGCTGGCGTTGCCCGGGCTGGCCGCGCCGGTGGCGGTGCGCTTCGACGCCCAGGGCGTGCCGCACGTCCGTGCGCAGAACGAGGCCGACCTGTACCGCGCGCTGGGCTACCTGCACGCCCAGGAGCGGCTGTTCCAGATGGAGCTGCTGCGCCGCCTGGCGCGCGGCGAGCTGGCCGAGGTGCTCGGCGCCGGGCTGGTCGATACCGACCGCCTGTTCCGTACCTTGCGCCTGGGCGAGCGGGCCGCCGCCATGGCCGCCGCCGAGGACAAGACGGCGCCGGCCTGGCAGGCGCTGCAGGCCTACCTCGCCGGCATCAACCACTACCAGGCCAGCCGCGCCCTGCCGCTGGAGTTCGACCTGCTCGGCATCCGCCCGCGGCCGTTCAGCGCCGAGGACAGCTTCGCGGTGATCGGCTACATGGCCTACAGCTTCGCCGCCGCCCTGCGCAGCGAGCCGCTGCTGACTCATATCCGCGACCGCCTCGGCGCCGGCTACCTGGACATCTTCGGCCTCGCCGGCGCCGCGGCCGGTCCCGCGCCGGCGCTGGCCGGCGCCGACTGGCGCGGCCTGCACGCGCTGGCGCAGCTGGCCGACGCCGCGCCGGGGCGCGGGCTCAGCCAGTTCGAGGGCAGCAACGCCTGGGCGCTGAGTGGCGCGCGCACCGCCAGCGGCAAGCCGCTGCTGGCCGGCGACCCGCACATCCGCTTCAGCGTGCCGCAGGTGTGGTACAGCGCCCACCTGTCGGCGCCCGGCTTCGAGCTGTACGGCCAGCACCACGCGCTGATCCCCTTCGCCCTGCTCGGCCACAACCGCGAGTTCGGCTGGTCGCTGACCATGTTCCAGAACGACGACCTCGACCTGATCGCCGAGCGGGTCGATCCGGCCCATCCCGGCCAGGTCCGCTACCGGGGTCGCTGGGTGGATCTGGAGAGCCGCCGCGAAGTCATCCGGGTGAAGGACGGCGCCGACGTCGAGCTGACCCTGCAGCGCTCGCCGCACGGGCCGATCGTCAACGCCGCCCTCGGCGAGCTGGCCGGGCCGACGCCGATCGCCCTGCGCTGGGTGTTCCACGAGGCGCACAACCCGATCCTCGGCGCCTTCCACCGCCTCAACCGCGCGTCCAGCCTGGCCGAGGCGCGTACCGCCGCCGCCGGCATCGCGGCGCCGGGGCTGAACATCGTCTGGGCCTCGGCCTCCGGCGACATCGCCTGGTGGGCGGCCGGGCGCCTGCTCGAGCGACCGGCCGGCGCCCATGCGGCCTTCGTCCTCGACGGCGGCAGCGCGCAGGCGGCGCCGCCGCGCTACCTGCCGTTCGCCGCCAACCCGCACGAGGAGAACCCGGCGCGCGGCTACGTGCTGTCGGCCAACCAGGCGCCGGCCGGCTTCGCCGTGCCCGGCTACTACAACCCGGACGGGCGCTACCGGCGCCTGCGCGAGCGCCTCGACGCCCCCGGGGTGCGCTGGGACGTGGACAACAGCCAGGCGCTGCAGCTCGACGGCGGCAGCGACCTGGCGCAGCGCCTGCTGGCGCCGCTGCTCGGCGAACTGCGCGCCGCGCTGCACGGCGAGGAACTGGCGCTGCTCGAGGAGCTGGCCGCCTGGGACGGCGAGCACCACCTCGACTCGCGCCCGGCGGTGCTGTTCAACCAGCTGCTCTACCAGCTGGCCCGCGAGTCCATGGCCGACGAGCTGGGCGGGGACTTCTTCGCCGCGCTGCTCGGCACCCGGCGAGTCACCCCGGCGCTGGTGGCGCTGGCCGCCGACCCCGGCTCGCCCTGGTGGGACGACCGCGCCACGCCTGAGCGCGAGGGCCGCGCGCAGATCGCCGCGCGCGCCTGGCGCGCCGGCCTGGCGCACCTGCGCGGCGTGCTCGGCGCCGATCCGGCGCAGTGGCAGTGGGGGCGGGCGCACACCCTGACCTTCGCCCATCCGCTGGGCCGCGTCGCGCCGCTGGACCGCCTGCTCAACGTCGGCGAGTTCGCCGCGCCGGGCAGCCACGAGGTGCCCAACAACCTGGCGCACAAGTTCGGCCCGGCGCCCTGGCCGGTGGAGTACGGGCCGTCGATCCGCCGCCTGGTCGATTTCGCCGCGCCGCAGCAGGGGCTGGCCAGCGCTCCGCTGGGACAGAGCGGGGTGCCCTTCGACGACCACTACGCCGACCAGGCGCAGGACTACCTGGCCGGCGCCTACCGGCCGATGGCGCTGGACGCGCAGGAGATCGCCGCCCAGGCGCGCGGCGTGCTGTGGCTGCGGCCGTGAGCCGGCCGGGCGATAATGCGCCGCCTGCCATCCGTCCAACGAGGGAACCCATGTTCGAGATCAAGCCGATCGGCCCGGAAGCCTACCGCCGGCAGACCCGCCGCAGCACCCTGACCATCCTGCTGGTGTTCGCGCCGCTGGCCATGCTGCTGTCCGGCCTGGCGGTGCTGCTGTTCGGCGAGCCCGGCGGCGACAACTTCCGCTGGAACCTCGGCGGGGTGATCGCCGGCCTGCTGCTCACCGTGCTGCTGGTGCGCCGGGTGTTCTGGACCCAGCCGTGGATGGCCGCGGCGGTGTACGGCTGGCAGCTCAAGCGCAGCCTGATGAGCGTCACCAACGTCATGCACCACGTGCAGGCCGGCGTGGCGGCCGGCGACCCGACCGCCATGAAGCTGCTGCGCTTCTACCACCTGGGCGTGACGCAGATGCACCAGCTGGACGGCAACTCCAGCGGCCTCAGCCAGATGGTCCGCGAGATCGACGCGCACCAGGCGGCCATGGTGGCGCAGGGGCTGGACCCCGATCAGCCGCGTCTCGACCCGGCCTGGCTCGAGGCGGTGAAGCGCCACGCCGCGCCGCGGCGCTAGGGCCCGCGGTCTACTGCAGGCGCACCGCCAGCCTGGCCACGTGCTCGCCCTGGAAGCGCGCCAGGGCCAGCTCCTTGGCGCTGGGCTGGCGCGAGCCGTCGCCGCCGGCGATGGTCGCCGCGCCGTAGGGCGAGCCGCCGCGCAGCTCGCTGACGTCGCTCAGCTCCGGGGCGCTGTAGGGCAGGCCGACGATCAGCATGCCGTGGTGGGCCAGGGTGTGCCAGAACGAGGTGATGGTGGTTTCCCCACCGCCGCCGGTGCCGGTGGAGGTGAACACGCTGGCCAGCTTGCCGATCAGCGCGCCCTTGACCCACAGGCCGCCGGTCTGGTCGAGGAAGTTGCGCATCTGCGCGGCCATGTTGCCGAAGCGGGTCGGCGTGCCGAACAGGATGGCGTCGTAGTCGGCCAGCTCCTGCGGCGTGGCCACCGCCGCCTGCTGGTCGAGCTTGGCGCCGGCCTTGCGCGCGAGGTCCTCGGGCATGGTCTCCGGCACGCGCTTGAGGGTCACCGCGACCCCCGGCACGCTGGCGGCGCCGGCCGCCACCGCCTCGGCCATCTGCTCGATGTGCCCGTACATCGAGTAGTACAGCACCAGGATCTTCTTCATCGGCCGCTCTCCAGGCAGGGGGAATGCCCGTTCAGCCTAGCAGGCGCTCAGGATTGCGCGACCAGGCGCCGCGAGGCGGCCTGGGCCTGCCAGTCGCGCAGCCAGGCGGGCAACTGCTCGGCCGGCATCGGCCGGGCGATGCCGTAACCCTGGGCGAGGCGGCAGCCGAGGCGCTGCAGGGCCAGGCCGTGCTCGATGGTTTCCACGCCCTCGGCGATGACGTGTCGGTTGAAGGCGGCGGCCAGGCGGATCACGCCGTCGACGATGGCGCGGTCGTCGGGGTCGACCAGCATGTCGCGCACGAAGCTCTGGTCGATCTTCAGGGTGTCCACCGGCAGCTTGCGCAGGTAGGTCAGCGAGGAGTAGCCGGTGCCGAAGTCGTCGAGGGCGAAGCGCACGCCCAGCGCGGCGCAGTGCTGCATGACGGCGATGGCGCGCGGCAGGTCGGTGAGCGCTGCGGTCTCGAGGATCTCCAGCTCCAGGCGCTCGCGCGGCACCTGCGGATGACGCTCGAGCAGGCGCTGGAGGTCGTCGACGAAATCGGCGTGCATCAGCTGGTGGGCGCTGATGTTGACGCTGACGCTGAACTGCAGGCCGGCGTGCAGCCACTGCTCGAGCTGCGCCAGGGCGCTGGCCAGCACCCAGTCGCCGAGCGCGCGCTCCATGGCCTCGACGGCCTCGATGTAGGGCAGGAAGGCGCCGGGGGCGAGCAGGCCGCGCTCGGGGTCCTGCCAGCGGATCAGCGCCTCGACGCCGATCACCCGGCCATCGCCGAGGTCGACCTTGGGCTGGTAGTGGAGGACGAACTCGCCGCGCGCCAGGGCCAGGCGCAGGCGCTCCAGCTGGCGGCGCTGGCACTGGGCCTTGCGGTCGCTCTCCGGGTCGAACAGGTGGTAGCGGTTCTTGCCGGCTTCCTTGGCGAGGAACATCGCCTGGTCGGCATGGCGCAGCAGGGTGTCGCCGTCGGCGTTGTCCTCGGGGTACAGGCTGACGCCGATGCTCGCCGTGGCGTGCAGCTGGCTGCCGGCGACGGTCAGCGGGGTGGCGATGGCCGCCTGCACGCGGTCGAGGAGCGCCGGGCAGCCCTGCGCGGCGTCGATGTCGGTGAGCAGCAGGGCGAAGCTGTCGCCGCCGAGATGGGCCAGGGTATCGTCGGCGCGCAGCGCCGCCTTCAGATTGTCGGCCACCGCGCGCAGCAGCTGGTCGCCGGCGGCGTGGCCGTGGCGCTCGTTGATCTGGCGGAAGTCGTCGAGGTCGAACTGGCAGACCGCCAGGGTCTTGCCGGAGCGCGCCGCACGGGCGATGGCCTGCTCCAGGCGGTCGCCGAGCAGGCGCCGGTTGGGCAGGCCGGTCAGCGGGTCGTAGTGCGCCGCGCGGACCAGCTCGGCCTGGTGGTTCTTCAGCGGGCTGATGTCGGAGAACAGCCCGACGTAGTGGCGCACGCTGCCGTCGTCGTCGCGCACCAGCGACAACGACAGCAACTGGGCGTAGCGCTCGCCGTTCTTGCGCCGGCTCCACACCTCGCCGCTCCAGAAGCCCTGCGCCTGCAGGCTGCGCCATGGTGTGTCGTCGCTGCTGATGGTGTCGGCGGCCAGCCACACCGGCTGCTGGCCGAGCGCCTCGGCCGGGCTGTAGCCGGTGATCCGGGTGAACGCCGGATTGACGCGGACGATGTGTCGCTCGCCGTCGAGCACCATGATGCCCTCGTAGCTCGACTCGAACACTGCCGCGGCCTCGCGCTGGGCCAGCTCGATGCGCCGGCGCTCGCTGATGTCGCGGGCGATGCCGAACAGCCCGGAGACGGCGCCGGTCTCGTCGAGCAGCGGCCCCCTGCTGACCGAGAACACCAGGCGGCGGCCCTGCTCGCTTTCCAGCGCCTCGTCGCAGGTGCTCACCTGGCCGCTGGCGAGCACCTCGGCGTCGTGCCGGGCGATCAGCCTGGCGGTCGCTGTCGAGAACAGCTGGTCGTCGGTCTTGCCGATCAGTTCGGCGGGCGAGCGGCCGAAGAAGGTGGCGGCGGCCCGGTTGGTCAGCAGGTAGCGGCCGGCGCGGTCCTTGACGAAGATGGCGTCCGGAGTGCCCGAGACGATGGCGTCGAGCAGGCGACGGTTGAAGTCCAGGCCCTCGCGGGTGCGCCTGAGCTGCTCGATGATCACGCTGAGCGCGGCGCCGATCAGCACGAAGACGAACAGCTGCAGGCGCTCGGCATGGGAGTCGACGGCCGGTTCGCCGGTCGGGGCGAGGAACAGGAAGGCCATGCCGAGCGCGGCAGTCAGGGTGGCCAGCAGGCCGGAGCGCAGGCCGCCGAGCAGGGCGCCGAGGGCGACCGGCAGGATGAACAGGATCATCAGCGGGCGGCCGTCGAGCAGGCCGTCGAGGCTTTGCCGCAGGCCCAGGGTGGCCAGGGTGAGGACCACGGCGAACAGGCAGGCGACGCAGCCCCGCCGTCGCGGCGTCGCGGCGATGGCCAGGGGGTCGAGCTGCGCGGCGACGCCATCGGCCGTCGGGGATGGCACCGCGCGCAGGGCAAGGTACAGCAGCACTGTTGTGGTCAGCACGAACAGTCCGCCCTTCCAGCTCGAGGCGAGCAGGATGGCGTCGCGGTCGGCGAACAGCTCCAGCAGGTTGTCGGACAGGAATATCCAGCCGAGTCCCAGCAGGCAGTAGCTCAGCGTCACCAGACGAATGAACGGCGTGCGCGACAACCTGGCCATGTGGAAATCCCCCCCATCCTGTCGGGCGATGGTGCCACAGCGCCGTGGGGCCGACCACGCACGGAACGCAAGGTCTTTGCGCCCGCCGTACCAGCGGGCGGGTGACCCTGGCCGCTGCGGGCCGCTATCATCGGTCGCCTGATCCGGGGGAGATTCACCATGCTCAACGGCCTGTGGCTGGGCTTTTTCGTCATCGCGGCCGTCGCCGCCTTCGGTCGCTGGCTGGTCGGCGACGACGCCGGCGTGTTCGCCGCCATGGTCGAGAGCCTGTTCGCCATGGCCAAGCTCTCCGTCGAGGTGATGATCGTGCTGTTCGGCACCCTGACCCTGTGGCTGGGCTTCCTGCGCATCGCCGAGCGCGCCGGACTGGTCGAGCGCCTCGCGGTGCTGCTGGCGCCGCTGTTCCGCCGGCTGATGCCGGAGGTGCCATCCGGCCATCCGGCGCTGGGCCTGATCACCCTCAACTTCACCGCCAACGCCCTCGGCCTGGACAACGCGGCGACGCCGATCGGCCTCAAGGCCATGCGCGCCCTGCAGGAGCTCAACCCCAGCCAGACCACGGCGAGCAACGCGCAGATCCTCTTTCTGGTGCTCAACGCCTCGTCGCTGACCCTGCTGCCGGTGTCGATCTTCATGTACCGCGTGCAGCAGGGCGCCGCGGACCCCACCCTGGTGTTCCTGCCAATCCTGCTGGCGACCAGCGCCTCGACCCTCGCCGGCCTGCTGTCGGTGGCCTTCATGCAGCGCCTGCGCCTGCACGATCCGGTGGTGCTGGCCTGGCTGGGCACCGGCGCGCTGGCCCTCGGCGCATTCATGACCTTCCTCGCCGGGCTGTCGGCCACGGCGCTGGCGTCGCTGTCGTCGCTGCTCGGCAACCTGACCCTGTTCGGCCTGATCCTCGCCTTCCTGCTGTTCGGCGCGCTCAAACGGGTGCCGGTGTACGAGGCGTTCGTGGAAGGAGCGAAGGAAGGCTTCGAGGTGGCGAAAAACCTGCTGCCCTACCTGGTCGCCATGCTCTGCGCGGTGGGTGTGCTGCGCGCCTCCGGGGCGCTGGAGTTCGGCCTCGACGGCATCCGCTGGCTGATCGAGGCGCTCGGCTGGGACACCCGCTTCGTCGACGCCCTGCCCACCGCGCTGGTCAAGCCGTTCTCCGGCAGCGCGGCGCGCGCCATGCTGATCGAGACCATGCAGAGCCACGGCGTCGACAGCTTCCCGGCGCTGGTCGCCGCCACCATGCAGGGCAGCACCGAGACCACCTTCTACGTGCTCGCCGTGTACTTCGGCGCGGTCGGCATCCAGCGCGCCCGCCATGCGGTGGGCTGCGCGCTGCTCGCCGACCTGGCCGGGGTGCTGGCGTCGATCGGCGTGTGCTACTGGTTCTTCGGTTGAGGGCACGACGGCCGGCGGCTTGGCGTGCGGCGGGCTGCGTGCTAGAGATGACAGGCACGTTCGCCGGAGTTCGCCGCCCATGACGCCCCCTGCCACCCCCGCGCTGCCCCTCGCTGAGCTGGACAGCCTGAGCCAGCGCGCCGAGCAGCTGCGCCAGGCGGCGCAGTGGCGGCTGAGCACCCGCGACCTCGAGCAGGCCTCGAGCGGCCTGCACGAGAGTTACAGCCCGCACCGCATGCGCCTGCACGGCGACCCGGCGGCCTTCGAGATGCGCCTGGCGCGTCAGCCGCTGGGCAGCCTGGAACTGAGCTGCCTGTCGTTCGGCACCGAGGTCGAGCTGGAGCAGGCCTGGACCACCGACTTCGTGCTGGTGACCACCCAGCTGTGCGGCCACTCGCAGGTCCGCACCCGCGCCGACGAGGTGCAGGGCGCCGCCGGGCTGATCGTCGTCGACTCGCCGGAGGCGCCGGTCACCAAGCGCTTCAGCCCGGACAGCTGGCGTCTCAACCTGCGCATCGGCCGCCCGGCCATCGAACGCCTGTTCGAGCGCCTCTACGAGCGGCCCCTGCACGGGCCGATGCACTTCCATCCCGCCATCGCCCAGGACAGCGCCCTGCACGAGCGCTGGCTGGCACTGCTGCGCCTGGTGACCAGTCAGTTGGGCACGTCCTCGGCGCCGGCGTTGCTCGGCCCGCTGGAGGAGATGGCGATGCTCCTGCTGCTCACCGAGCAGCCGCACAACCACGCGAACCTGGCGCAGGCCGCCCCGCCGTTGCCGGCGCCCCGCCATGTGCGCCGCGCCGAGGAGTTCATGCGCGCCAATCTCGGCGAGCCGCTGACCCTCGCGGCCATCGCCGCGGCCAGCGGCACCAGCATCCGCAGCCTCACCGCGGGCTTCCGCCAGTTCCGCCAGACCACGCCGATGCGCTGGCTGCACGAGCAGCGCCTGCAGGCGGTGCGCCGCCACCTGCAGCAGGCCCGCGCCGACGAGAGCGTGTCGAGCATCGCCCTGCACTGGGGCTTCGGCCATCTCGGCCGCTTCGCCGGCGACTACCTGCGCCGCTTCGGCGAGGCGCCCTCGGCGACCCTGCGCCGCCCCTGAGCGATTCCCGCCCGATCCGGACAGCCCCGGCCGGATGCGGATAGTCCTGTTCGCACTCGTCGGCCAGGATAAGCCTGCCTGACCGCCGCGCCCCGCGCGGCGCCTACAAGAACAACAATCTGCGAGGTTCCCCATGAAGCCCGTGCTCACGCGCCTGGCCGTGTCCCTGGCGCTGTCCTGCGCGGCCGGTTCCGCCCTGGCCGCTCCCGTCACCCTCAAGGTCGCGCATTTCCTGCCCAGTACCTCCAGCGCCCAGCAGAAGGTCATCCAGCCCTGGTGCGACGAACTCGAGCAGGCCTCGGCCGGCCGCCTGGTCTGCCAGATCTATCCGTCCATGCAGCTGGGCGGCACCCCGGCCAAGCTGGCCGACCAGGTCCGCCAGGGGGTGGCCGACGTGGTGTGGACGGCGCCGGGCTATGCCGCCGGGCGCTTCCCGAAGACCGAGGCACTGGAGCTGCCGGGCGTGCTGCCGCAGGGCGGTCTGGCCGCCGGGCGGGTGATCTGGAATTTCTATCAGCAGCAGCTGACCGACGAGTACGCGGCCTACAAGGTGCTGGCCCTGCACGGCGACGGCGGCATGAACCTGCACACCACCAGCCGTCCGCTGCGCAGCTCGGCCGACCTGCAGGGGCTGCGCCTGCGTGCGCCCAACCGCACCATCTCGCGCACCCTCGAGGCGCTCGGCGTGGTGCCGGTGGCGATGCCGCCGGCGCTGGTCACCGAGTCGCTGTCCAAGGGCGTGGTGGATGGCGCTTCGGCGGTCTGGGAAGTGCTGGCGCCGACCAAGATGGACGAGATCACCCGTAATCACCTCGACACCCCCGCCGACCAGCCGGTGCTGGGCGCCACCGTGCTGGCGATGCTGATGAACCAGCGCACCTACGACCGCCTGCCGGCCGACCTGCGCTTGATCGTCGACCAGCACAGCGGGCTGGCCCTGGTCGAGCGCTTCGGCCAGGTGTGGGACGAGGCCGGCGAGGCGACGCGACAGAAGGTCATCAAGGAGGGCCACGAGGTCCATCGCCTGGCCGAGGACGACTACCGCCAGGTGCTCGAGCGCCTGCGCCCGGTCGAGCAGCAGTGGGTCGCCGAGGCGGCGGCCAAGGGCATCGACGGCCAGGCGCTGCTCGACGCCGCGCGTGCCCTGACGGCGCAGGCCCAGGCGGCGCGCTGAACCCCCGACAAGACCCCTTCAGGAGGAGAGAAGCATGAGCAACAACTACTACGAGCGTCCGCAGCGCTTCAGCGAAGCGGAGTGGCAGGCGCGGGTCAAACTGGCCGCCGCCTACCGGATCTTCGACCATCTCGGCTGGTCCGAGTCGATCTACAACCACATCTCCCTGCGCGTGCCGGGCCCGGACAAGCACTTCCTGACCAATCCCTTCGGCCTGCACTACTCCGAGGTGTGCGCCTCGAACCTGGTCAAGGTCGACGTGCAGGGCAACGTCATCGGCCACTCGGACTGGCCGATCAACCCGGCCGGCTTCACCTTCCACGGGGTGATCCACGATCGGGTGGCCGATGGCCACTGCGTGATGCACGTGCACACCACGCCGACCATGGGCGTCTGCTGCCTGGAGGAAGGCCTGGAGTTCAGCAACTTCTACGCCGCGCAGCTGTTCGGCAAGATCGCCTACCACGAGTTCGAGGGCATCACCGTGCATGCCGGCGAGGGCGAGCGGATCCTCGACAGTGCCCAGGGCAAGCCGGTGCTGCTGCTGCGCAACCACGGCCCGGTGGTCATCGGCGCGACCCTGGCGCAGGCCTTCTCGCTGATGTGGCTGGTGCAGCGCGCCTGCGAGGTGCAGCTGGCGACCCGCTCGATGGGCAAGGCGCGGATGATCCCCGAGCAGGTGCTGCGCAAGTGCGTGGCCGACTCGCTGAACTTCGATCCGAAGTACGGCGCCGGCGAGGATGCCTTCTGCGCGTTCACCCGGCTGATCGAGCGCGTCGATCCGAGCTATCGCCACTGAGCGGCGACGAGCCGCTCTTGTAGGGGCGAATTCATTCGCCAAGGGGCGCGAAGCACCCCCGGAGCCATCAAGGGCAGGCCATCGGCCTGCTTGGCGAATAAATTCGCCCCTACGCCACGCGATTGCTCCGGATTTTCGGCCAAGGTCTTGTCTGGACGCTTCGCGGAGTTCTTCAATGGGCGTTCAGATGAGCCCTCCCCGGGCCTCACAGGAGAATCGAGCATGAAGGTCTGTATTGTCGGCGCCGGCGCGATCGGCGGTTTCCTCGGCAGCAAGCTCGCCGCGGCGGGCGCCAGCGTCAGCGCCCTGGCGCGCGGCGCCACCCTGGAGGCGCTGCGCCGCCACGGCTGGCGCCTGCAAACCGGCGAGGGCCTGCTGCAGGCGCCGCTGGCGGCGGCCGAGGAGCAGGCCGAGGCGCTCGGCGTGCAGGATCTGCTGATCATCGCGGTCAAGGGCCAGGCACTGGCCGATCTGGCGCCGCGCCTCGCGCCGCTGATCGGGCCCGAGACGCTGGTGCTGCCGGCGATGAACGGTGTGCCCTGGTGGTTCTGCCAGGGCCTGCCGGGCTTCGAGGCGCCGCTGGCCAGCGTCGATCCGAGCGGCGCCATCGCGCGGACCATCCCGCTGGAGCGGGTCGTCGGCTGCGTGGTGCACGCCAGCTGCACCGCTCCGGAACCGGGGCTGGTGCGCCACGTGATGGGCAACGGGCTGATCGTCGGCGAGCCGGCCGGCGGCGCCTCCGCGCGGGTGCAGCAACTGGCCGGTTTGCTGGAAAGGGCCGGCTTCGCCGTCACCGTCAGTGCCGATATCCGCTACGACATCTGGTACAAGCTGTGGGGCAACCTGACCATGAATCCGGTCTCGGCGATCACCGGCGCCACCATCGATCGCCTGCTGGACGACGAGCTGGTGCGCCAGTTCTGCTCGGCGGCTATGCGCGAGGCGGCCGCCATCGGCCGGCTGATCGGCTGCGAGGTGACCCAGAGCCCCGACGAGCGCCATGCGGTGACCCGCAAGCTGGGCGCGTTCAAGACCTCGATGCTGCAGGACGCCGAGGCGGGACGCGCCATCGAGCTGGACGGCATCGTCGGCGCGGTGCAGGAGATCGGCCGGCGCGTGGGCGTCGAGACACCGAACATCGATGCCCTGCTCGGCCTGACGCGGCTGTTCGCGCGGGTGCATGGCCTGTATCCGCAGGCCGCGCCTCAGGGCTGAGGACTTCGGTCGGTTCAGGCCACAAACGCGAAGCCCCCGCAGGTGCGGGGGCTTCGTTCATTGCAGGGGCTGCTTGGCGGCGCTCAGAACGCCGGCACCACCGCGCCCTTGTACTTGTCGGCGATGAAGGCCTTCACCTCGTCGCTGTGCAGGGCCTTGGCCAGCTTCTGCATGGCTTCGCTGTCCTTGTTGTCGGCACGGCTGACCAGGATGTTGACGTAGGGCGAGTCGTTGCCCTCGATGGCCAGGGCGTCCTTGGTCGGGGTCAGGCCGGCTTCCAGGGCGTAGTTGGTGTTGATCAGCGCCAGGTCGACCTGCTTGAGCACGCGCGGCAGGGTGGCAGCTTCCAGTTCGCGGACCTGGATCTGCTTCGGATTGGCGGCGATGTCCTTGGGCGTGGCGGTGATGCCGGCGCCGTCCTTGAGGGTGATCACCCCGGCCTTGGCCAGCAGCAGCAGGGCACGGCCGCCGTTGGTGGCGTCGTTGGGGATGGCCACGCTGGCGCCCTCGGGCAGCTCGTCGAGCTTCTTGAACTTGCTGGAGTAGGCGCCGAACGGCTCGATGTGCACGCCGGTCACGCTGACCAGCGAGGTCTTGCGGCTGGCGTTGAACTCGTCGAGGTAGGGCTGGTGCTGGAAGAAGTTGGCGTCGAGGTTGCCCTGCTGCACCTGCAGGTTGGGCTGCACGTAGTCGGTGAACACACGCACCTTCAGTTCCACCCCCTGCTTGGCCAGCATCGGCTTGACCACTTCGAGGATCTCCGCGTGCGGCACCGGGGTGGCGGCGACGTTGAGGGTCTGCGCCTGGGCGGTGGCGGAGAAGGCGGCGAACAGGGTCGCGGCAGCCAGCAGTTTTTTCATGCTTTTCATTATTCAGGGGGCTCCTTGTGGGATGGAACGCCGGGCCGGCGGATGGCCGGCCCGGTCGGATTACTTGCGCGAGAAGCGCATCACCAGGCGGTCGCCGGCGCTCTGCAGCACCTGCACCAGCACCAGCAGGAGGATCACGGTGACCGCCATGACGTCCGGCTGGTAGCGCTGGTAACCGTAGCGCACGGCGAGATCGCCCAGGCCGCCGCCGCCGATCAGGCCGGACATGGCGGTGTAGGACACCAGGGTGATGGCGGTGACGGTGACCGCGGCGAGCAGGCCGGGGCGCGCCTCGGGCAGCAGCGCGGCGAGGATGATCTGCCGGGTGCTGGCGCCCATCGCCTGGGTCGCCTCGATGATGCCGCGGTCGACCTCGCGCAACGCGGTCTCGGCCAGGCGGGCGAACAGCGGGGTGGCGCCGACCACCAGCGGCGGGATGGCGCCGACGGCGCCCAGCGAGGTGCCGACGATCAGCTCGGTCAGCGGGATCATCAGGATCAGCAGGATGACGAAGGGCACCGAGCGCAGCACGTTGACCACCAGCGACAGCAGGCGGTACAGCGGCGGGTTGTCGAACAGCTGGCGGGGGCCGCTGAGGAACAGCAGCACGCCGAGCGGCAGGCCGAGCAGCATGGTGAACAGCAAGGATCCGCCGAGCATCGCCAGGGTATCGAGGCTGGCCTGCCAGATCTCCGGCCAGAACACGTTGGGCAGCAGTTTCTCCAGCATCAGCGCAGTACCTCGACATGCACGTCGGCGGCATCGAGGCGCGCCAGGGCGGCGTCCAGGTCGCCGCCGGTGAGGGCCAGGGTCAGCTGGCCGTAGGGAGTCTCGCGGATGCGGTCGATGCGTCCGGCGAGGATGCTGTAGTCGACCCCGGTGTCGCGCGCCACCTGGCCGAGCAGCGGCGCGTAGGTGGCCTCGCCGCGGAAGGTCAGGCGCAGGATGCGCCCGGGCACGTGGGCGAAGTCGTCCTGCTGGGCGTCTGCGTCGACGTGCTCGTCCTCCAGCACGAAGCGCTTGGTGGTCGGGTGCTGCGGATGCAGGAACACGTCGGCCACCGCGCCCTGCTCGACGATGGTGCCGCCGTCCATCACCGCCACCCGGTCGCAGACGCGGCGGATCACGTCCATCTCGTGGGTGATCAGCACGATGGTCAGCTTCAGCTCGCGGTTGATCTCGGCCAAGAGCTGCAGCACCTGGCCGGTGGTCTGCGGGTCGAGGGCGCTGGTGGCCTCGTCGCACAACAGGATCTTCGGCTCCAGGGCCAGCGCGCGGGCGATGCCGACGCGCTGCTTCTGGCCGCCGGAGAGCTGCGCCGGGTACTTGTGCGCGTGCTCGGCGAGGCCGACGCGGGCCAGCAGCTCGGCGACGCGGGCGTCGATGGCCGCGGCCGGCAGCTCGCCGGCCAGCCTGAGCGGCAGGGCGACGTTGTCGGCGACGGTCTTCGAGGCCAGCAGGTTGAAGTGCTGGAAGATCATGCCGATGCGCTGGCGCAGGCGGCGCAGGCCGGCGGCGTCGAGGGCGGTGGCGTCGGTGCCGTCGATCAGGATGCGCCCGCCGGAGGGCTCCTCGAGGCGGTTGATCAGGCGCAGCAGGGTGCTCTTGCCGGCGCCGGAGTGGCCGATCAGGCCGAAGATCTCGCCGGCGCCGACCTGCAGGGAGGTGGGCTGCAGGGCGGGAATGTCGCGGCCATTGACCCGGTACGCCTTGTGGACGTTGTCGAAGTGGATCACGGGAAAACCTTGTGGGTGAGGGAACGGGCCCTGGCGGCAGAGTCTAGCGGCCCGCTTTTAGTGCGGAAAATGCTTTGAAAGACTATCGATATAGCTGATCGAACGGGAGTCTCTATTCGGCGATCTCGCCGCCGACATCCGCCGGCGGCGTCGGCTGCAGCGCGCCACCCAGGCCGTTGGTCAGCGCCGGCGCCTTGGGCATCAGCGCGCGGGCCCGCGCCAGGGCGGTGGTGGCGGCGTTCAGGTCGCCGCGCTCGAGGGCCTGCTGGCTGCGCTGCAGCCAGGCGTCGGCGAGCAGGCGCTGGTAGTGCTCGACCTGTGCCGCATCGCGGGCGCGCAGGTGGCCGAGGGTGACTCCGGCGGCCTCCAGTTCGCCGGCGCCGAGCAGGCGCTCGAACTGCTGGCGCTCGCGGGCCTGGGCGCGCGCGTCCTCGCTCCACGGCAGGCTCTGGCAGGCGCCGAGCAGCAGCAGGGCGAGCAGCGGCAGGCAGCGAAGGGCACGGGTCATGGCTCAGGCCTCGGACTGTTCAGAAAGTAGGCAATTCTACACCGCCCGGCGCGGCAGCAGGAAGCTCAGCAGGAACAGGCCGGCGGCGCTGACCACGATGGACGGTCCGGCCGGGGTGTCCTGGTACCAGGATAGCGCCAGGCCGGCGCACACCGCGAGCAGGCCGACCAGGCTGGCGCCGGCGGCCATCTGCTCGGGGCTGCGCGCATGGCGCTGCGCCGCGGCGGCGGGGATGATCAGCAGCGAGGTGATCAGCAGCACGCCGACGATCTTCATCGCCACGGCGATCACCACGGCGATCAGCAGCATCAGCGCGAGGCGCAGGGCGCCGACCGGCAGGCCTTCGACCCGGGCCAGCTCCTCGTGCACGGTGAGCGCCAACAGCGGACGCCACAGCCAGGCCAGCACGCCGAGCACCAGCGCGCTGCCGGCGACCATCCACAGCAGGTCCGCCGTGCCCACCGCCAGCAGGTCGCCGAACAGGTAGGCCATCAGGTCGACGCGGACCTCGTCGAGCAGGCTGACGGTGACCAGGCCGAGCGACAGGGTGCTGTGGGCGAGGATGCCGAGCAGGGTGTCGGCGGCCAGCGGCTGGCGCTGCTGCAGGGCCACCAGCAGCACGGCGAGGACGATGCAGCCGACGGTCACCGCGAGGGTCGGGCTGATGTCGAGCAGGAAGCCCAGCGCCACGCCGAGCAGCGCGGCGTGGGCCAGGGTGTCGCCGAAGTAGGCCATGCGCCGCCAGACCACGAAGGAGCCGAGCGGGCCGGCGACCAGCGCCAGGGCGAGCCCGGCGAGCAGGGCGTTGAGCAGGAATTCGGGCATGTCAGTGCTTGCAGTGGGGGCCGTGGACGTGGGGTTGCCTGGGCAGCACCACGCTGCCGTGCAGGTCGTGCTGGTGGTCGTGCTGGTGGTGGTAGATCGCCAGGTTGCGCGCGTCGTTGCCGAACAGCTCGCGGAACACCGGGTCGCTGCTGACCTGCTCGGGATGCCCGGAGCAGCACACATGGTGGTTCAGGCAGACCACCCGGTCGGTGGCGCTCATCACCAGGTGCAGGTCGTGGGAGACCATCAGCACGCCGCAGCCGTAGCGCTGGCGCAGGCGGCCGATCAGGCGGTACAGCTCGCTCTGCCCGGCGATGTCGACGCCCTGCACCGGCTCGTCGAGCACCAGCAGCTCGGGCTTGCGCAGCAGGGCGCGGGCCAGCAGCACGCGCTGCAGTTCGCCGCCGGAGATCTTCTGCAGCGGGCTGTCGATCACCTTGGCCGCGCCCACCTCGCCGAGCGCCTCCAGGGCGCGGGCGCGGTCGACCCCCGGCACCAGGCGCAGGAAGCGCAGCACCGACAGCGGCAGGGTCGGCTCGACGTGCAGCTTCTGCGGCATGTAGCCGATGCGCAGCCGCTCGCGCCGCCACAGGCTGCCCGTGTGCGGGGCGAGCAGGCCGAGCACCACGCGCACCAGGGTGGTCTTGCCGGCGCCGTTGGGGCCGATCAGGGTGACGATCTCGCCGGACTTCAGCTCCAGCTGCACGTCCTGCAGCACGGCGTTGCCGGCGAACTCGACGCCGACCCCGTCGAGGCGGAGCAGCGCCTCGCTCATGCCGCCTCCCGGCAGCGCGCGCACAGGCCGACCACCTCGACCATCTGCCCCTCCACGGCGAAGCCCACCTCGGTGGCCGCGGCCTGGATGGCCGCGCCGATGGCCGGCTGCTCCACCTCGATGGCGGCGTTGCACTGGCGGCAGATCAGGAAGTGGCCCTGGTGGCTGTGCCCCGGATGGTTGCAGCCGATGTAGGCGTTGAGCGAGGCGAGGCGGTGGATCAGGCCGTGCTCGAGGAGGAAGTCCAGCGCGCGGTACACGGTGGGCGGCGCGGCGCGGCGGCCGTCCTCGGCGCTGAGCACGCCGAGGATGTCGTAGGCGCCGAGCGGCTGGTGGCTGGCCCAGACCAGCTCGAGCACACGGCGGCGCAGGGCGGTGAGGCGCGCGCCGCTGCGCGCGCACAGGGCGTCGGCGGCGGCCAGCGCCGCGCTCACGCAGTGGCTGTGGTCGTGGGGATGGCAGGCCAGCGGCGTGGAAGACATGGCGACACTCCCGGGCAAAGGGACGTTATTATATAACCATTCAGTTTCCCCGGAGAGAGCTTCCCGTGCCCCGTCTGTCTTCTTTGCTGCCCGCCGCCCTGCTGGCGGCCCTGCTGGCCAGCCCGGCGCTGGCCGAAATGCGCGTGCTGACCAGCATCAAGCCGCTGCAGCTGATCGCCGCCGCCGTGCAGGACGGCGCCGGCACGCCCGAGGTGCTGCTGCCGCCGGGCGCCTCGCCACACCACTACGCGCTGCGCCCCTCGGACATCCGCCGGGTGCACGAGGCCACGCTGGTCTACTGGATCGGCCCCGACCTCGAAGTGTTCCTGTCGCACGTGCTGGAAGGGCGCGAGGCGCCCAGCCTGGCCGTGCAGTCGCTGTCCGGCCTGCACCTGCGCCGTTTCGGCGAGGAGCACCGGCACGCGGACGAGGAGCACGCCGCGCACGGGGAACACAATGAGCACGGACACGACGGGCATGCCGCCCGTGATGACCAGGGCCACGACCACGCCCATCGCCCCGGCGCGCTGGACGCCCACCTGTGGCTGCTGCCGGCCAACGCGCGGGTGATCGCCGCGCGCATGGCCGCCGACCTGGCCCGGGTCGACCCGGCCAACGCCGCGCGCTACCGGTCCAACCTGGCCGCCTTCGAGCAGCGCCTGGCCGCCACCGACGACAAGCTCAGGGCGCGGATGGCGCCGCTCAAGGGCAAGCCGTTTTTCGTCTTCCACGAGGCCTTCGACTACTTCGAGGAAGCCTACGGCCTGCAGCACGCCGGGGTGTTCGCGGTGAGCGCCGAGGTGCAGCCGGGCGCCCGCCACGTCGCCGCCATGCGCGAGCAGCTCAAGGCCGCCGGGCCGAGCTGCGTGTTCAGCGAGCCGCCGCTGCGTCCGCGCCTGGCGCAGACCCTCAGCGACGGCCTGCCGGTGCATCTCGCCGAGCTGGATGCACTGGGCTTCGACCTCGAGGCCGGGGCCGGCGGCTACGAACGGCTGCTGGAGAACCTCGGCGACGGCCTGGCGGGCTGCCTGGAGCAGCTCTGAGCGCGGGCCGGGCGGGCGATGGCGGCGGCCAATCCCGACTGGCCGCCTCGGCCATGCTTGCTGCTACAATCGGTGCCCTACGTCCCGCAGGAGTGTCCCGGTGTCCGTCGTCTTTGTCGCCGCCTCGAAGCTGCCAACCCCGTTTGGCGTGTTCACCATGCATGGCTTTCTCGATGAGGCCACCGGCAAGGAGCACGTGGCCCTGACCCTGGGCGACGTCGCCGACGGTCGCCCGGTGCTCGGCCGCCTGCATTCCGAATGCCTGACCGGCGATGCGCTGTTCAGCCTGCGCTGCGACTGCGGCGCCCAGCTCGAGGCGGCGCTGCGCGCCATCGCCGCCGAAGGCCGCGGCGTGCTGCTCTACCTGCGCCAGGAAGGTCGCGGCATCGGCCTGCTCAACAAGATCCGCGCCTACGAGCTGCAGGACGCCGGCGCCGACACCGTCGAGGCCAACGAGCGCCTGGGCTTCGGCGCCGACCAGCGCGACTACGCCATGTGCCGGCCGATGCTCGACCACCTCGGCATCCACGAACTCAAGCTGATGACCAACAACCCGCGCAAGCTCAAGGCGCTGGAAACCTACGGCATCCGCCTGGCCGAGCGCGTGCCGCTGCACAGCGGCCTCAACCCGCACAACAGGCACTATCTGGCGACCAAGGCCGGCAAGCTCGGCCACCTGCTCGGCAACCTGCACCAGGCCGAGAACGAAGGCGAATGAGTGCGGTGGCGCTGCAGCGGCCGGCGTTCGCCCGCCGCTGGTGGGGCATGCTGGCCCTGGCCTGGCTGCCGCTGATCCTGCTCGGCGCCTTCGGCCCGGAGCGTGCGCTGCTGCCGGACAGCCTGGCCATGCCGCTGTTCGTCGCCGCGCTGCTGTCGATGTTCGTCGGCCTGCCGCTGTTCCGCCGCTTCAAGCATGGCCTGATCGCCACCGCCCGCGCCCTCGACACTCCCGGTGAGGATGCGGCCTGGGCCGTGTTCGCCCGGACCCAGCGCCACGGCCTGCTCGGCGCCCTGCTGCCGGCCTGGATCGCCGCCGTCGGCCGGCTGGCCGACCTGCACGCGGTGCCGGTGCTGCTGCTGGCGTTCGCCAGCCTGGTGATCGCGCTGCTCTATCGCCTGCCACGCCAGCTCGGCTGATGCGCCGCCTGCTGCTCGCCGTCCTGCTGCTCGGCGCCGCCCTGGCGCAGGCCACGGAGCCGGACGCGCGGCGGGTGGTGGCGCTGGCGCCCTCGCTCAGCGAGATCATGGTCGAGCTGGGCGCCGCCGAGCGTCTGGTCGGCGTGCTCGACGGCGGCCCGCGCCTGCCGGCGCTGGCCCACCTGCCATCCCTCGGCCGCCACGGCCAGCTCAACCTGGAGGTGCTGCTCAGCCTGCAGCCGGACCTGGTCCTGCTCTGGCCGGACAGCGTCGGCCCGGCCATGCATGCGCAGCTCAGGACCCTCGGCATCCCGCTGATCGAGGCGCAGCCGCACGACCTCGACGAGTTGGCCGGCCAACTGGCGGCGATCGGCGCCGCGGTCGGCCATGGCGCGGAGGGCGAGCGCCTCGCCGCGCGCATGCGCGCAGGCATCGCCGCGCTGCGGGCGCGCTACGCGGGCAGCGCGCCGCTGGCAGTGTTCTACCAGGTGTGGGACCGGCCCATGTACACCCTCGGCGGCCGGCAGATCATCAGCGACGCCCTGCGCCTGTGCGGCGCGCGCAACGTGTTCGAGGACCTTGCCCTGCCGGCGCCGCAGGTCGGCGTCGAGTCGGTGCTGGCCCGCGACCCGGCGGTGATCCTGGTCGGCGAGCCGGGCCAGGCCGGCGCCTGGCAGGCCTGGCCGCAACTGACCGCGGTGCGCCGTGGCCAGGTGTGGGAGGTGCCGGACGAGGGCATCGAGCGGCCCAGCTTCCAGATGCTCGCCGCCACGGCGAAGCTGTGCGAGCTGCTGGACAGGGCGCGCTGAGTCTGCGCGGCTGAAGCGACGAGGCCCCGCTTAGGCGGGGCCTCGTCGTTTCCGGCGTCCGGATCAGAAGCGGTAGCCGACGCTCAGCTGCACGTCCTCTTCCGGCGCCGGGTAGCGGCCGAAGGGGTTGGCATAGGTGTCGTACTGCTTGCCGGTCAGGTTGTTGATCCGCAGCCTGGCGGTGAGCTGGCGGTAGTCGTAGCTCAGTGCGGCGTTGAGCAGGGTGTAGCCGCCCTCGCGCGGCTGGCTGTGGGCGTCGTCGCTGTACAGGTAGTAGCCGCCGGTGTACAGGGCCTCCAGGCGGCCGTTGAGTCCCGGCAGGAGCAGGTAGTCGAGGTGGGCGCTGGCGCTGTGGCGCGATACGCCGGGCACCTCGTTGCCCGCGAAGGGGCCGGTGCGGTACTCGGAGTCGGTGAAGCTGTACTGGCCGCCGAGGGCGAGGCGCTCGGTCAGCTGGCGGCGGGCCTCGAGCAGCAGGCCATCGCGGCGGGTCTTGTCCAGGTTGACGTTGGCGCCGGTGCCGGGACCGAAGGGGCCCGTGGCCGTGGCGTCGTACATCAGCTCGTCGTCCAGATCGAGGCGGTAGACGCTCAGCTGGTAGCGCTGCGCGCCGTCGTCCCATTCCACGCCGCCTTCCCAGGATGCGCCGGTCTGCGGCTTGAGGAACTCGACGCCGGGGCCGACGAAGCCGTTCTCGTCGACGTTGGCCCAGCGCAGCACGTCCTCGCGCTTGAGGAACACGCGGGTCTGCGCGTCGGCCTGCCAGGACAGGCCGACGCTGCTGCTGCCCTCGCGGTCGGTGTGGTTGCTGCCGGCGCTGTGGTCGCGGTCCTCGGCCTCGCTGGCGCGGTAGCCGAGGCTCAGCGTCAGGTCGTGGCCGAGCGGCTGGCTGAATTGGGTGTACCAGTCGCGCAGGGTCTGGCGGAAGTCGCTGCCCCAGGAGGCCTGGTAGTCGCTGGTGATGTGGTCGTGGCCCAGCAGCCATTCGCTGTGGCCGCGCGCCGTGTCCCAGCGGGCGGTCAGGCGCGGGCTGAAGCTTTCGATGCGAGTGCCTTGGCTGAAGCCGCCTCCGAAGAACGAGCCCACGCCATCCTGGTCGCTGTGGCTGTAGTCGAAGTTGGCGGTCCAGATCTCGTCGAGGCGCTGCTCGACGGCGAAGCGGTGCACCTGGGTATTGCTGTCGTTCCAGTCCGTGGACTGGCTCTGCTTGCGGTCGCTGCGGCGTTGGGCGAGGCTCAGCGCGCCCGGATAGAGCAGCTCGTCGTCCACCGTCTGGTACTCGTACAGCGCCCAGCCGCGGGCGTGGTCGTAGCGCAGGCGGCCGAAGGCGTTGCCGTAGTCGGCGGCGTTGTGGTCGCGGTAGTTGTCGGTGTGGCGGGCCTCGCCGCTGGCGTACACCGAGAAGCCGCCGCCGAGCTGCTGGAAGACATGGCCGCGATAGGCTTCCAGGTCGTGGCTGCCGCGGCTGGTCTCCACGTAGGCCTCGTTGCGCCGCGGCGTGCGGGTGACGATGTTGATCACCCCGCCGACCGCCTGGTCGCCGTACAGCACGGTGCCGGCGCCGCGCAGGATCTCGATGCGCTCGATGTTGGCCAGCGGCACGCTGTTGAGGTCGGCGCCGGCCATCGCCGGCTGGTTGAGGCGGCGGCCGTCGACCAGGATCAGCGTGTTGTTCACCGCGTTCTCGCCGAAGCCGCGCAGGCTGGGCGTGGCGCGGCTGCCGTCGCCGATGATGTCGCGCAGCTGCACGCCGGCCTGGCCGCGCAGCACGTCGATCAGGTTGTGGGCGCCGCTGCGCTCGATCTCGGCGCGCTTGATCACCCGCACGCTGGCCGGCGCCGGCTGCTCCAGCGGAGTGGCGCGGGTGATGACCAGGGGCGCGATGTCGTCGCTGGCCGGCTCGGCGGCCAGGGTCAGGCTCGGGGCGAGGGCCACGGCCAGCGCCAGACGGGAAAGCTTCATCAGGAAATCCTCAAAAGTGAAGGCAGACTTTCGAGGAGGGCAGAAGACAGAAACGCGCCCACAGGACGGGCGCGCGACTGACGGTGCGGCCCTCCGCAACACCTGTCGAATCCGTCGGGGCCGGTCTCCGGGCTGTCGACGCGCCGGTTCGCCTTCCCGGGACATTCCCAGTGGCTGTTGAACGGGCGTGCAGACCGAGGTCTGCGGTCGATTACCGTTGCGGGGGCAGCGCCGGCCTTGTCCGAGGACGCACCGGCTTCCCGTTTAACGCAGGCCCTAGCCTGCGCACCCTGACGAAAAGCAAAACGCCGCGCACCTTAGTGCGCGGCGTGGTGAAACTCAAGCAGCTTTCAGACGACTCGGGATGAGTTTTTCTCAAGCAGCGCCAGGCGCGCGCGCACCGCGGACTCGATGCCGGCGGCATCCAGGCCGCATTCGGCGAGCATCTCGGTCGGCTTGGCGTGCTCGACGTAGCGGTCGGGCAGGCCGAGCTGCAGCAGCGGCATGACGATGCCCTCGGCGGCGAGGAATTCGGCCACCGCGCTGCCGGCGCCGCCCATCACCGCGTTCTCCTCGACGCTCACCAGCAGCGCGTGGCTGGCGGCCAGCTCGCGTATCAGTGCGGCGTCGAGCGGCTTGACGAAGCGCATGTCGACCACCGTGGCATCGAGCTTCTCGGCCACCTCCAGCGCGGCGGCCAGCTGCACGCCGAACACCAGCAGGGCGACCTGGCCGGCGCCGTGACGACGGACCACGCCCTTGCCGATCTCGACTGCCTCCAGCGCCGGAGAGATCGGAGCGTTGGGGCCGCTGCCGCGCGGGTAGCGTACCGCCGCCGGGCCGACATGCCGGTAGCCGGTGGTCAGCAGCAGGCGCAGCTCGTTCTCGTCGCTGGGGGTCATGACGACCATGTCGGGGATGCAGCGCAGGTAGGAGAGGTCGAAGCTGCCGGCGTGGGTCGGGCCGTCCTCGCCGACCAGGCCGGCGCGGTCGATGGCGAACAGCACGTCGAGGTCCTGTACCGCGACGTCGTGGATCAGCTGGTCGTAGGCGCGCTGCAGGAAGGTCGAGTAGATCGCCACCACCGGCTTGGCGCCCTCGCAGGCCAGGCCGGCGGCGAGGGTCACCGCGTGCTGCTCGGCGATGGCGACGTCGAAGTAGCGTTCCGGGAAGCGCTCGGCGAAGGCCACCAGGTCGGAGCCTTCCTTCATCGCCGGGGTGATGCCGATCAGGCGCTCGTCGACGGCCGCCATGTCGCACAGCCACTGGCCGAACACCTCGCAGTATTTCGGTCCGCTGGCCTTGGGCGCGGCGCTGCTGCCGACCTCCAGCTTGCCGATGGCGTGATAGCCGATCGGGTCTTCCTCGGCCGGGGCGAAGCCCTTGCCCTTCTTGGTCACCACGTGGAGGAACTGCGGGCCCTTGAGTTCGCGCATCTTGCGCAGGGTGGCGATCAGGGTCGGCAGGTCGTGGCCGTCGATGGGGCCGATGTAGTTCCAGCCCAGCTCCTCGAACAGGGTGCCGGGCACCAGCATGCCCTTGGCGTGCTCCTCGGTGCGGCGGGCGATCTCCCAGGCGCCGGGGATGCGCGAGAGGATCTTCTTGCTGCCCTCGCGCATGCTGGCGTAGGTGCGGCTGGAGAGGATCTTGGTCAGGTAGTTGTTCAGGCCGCCGACGTTGCGCGAGATCGACATGTCGTTGTCGTTGAGCACCACCAGCATGTCGGCGGCGGTTTCCGAGGCGTGGTTGAGCGCCTCGAAGGCCATGCCGGCGGTCAGTGCGCCGTCGCCGATCACCGCCACGGTGCGCCGCTCGCTGCCCTGCAGACGGTTGGCCAGGGCCATGCCCAGCGCGGCGCTGATCGAGGTGCTGGAGTGGCCGACGCCGAAGGTGTCGTACGCGCTCTCACTGCGCCGCGGGAAGGCGGCCAGGCCGCCCTTCTGGCGCAGGGTCGCCATCCGCTCGCGGCGGCCGGTGAGGATCTTGTGCGGGTAGGCCTGGTGGCCGACGTCCCACACCAGACGGTCCTCGGGGGTGTGGTAGACGTGGTGCAGGGCGATGGTCAGCTCGACCACGCCCAGACCGGCGCCGAAGTGCCCGCCGGTACGCCCCACCGTGTAGAGCAGGTACTGGCGCAGCTCGTCGGCCAGGGTGTCCAGCTCGGCCTCGCTGAGGTCGCGCAGCGCGGCGGGGCTGTCGATGCGGTCGAGCAGGGGCGTGTCGGGCCGCTGGCGGGGAAACTCGTGCAGCGTCTTGGGCATCGGACGGGTTCGGCAGTCGGAAAAAGATGGGCGAGTTTACCCGAAGCGGCCGGGGTGCCCAAGCAAGCGAAGGTCGAGTGGAGCCGGCGCAGGGGGGATGGCCACCCCGTGGAAAATTCGCGCCGCGATTTTCCGCCGTGGCGGCCGGGTCCGGACCGGGGAACTCAGTGCGTGCGTGCGACTATGTAGCAGGCCAGCTGGCGCAGGGCGTCGGCGCGCTCGTCGAATGGCTGCAGGGCCGCCAGCGCCAGATCGCGCAGTTCCAGGGCGTAGGCCTTGGCGGCGTCGAGGCCGAGCAGCGCCGGGTAGGTCGGCTTGTCGTGGGCCTGGTCCTTGCCCTGGGTCTTGCCCAGGGTGGCGGTGTCGCTCTCCACGTCGAGGATGTCGTCCTGCACCTGGAAGGCCAGGCCGATGGCGCGGGCGTAGTCCTGCAGCGCGGCGAGGCTGCTGGCGTCGCTGCCGCCGCTGGCCAGGGCGCCGAGGCGCACGCTGGCCTCGATCAGCGCACCGGTCTTGTGCCGGTGCATGGTCTCCAGGGCGGTCTGGTCGAGCTGCACGCCGACCGAGCCGAGGTCGATGGCCTGGCCGCCGACCATGCCGGCCGGTCCGGCGGCGCGGGCCAGGCTGACGACCATGTCCAGGCGGGTGGCGGCATCGGCGGGGTTGCGCCCGGCGTCGGCGAGCACCTCGAAGGCCAGCGCCTGCAGGCCGTCGCCGGCGAGGATGGCGCAGGCCTCGTCGAAGGCGATGTGGGTGGTCGGCTGGCCGCGGCGCAGCTCGTCGTCGTCCATCGCCGGCAGGTCGTCGTGGACCAGCGAGTAGGCATGGATCAGCTCCACCGCGCAGGCCGCGCCGTCGGCCCGTTCGGCCGCGCCGCCGAGGGTCTCGCAGGCGGCGTAGGCGAGCAGCGGGCGCACGCGCTTGCCGCCGTTGATCACGCTGTAGCGCATGGCCCGGTAGAGGCGCTCGAGTTCGGGACGGGGAGCGACGAACAGGGCGTCGAGGGCGGCGTCGACGCGTGCCTGGCAGGCGGCCTGGTACTGCTGGAGACTCATTGCGCCTCGCCCTCCGCGTCGAAGGGGGCGGTCTGGCCGTCCTGGCCGAGGAGGATCTGCACCTTCTGCTCGGCCTGGCCCAGCGCACCCTGGCACTCGCGGGTCAGGCGGATGCCCTGCTCGAAGGCGGCCAGCGAGTCCTCGAGGGACAGCTCGCCGCTCTCCAGGCGCTCGACCAGGGTCTGCAGCTCGCTCAGCGACTGCTCGAAATCGGGGGCGGTTTTCTTGCGGGCCATGGCGGCGCTCTCGGACGGCGGAAAAACGGGCGCGACACTAGCAGAGCCGCGGCGTGTGGGCAAACGCCATCCAGGCGGCTGGGGCGCCTGTCCCGGTGCGCATGGCGCACCCTACGGAGACGGTGCGATGCGTAGGGTGCGCCGTGCGCACCATGGGCCGCTCAGCGCCCGTAGGTGGCCCAGAAGTAGTAGAGGGTCATGCCGCTGCCGACGACGATCACCAAGGCGCGCAGCCAGCGCGCCGGCAGGCGCTGGCCGAGCGCGCCGCCGGCGTAGCCGCCGAGGGTGGCGCCGGCGAGCAGCACGGCCAGTTCCGCCCAACTGACCCGGCCGGCGACGACGAAGGTCAGGCTGGCGACGCTGTAGATCACCGCCGAGATCAGGTTCTTCAGCGCGTTGGCGCGGGCCAGGGCGTGGCCCTCGATGGCGAAGGCGGCCAGCTGCAGGATGCCCATGCCGGCGCCGAAGTAGCCGCCGTAGATCGA
>JAEAMF010000705.1_pt1 | contig 34488 bp, 29 predicted proteins | sample 8958721 | NCBI WGS metagenome assembly JAEAMF01 (sample SAMN16933255, study PRJNA681124) | bioreactor sludge metagenome | isolation source: anaerobic bioreactor treating anionic surfactant - SDBS | place: India: Bengaluru | collected 2019-02-28 | reverse complement strand
AGAGGCTGAAGACGGGCAGCTGGTAGGCCTCGTCGAAATAGAACGGCACGTACTCCCCCGCTTGGGCGTTGCCCCGGATGCCGTGCTCGGGGCCGTACAGGGCGACCAGGTTGACGCCCGGCGCGGCCTGGAGGAGCTCGGCCGTCGTCCGCAGTCCGGCGTCGGTGCCGGTCTGGTTGGTGATCAGGCCGACCCGCTTGCCCCGGACCAGGTCGAGGTGCTTGGCGAGAAAGACCTCGAGGCCGGGCTTGACCCGGCGGACCGCCGCCGGGGCGGGCGCGGCCGGCGTCTCGGGCTTGGCGCAGGCCGCCAGGGTCAGGCCGAGGGCCAGGGCCGCGAGCCATCCCGGGCCCTTTCGCCAGGTCCGTTCCCCGGCCGTTCCGGCGCTCGTCGGCAGGCTGGATCCTCTGTTCATGATCGTCCGTCCTTTCGTTCGAGGTCCCGGCGGGCGGAAGGATAACAGGGCGGCCGCCGCCGAGTCAAACGCCGCCGGCCCCTTGATTCGCCGGCGGAAAGCGGCTATAAAAGAAATACGAGACGTCCTTGAGCAGAAAAGGCCTTCGGGGTACCCTCCTCCTCCTGCTGGGATCGGCCTTCGTTCTCGCCGCCCGCCTGTCTGCCGCCGAAGACATCCCCTACCAATGGACCGGCGTCGAACGGGTGGTGGCCGTCGCCGACCTCCACGGCGATTTCGACCGTTTCGCCTTCATCCTGGCCCATCCCCAGATCGGGCTCGTCGACGAGGAGCTCCACTGGATCGGCGGCAAGGCCCATCTCGTCCAGCTCGGCGATGTCCTGGACCGGGGGCCCCGGGCCAAGGACATCCTGGACCTCATCCGCCGTCTCCAGGGCGAGGCGGCCGCCGCCGGCGGCGCCGTCCACATGATCCTGGGCAATCACGAGGAGATGAACATCACCGGCATCGCCCTGGACTATCCCGACTATGTCCCGGTCGAGCAGTTCGTGGCCTTCCTGCCGGCCGATTTCCGGCGTCAGCGGGAGGCCGAGTACCTCAAGAAGCTCCCGGCCGGCGAGCGGGAGCGGGCCCAGATCGAGGGCCTCGACATCAACGCCAACGAAGGCTTGGCGGAATTCTGGCGCAAGGTCCTGGCCGGCAAGGACGCCGAGGCCCGCCGGGCCTACGTCCTGGGTTTCAACGAAGCCTACGGCGACTGGATCGTCCGTCTGAACACCGTCATCAAGATCGACGACGTCGTCTACGCCCACGGCGGGATCAGCGAGGCCATCTCCCGCTGGCCGCTGCGGGAGATCAACCAGGTCATGCGCCGCGAGCTGGAGTTCTTCCAAGGGCGCATGCGCAATCCCCAGGATTACGCCAAGCCCTTCCATCCCCGCCTGGTCTACGACCCCGACAGCCCTCTTTGGTTCCGGGGTCTGGCCACCCGGAACGGGGCTGCGGCCCAGGCCGAGGTCGAGCGGACCCTGGCCAACCTGGGGGCCAAGGCCATGGTCATCGGCCACAACTACTTCCAGTTCAACGCCGGATCGAGCGCCATCATCGAGCGCAGCAACGTCAGCCGGTTCCAGGACAAGGTCTGGATCATGGACACCGGCATCTCCGGCAGCTACGGCGGCATCCCGTCGGCCCTGATCTACGACCGCGGCGAGTTCCGGGTCTGGGGCGAGACCGAAGAGGTGGCCGCCCGCAGCGGCATCCGCCAGCCGCCGCCGAGGCCCCTGTCGCCGCGGGAGATGGAAACGTACCTGCGGACCGCCGCGGTCGTCAAGCGCGGGCCGGGCGTCGGCGGCCGCACGGACGCCTGGCGGCTGACCCTCGAGCTGCAAGGGCTGACCCGCTACGCCCTGTTCCGCTACGTCGACCGCCGCCGCCCCGACCCCCTGCCCGACAGCTGGCGCTACGATCTGGCCGCCTACGCCCTGAACAAGTATCTCGGCCTCGAGATCGTGCCGCCCATCGTCGAGCGGAGGGTCGAAGACATCACGGGCGGCGTCCAGGCCTTCGTCTCGGGGGGCCGCTCCCTGCCCGAGCGGCGGGGAGCGCGGGTGGAGCCGCGCGATCCCGAGGCCTTGGCCCGGGGCCTGGCCGATCTGGCCGTTTTCCAGGCCTTGGTCAACGACGACTGCCGCAACGAAAAGGACACCCTCGTCCGGGACGAGGACGACCGCGTCTTTCGGGTCGATTTCTCCGAGGCCTTCGCCCCCGACAAAGGCGAGGGCTCGGGGTGCCAGGTCGTCCGCTGCTCCCGCATCCTCTACGGCCGGCTCCTGGCCTGGGACGCCAAGACCGTGGCCGCCTACATGGGCCGCTATCTCGGCCGTGAGGAGATCGAGGCCCTGAACGCGCGGCGGGGCCTCCTGGTCCGCCGGCTGCGGGGGCTGATCCGGACCCTGGGCGAGTCCCGGGTCCTGTTCTGACGCGCGAGAGGGGGGGAGGCCATGCCCGTTGGCCCCGGAACGAAGGCTTCGGCCGCCGGGCCGCTTGGCCCGCCGCGCCTCGGGCTGGGCTACCGGATCCTGCGGCTTGTCGCCGACATCCGCCCCGGCGAGGCGGCCAAGGCGCTCCTTCTGGCCCTGAACATCTTCCTCCTGCTCCTCGCCTATTACATCCTCAAGCCCCTGCGCGAATCGCTGCTGCTTGTAGACGCCAAGGCGCCCCTCATCAAGAGCTGTTTGAGCGGGGCCCAGGCCGTCCTCTTCATCTTCGTCATCAAGGCCTTCAGCCGCCTGGCCTCCCGGGTCCCCCGGCACGTGCTGATCACATGGACGACCTCGTTCTTCATCTCCAACCTCGGCCTGTTCTACCTGCTCCACGCGGCCGGCATGGCCGTCAAGCCGATGGGCATCCTGTTCTTCATCTGGGTCGGCATTTTCAACTACTTCGTCATCGCCCAGTTCTGGGGCTTCGCCAACGACCTCTACGAGGACGAGGCCGGCAAGCGGACCTTCCCCCTCGTCGCCGTGGGCGCCTCCCTCGGCGGCCTGGTGGCCACCCTCCCCTTCATGAAGAAGCTCCGCGACATCCTGGGGGCCAACTGGGAATTCAAGCTCATGCTCATCGCCGCCGCCCTCCTGGCCTTCTGCATCGCCCTGGCCCGTTTCATCCACGCCCGGGACGTCCGCCGGACCCTGGGGGACCGCGACCGGGGCCTGGCCGGGGCCGCCGAAAAGGCCCGGACGCAGGAGCGGCCGCTCAAGGCCAGCGGCGGCTTCCGGCTCGTCTTCGGCAGCCGCTATCTCCTGCTCATCGCGGTCATGATCGGCCTCTACAACTTCGTCAACGCGACGGGCGAGTACATCATGTCGACGGTCACCGTCGAGAAGTCGATCGAAACGAAGGCCGCCGGGGCCCCCGGGGCCGGATGGCCCGACGCCTCCCCGGTCGCGCCGCGCCAAACCGAAAGCAAGGCCATCCACAACGCCTTCATGGACTACCAGTTCCTGACCAACCTGATCGCTCTGGTCATCCAGCTCCTGCTCGTCTCGCGGATCTTCCGCTGGGTGGGGGTCAGCGGGGCGCTGCTCTTCCTGCCGTTGATCGCCCTCGGCGGCTATGCCCTCATCTCCTTCGGGGCCGTGCTGGCCCTGGTCCGCTGGGTCAAGGCCCTGGAGAACGGCACCGATTATTCCCTCCAGAACACGACCAAGGCCGCCCTCTTCCTGGTCACCAAGCGCGAGGAGAAGTACAAGGCCAAGGCGGCCATCGACACCTTCTTCGTCCGCGGCGGCGACACGCTCTCGGCCCTGGCCGTTTTCGTCGGGGTCACTTTGCTCGGACTGCCCATCGAGCGCTACGCCCTTCTCAACGTCCTCATCGTCGTCGCGCTCCTGGGCGTCTGCCTCAAGATCATTCCCGCTTACCGGAAACGGAAGGCGGCCATGGACGCGGCCGCCGGGGAGGCCTGAATGAAGCGCATCGCGGTTCTCCTGACCTTCGTCCTGGCGGCCGGCGCCGCCGCGCCCGCCGTCCGGGCCCAGTTCCTGCCGGAGGAGATCGCCCAGAGGCCGGTCCTGGAGGAGTTCCTCCGCACGGCCCGGATCGTCAAGTTCGAGCCCATCGGCGAGGGGGTCACCCACCCCTGGCGCCTGTATCTCGAAAAGGACGGCGTCGAACGCATGGCCGCCTGGAAGAACCCCCACGGCTACATGAACGGGTTCCTCGAGGGCTGGCAGTACGAGATCGCCGCCTATCGCCTGGACAAGCTCCTCGGGCTGAACATGGTCCCGCCGGCCGTCGAACGGGCCTTTCGGGGCCTGCCGGGGGCCCTGGTCCTGTGGGCCGAGAACAAGTACAGCCTGCTGAAGCTCATGGAGGAGGGCGTCCGCATCCCGGAGGAGGCCCAGGACCACACCGAGAAGATGAAGTACCTGACCCGGGCCTGGGACAGCTTGATCGGCAACGAGGACAGGACCCAGCAGAACTTCCTCTACACCGCCGATTGGCGGGTCATCGTCTTCGACCACTCGCGGGCCTTCCGCAGCAAGGGCGAATTCGTCAAGAAGCTGATGTTCGGCCTGAACGGCATCGAGAAGGGCGACGACGGGGCCCCGTTCCTGTTCAAGAAGCTGCCCCGCTGGTTCGTCGACCGCATCAAGACCCTGACCTTCGAGGCCGTCCGGGCCGCCGTCGGCGACACCCTGACGGACCGCGAGATCAAGGCCGTTCTGACCCGCCGGGACCTGCTCCTGCGGGAGATCGACCTGATGGTCCAACAGCAGGGCCCGGAGGTCCTCTATTGAACGCCCGGCCGTCGGCCTTCCTGGTCCTGGCGGCGGCCCTGGCCGCGGCCCTGCCGGCCGGGCGCGGGTCTCCGGCGGGCGCGGCCCAGTTCACGGCCGCCGAGCTGGACCAGCGCCCCCGCTGGGAGGCCTTTCTGGCCAACGCCAGGGTGATCGAGAGCGAGAGCCGGCAGATGAAGAGCGCCGAGGCCGTCACCTCGCCCTGGGTCCTGATGCTCGAGCTCGACGGCGTCAAGCACCGCGGCCTGTGGAAGAACCCCGAGGGCCGCATGGGCGGCTACTGGGAGGGCTGGCAATACGAGATCGCCGCCTACCGCCTGGACAAGCTCCTCGGCCTGGGCCTGGTCCCGCCCACGGTCGAGCGGCGCTTCCGGGACGTGCGCGGCTCCTGCCAGTACTGGGTCGACGACTGCATCTCGCTGCGCGACAAAGAGGAGAAAGGGACCAAGATCCCGCCGCAGAAGGTCCAGGGCTGGAACCGGGCCACCTATCTCCAGCGGCTGTTCGACAACCTCATCGCCAACGAGGACCGGCACCAGAACCAGGTCCTCATCACCCCGGACTGGCGCATGGTCCTGATCGACCACTCGCGCTCGTTCCGGACCTCGGGCCGCTTCACCAAGTCCCTGCTCTTCTCGGCCCGGTCCCCGGACGGCCCCAAGCTCATGAGCGAACTCCCCCGGGCCCTGGTCGGCCGGCTCAAGGCCCTCGACGCCGCGGCCGTCCGGGCCGCCGTCGGCGGCACCCTGACGGAGGACGAGGTCCGGGCCGTGATCGTCCGCCGGGACCTCATCCTGGCGGAGATCGACCGCCTGGTGCAGGTCAACGGGGAGGACCGGGTCTTCTACTGATCAGAGGGCCTTGCGCACGGTCAGGATGTTCTGGCCGCCGGCCCTCCTATAGGACAGGCCGTCCATGAGCGTCTTGAAGAAGTAGACGCCCAGGCCGCCGGGGACGCCGCGGCGCAGCTTGACGGCCAGATCGGGGTTCTTTTTCCGGACGGGATTGAAAGGGATGCCCGTGTCCCGGACCTCGATGACCAGGGCCTCCCCCTCGCGCCAGATGCGGACGGCCATGTCCCCCTTGCGGCCCCGGGGGTAGGCGTAGCGGGCGATGTTGACGCAGATCTCGTGCAGGGCCAGCTCGACCTTGAGCCGGTCCTGCTCGTCGAGCGGCAGGCCGGCGATGGCCTCTCGCAGGAATTCCCGGACGCGGTCGAGCTCCTTGAGCCGGGCCGGGACGCGGAGCTCCCGGACATCCGGACCCGCCGCGCCGCCCGCCGTCGCCGTCATGGGCACCGCTTGACGACGACCAGCGTCATGTCGTCGCCGGCCTCGGCCGAACAGGCGTAGCCGAGGACGTCCTCGAAGACCCGGTCGCGGATCTCCGGGGCCGGCCGGCCGCGCAGCTCCCGGACCTTGGCCGCCAGGCGCTCCTCCCCGTATTCATCGCCGCCGTCCTTGCGGGTCTCGACGATGCCGTCGGTGTAGAGGCAGAGGATGTCGCCGGGGGCCAGGACCACCTTCTCCTCGCGGTAAGTCTGGCCCGGGAACATGCCCAGGCACAGGCCGGTCGTCTCGAGGGGCCGGGCCGGGCCCTTGCGGCCGACGACGAGCGGCGGGTTGTGGCCGGCGTTGACGTAGCGGACCTCGTCCTTGGACCGGTCGAGGATGGCCAGGAAGAAGGAGATGAACAGGTGGCTGTCCGAGCTGGCGTAGACGAAATCGTTGAGCCGGGAGGCGACCTCGGCCAGGTCGATGACCCCCGGGAAACGCTCGTGGAGGCCGCCCCGCAGGGAGGCCATGAGCAGCGAAGCGCTGACCCCGACGCCGGAGACGTCGGCGATGATCAGGGCCAGGCGGTCCTTGTCGACGGCGATGTAGTCGAAGTAGTCGCCCCCGACGTGGCGGCAGGCCCGGGCGCTGCCGCTGATCTCGTAGGGCGCGAAGCTCGGATCGGTCCGGGGCAGGAAGTTCTTCTGGATCTGGGTGGCCAGGGCCAGCTCGCGGTCCTGGCGGGCCTTTTCCATGGCCTGCTCGTAGAGGCGGGCGTTCTCGATCTTGACGGCGGCCAGGTTGCCGAGCAGCGTCAGGAGCCGCAGGTCGTCCTCGGTGAACTGCTCGAGGAGCGAGGCCCGGTCGCAGTAGATGAGGCCGATGATGTCCTCGTTGTTAAAGAGCGGCACGCACATGGCGGAATGGATGCGGGCCTGGATGACGCTGAGCTGCTCGCGCAGGTCCTCGTCGGCCTGGATGTCGGAGACGAGGATGGCCGAGTTGCGCTCCAGGGCGGTCCGGACGATCGTCTGGCTGACGAAGATGCTCTGGTTCCGCAGGGCCGCGTTCTGGATGCGGACGACCTTGGGCTCCAGGGCCTGGCTGGCCTCGTTCTTGATCATCAGCACGCCGCGGTCCATCGGCAGGTGCTGGATGAGCACGTCCATGACGTGGCCGAGGAGCTTTTCCAGGGGCATGTGGTAGATCAGGGCCTGGCTGACGGCGCTCAAGACCGAGCTCGTCTTCTGGTCCTTCTGCAGGCGCTCGAGGTCCAGCCCGCCGCCCGGGGTCTTCATGATCACCCCGGTGGCCGGCGGCTTCTTGAGGATGTCCTTGACCTGGATGATGGTGTTCGAGCTGTGGGTGAAGGTGGTCTCGACGGTCTCGACGGGCGGCTGGTAGTCCCGGTCGAAATAGAAGCGGGTCGAGCCGATCAGGATCTCGTCGCCCCGGGCCAGGTCGATCTCGCCGGTCACCCGCCGGCCGTTGACGAAGGTGCCGTTCTTGCTGCCCTGGTCGATCAGGGCGTAGCCGCGCTCGGTCGGGGCGATGACGGCGTGGACGCCCGAGCTGAACTGGTCGGACAGGACGATGTCGTTGGCCGAGGACCGGCCGATCACGGTCCGGCCCCCGCCCAGCGGGAAGACCGAGGGCTCCCCCGTCTTCGGGTAAATGTATAAATTGGGCATGAGCGCACCCTTTACGGTCATTCTAGATGACGCGGCCGGTCATTTCAACCTCAAGGCCCGGCGCAGTCTCCGGGCCCGCTCCTCCGGCGAGAGGCCGGCATCGACGAGAGGCAGCAGCAGGCCCTTGAGCTCCCGGTCGAGCAGCGTGTCGAGGTGCTCGAGCGAGTAGTCGGTCGTCTGGGCCGTGCCCTGGAGGATGTTCTGGTAGGCCTTGACGATGTCCTCCGGCGGGTGCATCAGCGTCATGAGGTCGAAGACCCGCTTGAGGCGGATGTCCAGCAGGGCCCGGGCCTCGGCCGGCGGGCCGGGCGGAGGGTCGAGCACGACATCGCAGGCCTTCCGCAACAGGCGCAGCAGCTCCGCCCGGACGGCCTTGCGCGGGAAACGGACCTCGGGCCGGGCCAGGCGGAGCTTGGCGAGGGCGTCGACCAGGGCCTGTTCCATGGCCTCGTCGCGGCGGGCCAGCTCCTCGAGCAGGAGGTCGGCCGCGGTCTGGGTGCCGATGCGGGCCAGGACCTCCGGGACCGCCCGCCGGACGTCGGGCGGGGCGTCCGCCGACCGGAGCGCCGGCGCGAGCAGCGGTTCCAGGCCCGGCCCGTAGGCGGCCAGGGCGGTCTGGGCCTCGGCCCGGGTCATGGGGTTGCCGAGCAGGGCCAGGATAAGAGGCACGTGGCCGCGATGGCGGTGGACCGCGGCGCTCTCCAGGGCGTAGACCGACACCTCGGGCGACGGGTCGGCCAACAGCCGGCCGAGGGCCTCGAGCGTCGGCGGGTTGGGGACCATGCGGCCGATGAGCTTGGCCACCTCGACCCGGTCGAGCTCGAACGGCGAAGCCGCCATCTCGCCGAGCCGCTGGGCCATGATCTCCTGGTAGACCGGCAACAGGAAGACCAGGTCGATCTCATGCTGGAAGGCCGGGTCGTCGATGGCCTCCTCGAGCCCCGGGAAGAAGCCCGTCCCCCCGACGTCGAAGAGGGCGTCCATGCCCCGGGCCCGGATCTCGTCGCGTTTGACGCCCAGCAGGCCCTTGAGCTCGGGCGTCAGGTCCTTGCGCCGGACGAGCTCGAAGACGTTCATCAGGTAGAGGGTCGTGCTTCGCTCCCGGCTCTGGATGGTGTTGAAGACCTTGAGGGTCAGGCCCTCGTCGACGTGCTTGCGGATGACCTCCTCGCCCCGGTCCCAGCGCGACCGGATGGGCTTCTTCAGGACGGCCGGGTATTCCCGGTAGACGAGCCGGGTCAGCACCAGCCAGGCCACGAGGAAGACCAGGCAGAGCACGCCGATCTCCCGGACCTTGGCCAGCTCCTGGCCCTCGCGGTAGTCGAATTGGCGGACGGCCCGCAGGCCGAGGAACAGGACGGCCCCGAAGCCGGTGGCGAACTTGGTGACGAACATGTCGATGAAGATCTTGGCCTTGTACTTGACCTCCTGCGGCACCGGGATGTACAGGAGCTCGCGGACCGATTGGCTCAAGGTGTTGTCGAAGCCCTTGTCCGCGCCCCTGACGACCGAGGCCCAGGGCAGGACCAGGATCGCGGGGATGAGGAAGGCGGCCGCCGAGCCGAGGAGCAGGACCACGGGGGCCAGGGAGATGGCCCAGCGGACGCCGTAGGTCTTGAGGAACCGGTCCGTCGTCAGGAGGTGGAAGACCGTCGAGACGGCCAGGATGGCCAGCATGAAGCCGGCGATGTACGCGGTCCGGGCCTGGACGGCCTGGTAGACCCCGTTGACGGCGGTCTTGAACTGGTAGTTGATCAGGGTCCCGGCCACGATGGCCGCGGCCAGCATGGCCGCCAGGAGCTTGAGATAGCGGTTCTTGGCGACGGCGCGAAAGCTCTCCCAGGCGCCCACTTTGGACCCGGAGGCCAGCCGGGCGTCGCCGGCCGCGGCGTCGACCTTCTGGCGGCCCGCGTAGACCGCGTTGACCGTGACGAGCGCGAGAAGGAGGAGCACCGGGCAGACGCGCAGCAGGTTCTCGGTCCGGACCAGCTTCAGGGTCGTGCCCAGGAAGGCCAGGCCCGAGCCGGCCATGCCGCCGAAAAGCCCGCCGGTGACGAAGAGGCCGACCAGGCGCTTGGCCTGGTGCGGATGGAGGACGTCGTTGACGGCGATCCAGAACTGGGTCACGGCCATGGCGATGAAGACGTCCGTCCAGAAGCTGAAGGCGACGACGGGGACGATCTTGAAGCCGGGCTCCAGGATGACCGCCTGGACCCAGAGCAGGAACAGGATGCCCGAGGAGTCGGCCACGGGCGTCTGGACCTGGCTGGTGCGGAGCAGGTCGAACACGAACCAGAAGACGAGCAGGCTGGCGATGAAGAACAGCAGCGAGGCCGCCAGGTAGGTGCGGCGGGGCACCCGGCTGAGGAGCCGGGCGTTGGCGGCGACGACGAAGCCGATGAGCAGGGCCGTGGCCAGGTCGGCGTAGGACCACCAAGCCGGGTGGATGCCGATGAGCAGGCTTTCCTTGACCGGCTTGAGGACGTAGAAGGTGGCCGTGATCAGGAAGAAGTAGGCCGACAGGGCCAGGGCCGCCCGGGCCTCGCGGCCGCGGACGTCGCCGAATCCCCGCAGCAGTCGTTCGAGCCGGCCGTCGGTCACGCGGCCTCCCCTCTTCGGCGCCCCGCCGGTCAGGCCAGGTCGAAGCTCTCCAGGGCCCGGCCGCAGTCGTCGCGGATGTCGAGGACCCGGTCGAGCCCGGTGATCTTGAAGATCAGGAGCAGCTTGGGCGAGATGCGGCAGAGCTTGAGCTTGCCGCCCAGGTTCTGGACGGATTTATAGCTGGCCAGGATCTCGCCGACGCCGAAGCTGTCGATGAAGCCCACGCCGGCCAGGTCGAGCAGGATGTTCCGCCGGCCCCGGTCGAGCTCCCCCTGGACCAGGCTGGACAGCGTGATCTGCGGCAGGTCCTGGCGGCTGATCTCGCCCTGGATGTCGAAGACGACGACGCTCGCCACTTCGCGCGTTTTGATGGACAGGGGGACGGCCATGGTCAGGACTTATTTATCAGACACCCCGGGCAAAGTCAATCGGCGGCCGGGCCGCGCTTCGCCGGGCGGCCGGAAACGCGTATAATCCCCCCGGTCCGAACCTGTTCAAGGAGCGCCCCATGCCACTCGTCGAGATCCATCTGCTCGAAGGCCGCACGGACGAACAGAAGAAGGCCCTGCTCGCGGCGGTGACGGCGGCCGTCCACGACTCGATCGGCGCGCCGCTCGAATCGATCCGGGTCTGGGTCCAGGAGTTCTCGCCGCGCGAATACATGATCGCCGGCGTCCTGGCCGCCGAGCGCAAGAAATAGCCCGGGCCGTCACTCCCCCGCCGTCGCGGCGGGACGGGCGAAGCGCTTGCGCACCAGGTAGACGGGGATGCCCAGGAGGACGATCAGCAGGCCGGGCAGGGTGTATTTCGTCTTGAACACGAGCAGGTCGACGGCGATGGCCCCGGCCAGGAGGATGTAGAGGGCGGGCACGACCGGGTAGCCCCAGGCCTTGTAGGGCCGCTCCCAATCGGGCCTTTTCTTGCGCAGCACGAAGATGCTCGAGACGACCAGCACGAAGAAGATCAGGACGGCGAAGACGACATAGTCCAGCAGGTCGCTGTAGGTGCCGCTCAGGCACAGCAGCGAAGCCCAGACGCCCTGGACGACCAGGGCCGTGCCCGGCACGCACTTCTTGTTGAGCTTGCCGGTGGCGCCGAAGAACAGCCCGTCCTTGGCCATGGCGTAATAGACCCGGGCCCCCGACAGGATGAGGCCGTTGTTGCAGCCGAAGGTGGAGATCATGATCATGACGGCCATGATCAGGGCCGCGGCCGGGCCGAAGATCATCCCGGCGGTGGCCGTGCCGACCCGGTCGAACGGGGCGAACTGGATGCCCCGGCCGAAGGCGTCGGCGGCCTCCGGGCTGCCCTGGACCGGCAGGATCATGATGTAGGCGATGTTGGCCAGGATGTAGAGCAGGATGACGGCCCCGGCGCCCAGGACCAGGCTCAGGGGGATGTTGCGCTTGGGGTTCTTGACCTCGCCGGCGATGTAGGTCACGCTGTACCACTCGTCCGAGGCGAAGAGGGAGCCGACCATGGCCGCGCCGACGGCGGCCAGGAGCATGAGCCCCGAGAGCGGCTCGACCGAAACGACCTGCCCGTTGGCCATGTGGGTCCAGCTGGCCTTCCAGAAGACGGCCCAGTTGGCCTTGATGGCCGCGGCGTTGGCCCCGACGAAGAAGCCGAGCAGGATGAGGCCGGTGAGGGCCACGGTCTTGGTCACGGTGAAGACGCCCTGGATGGTCTTGCCCGTGCGCAGCCCGCGCATGTTCAGCCAGGTCAGGACGACGATGCTGGCGATGGCCAGGACCTGGGCGGCCGAGATCTTGAGGCCCAGGACGGTGGCCAGGATGTGCGTCTCGCTGAACCAGGGGATGAGGAGCCCGGTGAACTTGGCGAAGGCCACGCCGACGGCGGCGATGGTCCCGGTCTGGATGACCAGGAAGGTCGTCCAGCCGTAGAGGAAGCCGATGAGGGGGCTGTAGGCCTCGCGGAGATAGACGTAGAGGCCGCCGGCGTGGGGCATCATGCCGGCCAGCTCGCCGTAGCTCAAGGCGCCGATGACGGTCAGCACGCCGGTGATGACCCAGACCAGGACGAGCAGGCCGGGGGAGCCGACGGTGCGGGCGATGTCGGCGCTGACGATGAAGATGCCCGAGCCGATCATGGCCCCCATGACGATCATCATGGCGTCGAACAGGGACATCTCGCGCTTGAAGGCCGGCGAGACGGCCTCGGACACGGGGACGCGGGCGGCGGCGACGGCGGCGTGTTCTTTCATGACTGTCTCCGGAGCTTGCTCTTGCGGATGCCGTAGGCGAAATAGATGACCAGGCCGAGGCCCATCCAGGCCAGGAGCCGGATCCAGGTGTCCCGGGGCAGGCCCGACATCAGGTAGACGCAGCAGAGGATGCCCAGGACCGGCACGAGCGGGACGAGCGGCGTCCGGAAGGGCCGGGGCAGGTCGGGACGGGTGTAGCGCAGGACCAGGACGCCGCCGCAGACGATGACGAAGGCGAAGAGCGTGCCGATGCTGACGAGCTCGCCGACGATGCCCATGGGCAGCAGCGCGGCCGCGACGCCCACGGCCAGGCCGGTGGCCATGGTCGTGACGTGCGGCGTGCCGTACTTCTTGTGGACCTTGGCGGCGGCCGGCGGCAGCAGCCCGTCCTTGGCCATGGTGTAGAAGATCCGGGGCTGGCCCATGAGCTGGACCATCATGACCGACATCAGGCCGACGATGGCCGCGATCTTGACCAGCGGCGAGAGCCAGAACAGCCGCATGGCGTCGATGGCCACGGCCACCGGGGCCGGGACGTTGAGCTCGGTGTAGGGCACGACGCCCGTCAGGACGAGCGAGAAAGCGATGTAGATGAGCGTGCAGGCGAAAAGCGAGCCCAGGATGCCGATGGGCATGTCGCGCTTGGGGTTCTTGGCCTCCTGGGCGGCCGTCGAGACGGCGTCGAAGCCGAGGTAGGCGAAGAACATGACCCCGGCGCCGCGGAGGATGCCGCTCAAGCCGAAGAAGCCGAACTGGCCCTGGTTGGGCGGGATGAACGGCTTCCACAGCGACGGCTTGATGAAGAAGACGCCGGCCCCGATGAAGACCAGGATGATGGCGATCTTGAGGAAGACGATGACCGAATTGACGGTGGCCGACTCCTTGATGCCGCGGACCAGGATGAAGGTGATCAGGGCGATGACGAAAAGGGCCGGCAGGTTGATGACCGCCCCCGTCCGGGTCCAGGCGCCGGTCTGGGGGTTGAAGGCGTAGGGGGCCTCGGCCAGGACGGCCGGAAAGTCGACGCCGATCCCTTTCAGGAAGCTGACGACGTAGCCCGACCAGCCGATGGCCACGGTGGTGGCGCCGAGGGAGTATTCGAGGATGAGGTCCCAGCCGATGATCCAGGCGAAGATCTCGCCCAGGGTCGAGTAGGCGTAGGTGTAGGCGCTGCCGGCGATGGGGATGAGCGAGGCGAACTCGGCGTAGCACAGGCCGGCGAAGGCGCAGGTCAGCCCGGCCAGCATGAACGACAGCGTGACGGCCGGCCCGGCGTATTGGGCGGCGGCGTGGCCGGTGATGACGAAGATGCCGGCCCCGACGATGGCCCCGACGCCGAGGAAGATCAGGTGCCAGGGACCGAGAACGCGCTTGAGACCCGAAGCGTCGCTGGCGGCCTCCTGGGTCAGCATCTCGATCGACTTGGTCGCGAACAGGGGGCTTTTCATGAGGCCGCACTTATAACACACGCTCCTGGGGGTGTCAAAATCCCGTTGCCATCCAATAACGGCCGCCGCGGCCCCCTCGCTCCTTCATGTCCTCTTGCGCCCCACCCAGCTGTACAGCACCGGCAGGACCAGCAGCGTCAGGAGGGTCGAGGAGATCAGCCCGCCGACCACGACGACCGCCAGCGGCCGCTGGATCTCCGATCCCGGGCCCCGGGCGAACAGCAGCGGCACCAGGCTCAAGACGGTGATGGTGGCGGTCATCAGGACCGGGCGGAGCCGGTTGAGGCAGCCCCGCTCGATGGCCTCCCCCGCCGGGACGCCGTCCTCTTCGAGCTGTGTGATGTACGACAGCAGCACGATCCCGTTGAGCACGGCGATGCCGAACAGGGCGATGAAGCCGACCGAGGCCGGCACCGAGAGGTAGAGCCCGGAGAGCCAGAGGGCCAGGACGCCCCCGACCAGCGCGAAGGGCAGGTCGAGCAGGACGAGCAGCGACAGCCGCAGCGACCCGAAGGTCAGGAAGAGCAGGACCAGGATGAGCCCGATGGTGGCCGGCAGGATGACGGCCAGCCGCTCCATGGCCCGCTGCTGGTTCTCGAACTGGCCGCCCCAGGTCAGGAAGTAGCCCGGCGGCAGGGGGACGCCCTGACGCACGGCCCGCCGGGCCTCGGCCACGAAGCCGCCCAAGTCGCGGCCGCTGATGTTGCACTCGACGCCGATACGGCGCTGGCCCGCCTCCCGGCTGATCTGGCTCGGGCCCTCGATCATGGCGATCTCGGCCACCTGGCTCAAGGGCACCCGGGCCCCGCCCGGGGTCCGGACCAGGATGGCGCCGATCGTCCCGACCGAGTTCCGCCGTTCCTCCGGGTAGCGGACCTGGAGGTCGAAGTACCGGTCGCCTTCGTAGATCTGGGTCATGGTCTTGCCGCCGACCGCGGTCTCGACGACGCTCTGGACGTCCTCGACGTTGAGCCCGAGCCGGGCGATGCGGGCCCGGTCGGGCCGCACGGTGATATAGGGCTGGCCGGCCACCCGCTCGACGTTGATGTCGGTCGCCCCCGGCACCCGGGCCAGGGCGGCGGCGATCTCGTCGGCCTTGGCTTTGAGGACGTCGAGGTCCTCGCCGAAGAGCTTGACGATCAGCTGGGCCCGCGTCCCGGCCACCAGCTCGTCGATGCGGCAGGCGATGGGCTGGCTGAAGGAGAAGGCCATGCCGGGGAAACCCTCCATGGCCTGCCGCATCTTGTCCATCAGCTCCTCGCGCGACCGGGCCGAGGTCCAGGCGCCGCGCGGCTTGAGCAGGCCGACGTAGCCGGTCTTTTCCACCCCCCGGGCCTCCAGGGCCACCCCGGTCTGCCCGGTCTTGCCGATGATGGTCACCAGCTCGGGGAATTGCATCAGCCGGGCCTCGACCTTGCGGCTCATCTCCAACGATTCGGCCAGGGACAGCCCGGGCAGGAACTGGATGTCGGTGTCGAGCGCCCCCTCGTCCATGATGGGCATGAACTCGGTGCCCAGGCGCGGGACGAGCAGCGCCGTCCCGGCCAGGAGGGCCAGCGCCAGGGCGACGACCGCCGCCTTGCGCTTCAGCCCCCACCGCAGCAGGGGCAGATAGGCCCGGCGGGCGCCTTCGACGAGAACGCTCGACTTCTCGCCCTGGGGCTTGAGCAGGAGATAGCAGAAGGCCGGGATGGCCGCCAGCGACAGCAGCAGCGAAGCGAACAGGGCGATGATGTGGGTGAAGGCCAGAGGCATGAACATCTTGCCCTCCATCCCCTGGAGGGCCAGGATGGGGATGAAGGTCAGGGCGATGATCAGCTCGCCGAAAATGGAGGGCTTGCGGACCTCGAGGATGGCCTTGAGCACGGTCGCGAAGCGGCGCGACCCGGCGCCGCTCTCGGACAGGTGCCGCTGGGCGTTCTCGACCTGGATGATGGTGGCGTCGATGATCATGCCCAGCGAGATGGCCAGGCCGCCGAGCGACATGAGATTGGCCGACAGGCCCGAAGCGCGCATCATGACGAAGGTGAAGAGGATCGACAGCGGCAGGGCCAGCAGGACGATGAAGGCGCCGCGGAAGCTGCGCAGGAAGAGGAGCAGGACGACGACGACCAGCAGGGAGCCGACGAGCAGGGCCTCGGTCACGGTGTGGATGGCCCGGCCGATGATGTCCGAGCGCTGGTAATAGGGCTCGATGCGCAGGCCGAGGGGCAGCACGCCCGAGGCGTTGATCTCGGCCACCCGGGCCTGGATGGCCCGGACGACCTGGCGGCCGTTGGCGCCGCGGAGCATCATGGCCACCCCGCCGACGACCTCGCCGCGGCCGTCCTTGACCGCCCCGCCCTGGCGGACGGCCTGGCCGGCCCGGACGCCGGCCACGTCGCGGACGAGCACGGGGGTGCCTCGCTCCGTCTTCAGGGCCACGGCGCCGATGTCGTCGGCGGTCTGCAGCAGGCCGATGCCGCGGACGAGGTATTGCTGCTCGCCGCGCTCGAGGACGTTGCCGCCGACGTTGAGGTTGTTGCGCCGCAGGGCCTCGCCGATGTCGGCCAGGGTCAGGTCGTAGGCCAGGAGCCGTTCCGGGTCCGCCGTGACGTGGAACTGGCGGATGAAGCCGCCGAAGGAGTTGACCTCGTTGACGCCGGGGATGGCCTTGAGCAGGGGCGACAGGATCCAGTCCTGGGCCGTCCGGACCTGGGTCAGGTAATCCGTTTCGTCCAGACCGGCCGGCCGCTCCCCGGCCAGGGTGTATTGGTAGATCTCGCCCATGGCCGTCGAGACCGGGCCCATGGCGATGGCCGTGCCCTCGGGCACGCGCTCGCGGGCCTCGATCAGGCGTTCCAGGACGAGCTGGCGGGCGAAATAGATGTCCACGCCGTCCTCGAAGACGACGGTGACCACGGACAGCCCGGCCTTGGACACCGAGCGGACCTCGTCCAGGCGGGGCAAGCCGCGCATGACGGTCTCGACGGGGTAGGTGACGAAGCGCTCGACCTCGGGCGGCGACAGGCCCGGCGAGGTCGAGACCACTTCGACCTGGATGTTGGTGACGTCGGGGAAGGCGTCGATGGGGATGCGCATGACGGCCCAGACGCCCAGGCCGACCAGGAGGAGGACGGCGAAAAGGACGACGGCCCGCTTGCGCAGGGAGGCTTCGACCAGGCGGTCAATCATGCCCATGCTCGTCCTCCAGGCTGCCCTTGCGGAGCTCGGACTTCAGGAGAAAGCCGCCGGCCGTGACCACGGGCTCGCCCTCGGCCACGCCGGCCAGGATCTCGACCAGGCCGGCCAACCGCTCGCCCGTCCGGACCTCGCGGCGAACGAAGGTCCGCTCTGCGGTCCGGACGAAGACGATGGGCCGGCCGTCGTCGTCCTGGACCGCGGCCTCAGGCACGGCCAGGGTCAGCCGCTCCCCGGCCGCCGCGGCCGAGGCGTCCACGTACATGCCGGCCTTCAGCCGCCCGCCGGGGTTGGCGATCTCGACCCGGCCTTCGACCGTCCGGGTCGCGGCGTCGACGACGTCGCCGACGAGGATGAGCCGGCCGCGGAACTCCTCGCCCGGATAGGCCTGGGTCCGCAGGACGACCTCGGCGCCGGCCGCGACCGCCGCCAGGTCCTGCTCTCGGATATGGAGGCAGGCCCAGAGCACCGACGGGTCGGCCAGCTTGAACAGGCTGGCGCCGAGCCCGACCGCGTCGCCCGCGACGACGCCGCTCTCGACGACCGTCCCGGACTGGGGCGCCCGGACGGCCAGCAGCGGCCGGGGCGCCGCCGCGGCGTCCAGGGCCGCGATGTCTTCGGCCGAGAAGCCGACGACCGTCAGCCGCTCGCGGGCGGCGCCGAGGACGGCCCGCGCCGGGGCCTCTTCGGTTTCGCGGCCGGCCAGCCGGCGGGCCCGGGCCGCGGCCTGCAGGTACTCGGCCTGGAGGGTCAGCGCGTCGGGGCTGTAGATCTCGGCCAGCACCTGGCCGGCGCGGACGCGGTCGCCGGGGACCACGGCGACGCGCTCGAGGCGGCCGGCCGTCCGGGCCGTGAGATGGACGACGCGGCGGGCGTTCCATTCGAGCTCCCCCGGCGCGGCGACGCGCCGGGCCAGGGGCCGCAACGCCGCCGTTTCGGTCAGGATGCCGGCCGCGGCGGCGGCCTCGTCCGTCAGGGTGACCGAGGCCGGCGTCCCGGCCTCGTGGGCGTGGGCCTCGGCCGGTTCGGCGGCTTGCGGCGCGCGCCCGTTCCGGCACGCGGCCAGGGCGATGACGGCGGCCAGGGCGGCCGCGAGGATGTCTCGGCGGGATATCTTGATCATGGGTCTCTCCGTCAGTCCGCGGATTCCCCGGCCGTCTCGAGGTCGGCCAGGGCCAGGTTATAGAGGAGCAGGGCGCGCAGGTGCTCGATCTGGGCCAGGACCAGGGTCCGGTGCAGATCGAGCAAGCCCAGGGCCTCGGTCTTGCCGTAGCGAAAATACTCGAGCTCGATCTTCAGCTCCTCTTCGAGCTCGCGCAGCAGGCTCTCTTCATAGACCCGGACCTGGTCCTCGGCCGACCGGGCGGCGGCGTAGGCGCTTTCGACGGCCGAGCGGACGCGCCGGTCGAGGGCCGCGGCCGCGTAGCGGGCCGCCTCGGCCTCGGCGGCCGCTTCCATCCGTTCCCCCGAGGCCCGGCCGGGCCGGAGGAAGGGCATGGTCAGGCCGAAGGAAACGCCCCAGCCGTTGGGGCGCACGCTCGGCAGCAGAAAGCCGGCCAGGAAATCGGGCCGCCGGCCGAGGCCGGCCAGCTTGACGGCCGTGTCCGCGCTGGCCCCGCGCAGGGCGGCGATCCGGAAGGATGGCAGGCCGGCCCGGGCCCTCTCGACAAGCCCCGCGGCGTCGGCCGCGAGGGGCGCGAACGCCAGCGGGGTGGCCAGAACGGGCAGCCCGGCCTCGTCGAGCCCCAGCATCCCGGCGAGGGAGATCCGGGCCAGGCGGCGGTCCCGGGACTGCTCCAGGGCCTGGTTCTTCAGCCGGGCCCGTTCCGCCCGGGCCCGCAGAAGGTCGGCGTAGGAGGCGGCGCCCGTCCGATAGCGGGCCTGGAGATCTTCGATCAAGGCCTCCAGCCGCGTCGACGAGCGCTCCAGGGCCTCGACGGCGGCGTCGGCGAACACGGCGGCCCAGTAAGCCCGTTTGACGCGGGCGCCGAGGAGAAGCCGGGCCCGGTCCAGCTCGGCCGCGGCCGTGTCTTCGCCCAGGCGGCCGATCTCGGTCCGCAGGGCCCGCTTGCCCGGATATTCGAAGACCTGCTGGATGCCGAGATGGACCTCGACCTCGTCCCCGGCCTTCTTGAGTCCGGGCAGAGGCAGGCCTTCGACGCTGGCCGCCGCTTCGGGGGCCGGACGGGCCCGGAGCTGGAGCGTCCGGCCGCGGGCCGCGTCGACGCGGGCCAGGGCGGCTTGGACATCCGGATCCCGGGCCAGGGCTGTCTCGACCGCCCTATCGACGGTCAAGCCTTCTTGTCCGGCCGCCGGCGGGGGGGCGAAGGCCAGGGCCGCGAGGGCGGCGATCAGGAACGGGACGAACGGTCTTGTGACCGGCATGGCGAACCTCCTTGTCTCGGACGTCGGGGGGAACCGGACGGGGCCTAGACGAAGGGGGCGCGGGGAGGCGGGGTGGCGTCCTCGGCCGTCGCGAAGAGCGGCCGGGCGGGGGCGACCGGGGCCAGGATGGCCAGGAAATCCCCTTCCGGCACGGGCGGATCGGCTTCCGGGGCCATCAGGCACATACAGAAACAGAGACAGGCCGCGCCGGCATGATGGGGATGAGCATGGCCAAAATGCCCGCCGCGCGAAGGGCAGTGGACGGGGCAATGGTCTTCGGCGTAATAGAAATGGACCAGGCAGGCCGCGAAAACGACGGCTAGGGCCAAGGCCGCGATCCGTCTCATGACCAGCCAATTATCCCAGAACTCCCTCGGGGCGTCAATCGGAGCCGCCCCGGGCCGGCCGCCCGCGCCGTCCGAGAACCGGCGTTTGGCATGCCAGGGGGGGATTTGTTAGAATCGTTCGGGAACGATCATGTCCATCATGTCGCCGGAGCGCGGTGGATGAAAGCCCTGGTCACGGGAGCCAGCGGCTTCATCGGCGGGCGTCTGGCGGCCGCGCTGGCCGGCCGCGGCCATGACGTCGTCTGCCTGGTGCGCCGGACGAGCCGCGTCTCGAGCCTCGAGGCCCTGCCGGTCCGGCTGGCGGTCGGCGAGCTTCGCGACCCGGCTTCGCTCGAGGCCGCCGTCGCCGGCCGTGACGTCGTCTTTCACGCGGCCGGGCTCGTCCAGGCCCTGGACGACCGGGAGTTCGAGGCGGCCAACGCCCAGGGCACGCGCCGCCTCGTCGAAGCCTGCCGGCGGGCCGCCCCCGGCCTGTCCCGATTCGTCCTGGTGTCCAGCATCGCCGCCGGCGGGCCCGGCGGCCCGGACCGTCCGCTCGACGAGACCGACGAGCCCCGGCCCGTCTCGCCCTACGGGCGCAGCAAGCTGGCCGCCGAGCGCGCCGTGCTCGAGGCCGGCGGAGCCATGCCGGCGACGATCATCCGGCCGCCCAACGTGCTCGGACCGGGCTCCAGGGAGCTCGAGCGGATCTTCGGCTTGCTGCGACGGAGGATCGTCCCCGCGATCGGGGACGAGCGGCCGAGGACGAGCTTGATCGACATCGACGACCTGATCGAGGCGCTGCTGCTGGCCGCCGTCGAGCCCCGGGCCGCGGGCCGGACTTACTATGTCACCGACGGGCGGGCCTATGCCTGGCCCGAGATCATGGCCGCGGCCGCCGAGGAGCTCGGCCTCGGGCGGCTCCGCCTCCCGGTCCCCTATCCGGCCCAGCTGGCGGCCGCCGGCCTGTCCGAAGCGGCGGCCCGCCTGACCGGCCGGCCGCCGGCCCTGACCCGGGAGATCGTCCGCTCCGGACGGGAGCATTTTTGGATCTATGACGGTTCCCGCATCTGCCGCGAGCTCGGCTTCCGGCCGCGGTTCGGGATGCGGGACTCGGTGCGCCGTCTCGTCGCCGAGGCCCGGGCCGGCGCGGCCGGCCGGGGCCGGGCCCCGTCCACGGCGCGGAGGCCGGACGTCCGATGATCGCCCGCCGGGTCCGCGCGGCCGGCCTCGAGTTCGGGCTGACCGATCTCGTCGCCCTCGGCGGCCTGGCCGCCTTCTCCTTGTTGACGGTCCTCTTCGCCGGCCGGCTGGCCCAGCCGTTTGTCGCCATCGCCGCCGACCTGGGCTGGATGGCCGCCTATATCGGCATCCTGGCCCTCCGCCCGCGCCTCAAGCGCCCCTGGCTCCGCTTCCTGGTCAGGACGGCTTCGGTCCAGCTGACCTTCCTCATGGTCTACAGCGCGGCTTGCCGCGTTCAATTGTTCTTCTTCCCCTGGCAGGACGATCGCGTTCTGGCCTGGGAGGCCGCCCTGTACCGCGTTCAGCCGCTGGTGGCCGTCCAGAAGTGGTACGCGACGCCGCTCAACGAATGGATGTTCTTCGTCTACGTGTTCTACATCTTCATCTACCCGGCCCTCGGGGCCTACATCTTCTTCCGCCGGGGCGAGGACGCCAACGAGGACTACCTGTATCAGCTCGGTCTGGTGAACCTCGTCTGCAGCATCGGCTTCGTCCTCTTCCCGGTGGCCAGCCCGATGCACTGGGACAAGATCCGGGTCCAGCTGACCGAGCCGTTGACGGCCCGGCTGTTCGGCTCCATCGGCGAGTGGATCCGGGTCAACATCCATACGGCGGGAGGGTCCGTGCCCAGTCCGCATTGCGCCGTGGCCACGGTCATGTGGTTCATGGCCGGGAAATACACCAGGCGGGGGGCCTGGGTCCTGGCGCCGATCATCCTGTCGCTCTACGTCTCGACGGTCTATCTGCGCTATCATTATGTCGCCGACGCCGTCTTCGGCGTGGCCGCGGGGCTGGCGGTCATCGCCGTGGCGCCGGTCCTGGAGCGGGCCTGGAACGAGCATCGGGCGAAGGCGCCCGCGGGGGGGGCCCGGTGAACCGGGTTTTCGTCACCGGCGCCAACGGCTTCGTCGGCTCCAATCTCTGCCGCTGGTTCCTGGAACGCGGCTGGCGGGTGGACGGGCTGGTCCGGGGATCGTCCGACCTGCACTTTTTAGAAGGGCTCGACGTCCGGCTCGTCCGGGGCGACCTCCGCGACACCGCCGGCATCGCGCTGCCGGCGGAGACGACCTGCGTGGTCCACGCCGCCGCCCTGGTCTCCGATACGGCCGGCGACGACGACTGCGGCCGGGACATCCACGACGCAACGCTGGCCCTGGTCCGCCGGATCCGCCAGGCGGGGCTCCCCCTGCGGCGGTTCGTCTACATCTCGACCGCCCTGACGCTCGGCCAGGGCCGCCGGGACATCTCGGAGGACCGGCCGGGGCGGTCGGCCCTGGGGGTCCCTTACGTGCGGCACAAGGTCCGCGCGGAGAACGCCCTGCGGGACCTGCACGCCGGGAGCGGCTTCCCCGTGGTCGTCCTGCGGCCCGGGGACGTCTACGGGCCGAACGACCGGGTCACCTGCGCCAAGCTGCTGCGCCGCAGCGAGGACGGCATGCCGCTCATCGCCGGCCGCGGGGCCTGGCGTTTCGGCTATTGCTATGTCGACAATCTCTGCCGGGCCGTCGAGCTGGCCCTGACCGTGCCGGGGATCGAGGGCCGGGCCTACACCGTGACCAACGGCGCGCTGCCGACCTGGGGCAGGTTCTTCCGGGCCATGCAGGCCGGCCTGGGAAAGCGGCAGCGCGTCTACGTCCCCGTCCTGGCCACCCGGGTGCTCGCGGGCGTCCTGGGCGCCGTCGGCGGGATCACCCGCCGCGGCCCGGGCGAACTCAATCCCTACCGCATCCGGCGCGTCACCTCGGAGACCACCTACGACATCTCCCGGACGATCGCCGAGCTGGGCTACGCGCCGGACGACGACCTCGAGCGGCAATTCGCGGCCATCCTGGACTGGTACCGGAAGGAGAGGACCTGTGGCTGGCTGGCTTGAGCGGGCGGCGGCGCCGGCCTGGCTGCCGTTGGCCCTTGTCTATCTCGAGATCCTGGCCGCGCTGGTCCTGCTGGCCACCCGGCTCCACTTCCGGCGCTGGCGGGCGACGCCCCGGGAGGCCGCGGCCGTGCGCCGCTATTTCCTGGCCGTGTTCATCCTCCTGCTGGCCCTCCCCTGCCTCATCGTCGCGCTGACCTTCGCCCGGCCGGCCGCGGCCCTAGCTTCGTTCGGCTGGACCTTCGGCCGGGCCGGACGCGGCGCCCTGCTGACGGCGGCCGGCCTGCCGCTGGCCGGGCTGGCCGGGCGCATCGCCTCCCGGGAGCCGGCCATGCGGCGCATGTACCCGTTCGCCAAGGACGCCTGCGCCGGCCGCCGGGCGTTCCTCCGGTATGAGCTGTCGTATCTCGTCCTTTATTACCTGCCCTGGGAGTTCGTTTTCCGGGGCGCCCTGTTCCTGCCGCTCGTCCCCGTTCTCGGGCTGGTCCCCGCCCTGGCCGTCCAGACCGCCGTCTCGACCGTTCTCCACGCCGGGCACCCGGCGACGGAGATCCGGGCCGCGGCCGGGGCCGGCCTGGCCTTCGGCCTGATCGCCTTTTTCACGGGCTCGTTCCTCTACACGCTGGTCCTGCACGCCGCCGCCGGCTTGGCCACGGACGCGTTCATCTGCCGCTACGCGAGGAGGGACCGGGCGTGAGGATCCTGGTCACCGGGGCGACCGGATTCGTCGGGGCGGTCCTCATGCCCGAGCTCGTCGGCCGCTACGGCGCGGCCGCCGTCGACGCCTACGTCCTGCCCGGCGACGCCGTCCCGGCGTCCTGGCGCGAGGCCGGCGTCCGCATCTGGCGGGGGGACGTCGCCGATCCGGCCGCGGTCGCCGGCGCCGTGCGCGGCCACGACCGCGTCGTCCACATGGCCGGGCTCATCTCGTATTGGAAGGGCGACGAGGACAAGCTGAAGGCGGTCAACGAGGACGGCGTCCGGGCCGTTGTCGAGGCCTGCCTGACGGCCGGCGTCGAGCGCCTGGTCCACATCTCTTCGGTCGGGGCGATCGGCTTCCGCGAGGACGGCGCGCCGGCCGACGAAACGGCGCCGTTCAATTGGCCGGCGGACATCCTCTACATGGCTTCCAAGCGCCGGGGGCAGGACGTCGTCGAGCGGGCCGTCCGCGAACGCGGCCTGCGAGCCGTCATCCTCAATCCGGCCTCCATCATGGGCCCGGGCGACCACAATCCGGACACGCCGCACAACCGCCTCTACAAGATGATCTGCGGCCGCACCCAGATCGGCTCCTTCGCCGGCGGGCTGGCCATCGTCGACGTCCGCGACCTGGCCGCGATCGTCCTCAAGGCGGTCGAGGGCCGGGGACGGGACGGCGAAAGCTATCTCGTGGTCGGGGCCAACCTGACCTATCCCGAGGTCGTGCGGCGGATCGCCCGGGCTTGCGGCCGCCGGGCCTATCCGGTCAGGGTCCCCGGGCCGCTCATCACCGCCGCGGGCCATGTCCTGGAGCGGGCCTCCCGCCTGACCGGCCGGCGGCCCCTCGTCACCGCCGCCTACGGCCGGTTGAGCGCCTGGACCGCCTACTACGACAACGCCAAAAGCCGCCGCGAGTTCGATCACGCCTTCATCGACGCCGACAAGACCATCGCCGACGGCTGGGCCTATTTCCGCGACCATTTCGGTCCCGGCCGGACCTGAACCGGGACGTTCCGGGACCGCCCCGGTCAGCGCACCCGGACGGGCAGAACGATGCGCGAAGGATGCGCGGCCGAGCGATAGACCCGCTGCGTCGCGGGCCGGTAGTCCCCCGCCTTGGCCAGGAAGATGTTGTCGACGTACGTCTGCGGATTGCGGTCGATGAGCGGGAACCAGGTGCTCTGGAGCTGGACCATGATCTTGTGGCCCTTGAGGAAGCGGTGGTCGGCGGCGTGGAGGTCGATGGCATACTCGTCGACCTGGCCGGGGACGAGCGGCGCGGGCTTCTCGAAGCTCTTGCGGTAGCGGCCGCGGAAGACCTCGTTGGCGATCATCAGCTGGTAGCCGCCCATGGCCGGGTCGCCGGCCACCTCCTCGGGGTAGACGTCGATGAACTTGACGATCCAGTCGCTGTCCGTGCCGCTCGTCGAGGCGAACAGCCGGGCCAGGATCTTGCCGGTCACGGTGACGTCCTCGGCCAGCGGCCCGGTCTCCCAGCTCAAGACGTCCGGGCGCAGATGGGCAAAGCGCTGGTCGCCGACGAGCCAGGTCCGCCAGCCCGAGCCGCGCGGATCGTAGGTCGGCTCGATCGGCCGGGGACGGTACGGGACCGGCCGGGCCGGATCGGAGACATAGCTGTCGAAGTCCCCGTTGGCCGCGTCGCCGGCGGCCGCCGGCGCTTCGAAGGACAGCCGGCCGTCGCTCCGCAGATACAGAGCCCGGTCCTCCGTCAGGGCCCGCGGCGGCCAGGCGTCGTAGGTCCGCCACTCGTTGGCGCCCGTCTCAAAGACGGCGGCCTCCGGGACGTCCCAGCCCGGCGCGTCCTTGAGATAGCGGGCGAAGAACGGGGCCTGGATCCGGGCCCGGTAGTATTTCGCCGTGTCGCTGCCGAACTTGATCCGGCCGAGCGAAGCGCCGTCGCGCATCCAACCGCCGTGGTTCCAGGGCCCGGCCACGAAGAAGCTCTCCCGCCGGGCGTCGCGCGGCTCGAGCGTCTCGTAGATCTTCTGGGGGCCGTAGAAGTCCTCCTGGTCCCACCAGCCGGCGACGTGAAGGGCCGGCACGGTCACCCGCGCCAGGTACGGGGCCATGGCCTGCCTCTGCCAGAAGGCGTCATAATTCGGATGGGCCACGAAGTCGTTCCAGCTGGGGATGCCGCCCTTGAGGATGCGCTCGTTGACCGCCCCGAGCGGGCCCAGCCGCAGGTACCATTCGAAGGTGTCGTAGAGATCGAAGCGGAAATTGAAGCTGACCTTGGAGGTCTCCATCATGGCCGCGTACTCGAAACCGTAGCTCAAGCGGAAGGCGCCGTTGTGGTGGAAGTCGTCGCCCATCCACATGTCGGCCGGCGACGCCTGGGGCGAGACCGCCCGGAGGGCCGGGTGCGGGTCGATCATGGCCTGGGCGGCCAGCCAGCCGTCGTAGGAGACGCCGTAGAGGCCGGCCCGGCCGTTGTGGCCCGGGACATGGGCCAGGAGCCAGGAGATGGTGTCCGCGGCGTCCGTCGCCTCGTCGATGGCCCGGGGGTCGCGGCGGTCGCGCGGCGGCCGCTGCATGACGAAGGTCCCCTCGGACCCGTAGCGGCCCCGGATGTCCTGGAAGACGAAGATGTAGCCGTCGGCGACCAGCTCGGCGAAGGGCTCGGCGGCCAGGAACTCGGCCGACGCGGGAACTCCGTACGGCGTGCGCTTGATCAGGAAGGGCAGCGACCCGGCGGCCTCCCGAGGAGAGAAGACGACCGTGTGCAGCTTGACGCCGTCGCGCATGGGGACCATGGCCTGGGTGACCGAGAACCCGGGCCCGGCCGCGGCCGGCGACGCGGGCGCGACGAGGATCGCGGCCGCGAAGGCCAGAACGGCGACGCCCAAAATGGGGAGGACCTGGAGGCTCTGCGGTCTCGTGCGGCGGATGCTCATGGCGGGCTCCTTCCGAGCGATGATACCGCCGCCCCCCGGCCGCGTCAATCGCCGGACGCGGCCGGCGGATTATTCTTGGTTCTTCTCCCGTTCACGCGATACCCTCTCGCGGTGGCGATGAGCGTGGCCTCGAAGGTCCCTTCGCTGGAGAGGCGGGGCCGGCGCGTTGACAGGGCCGCGGTCCGGGCATAGAATCCCGGCATCGGAGCGCCGGCGGTGAAGATCGTCCTTTCGGAGACCTTGAGCTACTGCGTCGGGGTCCGCAAGACGCTCGAGACGGTCGCCGGGCTCCTGGCCGCCCGGCCCGAACGGACCTACTACATGCTCGGCGAGATCGTCCACAACGAGCACGTCGTCGAGTCCCTCAAGGCCCGGGGCCTGCGCATCGTCCAGGACCTCGACGACGTCCCCGCCGGGGGGATCGTCATCCTGCAGAGCCACGGCTCGGCCCGGGAGCGCTACCGCCGGCTCGAGGACCGCGGGCTCGAGTACGTCGACGCCACCTGCCCGATGGTCAAGATCATCCACGAGCGCATCCGCCGGGTCGAGGCCGAGGGCCGGACGCCCGTCGTCATCGGCCAGGTCGGGCACGAGGAGGTCCGCGGCATCGTCGGGCAGGTCGCCCGGGCCCTGGTCGTCAAAAGCCCCGACGAGGTCACGCCTGAGCTTTTCGAGGGCGTCCGCCGGGCCGGCGTCGTGGCCCAATCGACCTTCGTCGAGGAGGAGGCGCTGCGCATCGTCGAGCGCATCCGGAGCCTCGTCCCCGACGTCGTCTTCCACGACACGGTCTGCCAGCCGACCAAGACGCGCCAGCGCGAGGTCGCCGCCCACACCCGCAAGGCCGACTGGGTCATCGTCATCGGCTCCCGCCACAGCGCCAACACCCGGCACCTCTACAACATCGCCCGGGCCATCAATCCCCGCACCCATCTCATCGACCGGCCCGAGAGCGTCGACGACATCGCCATCCCGGCCGAGGCCACCGTCTTCGTCGCCTCGGGCGCCTCGACGCCCCTGGAGCTCATCGACGAAGTCGTCCGGCGTCTCGAGGCCCGCGGCGCGGCGCCGACCGCCAAGGACGGCCCGGCGTGACCGCCCCGGCCTTCTTCGAAGGCGCCGGGGTCCGGCTGCGCCGGGACCTGGCGGCGTTCTTGGCGGACAAGCGGCCGGCCATGGGCGCCTTCCGGCCGTGGGGCGGCGACGTCCTGCGGCGCCTGGGGCGTTTCACGGCCGGGGGCAAGATGATCCGGGGCGGCCTGGTGGCCCTGGGCTGCGACATGGCCGGCGGCCGGGCCGCGGGTGCCGCCGCCGTCCGGGCCGGCACGGCCATCGAGCTCATCCAGTCCGGGCTTCTCATCCACGACGACATCATGGACCGGGACCCCCGCCGGCGGGGCGGCCCCTCGATCCACGAGCAATACGCCCGCCTGGCCCCGGACCCCGAGGGGGCCGAGGCGGCCCATTTCGGGACCAGCCTGGCCATCTGCGCCGGCGAGATCGCCATCTTCCTGGCCTTCGAGGCCGTGGCCGGCCTGCCCGGGCCGGCGGAGCGGACGACGGCCGTCGGCCGGCTTTTCGCCGCAGAATTCGGCCTGGTCGGTCTGGGCCAGATGCTGGACATCCAGGCCGGGGCGGCCCGCGGGCCCGTCCCCAGGCGCCGCATCCTGGAGATCTACAGGGCCAAGACGGCCCGGTATTCCTTTTATCTCCCCTTGGCCGCCGGGTGGACTCTGGGCGGCGGCCGCCGGGCCGTCCTGCCCGCTTTGGAGCGGCTGGGCGAGGACCTGGGCCTGGCCTTCCAGATCAAGGACGACGAGCTGGGCCTGTTCGGCCGGCCGTCGGCCACGGGCAAGCCCGTCGGCTCGGACATCCGGGAGGGCAAGCGGACGCTCTACGCGGCCGGGCTCCTCGAGCGGGCCTGCGGCGCGGACGCCGCCCGTCTGGGCCGCATCTTCGGCCACCCCGGCGCGACGGAGGACGACATCCGCTTCGTCCAGGCCCTGGCCGAGCGGCTCGGGGTCCGCGAGGAGGTCCGGCAGGTCCGGGACCGCTTCGGCCGCCGGGCCGGCCGGGGGATCGACGCCCTGCCCGTGCGCGACGCGTCAAAAGATGCGTTGCGGCGGCTTTTGTTGTATAATCGGGACCGCGTTCGTTGATGGGGGGTTTCGGGACGGGGGTGAGATATCACCTCGCGAATCACCCTTTGGGGTGATTGACCCTGCCATCCCCCCGGGCGAACATGGACGCGCAACGATCTGAAAGGCCTAAAGAAGAAGGACGCGCACGATGGACAATCGCAAGGATAAGAGGTTCCTCGAACGGAACACCGTTTTCATCAAGTCGACCTCGGAGGGCGCCGAGGCCTTCACCGGCCATGGCATCAACGCCCACACCTACGACATCTCCCTGTCCGGGGCCCGGATCTGCACCCCGCATTACTTCCCGGTCGGCAGCGTCGTCCGCATCGTCATCGACCTCGAGCGCACCCACCAGTCCGTCAAGGTGGACGGCGAGGTCAAGTGGACGAAGAAGAGCGAGGACGACGACGACCTCTTCGAGAGCGGCGTCGAGTTCCTCCACAGCATCTCCCAGACGCTGCTGTCCCTGATCAAGCACCTCTACGCCGAGCGCAACGGCACCGGCATCCCGACGGCCGTCCAGCACTGATCAGGCCCAGGCCCGTTCCAGGGCCTCCCGGTCCTCCTTTAAGAGCCCGATGTAGACCGCCTCGAGCTCGACCATCTCCCGGTCGTCCCGCCGCAGCCAATCGGAGAGCCAGGCGAAGCGCAGGGCCAGCACCAGGTCGAGGAAGGACGCCCAGGCCTGCGGCGAATACCCGGCGTCCGCCCGCAGCCGGGCCATGAGCGCGCGCACCAGGTCCCCACGAAGCGCCCGTGGGTCCTCCATCCCCAGGCAGCCGACGAGGAGCGCGGCATCGTACGTCTCCGGCCGGAAGCCGCAGAACTCGAGGTCGACCAGGGCCCGGAGGCCCGTGTCCGACCAGATCACGTTCAGGGGGTGGAGGTCGCCGTGGCAGAAGGCCTCCGGGACCCGGTCGAGGACCGGGAAGAGCTCCCTCTCCAGCCGCAGCAGGGCCGGATAGAGGCGTTCGAAGAGAGGCCGGCGACGGTCCCGGATCTTGCCGAAAAAGTCGCGGACGAAGCCGGCCAGCGAAAAGTCCGCCGCCGTCTCCCGGCGCGGCATCCCCGCCGCCGCCGCGCGGAAGCGGACCAGGAGGCCGGCCAGCGCTTCGCCCCGCCAGGCCTCGAAGGCGTAGGCGGGCCGGTCGAGCGCCACCCCGGGGACATAGGGCCCGACCTGCCAGGCCCCGTCCGGCCGGACGTCGAGGTAACGCCCGGGCGCGAATTCGAGCCAGGGCCGGACCTCGGGCAGGCCGGCGGCCAGGAAGGCGGCCGCTTCGGCGATCTCCTGCTTGCGGCCGGCCTGCGCCGGAGCGTGGCGCTCGACGACCCAGGTCCGGCCGTCGACGGACTCGGCCGCGGTCCGCTCGAGGGCCCGCTCGGGGCTCCCGGCCAGGGCCAGGTCCGGGCGGGCGCGGGCGAAGCCCATTCCCAGACGCGCCAGGGTCGCGGCGATATCGTTGTCGGTCATCTGCATCCTCCGGCCGCCGGGCCGCGGGGATGATAGCGGCGCAACGCCGCCAAGTCAACCGCCGCCGTTCCCGTCAGGGCGCGAATGCCCTATAATCGGAGGACGCGAGCATCCCCATGAGCGACCTGTCCTCGTTCCTTTCGATGGGCCCGGCCGGGCTCGGCCCCCGGGTCGAAGCGCTGGTCCGGGAGCACCTGGCGCTTTGGCATGGCGCGGCCGCGCTTCCCCCGCCGCCCCGGCGGACCTATGCCCGGCGGGAAAAAAGGGCGGCGGAGCGGGAGCTGTCGGCGCTCGTGGCCGCCCTCTCCTCGCCGCGGACCCGGGCGGAGTTCCTCGACGGCGCGCCCGACCCCGCCCGCCTCGAATCGCTGGCCGCCTCGCTCCGTCCGGGCTTCAAGCGCCTGCTGGCCTTGGTCGATCTGCCGCTCGAGGCGGTCTACGACGCCCGGTTCATCGACACCACCCGCCGGTTCCTCCAGGCGGCCCGCGACTTCGATCCGGACCTCCCCTTGGCCGCGGCCTACCAGGCCCTGCGCAACGTCTGGATCATGAACTCCCTCCAGTTCGACCTCGGCCTGCCGGTCGGGCACAACGACGCCGTTTTCGCCTACAGCATGATTTACCCCTACCTCGACAACGTCCTGGACGACGCCGCCATGCCCGAAAGCGCCAAGCTGGGCTTCGTCGGCCGGCTGCGGGACAGGCTCGAGGGCGCCGCGCCGGCGGCCTCTTCGCCGGCGGAAGAACGGCTGGCGGCGCTGGTCCGGTTGATCGAGCGCCGCTTCCCGCGGCCCGCCTTCCCCGGCGTCTACCGGGCCCTGCTGGCCATCTACAACGCCCAGGTCCGCAGCCTGCTCCAGCAGCGCCCGGGCGGGGCCGCGACGGCCGGGGACGTCCTGGCCTTGAGCCTGGAGAAGGGCGGCGCCTCGGTCCTGGCCGACGGCTATCTCGTGGCCGGGGCGCTGGGCGCAGCGGACGAGGATTTCTGCTTCGGCTTCGGCACCGTCCTGCAGCTGGCCGACGACCTCCAGGACCTGGCCGAGGACGCCCGCCAGGGCCACCGGACCCTGTTCTCGGCCGCGGCCGGAGACGGCCGGCCCGACGACCTGGTCCTGCGCCTGGAGTCCTATCTGGGGGCCGTCTTGGACCGGGCCCGGGAGGGCGCCTCTCCGTCGCGCCGGGCCCTCTGCGACGCGATCGGCGGCGGCCTGGCCCTGATGTTCCGGGAATCGGTCGGCAAGCGGCCGCGCGGCTTCAGCCGCTCCTTCGTGCGCCGGGCCCGCCGCTCCTTCCCGGTCCGCTTCTCCTATCTGAAGAAGCTGCGGCGGAAGCTCGGCGGCACGCTGCCGCCGGGGCGCGACCGGCTGTCCGATCTCGACCCGGGCCTGGTGGCGCTGATGGCCGTCTCGACCCGGGCCTTTTCCCTCGACTAATCGGCGATCGGCTTGACCGTTTTCGGGTCCCGGACGGCCCGCCAGACGGCGGCCGCCGCCCGGGGATTGTCGCGCGGGCGGACCGTTCCGACGATCGTGTCCCCCCGGACCCGGCCTTCGTAAAGGGATGATACGGCCTTGCCCCCGTCCTGGGTCTCGGCGACGAAGGTGATGGTCTCGCCGGCCAGGGCCAGCTCGAAGACCTTGAGCGCCGCGCCGTCGGCCGTGAGCGGCCCGGACAGGTCCTGGAACCGCTGGGCCGCGTCGAAGACATAGCGACGCTTGGCGCCGCCTGCGGCCAGGTCCCATTCCCAGCGGCCGGAGGCGTTGGCCGGGACGATCCAGAAATGGACGCCGCGGTCGTTGTCGTACGACAGCCGCACGGTCGTGGTCTTGTCCGGCCGCCAGTCCCCCATCTCGAAGCTGTGGGAAACCAGCCGGGTGCCGGGCTTGAGATCGGCCAGGAGCTTGGGGCGGAGGCGCAGGTTGACCGACGTCAGCAGGTACATGGTGATGACGGTGGCGTCCCGGAAGTCGGCCTCGAACAGGTCCTGCTGGACGAACCGGACCTTGCCGGCCAGGCCGGCCTTGGCGGCGTTTTCGTTGCATTCGGCGATGCGGAGCGGGTCGATGTCGATGCCGACGGCCTTGATCCCGTAGCGCTTGGCGGCCTCGATGACGATCCGGCCGTCGCCGCAGCCCAGGTCGTAGAGGACGTCGCCGGCCTTGACGCCGGCCAGGTGGAGCATCTCGTCCACGACTTCCATGGGCGTCGGGACGAACGGCACGTCGTAGCCCTTGAACGTCGGCCAGGTCAGCTCCTGGGCCGGCGCGGCGGCGGCCCCCAGGCCCCAGACGGACAGGGCCAGGACGGCCAGAACGATGGTTCTCTTCATCGCGTCCCTCCTCGCGACAGGTGCGGGACCGGACGGGCGTCCGGCGCTGAGGCCATGATAGCTCCCGGGCCGGGCGGAGTCAAACCGTCAGGCCACGACCTGTCCGTCGAAGAGGCGGATCGTCCGGCCCGAGCGGGCCGCGATGTGGTCGTTGTGGGTGACCATGACGATCGTCCGGCCGGCCCGCCAGAGGTCCGTCAGGAGGGCCATGATCTCCTCGCCGCTCTTGGAGTCGAGGTTGCCGGTCGGCTCGTCGGCCAGCAGGAGAGGCGGGTCGTTGGCCAGGGCCCGGGCCAGGGCGATGCGCTGCTGCTGGCCGCCCGAGAGCTCGGTCGGCCGGTGGTCGCGCCAGTCGTAGAGGCCGACGGCCCGGAGCAGCTCGGCCACGCGCTCGCGCCGCCGGCGGCCGTTCTTGCCGTCGAAGAGCATGGGCAGCTCGACATTCTCCCAGGCCGTAGCGTACGGCAGGAGGTTGAAATTCTGGAAGACGAAGCCGATCTTGCGGTTGCGCACGGCGGCCAGCTCGTCGAAGGTCAGGCCGGCCACCTTGTCGCCGTCGAGGACGTAGGACCCGGCCGTCGGGGTGTCCAGGCAGCCGACGATGTTCATCAGGGTCGACTTGCCCGAGCCGGAGGGCCCCATGACGGAGACGAACTCCCCCCGGCCGATGGCCAGGGTGATGCCGCGCAGGGCCTCCAACGACTGGCTGCCCGTCCGGTAGACCTTGGTGATGCCGTCGAGATCGATCATGGCCCGTTCCTTCCTGTCCTATTCGTAGCGCAGCGATTCGATGGGATCGGCCCGCGAGGCCCGCAAGGCCGGGAAGATGCCCGAGAAGAAGCACAGGACCGCCAGGACGGTCATGTAGACGGCGAAGGTCCGCAGCGACAGCTCGGGCCGCAGCAGGTAGGCCTCGATGCCGAAGGAATCGTAGTTGATGGGGGCCAGCCGGACGAGGTGGACGATGTTGAAGGCCGTGATGAACCCCCAGAACGTCCCTTGGCCGAAGACGAAGACCGTCTCCAGGAAGAACTGGCCGACGATCGTCCGCCGCCGGGCGCCGAGGGCCAGCTTGACGCCGATCTCCTTGGTCCGCTCCTTGGCGGCGGCGTACATCAGGTTGGTCACGCCGACGGCGCCGATGAGGAGGGTCAGTCCGCCCATGAGGCCGAGGAAGATCTCGATGCCTTTGAAGATGGCCTGGCCCTCCTTTCCGTTCTCGATCGTGTTCCAGAAGGTCAGGGCATAACGGTCGGCCGGGTCGAAGCGGTACTTGCGGCCCAGCAGGCGCCGGACCCGGTCCTCGACCAGGAGGGATTCGGAGGCCTGGCGCGGCCGGATGTGGATCTTGTCGAGGTAGCGCTGGTTGTCGATCTGGCGGAAGGACCGGAAGGGCAGGTGGATCTGCTCGGCGTCCGGCCCGTTGTACATCGAGTCCTGGATCTTCTTGACCAGGACCCCGACGATCGTGAAGGGGACGCGGTTGACGACGATCGTCCGGCCGACGGCGCCGGCCGTCCCGAACAGGTCCGCGGCCACCTTCCAGCCGATGAAGGCCACCTTGCGCCCCTCGCGCTCGTCGTCGTCGTTGAGGAATCGGCCGCCGGGCTGGGCCACCTGGGCCCTCATCGGGCCGAAGGCCGCCGTGGTGCCGTGGACGTTGCGGTTGATCTCCTTGCCGTTGGCCGAGACCGGCCAGGTGTTGTAGGACTCCGGCGCGATCAAGTCGATCTCGGGGACGCGCTCGCGGAGGAAATCGATGTCTTCCGGCTGGAGGCGGACCTGGCGGCCCTTGGGCAGGCCCTCGAAGGCCGCCGAGGTCTCGCCGCCGTAGACCATGACCAGCGTCTCGCCCAGGCCGCTGAAGGCGACGTGGAACTGGGTGTTCATGCCCTGGCCGAAGGCCATCAGCAGGAGAATGGACAGGGTCCCCCAGAACAGGGCGAAGGTGATGAGCGAGGCCCGCCGGCGGC
>JAEAMF010000704.1_pt1 | contig 34625 bp, 27 predicted proteins | sample 8958721 | NCBI WGS metagenome assembly JAEAMF01 (sample SAMN16933255, study PRJNA681124) | bioreactor sludge metagenome | isolation source: anaerobic bioreactor treating anionic surfactant - SDBS | place: India: Bengaluru | collected 2019-02-28 | reverse complement strand
CACCAGGTCGAGGGTGGTCAGGCCCACGCAAACAACCAGAGGGGACATGCTGCCATCGTAGGTGGGCACAGGGCGGGTCGAACTGGAGTAGCCTCAACGGCAGCAACGCGGATCGGGGAGCACGACGGGATCGGGAGGGGTTTCGATGCGGGCACCGGAGTGGACCAATGAGGTCATCTGGTATGCGATCTACCCGCTCGGCATGGTGGGCGCGCCCAAACAGGCCACGGCCGAGACGGGGCCCAGCCATCGGCTCGGGCGGATCGAGGCGTGGCTCGACCACCTGATCGTGCTGGGCTGCAACGGGCTGGCGCTGGGTCCGATCTTCGCGTCCCGCAGCCACGGCTACGACACCCTCGACTACTTCCGGATCGACCCCCGGCTGGGCGACGATGCCGACTTCGATCACCTCGTGCAGGCCTGCCACGACCGGGGCATCCGAGTACTGCTCGATGGGGTCTTCAACCACGTTTCCGCCGACTACCCGGAGCTGGTCGAGGCGCTTGCAGACCCGAACGCCCCCAACGCAGGCTGGTTCCACATCGACTTCAGCACCAGCCCGCCGACGCGGCTCAACTTCGAAGGCAGCGACGACCTCGTCCGGCTGAACCATGCCAGTCCCGACGTGGTCAAGCTGGTCGGCGACGTGATGACGCATTGGTTGGCGCGCGGCATCGACGGCTGGCGGCTGGACGCCGCCTACGCGGTCGATCCGCAGTTCTGGGCGCAGGTGCTCGGCCGGGTTCGTGCCGACTATCCGCAGGCGTTGTTCGTCGGCGAGGTCATCCACACAGATCTGGCCCGGGTGAGCGCCGCCACCGTCGATTCGATCACCGCCTACGAGTTGTGGAAGTCGACTTGGAGCGCGATCAATGACCGCAACTTCTTCGAGCTCGATTGGACGATGACCCGCCACGACGAACTGCTTGAGTTGGTGCGGCCGCTGACATTCGTCAGCAACCACGACGTGACCAGGATCATAAGCAAGGTGGGCCCGCCGGGGGCCCGGGGGGCGGTGGTGGGGGGTGGCCCCCGCCGCGGGGTTTCGGCGGTCAAAATCAGCAAGGTGGGCCCGCAGGGCGCCCTGCTGGCGTTGGTGGTGCTGGCCACCGTCGGCGGTATGCCGTCGATCTACTACGGCGACGAGGGCGGGCTGCCCGGCATCAAGTACGAGCGTCCGGGCGGGGACGACGAGGTGCGCCCCGAGATGCCGGCGGCGCCCCTCGACTGGCAGTTGCCGCATCCCGAGATCTGGCAGGCGCATCGCGCCCTGATCGCGCTGCGTCGCAAGCATCCTTGGCTGGTGGACGCCCGGCACGAGGCGGTCAAGGTCGACTCCGAGCGCTACGTCTACAAGATGACGGCCGGGGACCAGTGGCTGCAGGTGGAGCTCGACATGACCGAGGGCTGCGCTGCTGTCGTCCGAGACGCTGCTGGGGAGGCGTACCGCCACTGAATACGCACCCCCCCCAGTCCATCCGCCACTTCGGTGATGGAATGGATCTCCCCAACCAATTTCGGGTGAGAGGCGTTGATCATGGCCAAAGAGATCTACTGTGCGTTCGGTGTCGACGTCGACGCGGTCGGCGGCTGGCTCGGCTCCTACGGCGGTGAAGACTCGCCGGGCGACATTTCACGCGGCATCTTCGCAGGCGAAATCGGGGTGCCGCGTTTGGTCAAGCTGTTCACCCGCCATCAGCTGCCGTCCACCTGGTTCGTGCCAGCGCATTCGGCGGAGACCTTCCCCGATGAGATCAAGATGGTCGCCGATGCCGGTTTCGAGATCGGTGCCCATGGCTACTCGCACGAGAACCCGGTCGACATGACCGACCAGCAGGAACGTGACGTGCTGGAGAAGTCAATCGAGGTGTTGTCGCGGATCACCGGTGAGGGCCCCAAGGGTTACACCGCACCCTGGTGGGAGCTGTCGCACCGCACCCCAACCTTGCTGAAGGAGTTCGGGTTCTCCTACGACCATTCCCAACAGCACCTCGATTTCGTGCCCTACTACGCGCGGGTCGGTGAGTCCTGGAGCAAGATCGACTACTCGGGGCCTGCTGCGAACTGGATGAAGCCACTCGAAAAGGGCGAATCGGTCGACATCGTCGAGATCGCCGCGAACTGGTACGTCGACGATCTGCCGCCGATGATGTTCATCAAGGCCAGCCCGAACAGCCACGGCTTCGTGAACCCGCGCGACATCGAGGAGATGTGGCGCGACCAGTTCGATTGGGTCTATCGCGAACTCGACTACGCCACCTTCACCCTGACGGTGCACCCGGACGTCTCGGGACGCCCGCAGGTGCTGCTCATGCTGGAGCGGCTGATCGAACACATCAGCGGGCATGACGGGGTCAAGTGGGTGACGTTCAACCAGATCGCCGACGACTTCCGGCTTCGCTACCCGTTCGAGTCGGACGAGCGGCCGGCCGCCTGGTGAGGCTACAAGCTCGACCAGCGCCGTAGCGCCTCGACGACGGCGCGACGCAGGTTCTGCGGGCCCTGGCGCAGGGCCTGCGCCAGCGGTGTCCCGGGTGGGGTGATGGTCACCAATTCGACGACCTGGCCGGGCAGGCGTCCTGTTTCGAGGTCGACCCGGCCACCGAAGACGATGACCGGAACACCGGCCCGTTCGGCATGCTCACAGATCCGCTGGATGGCCTTGCCGTGCGGGGTTTGCTGGTCGACCGAACCCTCTGCGGTGAGCAGCAGGTCGGCGCCGGCCAACTGCTCGTCCAAGCCGACCAGTTCGGCGACCAAGTCCAAGCCGGGACGCAGCCGCGCGTCCAGGAAGAATTGCAGCGCCCAACCGAGCCCGCCTGCGGCGCCCGAGCCGGGCAGCTCGGCAACTCGGGTGGCGTCCTCGCCACAGCAACCCACCAGGCGGGCCAGGATGGCGTCCAGCTCGGGAACCTCGTCGGGGCCGGCGCCCTTCTGCGGTCCGTAGACAGCGGACGCCCCGCTCGGTCCCAGAAGCGGATTGGTGACATCGCAGGCGACCTCCACGCCCACCCGGCCCAACCGCGGGTCGAGACCGGAGGCGTCCACCCTCGCCAACTCGCGCAGGCCGGCGGGTGTCGGCGGGAGTTCGGTGCCTTGCGCGTCGAGGAAACGCACGCCAAGGGCGGCCAGCATGCCGGCCCCCGCCTCGTTGGTGGAGCTGCCCCCGATGCCGATCACCAGCCGTTCGGCCCCGGCGTCCAGCGCGGCCAGCACCAGCTGCCCGAGCCCGCGGGTGTCGAACTCGAAGATCCGGCGTTCGGCGGCCGGCACCCGCTCTAGGCCGCTGGTGGCCGCCACATCGAGCACCGCCAGCCGGTGCGCGGTGCCGTCGTCCTCCGGGCTGGTGGCCAGGGCGAACGCCGCGGTATGCCGGGTGCCGCGCTGGTCAGCCACGTCCGCGGCGACCAAGCGGGCGCCGAGTGCCGCGGCAACCGCGTCGGTGAAGCCCTCGCCGCCGTCGGCGATCGGCAGTTCGACCGCGGTGGCCGTTTCGAGCACCTCCCGGACTCCGGACGCCATCACCGCGGCGGCCAGCGGGGCTGTCATCGATCCCTTGAACGAATCCGGGGCACAGACGACATACATTTCCGGGGCCTCAGCTGCGCGAGACGAGATCTTTGTACTGCGGGTGGTCTGCGATGTACGAGGCCGTGAACGGGCACAGCGGCAAGACCTTGCGTCCGCTCGCCCGCACATCATCGAGTGCGAACTCGGTCAGCTGGCTCGCCAAGCCGCGATTGCGATGCCGCGGTGGCGTCCCGGTGTGGGTGATCGTGAGTACGTCGCCATCGACGAAATAGTCGATCTGGCTGACCATCTCACTGCCTTCCCACGCCTCATAGCGAAAGGCGCCTGCGTTGTGGTTCAACTCGAGGTCTGCCATGGTCGTTTCCTTCCTGTCAGGCAAGCAGAACGCAGCCTTGATCGTTGATCTCGTCGGCGTCCATGTCGTCGAACCAGCTGCCGTCGCTTCCGAGGTAGCGAAAGTACAAGGTGGTGCCGGGATGGCAGACCACGGTGGTGCTCAGCGTGCCGTCCGGTCGCCGAATCAACGGGTGCCGGTAGGGCTGCCAATCATTGAAGTTGCCGACCACGCTGATGGGCGCGCCGGCGACGTTGGACGGCAGGATGAACGTAACGGTGACCAAGCCGTCGTTCGTCTGCTTGCGGATCAAGATGACCTCCGTGCGCTGGGATGACCGCCACGTTAGAGGACGGGTGAAGGCGCGCCGGGGTACTTCCGCACGGTGAGACCGGTCGGCGCTAGACGGCTTGGGTGCGTAGGTATCGCCCGAAGTGCGGAACGGTGAACGCGACCCGGCCACGTTCGCACGCGTAGACCAACCCCTTCTTCAGCAGGGCGTCGCGGGCGGGGGAGAGCGACTGCGGCGTCCGGCCCAGGTGCTCGGCCACCGAACTGGTCGCGACGCCGACCCCTGGGTCGTCAAGCTCAGCTTGGGCGCCCAGCTCTGCCATCGCCCTGAGATACTCGCGTTCCGCCGGTGTCGCCCGCTCGTAGCGGCTGCCGAAGAAGCCCACGGCGAGTTCCGCCTCGGCCTCGGGCACGGCCACGGCCACGTCGTCGGCGGTGATCGGGGAGGCGGGGGCGAGGTCCCAGGCCACCTTGCCATAGGCTTGGATGAAGTAGGGGTAACCGCTGGTCACCCGGTACATCGCCGCCAGCGCGTCGGACGTGAACTCGGCGTCCTCGTCGTTGGCCGGCACCTGCAGGGCCAAGTCGGCGGCCGCCCGGTCGAGCCGGTCGATCCGCTGGTAGCTGAACAGCCGCTCCGAGTAGCTCTTGGATGCGCTGAGCAGCGTCGGCAGGTGCGGCAACCCGGCACCGACAACGATCAGCGGCAACCGTTGCTGACTGATCTCGTGGCAGGCCGCACACATCGCGGACAGGTCTTCGGGACGCAGGTCCTGCATCTCGTCGATGCAGACCGCCACTCCCACCCCTTTGTCGGCGGCCAGCCCCCCGACGTCGGTGAACAACTCGACCAGGTCGATCTCGATGTCACCGGAATCCGCCCGGCCCGCGGTGGGTGGCGCCGCGATGCCCGGGTTCCAGCGCTCGGCGAGCTTCGCGCGGGGTCCGGCGTCGCGTTCGATGAACGAGCGGATAGTGCCCAGCGTGGTGGCGGCGTCCGGGTGGGCGAGCTCGCGCACAGCGGTGTGCAGTGCCGCACCCATCGGACGACGGATGCCCTGGTCGGGTCGGGCCTCGAACTTGCCGCTGCCCCAGCCGGCCCGCACCGCCGCCGACCGCAGCGCGTTGAGCAGCACGGTCTTGCCGACTCCGCGCAGCCCGGTGAGGATGATCGACCGTTCGGGACGCCCCCGCGCGATGCGTTCCAGCACCACGTCGAAGGCCCGGAGTTGTTCGTCGCGGCCGGCGAGTTCGGGGGGACGCTGCCCGGCGCCCGGGGCGTAGGGGTTGCGGATCGGATCCATGCCGAGAACTGTATTCGCGACTCTAGAAGTTTCCGAAGAGGCGCGCATAGACTGGCATCGGCCAAAAGCAATGCGACCGTTCCGCCCGGGACAGCCCGGGTGGAACGGTCGCAATCTGTGGACGCGAAGGCGGCGGTCAGGCAGATGCCTTGACCAGGTCGCGACTCATCGCCAGGGCGTAGTCGGTGGAATCGAAGCCGGCCACCAGATGCCAGGTGGTGGGGCTGACCTGGACCACACCGGCCAGCCCGGCCTTCTGCAAGGCAGCGGTGTCGACCGACGAGGAGTCCGCCACCTCGACCCGCACCCGGGTCTCGGCGACCGGTTCCACCTTGACGACGTTAGTGATTCCGCCCAAGGCGTCGAGCCACTGCTTGGCCTTGTCCTGTTCCGCAGCGCCGACGGTGAGGTCCGGCACCTGCGCCGGCAACTCTCCCCGAGCCTCGGCCCGCTGCTCCGGCGTGCGGTAGTCGGTGATGACGATCAGCACCATGGACACGGTGAAGGCCACCGCGATCGCGATCGCGTAGACCCACATCGGGTCGAAGACCGGGATCGTGAGCAAGGAGGTGAACGCGAACGCCTGGGTCTTCACGCCCTGGAAGGGGGTGCCGAGGATGGCGATGGTCAAGCCGCCGGCGAAACAGCCGACCAGCATGCGCGGGTAGATCCGCTTGAAGCGCAGGTGGATGCCGTACAACGATGGCTCCGAGATGCCGCCCAGCAAGCCGGCCGCGAGCGCACCCGTGGCAGTCTGGCGCATGGTTACGTCCTTATCCCTGATGGACAGGAACAACACACCGGCGGTGGCGCCGAAGCAGGCGAAGTTCCATGCCCCCATCGGGCCCTGGATGAAGTCATAGCCAAGCGTTTGGATGTTCACCAGCATGAGCGCGTTCAACGGCCAGTGCAGGCCCAGCGGCACCAAGAACGGGTACAGCATGGGGATGAGCAGCGCGAAGACGAAGGGTGCGTTGGTGTTCATCCAGCTCATGCCCGCGCCCAATCCGTTACCGAGCCAGATGCCGAGCGGGCCGATCAGGAAGGCGGTCACCGGGACCATGATGGCCATCGAGAAGAACGGCACGAAGACCATCTGCACGTTGGCGGGGAAGATCTTCTTCAGCAGCCGGTAGACCAACGCCAGGACCGCCACCATGATCAGCGGCACGAAGACCTGGCCGCCGTACTCGTTCAGCTGCATGGGGATGCCGAAGATGTCGGCGGTGCAGGACTGGGTGCCCAGTGTGGCGTTGGTGACGCAGACGGTGTCGGGGAACCGCGTGGTGTCGGACAGGCTGATGAATTCCGGTGTCATCATGGCCCCCATCACCGCGGCGCCGACCCAGGGGTCGACGTCCAGCTTCTTGGCGGCGTTGTAGGCGATCATGATCGGCAGGAAGTAGAAGACCGCCCGCCACATCGTGTCCACGAAGACCCAGCTGGCGGACTTGTCAGGGGCCCGGAAATCGACGATGCCCAAGGCGTCCATCACCGCAGCGAACGCGATGATCAGCGAGGCGCCCAGCAGGATGCCCAAGATCGGGCGGAACGAATCGGAAAGGTACTCGAAGAAGTTGTCCAGCCAGGCCACCTTGCCCCTGGTCTTGGACCGGGCTGCCGCCTTGACATCGGCATCGGAGGACCCCGCGCCCATCTTCTGCATCTCGGGCAGGGCCATGATTTCGTTGTAGAACGTGCCAACGGCGCCACCGACAATGACCTGATACCGATCGCCAGCCTGGGGGACTGCCCCCATCACGCCTTGGATCGACTCGATCTGTTCGGTGTTCACCAGCCCGGCATCGTGCAACTCGAAGCGCAGTCGGGTGGCGCAGTAGGTAAGCGCGACGATGTTCTCGGGCCCGCCGACGCCGCGGACAATCTCACTCGCAGTGGTCATCTTGATCTGTCCTTGTCTTCGATGCGGCCGCTCAGCCCTCGTCCACCGGGACGAGAGCGCGGACTTCGGCGGGAGTGCTGCACTTGATCGCCTTGGCGGCGAGTGCCTTGCACTGGTCCAGCGAGTAGGCCCGGACGGCCGCCTTGACCGCCGGGATCGCCGGGATGGAACAACTCAACTCGTCAGCACCCAAGCCGACCAGGATCGGCACCGCCTGTGGGTCGGAGGCGACACCACCACAGATGCCCAGCCACTTGCCCTTCGCGTGCAAGGCATCGCAGGCCTGGCCGATCAGCTTCAGCACGGCCGGGTTGCAGGGGTCGACCTGGGCCGCCAGCTTGGGGTGACCGCGGTCCATGGCCAAGGTGTAGCTGGTCAGGTCGTTGGTTCCGACGCTGAAGAAGGCGACATCCTCGGCCGCGAACTGCTCGGCCATCACCCCGACCGACGGCACCTCCATCATGATGCCGACCTTGACGTCGGCGCCGGCCCCGAGGGCGGCCGCCTCCTCGTCCCAGATCTGCTTGGCGAAGCGCCAGTCGTCGATCGTGGCGATCATCGGGAACATCACGAACAGCTCTGCTCCTGCTCCGGCCGCCTTGATGATGGCGCGGCACTGGGTGCGCAGCACCTCGGGACGGTCGAAGCCGACCCGCACCCCGCGGACCCCGAGGAAGGGGTTCTCCTCCGCCGGAATGGGCAGGTAGGGCAGTGGCTTGTCGCCGCCCACGTCGAGAGTGCGGATCACCAAGGGCTGGCCGGGCTTGAGCGCCTTGGCGATGTCGGTGTACAGCGTGGCCTGTTCTTGCTCGCTGGGTGCGCTCTGCCGACCAAGGAAGACGAATTCGCTGCGCAGCAGGCCCACGCCTTCGGCGCCCAAGGGCATGGCGTCCTGGGCGTCTTGCAGGCCGCCGATATTGGCCACGACGTGCACCTGGTGGCCGTCGGTCGTGGTGGCCGGTTCGCCGGCGTGGCTGAGGTCGCGTTCCCGTTTCGCGGCGATCCGACGTTGACGAGCGACGATGCCATCGATCTGGGCGTCGCTGAGGTTCATCTGCAGCGTGCCCTTGCCGCCGTCCAGCACCACCCGGGTGCCGTCGGCGATCGACAGCGCACGCCCCTCGATGCCGGCGACTGCCGGAATGTCCAGTGAGCGGGCGATGATCGCGACGTGGCTGCTCGCCCCGCCCGACGTGGTGGCGAACCCGACGACCCGGCTGCGGTCGAGGGTGGCGGTGTCGGAGGGGGTGAGGTCTTCGGCGATCAGGATGGTGTTCTCGGGGATCTCCGGCTTCTCCCGGCGCTGCCCGGTCAGCTCTTCCAGGACGCGCTGGCCGACGTCGCGGACGTCGTTGGCTCGTCCGGCCAGGATCTCGTTCTTCAGCCCGGCCAGCCGGTCGGCGTAGGTCTGGAAGGCGCCACGCCAAGCGAAGGGTGCGCTGTTCCCCTTCTCGATCGCGCTGGAGGCGATGTCGAGCAGATCAGGGTCTTGCAGGATCGTGGCATGCGCGGCGAAGATTGCCGCGTTCTGTTCGTCCGACTCCTTCTCGAGCCGACTCTGCAACGCCGACAGATCAAGCAGCGCGCGGTCGATCGCCGAGTTGAGCTTGCGCCGCTCCAGGTGCTTGTCGGTCGCGAATTCGGCGACGACGATGTCCTCGTGATGCAACTGCATCACCTGCCCCACGCCCAGCCCGGGGGAGGCGGCCACACCGAGCAGCAGGTTGGGATCACCAGATCGGGGCGCCTCGGAGACCCGCTCGGGCTCGGCATCGACCGCAGGCACAGCTGCGGTGTCGGGCCCGCCCAACGGCAACGGCGGGCAATCTTCGCCCAAGCCGCTGGTGATTCCCTCGACAACCGCGTTCAGCGCGGCCTCGGCGTCTGGACCGTGCGTCGAGACGATGATCTTGTCGCCACGCGCGACGGCCATCGACATGATCGCCATGATCGACTTCGCGTTGGCCGTGTCGTCGCCTCGCCGAAGCGTGATGTCGGAGTCGAACTGCTTGGCCAGCGCCACCAAGGTCGCCGCCGGCCGGGCGTGCAGGCCGGTCGGGTTGGGGATCAGGACAGCCTCGGAGCTGAGCGCGCGTCCGCCGACGACCGGGCCGGCTTCGGCGGACGCCTGGTTGAGCACGATCTCGGCCACCACGTCTTGTCCGGCGGTGACCATGCCGGTCATCGGGGTGAGGCTGCTGATCGCATCGGAGTTGGTGACGACCACCTGGGTCAGCAGGCTCAGGGCCTCCTTGGCGACCGTATCGAGATCGAACGCGATCAACTCGTCACCGACGCTGACCTGCTGGCCAGCCTTGACCTTGGCCTGGAATCCCTTGCCGCCCATCCGGACGGTGTCGAGGCCGATGTGCAGCAAGACCTCCAGTCCGTCTGCGGAGCGGATGGTCACCGCGTGTTTGGCCGGCTGGACGTTGACGACTTCTCCGTCGATCGGAGCGAGGAGTACGCCGCTGAGCGGGTCGATGGAAATGCCGTCACCCACCATCTTCTTGGCGAAGACCGGGTCGGGAACCATTTCGATGGGTACCAGGATGCCGGTGAGCGGCGCGATGAGTTGAACTCGAGTGGAGGCCAGTGTTTGTGTCACGAGGCTCTGCCTTCTGTCGATGAAGGAGCGTTTGAACAGGCGAAAGCCTACTACTAGGCGACTCTCGGGCGTGGCAGGTTTGTGAGGCTTGCGCGCAATCTCTGACTGTCAGCCTGCGGTTCAGGCCGTCGGTTCGATCGTGACCGCCTGCATGACCGGACGCAATCCCATCCACCACTGCTGCCTGGGGCGGCGGTGCAGGCGATCGACGGAGTCCATCATGTGCGCCAGTGGTGAGCAGACGATCTGCGACGCCTGCAACCCTACGTACCAACCTCCGCCCTGCTCCGACGCCAACGCATCGGCGATCTGGTAAAGGCTGCGGCTGACCACCCGGGTGGCCAGCAACCGGTCTGCCGGTGTCGGCTCGGCGCCTTGCTGCACATGCCCGATGATGTGGGTGCGGACGTCGTAGGCGCCCCGGCTCGCACCGTCCAGGAGTTGACTGATGAACTCGGTGGTGTACGAATCGGACGCCCGTTCGTTGCGCACCGCCAGGAAGAACCGGCGTCCGGCCGCGAAGCTCTGCTGCAACCAGTTGACGTCGGCGGCCAGTGAGTTCAACTCGATGCCCTCTTCATTGAGGTAGACGCGCTCCGCGCCCCCGGCCAGGCCGCTCATCAAGGCCTGGAAGCCGCAGAAGCGTCCCATCGTCTCGACCACGAACGCCCGCGTGGTCGCCGAACCACTCATCTTGATCTTGTCGATCGCAGACACATTGACGTTCAAGGCGGAATCGGCGCCGACCGACAGTTCGGTGCCGGGCAGGTTGTTGTCGATGGACGTCGGCACCACCACGATTGGGATCTGGAAGGCGGGGTATCGTTCGCGCTCCTCATACATCAGGTGGGCGGACTGGTAGGCGTTCCAGCCACCGATCACCAGCAGCGCATCGATGCGGTTGTCCTCCAGCGAACGGGCGATCTTGTACAGGTCTTCCATCGTCGGCACGACTCGTCGCAAGCCCAGCTCGGCCCCGCCGCTGCCACTCCAGCCCTCCACGTCGTCCCAGCTGAGTTCGGCCAACTGACCGTGCTGCAGCCCGGTGAACCCGTTGCGGATGCCGACCATCGTGAAACCGCGGGTGATGCCGAGCCGCACCGCCACCCGGGCCGCGGTGTTCATGCCAGGCGCCAGACCGCCCGCGTGCACGATCGCGATGCGCTTCGCTCCGGGAGGCGGTTCGTAGGCGTCCGGCTGCGACAACTCGTGGAAGACGTCGTACAACTCGTTGAACGACGGGCCCCGAGCAGCCATCGCAGCCGCGTAGTCGCCGGCGGCGATCAGTTCGGGGACGCGCTGGGTGTCTTGCACGGCCTGGACGAGGGGCACCCGCACGACATCGTTGCCCAAGACGCCGAGCACCTTGGGCTGGCCCGGTGTCGACGGGTGAAGTACCTCGTCCACAGCCTCGTGGCCAAGCCAGGTTGACGCCCAACGGTCGTAGGCGCTCGGCACGCCGCCGCGCTGCACGTGGCCCAAGATGGTGACCCGGGTCTCCTCCTGCAGGCGGTCCGAGATGACGCTGCGCACGTATTCGCTGCTGATCGGGGCGCCGGTCTGATCTGTGGCGCCCTCGGCGACCACGACGATCGAGTCACGACGGCCCCGCGCCCGACCACGCCGCAGGCGCTCGCACATCTGGTCCTCCCAGCCCGGGGCAGGCGGGTTCTCGGGGACCAGGACGTAGTCGCAGCCCCCCGCGATGGCCGCCGCGAGCGCCAGATAGCCGCAGTGCCGCCCCATAACCTCCAGGACGAAGCTGCGCTGGTGGCTGGCGGCAGTGGACGAGAGCGCGTCCAGGGCGAACAGGATGCGGTGCAACGCGGTGTCGGCGCCGATCGTCGACTCGACGCCCACCAGGTCGTTGTCGATGGAGCCCACCAGGCCGGCGATGATCAGATCGTCGTGGGCCGCGGCCAGTTCGGCCGGCGCCTCGCCGTTGGCCACCAACTCGGCCAGCAGGTCGGGCCACTCGTCCCGGAACCGGTTGAGTCCGGTGAGGCTGCCGTCGCCACCGATGACCACCAGCCGGTCGATGCCACGCTCCAGCAGGTTGCGGGCGGCTTTCAGCCGGCCCTCCCGGCTGCGGAACTGCGTCGAACGGAACGTGCCTATCACGGTGCCGCCGCGGCCCAGGATCGCTGCCACGTCGTCCCAGCCGAACCGCCGGATGCCGGCGCCGCCGTCGATCATGCCCTGATAGCCCTCGAAGATCGCGTAGACCTCGGCGCCGCGGCTGATTGCGGTGCGCACCACCGCCCGCACCGCGGCGTTCATGCCTTGGGCGTCACCGCCCGAGGTGAGTACGCCGATCTTGACTGGTGGTCCGCCCGCCTGCTGGTTGCTCATTGGTCACCTCGAGTTCGCCTTTGAATAGGCTCAAGCCTAGAGCGGCGGTCGCTGCTCGGTGAGCTGTCGCAGGTCAATTGGACGCCAAGCTGGCCACGGTTTCTGCGGCCTTCAGGCCATCGGTTCGATGAGTCGAGTGAGGATGGCTTCAGGGCGTTTCTTCCCACGGTTGTGGCAGCCCCTGCTCTACGAATTCGCGGACATCGACCATGCTCTGCTGGCTCACCGTGATGATCCCGCGGTAGGGACGGTCGAAGTCCAGGATCACGAAGACGACGACTGCCACCACCATCGCAAGGACCAGAGCGGCTGCCAGCGAGCGTCCGCCGGTGATACCCGAGACGTAACCTATGACGGCCATGGCGGCCAGCGCGACTACGAAGATCATGAACAAAATGGACTCGGGCACATGGTTGCGCAGGCCCGCGTCCCGACGCTCAGCGGAGTCGATCACCTCGTTCACCGCCTGAAGGTACAGACTGGTCGGCACTGCCCGCTCGGCGTCCTTGGCAGCGGACACGCCCAGCGACCACAATTCGCGCTGCAGCGCGCTCTGCTGATCCTTCATGTCCGACTCGTCGCTCAGATACTGCTCGGGGCGAACCAGTTCCAAGCGCACGTCGATGTAGTCGCGGATCGCCTCCACCGCGCGGGATTGCTCGGGTTCCGGCAGCAGGGCCACTCTCAGGAACGCAGTGCCGATGGCGTTGGATTCGTTCACGACCGCGGCCTTCCGGGACTCGAAACGCGAGACCGCCATCGAGACGGTGAAGGCGAGCAACAGACCCAGAAGAGCGGCCACCATGGCCTGCACGGAGGAGTAGTGGTCCTTGCGGGAGCGGCCCGCGGCTGCGGTTCGCCGGCTCATCCGGTATGCCAACTCCGACATCGCAAAGCAGGCGGCGAGCAAGGATAGGGCGACGACCCACGCGTCTACTCTGAACAGGAAGCCGACGGATCCCATGGCGATGTCCTTCCCACGTTCGGGCGCGTCCGGTCTTGCTGGTCTGCGCTTGTCGCCCGCAGGAGCGAGGTAACGGCTGTCCCGACCGTTCGACCGATGGCTCATCGTATCGTCGGTGGGCCCTTGGTAGCGGAACGATGGAACCGCAGCCCCTGCTCATTTGCCGCGGTGGATCATCGCGTCAGCCGACGCGGTGCAGCCAGCCGTGGAGGTCGGGCTCGGTGCCGAACTGGATGCCGGTCAGGTGGGCACGCAGTTCGCGGGTTTTGGTGCCGGGGGTGCCGTCGCCGACCACCAACTCCAGGTCGGGCGTCTTGATCCCGATGACCGGGCTGACCACCGCCGCGGTGCCGCAGGCCAGTGCCTCGGTGATCACTCCCGACTCGATGCCGGCGCACAACTCGGCGAACCCGAGTGGACGCTCGACCGCGCGCAACCCGTGGGCGGCGGCGATGGTGAGCAGAGAGTCGCGGGTGATGCCGGCCAGGATCTGCCCGTTGAGGGCGGGGGTGACCAGTTCGCCGTCCGCGGTCACGACCAGGAAGTTCATCGTGCCGCTCTCCTCCACCCAGCTGCGGGTCGCCGAGTCGAGCCAGAGCACCTGCCCACAGCCCTGCGCGTGCGCCTCGTTTTCGGCGATCATCGACGCACCGTAGTTGCCGCCGCACTTCGCGTCCCCCGTGCCGCCGACCATCGAGCGGGCGTAGTGCGGGCTGACCCACAGCTTCAGCGGATCTGGGTAGAACGGCATCACTGGCATGCCGAGGCAGACGTAGGTGTACTCGTTGGACGCCCGGACGCCGATCAGGGTCTCGGAACCGAACATGAACGGACGCAGGTACAGGCTCTGGTCGGGCGCGCTGGGCACCCAGTCGAGATTGAGTTCGACCAGCCGGGTGACCGAGTCGAGGAAGTCCGGGATCGGCAGCGGCGGCATCTGCATCCGTTCGGCAGAACGGGCGAATCTGGCGGCATTCATCTCGGGACGGAAGAGCCAGACCGAACCGTCAGCATGCCGGAAGGCTTTCAGGCCCTCGAAGATCTCTTGGCCGTACTGCAGCGCCGCCAACCCGGGGTGCAGGGGAATCGGGCCGGTGGCCACCAGCGCATGGTCGTGCCAGCCGGCCTCGGGCGTCCAGACCGCGCGCGCCATGTGGTCGACGAAGTAGCGTCCGAACCCCGGGTCGACCAGGGCGGCTGTGATCTTGTCAGCTGGGGTGCGTGGGACGCTGGGGTCTGCGGCGAAGGTGGCCATGGACGCGAGTCTAGTGGCGAGGTCGGACGCCCCCTTCCCGAGGTGAACAATGTCGTCGTCAGCCTGGCCGTCCAGCGCAGCTGAGATGGCTCACCCCTCGTTGACGTTCTCCACTTGGTGCAGACGGCGACCGGCCTCCGAGATGGACCCGCTGAGCGAGGGGTAGACGGTGAACGCCAACGACGCCTGGTCGACGGTGAGGCGGGCAGAAACACACAGCGAAACCGCGTAGATCAGCTCGCTGGCGCCCGGTGCCACCACCACCCCGCCCACGATGATGCCGGTCTGCGGTAGGCAGAAGAGCTTGATGAAGCCGTCGTAGTGCGCCTGCATCTTCGCCCGCGGGTTCCACTTCAACTCCACCATGACGGTGCGGGCACTGATGTGGCCGGCGTCCACCTGCTCCTGGGTGACCCCGACGGTCGCAATCTCGGGGGCGGTGAAGACGTTGGACGCGACAGATCGCAGGTCGAGCGGACGCACCGCTTCCCCGAGGGAGTGCCAGACCGCGATGCGGCCCTGCATGGCGGCCACCGAGGCGAGCGGGAAGACCCCGGTCACATCACCAGCGGCATAGACCCCGCGGGCGTTGGTGCGTGACATCCGGTCCACCTCTATGTGGCCGCTCGGCTTGAGGGTCACGCCGTTCTCGATCAGGCCGAGGCCTTCGGTGTTGGGGATCGAACCGACCGCCATCAGCAGGTGACTGCCGCTGACGGTGCGCCCGTCAGCCAGCGTGAGCTCGACCCCGTCCCCGACCACGCGGGCCGACTGAGCCCTCGAGCGCGGCATTATCGTCATGCCGGACTTCTCGAAGACCTCCTGGATCACCGCGGCGGCATCGGGGTCCTCGCTCGGCAACACCATGGCACGAGACGAAACCAGCACGACGTCGGCGCCGAGCTGGCGATAGGCGCTGGCGAACTCGGCACCGGTCACGCCGGAGCCGACCACGATCAACCGTTCCGGCAATTCGGTGAGGTTGTACAGCTGCTTCCAGGTGAGGATACGTTCGCCGTCCGGTCGAGCGTCGGGCAGCTCGCGAGGCCGCGTCCCGGTCGCCAGCAGGATCATGTCTGCCGGGAACCGGCGCATGCCCTCGTCGGTCTCGGCGAGCACCACCCGGTTGTTCAGCAGCCGGCCGCGTCCCTGCACAATTTGGACGCCCTCGGCGCGGAGCCGGTCGTCGACGTCGTGGCTCTGCTCGGTGGCAAGCTGCATCAGCCGCTGATTGATCTCGGCGAGGTCGACCTTGATGGCCTCCCGCGGATGGTTGAGCGAAGGGTCGACCGGCACGATGCCCAACTCGCGGCTGTGCCGAACCCGGATCATTACCTCGGCGGTGGCGATCAGCGATTTCGACGGCACCACATCTGTCAGCACGGCTGCCCCACCGACGCCGTCCCGCTCGATCAGGGTGACGTGGCCGCCCAACTGCGTCGCCACCATGGCGGCTTCGTACCCGCCGGGACCGCCACCGATGATCACCACGTTCGCCATGGCGACATTGTGTCGCAACTCGCGCGCCGGGAGGCTAGATCAGGTTGATCAGGGCCTCGGTGACCAGCACAGCCGCTGCCGCGAAGAGCGCGACAAGCAACAGCGAACCGCGACGCACGGACACGATCACCGCCACCCCGAGCGCGACCAGCCCCGAGACCGGCGAATCGGTGGCGAATATGATCGCCGGGATCGTCATCGCCGTCAACACCGCAAAGGGCACGTAGTGGAGGAAGTCAAGCAGCCAGGGGTTGGTGATGCGCTTGCGCAGCGCGACCAACGGCACGGCGCGGAGCAGGTAGGTGACCACGGCCATCACTGCGATGGCCCCCCACAGGTTCAATGCGCCACCTCCGCCGTTTCGGGACGCGGCCGATGCTGTGGCAGCCAGGTCGCGGCCGCCGCCGCGACGACGATGGTGACGATGATGATCCGCCAACCGACTTCGAGCCGATTGATCCCGGCGAGCAGGCTGCTCAACCCGGCAGCGCCCAGCACCACGACCAAGACCTGCCACGATCCGGCGGCCGCCGGCACCACGATCGCCACGAACATGGCGTAGAGCAGCACCCCGAATGCCGACACCAATCGCGCCGGGAGCACTTCGCCGGCCGCTGCTCCAACGATGGTGCCGCTCGTCCAACCAATGATCGGCAAGACCATGGACGCGGCGTAGTCGCCGAAGCCGACCTGGCGCCTGCCCATGCCCAGGGCATAGATCTCGTCGGTGATGCCGGCCGCCAGCAGCAACCGCCGGCCTGTGCCGACCTGGGGGCCCAGACGCTGCCCCAGCGAGATCGCCATCAGCACATAGCGCAGGTTGACCAGCGCCACACCGATCGCCAGCTCGAGGTAGCTGCCCTGGGCGCCGATGATCGTGATCCCGGCGAACTGGCCGGAGCTGGACAGGTTGGTGAAGCTGATCAGCCCAGCAAGGACGGGCGGCACGCCCATCCGGGCGCAGTACAAGCCGAACGCCAACGAAACGGTGAAGTAACCCAGTGCGATCGGGATCGAATCGCGCAGGGCAGCCGCGGCTGGGTTCGGGGTGGTCATCGCGCCACACCCTACCCGTCCAGGACGCGAGGGCCCGCGCCGGAGTGGGTGCACAAAATGCCGGTCTGCCGGTTCCTGCGCACCCATTGCCGGTTTGCGCGGGACAGAGGTGTTGTCTTGGGGCGGTCAGGTGCTGTCTGTTCGCGTGATGGTGTTGGCCGCGACGCGTCGACGACCCGTGCCGGGGCCCCAGCGGGCGAAACTGCCAGCATGCACCCCCGAACCTCCATCCCTGAGGCCGTGCGTTCTGTCGCCGCCGAACAGGCCAGGGTCATCAGCGTCGAGCAGGCCAAGACGCTGGGCCTGACCACCACACAGTTGCGGCGCTACTTGGACGAAGGGCATTGGACTCGACTTGCCCACGGCATCTACCTCGTCGGCCCGCCGCCACCGGACTGGTTCTCGCTGGTCTGGGCAGGAGCGCTGTACGCCGGTCCAGCGGCCGCGGTGGCCGGATTTGCTGCGGCGCGACTTTGGGGTTTGACCGCCCACGAGCAGACACCGGTCTCGATTGTCCTGCCCCACAGTGCGCGGGCGCGAGCAGATTCCGCCTGGTGGGAGTTCACCCGGCGGCGGTCATCCTTTCGGATCGTGGGCAGCCCGCCACGGCTATCAGTTGAACAGACCGTTCTGGACTTGTGCCGGCTCGAGCCGGAGCGCAGCGCCCATTGGGTCACCCAAGCGGTCGGAGCCCGCCGCACCACCGTTGTGCGACTGCGGACAGAGCTTGCAGATCTCCAGCGCCACCCCGCGCGTCGGCAACTGGGTCAACTACTGGCCGATGTCGGGCAAGGAGCGCAGAGTCCGTTGGAGCTGGTCTATCTGCGCGACATCGAGCGCGCCCACGGGTTGCCGGCGGGTCGCCGTCAGGCAAGAAGCGGCGGCTTTTGGGTCGACGTTGCCTACGACCTCGGTTTGATGGTCGAACTGGATGGGCGGCGCGGTCATGGGGGAGCAGATGCCTTCCGAGACATGGACCGGGACAACTTCCATGCCATGCACGGCATCGGAACGCTCCGCTTCGGCTGGCAGCAATGCCAAGCTGAACCTTGCCGGGTCGCGACGATGGTGGCGGTTCGGTTGCAGGCATTGGGTTGGGTCGGCGAAATGTCGACCTGCCGTCGCTGCAGGTTGGTGCCGCCGAGGGATCTGCTTCACGGCTGAGGTGACCCGGTCGGACAGTGGGTGCACAAAATGCCGGTCTGCCGGGTTCTGCGCACCCATTGCCGGGTCAGGGCGCGGTCGGGACGCTCGCCAAGTCGGCCAGCCAGAGCCTTGAGGACGCATCCGAGGGCATCCGCCAGTCACCGCGCGGCGAGAGCGAACCGCCGGCGAGCACCTTCGGGCCGTTCGGCATCGCAGACCGCTTGAACTGGTTGGCGAAGAAGCGTCTGCCGAAGACCTCGAGCCAGCCCTTGATGGTCGCCAGATCGTAGGCCACCCGCTCCTGCTCGGGGTAGCCGGCCGGCCACAGCCCCTGCCCGGCGTCCTGCCAGGCGTGCTGGGCGAGGAAGGCGATACGGCTGGGACGCAGGCCATGGCGCAGCATCCAATAGAGGAAAAAATCGTGCAGATTGTAAGGGCCTATGGTGTCTTGGGTTGACTGCGGCTTGGCGTCGCCGACCGTGGGCACCAGCTCGGGAGTGATCTCGGTGTCGAGGATCGACTGCAGCACCGTGTTGACCCGGGCGCTGAAAGCGCCGGTGCTGATCACCCATCTGATCAGGTGCTGCATCAGTGTCTTGGGGACGCCGGCGTTCACCCCGTAATGGCTCATCTGGTCGCCGACCCCGTAGGTGCACCAGCCGAGCGCCAGCTCCGACAGGTCGCCGGTGCCCAGCACCAAGCCGTGGCGCTGGTTGGCGATCCGGAACAGGTAGTCGGTGCGCAATCCGGCCTGCACATTCTCGAAGGTGACGTCGTACTGGTCGAGCGGATGACCCAGGTCGGCGAGCATCTGCTCGGCGGCCGGGCGGATGTCGAGGGTGTCGAACGTGCAACCGAGCGAGGTGGCCAGTTCGGTGGCGTTGTTGCGGGTATGGGCGGTGGTGGCGAAGCCGGGCATCGTGAAGGCCAGGATGTCGCTGCGCGGGCGGCCCGCCTCGTCCATCGCCCGGGCGGCGACCAGCAGCGCCTGGGTGGAGTCCAGCCCACCCGAGACGCCGATGACCAACTTGGAGCTGCCGACCGCCGCCAGCCGCTGCTTGAGCGCATAGACCTGGATCGAATAGGCCTCGTAGCAGTCCTGGGCGAGGCGTGACTCGTCGTCCGGGACGAACGGGAAGCGGTCCACCGTGCGGCGCAGCCCGATGTCGGTGCGTGGCGGGTCGAGGGTGAACAGCACCCGCTGATAGGTGCAGGTCGGCCGCGGGTTCTGCTCGGCGCAGTCGTTGAAGCTGCCCTGCCGCAACCGCTCCTGACCAAGCAGGTCGAGATCGACATCGGCGATGCACCAGGTGGAATCGTTCGGGAAGCGTTCGCTGGTGGCCAGCAGCGAACCATTCTCGTGGATCGAGGTCTGCCCATCCCAGGACAGGTCGGTGGACGACTCGCCCGGTCCGGTCGCGGCATAGATGTAGGCGGACAGGTCGCGGGACGAGGCGCTGCGGCACAGCAGCTCCCGGTCGACTGCGCGTCCGACAGTGATCGGGGAACCGGACAGGTTTGCGATGACCGTGGCGCCGGCCATAGCCGCGTGCGTGCTGGGCGGCAGCGGCACCCACGCGTCCTCGCAGATCTCGACCGCCAGCACGAAGCCGGGCAGGTCGCCGGCCTGAAAGAGGAGTTGGGTGCCGAACGGCACCGCCTCGCCCCCACGCACACCCGGCAGCGCGATTTCCGTCGCGGCGCAGCCGGCGCCGGACGCGAAGTGCCGCTTCTCGTAGAACTCGCGGTAGTTCGGTAGATAGCTCTTGGGCACCACGCCCAGCACCCGGCCGCGGTGCACCACCACCGCGCAGTTGTAGAGCCGGTTGCCGTTGCGCAGTGGCGCGCCGACGACGAGCACCGGCAGCAGTTCGGCAGACGCCGCCCTGACCCGCTCGATCGCCGCGCAGGTGGCGTCCAGCACGACCTCGTTCAGCAGCAGGTCGTCGATCGAGTAACCGGTCAGGCAGAGCTCGGGGAAGACCACCAGGCCGACCCCGTCCGTGGCGAGTGTCTGCGCGATCTCGATGACGGTGGCCGCATTGTCCGGTGGGATGCCGATCGACGTGCGGGAACTGCACGCCGCGACTCGCAGGAACCCCTGGTCATAGGCGGAGCTGAAATTCACCTTCCGAGCGTCCCATAAACGTCGTGCTCACGAAGGCGCCGGCGCGCATGCTGCACCGAGCAGGCGCGCCGACGGCATCGCGGGTGGCGGCTCAGAGCAGCGAAATGGTCTGACTGAGCAGGTGGGTCTCGCCGGCGGGGACGACGATCGATTGCTCTCGGGTGTTGACGGCTTCAACGCAGACCATGCCAGTCCATTCGTCGTCGCCGAAGTCGGCCATCGCGGCGGCCTTGGCGATCCAGGGGTTCCAGACGACGGTCTGGCTGGAGCCGACCTTCTCGACCTGGATCGTTCGCCCCCAAGCCTCGTCGACGATGCGGGTCGACTCCTTCGACTCGTAGACCCGGTCGGTCTCGCCGGTGAAGTCGACGGCGCCGGACTGTACCTGGGTCTGGTTGGTGAGCCGGTCACTGAAGGCGGCGCCGTCCAAGCCCTCGACGCGGGTCTTCTTGATGTCGCCGACGGCGAAGTAGGTGTGTAGGCCCCCCTCGAACCGCAGGTCTTCGGCGCCGGCGGTCACCATGAGCTGCACCGAGAGCGCCCGGCCCATCGAGACCTGCAATGCGAGGGTGAAGTCACGTGGCATATCGGAGGTGAGATGCTCGGGGACCTCCCAACCCTCCAGCCCGAACAGCATCGTCGCGACGCCGGCTGGGCTGACCTGCGCGTGGCGCAGGTGCCACTCGGCGAGCCGGGCGAAGCCGTGGGCGGGGGCCTTGTCGTTGTCGGCGCCGGCACCGAACCACGGCCAGATGATCGGGATGCCGCCCCGAATCGCCTTGCCGGGCTCGAACACCGAGGACGCACTCAGCCACAGCACCGGGCGCGCGCCGGCGGGCGTCCACTCGGCGACATGGGCGCCGTTGGTGTAGATGACGCCCTGCGCGGCCGGCGTGTCGACTTTGATGCCGGGCAGGGGTGTCTCGAAGACGGTAATGCCCTCAGGGAGTTCAAGTTCGGTCATGTCACCCTAAGTTACGCGCCACCAGCGGATTGCGTGCATTCGGAGCACCCTGCTGCTGCCGATCGGCCAGGTTACGCGGATTGGGCAGCGTCGGTCGTGGGCAGCCATTGCCCATGCCGCAAGACGCGCACCGGGCGCCAGTCGGCGTCCCAGACCACCAGGTCCGCGGATCGGCCGGGCAGCAACTGCCCGGCGTCCAAACCGAGGTAGCTGGCCGGCAGCGAGGTCGCCGCCTTCAGCGCCTGGCGCCAATCGACCCCAGCCCGGATGCAGTTGCGCACTGCCTCGTCGAGGATCAGCGTCGATCCGGCGATGGCGCCGCCGTCGACCAGCCGGGCCACACCATCGATCACTTGGACCGCCAGATCGCCGAGCATGTAGTCGCCGTCGGGCTGCCCGGCGGCGGCCATCGCGTCGGTGACCAGGACCACGCGGTCGCCGTAGCGCTTGATGGTCTCGGCCACCAGGTCGAGTTGGACGTGCACGCCGTCCACGATCAGCTCCAGCCAGACGCGCTCGTCAGCGGCCAGCCCGAGGATCGGCCCGGGGTGCCGGTGGTGCAGCGGGGGCATCGCGTTGAACAGGTGGGTGGCGCCGGTGGCGCCCGCGTCGATCGCGGCCTGTGTGGTGGCCAGGTCTGCGTCGGTGTGCCCGATCGCGGCAACCACCCCGTGCTCGGCCAGCAGTCGGACGGCCTCGATGCCGTAATCCAGTTCAGGGGCCAGCGTGACCATCTTCACCGCGCTGCCGCGTCCATCGGGCAGGGCGGCGGCGTCCAGCAGTCGGACGACATCGGCCGGCTCCGGGGCGCTCAGCATCTCCAGCGGATGCGCGCCCTTCTTGCCCGGCGCCAGCCACGGCCCCTCCAGGTGGACGCCCGCCAGCTCACCGGCCGCCACCAGCGGGGTCAGCATGCGCAGCTGCCGCTCCAGTTCGTCCAGCGACTGGCTGACCAGGGAGGCGATCATTGTCGTCGTGCCGTGCGCGCGGTGCAGTGCCAGCGCCGGCGCGGGATCGAGCCCGAACGCGACCCCGCCGCCGCCATGGCTGTGCACGTCGACCAGCCCGGGGGTGATGAGTTGGTCGCTGAGATCGACCACTGCGGCCGAACCTGCAGCGGGCGCGTCCGGGCCGTAGTGCAGTTGGACGATCAGACCGTCGGCGATCTCGATGCTGCCCGGCCCGCGGTCGGCGACGCCGTCGAAGATCCGGCCGCGGATGAGGCGTGGTGGGTTGTTCATTGGTTCTCCTTGGTCGGTGCACGGTTGGCGACCGTGTCGAGAATGGTGAGCAGGGGCTCGTAGTGTTCGCGGACCGCCTGCTGGTAGCGCCGCAGGTCGCCGCTCAGACCCGCTTGCAGCAGTGCGACGTGGGCGTCCGCCGTCTCTTGCTGTGCTCGGGCGCTGGGGACGCCCAGCTGCGGGGCCAGTGAGCGGTGGATGTCCCAGAAGGCCGCGACCAGCTGACCGTAGAGCTGGTTGCCCAGCCGTTCGGCCAGGTGCAGGTGGAAGCTGCGGTCGTGTTCGGCGAACGATTCGTTGCGAGCGGCACTGTCGACGATGGCGTCCACATCGGCCTGCAGCTCGGGGGCAGCGGTGCTGGCGAGCCGTTCCACGATCTGGGGCGCCAGCGCCTGATCGAGGGCGGTGCGCACCTCAATGATCTCGCGCAGGCTCTGGAGGCCGTCCCCAGGCAGCAACACCCCACGGAAGACCATGCCTTCCACCAGCGGTTTGAGGCTGAGCTGCCCAACGAAGGTGCCGGTCCCGTGCCGCACCTCCAAGATGTCGAGCGCGGTCAGTGTGCGGACCGCCTCGCGGATGCTGGAGCGTGAGACGCCCAACTCGACGACCAGTTCGGCCTCGGTGGGCATCAGATCGCCCGGCTCAAGTCCCCGAGCGCGAATCAGGTCTTTGATGGCATCACTTGCGTAACGGTTCGGCTCCGAACTCCTAACCACGCTTGCTCCTTAAGGTAGATCTATGCCTATAATGGCACAACGTCAGACATCGGACGTCCGACATGTAGGAGAACAAGATGCAGAACTTCTCAATTCCTCAGGCATCCCGGCGTGGTTTCCTGACGGCCCTCGGCGCCATCGGTGCAGCCTCGGCTCTCGCGGCAAGCCTATCGGCCTGTGGTGGCGGCAGTGGCGGCACCAGCACCCAGACCTCCGCCGGTACCCCGGCCGGGGGCGGCGCCGCCAACGAGACTGGGACGATCACCGCCGCGATCAGCTACCAGCTGGGTACCAACGGCTACGACCCATTGACCACCACCGCGGCGCTCACCCAAGCGGTGAACTGGCACACTCTCGAGGGCCTGACCGAGCTCCATCCGGCCACCCGTGAGTGCTACGCCGCGCTCGGCGCCGAGTTGCCCAAGAAGATCGACGACGAGACCTACGAGGTGACGTTGCGTGACGGCGCAGTCTTCACCGACGGGAACCCGGTCACCGCCGCCGACGTCGTGTTCAGCTTCGAGCGTGTGATGAACCCCGCCAACAAGAGCCTGTTCTCCTCGTTCATCACCTTCATCGACTCGGTCACCGCCAAGGACGAGACCTCCGTCACCATCAAGCTCAAGTACCCGTTCTCGCTGGTCGCCGAGCGCCTGGCCGTGGTGAAGATCGTTCCGCAGGCGGCCGTCGAGGCCGACCCGAAGGCCTTCGACCTGTACCCGGTCGGCTCGGGCCCCTACAAGATGACCGACAACAGCGCCAGCTCGCAGGTTGTCGTCTTCGAGCGCAACGACGCCTACAACGGCCCGATGCCGGCGCGCGCGGCCAAGATGGAGTGGCAGGTCATCCCGGACGACTCCACTCGCACCAATGCGCTCACCTCCAGCACCGTGCAGGCCATCGACTCGGTACCGGCCGCCAACCTGGCCACCCTCGCACAGACCAAGACCGTGGCTGCCCAGCAGGGCTTCGGCCTGCTGTTCGCGATGTTCAACTGCGGCGCTGCCCCGATGGACAACGTGAAGAACCGCCAGGCCATCATGTACGCGCTGGACTACGAGAAGATCACCAAGACCGGCATGAGCGACCTGGCTACCCCGGCGACCAGCTTCGTCCAGAAGGAACATCCGGCCTACAACCCGGCCGCGGTCCAGTACCCGGAAGGTGGCGTGGCCAAGGCCAAGGAACTGCTCGCCGAGACCGGCCTGACCACCGTACGGTTGCTGGCCTCCAACCATGGCTGGTTCTCCGCGGTGCGTCCGATGATCAAGGAATCCTTGGAGGCTGCCGGGCTGACCGTCCAGTACGACGAGAAGGCATCGTCTGACGTCTACTCGACCATCGACGGCAACGTCGATGCCTTCGACATCGTCATCGCCCCCGGCGACCCGTCGGTCTTCGGTGACGACGCCGACCTGCTGCTGCGTTGGTGGTACGCCGGCGATACCTGGACCAATTCCCGGATGCACTGGAAGGGCCAGGACTCCTACAACCAGGTGCAGGACCTGCTGGAGAAGGCGCAGCAGGCCACCGGCCAGGCCCAGAAGGATCTGTGGCACCAGACCTTCGACGTCATCTCCGAGAATGTGCCGCTGTACCCGATCTTCCACCGCAAGACCCCCACCGCCTACGACGGCGAGACCTTGGTCGACTTCAAGCCGATCGCAGTCACCGGCCTGTCGTTCGTCGGCGTGGGTTCCACCAAGTAGTCCCAACCAACCCGCCGGGGGGCGAGGACGCTCTCGCCCCCCGGCCCCCGGCCCTCCTGGCCGTTCCGGCCGCCTTTCTGCGACCGTCATCCCTCGGACGCTGCCGTCCAATCACTTCGCAGGAGTTAACTTTCGTGTCCAACCTGATCCGCCTGCTCGGCCGCCGCTTGGTGATGCTGCCGGTCATGGTGCTGGGCATCACGTTGCTGGTCTTCTTCGTGATGTCACTTTCAACCGCAGATCCTGCCCGCTTGGCGCTCGGGGAGAGCGCCGACGCTGGCGCGCTCGATGCCTACCGTGAGTCGCGCGGCTTGAACGACCCGCTGCTGGTGCGCTACGGACGCTACCTAGCCGGTCTGGTGCGTCTCGACCTTGGTGAATCGTTCACCGGCGTGCCGATCAGCGAGATGGTCGCGAAGGCCTTCCCCATCACCTTGCAGCTCACCTTCATCGGCCTGTTCATCGCCGTCACCATCGCGTTGCTCCTCGGTGTGCTGGCCGCCCTCTACCGTGACCAATGGCCCGACCAGGTCATCCGCATCTTCTCCATCGCCTGCCTGGCCACCCCCTCGTTCTGGCTGGCACTGCTGCTCATCCAGGCGTTCGGCAACATCCCCGGCGGCCTCGGTTGGTTCCCGGCGGTGGTCAGCGAGTGGGTCCCGTTCAGTCAGGATCCCGGCGCCTACCTGAATCAGATCTTCCTGCCGGCCTTCGCGCTGGGCATACCGGTGGCCGGTTCGCTGACCCGTGTCGTCCGCACCGCGATGGTCGAAGAACTCGACCGCGACTACGTCCGCACCGCGATCGGTGCCGGCATCCCCAAGAGCGTCGTGGTCGGACGCAACGTCTTGCGCAACGCCCTGATCACCCCGCTCACAGTGCTCGGTCTGCGGGTCGGCTACCTGATGGGTGGCGCCGTGGTCATCGAGATGATCTTCAACATCCAGGGCATGGGCCAGCTCATCTTCCAAGGCATCACCCGTAACGACGTGAACATCGTGCAGGGCGTCACGGTCACCGTGGCGATCGCGTTCATCGTCATCAACCTCATCGTCGACCTGCTCTACGTGCTGGTCAATCCCAGGATTCGGAGCATCTGATGCTGTCGCCTGAAGCCAAGAAGAAGCTGTCCAACCCCGGTCTGCGGTTCGAAGGATTCCGCAGCCTGCCATTGGCGTCGAAAATCGCCATCTCCGTGCTCGGCCTGATCGTCCTGGCGGCGATCTTCGCACCCCTGATCGCACCCTACTCGCCCAACGCGTCCGGCCTGGTGCCCGCTGACATGACCGTCCAGCGCGAGATCGAGATCCAAGGTGTGGGTGTCCAACTGGTGCCCGACAATTCGATCGCCCCGAACTCGATGTTCTGGTTCGGCACCGACGACGCCGGACGCGACCTGTTCTCGCGCGCCGTCTACGGCGCCCGCGTCTCGCTGATCGTCGGCCTGTTCGCCACCGGGCTCGCGCTGCTGGTCGCGGCAGTGCTCGGCTCCATCGCCGCCACCGCAGGCCGGACCGTTTCCGAGATCATCATGCGCACCCTCGATATCATCATGAGCTTCCCGGGCATCGCCCTGGCCGCTGTGCTGGTGACTGCTTTGTCGAGCCGGCTGCCGATCCTGCCTGTGGTGATCATCTCGATCGCCTTCCTTTACGTGCCTCAGTTGACCCGGGTCGTGCGGGCCAATGTGCTCAGCCAATTCGGCGAGGACTACGTCTCGGCGTCCAAGGTGGTCGGTGCCCGTACGTGGTGGATTCTCGGCAAGCATGTGGCCCGCAACTGCGCGGCCCCGATCATGGTCTTCGCTACCGTGCTGGTCGCCGACGCGATCGTCTTCGAGGCGTCGCTGTCGTTCATCGGCGCCGGCATCACCTCGGTGAACACCCCCACCTGGGGCAACATGCTCTCCGAGGGCAAAATGCTGCTGCTGTCGGGGCATTGGTGGGTTACGTTCTTCCCCGGCCTGCTGATCCTGATCACCACCCTCAGCCTGAACATTCTCGCCGAAGGCCTGACCGATGCGCTGGCGTCCCCACGCATCAAGACCCGGGTCAACGTGCAGGCCGACGAGGACGCGCTGAAGGGCGAGGACGCCTCGGCCGGCATCGTGGCCTCCTACGCCAGCCAGCGCGCCACGCTGGAATCCCGGCTGAGTGCGCTCGCCAGGGCCGAGGCGGCCCGCGGCGACCGGCTGGTCTACGCCACCCCGCACGCGGCGCCGCTGCTGGAGGTCAAGAACCTTTCCATCCAGTTCCCCGAAGCGCACGGCGAGGTCAACGTCGTCGACAATGTCAGCTTCAGCGTGCGTCCCGGCGAAACCATGGGCCTGGTCGGCGAATCCGGTTGCGGCAAGTCGATCACCTCAATGGCGATCATGGGCTTGCTGCCGAAGACCGCGAAGCTGTCGGGCGAGATCTTGTTCAACGGGGTCGACCTGCTGAAACTCACCCCGCAGCAGCACAACGACTTGCGTGGCCACGAGATCGCGATGATCTACCAGGACGCGCTCAGCTCGCTGAACCCGTCGATGCTGATCAAGTCGCAGATGGCCCAGCTCACCAAGCGCGGCGGGCAGCGCACCGCCACCGAGCTGTTGGAGTTGGTGGGCCTCGATCCGGTCCGCACGCTGGCCAGCTACCCGCATGAGCTGTCGGGTGGGCAACGCCAACGCGTGCTGATCGCGATGGCCCTGACCCGCAACCCGAAGCTGGTGATCGCCGACGAGCCGACCACCGCGCTGGACGTCACCGTGCAGAAGCAGGTGATCGACCTGCTGAACTCGCTGCGCGAGAAGCTGGGCTTCGCGATGGTCTTCGTCAGCCACGACCTGGCGCTGGTCAGCTCGGTCTCGCACCGCATCACCGTGATGTACGCGGGTCAGGTGGTCGAGACCGGTCCGACCGAGGAGATCCTCACCGATCCGCGGCACGAATACACCCGCGGCCTGCTGGGTGCGGTCTTGTCGATCGAATCCGGTGCCGGACGGCTGCACCAGGTACCCGGTGTGGTGCCTTCGCCGCGTGAGTTCCTGCCCGGCGATCGCTTCGCCCCCCGGTCATCGCATCCCCAGATCGGACGCGATACCCGGCCCGAGATGGCCGAGGTCGATCACACCGGCCACTTCTATGCCCGACATCTGGAACTGGTTGCTGAGGAGGGACGATGAGCCAGCACTCGACCCCCAGGAGGGAAACGCCCACCCTGGAACTGCGTGACGTCCACGTCACTCACAAGACCCGCACCGGCGGGCTGTTCAAGCAAGGCGAAGTACGTGCGGTCGACGGCGTCGACTTCGCCGTCAGCCGCGGCGAGACCGTCGGCATCGTCGGTGAATCCGGCTGTGGCACGTCGACATTGGCCCGGGTGCTGGTCGGTCTGCAGCGGCCCACCAGCGGCGAGGTGCTCTTCCGCGGCCTCCCGTTGAAGTACAACGAACGGGCCCGGCGCGAGTTGGGACGCGCAGTCTCGGTCGTCTTCCAGGATCCGGCGACCGCCTTGAACCCGCGCATGATCGTCCGGGAGCAACTGCTCGACCCGCTGAAGGTGCACAGCATCGGCACCCCGCAGGAGCGGGAGGATCGCGTCCGCAGGTTGCTGCAGCTGGTGGGCCTGCCGACCTCGGCGCTTGAGGTGCTGCCTCGGCAGATCTCGGGCGGCCAGCGGCAGCGCGTGGCGATCGCACGGGCGCTCGCCCTGGAACCCGACATCGTGATCGCCGACGAACCGACCTCGGCCCTCGACGTCTCGGTGCGTGCCCAGGTGCTGAACCTGCTCACCGACCTGAAGGACGAACTCGGCTTGGGCATGGTCTTCATCAGCCACGACATCTCGACGGTGCGTTACGTCTCAGACCGGATGGCCGTGATGAACACCGGCAAGATCGTCGAGACCGGTCCGGCCGATGAGTTGTTCAACAACCCGCAGCACCCGTACACCCGCACCCTGCTGGGCGCGGTGCCATCGCTCGTCTGAACCATCCAATTATTCGTCAAACCATCTTCACAACCGCTCAGGAGAACTAACAATGAGTCTTTTGCAGGGCATCGTCCCCCCGATCCTCACCCCCATGAACACCGACGGCCGGGTTGACTACGACAGCCTCGACCGACTGCTCGACCATCTGCTGGACGCCGGGGTGGACGGCATCTTCGCGATGGGTTCGTCCGGCCAGGTCGCCTACCTCACCGACGCCGAACGCGACGAGGTGATCGGACGCGTGCTGGCCCGGGTGGCCGGCCGGGTGCCGGTGGTTGCCGGCGTGGCCGATTTCACCGCCCGCCGGGTGATCGAGCAGGCGCGCCGTGCCGCGGACGCCGGCGTGACCGCCGTGGTGGCGACCGCCCCGCTCTACGCGCTCAACGACACCGCCGAGATCGCCGACCATTTCCGGATGGTGGCCGCCGCCGTCGACGTCCCGGTGATCGCCTATGACGTGCCGGTGCGGGTGAAGACCAAGCTCGGCAATGACCTGGTCATGCAGCTGGCGACCGAGGGCACCATCGCCGCGGTCAAGGATTCGTCCGGTGACGACGTCGGCTTCCGGCGACTGGCGGTGGCCAACCGGGCCGCCGGCCATCCGATCGACCTGCTCTCGGGCCATGAGGTGATGTGTGACGCGATGGGCATGGCGGGCGCCGACGGGCTGGTGCCAGGCCTCGGCAACGTCGACCCGGCCGGCTATCTGCGCTTGTGGAAGGCAGTCCAGGCGGCGGATTGGGCGACGGCGCTGGCCGAGCAGAACCGGCTCAACAAGCTGATGGAGATCGCCTTCGTGCCGCAGGGGCGTTCGGGTGATGCCGGCGGCATCGGCGGGTTCAAGACGGCCCTCGAACTGCTCGGCGTCATCGACTCGGCCACCATGCCGGCGCCGCTCGCCCTGCTCAGCGACGCCGACCGGGACGCCATCCGCGCGATCCTGGTCGAGGTCGACCTGCTGAGCTGAGCCGGCAATGCGCGAGATCGTGATCTCCGTTGACCTGGGCGGCACGAAGACCGCCGCCGCCCTGGTCGATGCCGCCGGCAACCTGGTCAGCGAAAAGGTCAGGGTACCCACCCCCGGTCAACAAGGCGGCGAGGCAATGCTGGACGCCATGGCTGTGGCGATCAGCCAGCAGTACGCGCAGCTGGGTGGCGACCGGCTGGTCGGCATCGGCGTCGGCACAGCCGGGGCGGTGGACACCGAACGCGGCGTCATCGTCTCGGCCACCGAGACCGTCACCGGCTGGCTGGGCACCGACCTGGTCAGCGGGCTGCGTCGGCGGCTCGACTGGGCAGCCGAGCTGCCGATCCAGGTGCAGAACGACGTGGACGCCCACGCCGTCGGCGAGAACTGGCGGGGCGCCGGGGCGGGGGCGGCGTCCATGCTGATGCTGGCCGTCGGCACCGGCATCGGGGCCGCCTTCTGCCTGGATGGGGCGGTCTGGCGTGGCGCCCACCACATGGCCGGCGAGGTCGGCAGCCTGTGCGTCCGGTTCAACGACGGGCTGCCCGAGCAGGGCAGCAGCGAAGCGCCGGCCGTCTTCGAGGCCAACGCCGCCGGCCCGGCGATCGCCCAGATCTACCGCCAGCTAGGGGGCCGTGCCGAGGTGCGGCGCGGCCAAGACGTGATGGAGTTGGCGAAGGCGGGCGACCAGACCGCCGACCGGGCGATCCACGGGCTGGGACGACGCGTCGGCCGGGTGCTCGGCTGGCTGGTACTGGCGCTCGACCCCGAGGTCGTGGTGCTGGGCGGTGGCGTCCCCACCCCGCGGACGTCCTGGTGGACCGGGCTCACCGACGAACTGCGCGCCGGGCTGCCGCAGATCCTGCGCGAGGTACCGGTGAAGCGGGCCACCCAGCGCAACAATGCCGCGCTGTTGGGAGCCGGGCGGGATGCGTTCCGCCTTGCCGGGGTGGCAACGGCCGAGTAGTTGGGGCCGGCTTGGCTGCCGGCCACGAAACCATGAGGAGAAGCTGATGAACGACGTGATCGAAGCGCTGGCCGGCCAATTGGTGGTCTCGTGCCAGGCCTACCCGGGTGAGCCGATGCTCGACCCCAAGACGATGACCCAGATCGCCCAGGCCGCAGTCGCCGGTGGCGCGGCTGGCATTCGCGGCAAGGGGCTGGAGGATCTGCGGATGATGCGCGCAGTGCTCCAGGTGCCGTTGATCGGCCTGGTGAAGGTCGGCAAGGAAGGGGTCTTCATCACCCCGACGCTCGCCGACTGTCTTGAGGTTGCCGCCACCGGTTGTCAGATCGTGGCACTGGACGGTACCCGCCGCCCGCGTCCCGACGGGCTGACCTTGGCCCAGACCATCGCTGGCCTGCGCGAACAGTATCCCGACGTGCTGGTGATGGCCGACTGCGGATCGGTCGGCGATGCGATCGCCGCCGACGAAGCCGGGGCCGATCTGCTGGGCACCACGCTGGCGGGTTACAGCGGTGAGCGTCCCAAGACCCCCGGGCCCGACTGGGAGGTCGTCGACCAGATCGTCGCGCTGGGCAAGCGTCCGGTGGTGGTCGAGGGACGCATCCATTCGCCCGCCGACGCGGCCGAGGCGATGCGGCGCGGCGCGCACTGCGTGGTGGTCGGTACCGCGATCACCCATCCGACCACGATCACCGGTTGGTTCGCCCAGGCCGTGGCGGACGCCCGGCCTTGACCAGCGAGGTGGTGCTGTCCCGGGCCGGTGAGCCGTCGCCCGGGGCGGCGTTCGCCCGGCCCTGCTACCGAATCCCTGCGTTGGCGGTGCTACCCGCCGACCGGCCCGAGGCGCCGGGGCGGATCGTCGCAGCCTGGGATGTGCGGGCTGACTGGCGTGACCTGCCAGGACCGTTCGACCTGGTGCTGCGACATTCCGACGACGGCGGCCGGACCTGGTCGCCGATGCGGGTGTTGCGGCAACATGAGGGCGAACGGGGTTTCGGGGACGCGTCCTTGCTGGTCGGCCTCGACGGCACCCTGTACTGCTGGTACGTCTCCAGTGACGGCGAGTCGTTCTTCTCTGCGCAGCCGGGCGGCCCGGGGCTCGGCCTGTGGTTGTCCCGTTCGGACGACGGCGGGCTGAACTGGACGCACCGCGAGCTGCCGGGGCTGCGGCCGGCCTGGGCCGGTGGCATGTTCGCCGCGTCCGGCAACGGCAGCTGCCTGACCGACGGCCCGTTCCGGGGGCGGCTGTACCAGCCATTCGTGGCCCGCGACGGCGGCGGCGCACATTGGGCGGTGCCGGGCTGGTCGGACGACGGCGAGCACTGGATGTTGGGCGAGCGGGTCGGCCCGGACTGTGACGAGAACAAGCTGGTCGGCCTGCCCGATGGGTCGATCCTGATGCACGCCCGCGCCACGCCCAGGCGCCGGCAGGCACTGCTGGCTGCCGGTGCCGACCGGTTCACCGACCCGGTGCCGCACGAGGCGCTGGTCGAACCGGGCTGCAACGGGGGACTGTGCCGCTGGGGTGGGTTGCTGGTCGCGTCCCTGCCCGACGATGCGACCCGGCGGCGTCGCCTGGCGCTGCGCTGGTCCGCCGACCAGGGACGCACCTGGTCGGCCCCCGTGCTGGCCGACGCCGGCGCGGCCGGCTACTCGGTCGTCCAGCCGTTGGCCGACGGGGCGTTGGGGCTGATCTACGAGGCCGGTGACTACGAGGCGATCATCTTCGTCCGGATCGAGCCCGGTGAACTCGGCGAACTCGGCGGTGCGGTGAGTCTGGTCGCCCGCCCGGGCAGCTCCGGGGCTGCCAAACCACCCGAAGTGGCCGTCCTTGGCCGCTGAGCAGGGCTGGACGGTCCGCCGGGACCGTTGATGTACGTGGCGGGGCCCGGTAGTGGGACTGGATCGTCCCTGAGGATCATCTGGACCCGCGCGAGCTGTTCGCAGAGCCGTCCGCTAGCCCTTGATCAGCGGCTTGCGGGGCGCCTTCAGCACCAAGCCCATCGGCTCATCGGTGAAGATCCGGGCGTCCATCAGCCGCAGGTCGGCAGCCACCGCGAGCGGGATGCCGGCTTTGTCGAGCACGTCGCGCTGCAGGTCGACGCCGGGGGCGATCTCGATCACCGTCGGGCCGTCGGCGCGCAGTTCGAGGACGCAGCGCTCGGTGACGTAGCGCACTTGCTGGCCGCGCTCGTTGCCGACGCGTCCCGACCAGGTGATCTGGGCGATCTGCGGCACGAACTTCGAGATCTTGCCGTCCTGGACGATCTCCAGGCGGCCATCGCCGAGCTTGAGTTCCTTGCGGCCGGCGGTGAACTGACCGGAGAAGACCAGGTGCTTGGCGTGCGCGGTGATATCGGCGAACCCGCCCACCCCCGCGGTGACGTGGGTGGCCGACGGCATCAGTGAGACGTTCACGTCGCCGTCGCCGTTGACCTCCATGAAGCTGAGCAGCGCGATGTCGATGCCGCCGCCCTGCAGCAAGGTGAATTGGTCGGACGACCGCACGATCGCGTCCGGATTGTAGGCGGCGCCGAACGGCTTGCCGGTGACCGGGAACCCACCCACCGGGCCCTGTTCGATCACCCAGGTGACCTCGCCGTCCAAGCCCTCCTCCAGCAGAATCCGGGGCACGTTCGCCGACACCCCGAAGCCGAGGTTCGCGATGTCGTACTGGGCCAACTCCATGGCGGCACGGCGGGCAATCACCTTCTGCACACCGAACTCGGCCATGTCGATCTCGTCCAGCGACTTCAGCTCGGTGCCGGCGATGGCCGGGTCGTAGTCGATGCCGGCGACCTGCCGCTGCTCGGGGTCGACCACGATCGCGTCCACCAGCACGCCGGGGATCTCGACCTGGCGGGCGGGGTGTTTGACGTCACTGAGCCGCTTGACCTGGGCGATGACGACACCGCCGTTGTTGTGTGCGGCGTAGACGATGTCGAGGGCGCCCAGGGCGGTGGCCTCGTCCTCGAAGGTCAGGTTGCCGTAGGGGTCGGCGGTGGTGGCGCGGATGATGGCCACGTCCACGTCGATGGCCGGCAGGAAGAGCCACTCGCGGCCGTCCACCTCCATCAGCCGGACCAGTTCGGGGCTGACGGCGTTCATCCGGCCGCCCTCCACCCGCGGGTCGAGGTAGGTGCCGATGCCGACATCGCTGAGCACGCCCGGCTGCTTGGCGGCTGCCGCCCGGTGCATCTGGTACATCAGCCCGGACGGGATCATGTACGCCTCGATCTGATCGGACTCCAGCAGCTGGCGTACCGGTGGTTTGGGCATGGACGACGGGCCAGCCGGGTACGAGCCGCCGATGATCCGCTTCAGCAGGCCGGGCTTGGCCAGGTGGTTCGAGCCGTCCAGTCCGTCGGACATATCGCCGGAGTTGATGGCGTGCAGCGAGGTGATGTCACGCGGATGCCCCGTCGCGTCGAAGTGCGCCCCGATCGCCGCCAGCACCTTCTCGGGCAGCCCGATCGCCGACGAGGACGAGACCGAGACGGTCGCGCCGTCCGGGATCAGGGCGGCGGCCTGCTCTGCGGTGATGACCGGCGGTTGACGCATCGGTGGACTCCTTCGTCGGCTGGCGGGGATGCAGTGTCGCGGCTGGTTGGCGGCGCGGTTCAAGCATAGCTGAAAGCGCTTTCCGCAGCAGCTCGACGCCCCGCAGCGTGGTCAGAGGTCGGTTTGGCGTCCCCGGCTGGCGACGGGTTC